>Ga0299912_10002587_pt1 | contig 14845 bp, 14 predicted proteins | sample RVTome_2_FD_207667 | JGI IMG/M metagenome (GOLD analysis project Ga0299912, IMG submission 207667) | Soil microbial communities from uranium-contaminated site in the Upper Colorado River Basin, Wyoming, United States - RVT95D214 (version 2) ... | reverse complement strand
ACCATTAGCCGTACCATGGGAAGGTACCTGTCCGACAGATAATGCACCACATAACTCTGGCGGTTACGCAGGCACTCAATGATCTCAATATCAGTATATTCTTTCACAGTAAATGTAACTTCTGCCGTAGCAAAAATATTGTTCAAATGTAGCTTTTATTTTTAGTATGATGAAAAAAGTTATTCACAGTATGGTAACAATTTTCAGCCGGTCACTATTAAACTATGTTTTTGACGAAAAGCAAAAACGCTTTTTTATAATTAGGTTTATTTTATGCACTTTATTGATCCCGCTGAAATGGGACCGGTGAAGTGATAATTATTTTGGTGTAACGCCATAACAGCATAACGGCATAACGGTTTTAAGGCATGAAGGAAGAATAGAAAAAAATATCTATTATGAGATTTGACAAGTTGCAATACAATTCCGGGTATCTGGCCGGCGATAATGAAGTGAGGTCACAGGATCCGGGTGAGTTTCTTAACCGGGTCATTGAAAACGCCGGCCTGGTACCTTTCCGGTTGATTTTCGGAGAGCAGCCGGGAGAGGGATCTTATCCTGATGTCGGGGCCGGGATAACAGAGCTTCTGGGTGTCGCCCCCGGAGATTTCACTGAAAAGGTATTTGAAAGCATGATCGAAAGAATAGTTCCTCTGTCGGAGGATACCCCTTCAGATATGTCAGAGGCTCACCTGAAATTCCGGAACGGGGAGATAAGGAACTATAAAGCGGAAATCCTTGTTAGAACAGCAGGAGACGAAAGAAAATGGATCCGCTATGCTTCCCTGCCGTTGATCGATGAGGAAACAGGAAAAACAGCAGGCGCTTTCGGGATACTTTACGATATCACCGGCAGCAAATTGTACCTTGAGAGAATAAAAGAGAAAGAAGATGAGTTTGACCGCCTTAAAACTGATTTGCTTAATAATATATCACATGAAATAAGGACCCCGCTGAATGCCATTGTGGGTTTTTCAACTCTTCTCGGGGAGCATGTCAATATCCCGGCGCGCCGGAAAGAGTATCTTGATATAATCACACGTAATTCTGACCATCTGCTCGAGATCATAGACGACATAGTGGAGATATCGAAGATCGATGCAAAAATGATTAAGATCAGGAAGGATAAAGTGAACCTTTATTCGTTGCTCCTGAAGGTATATGATCAGTTTCGCACCGAGGCATCCGGAAAAGGGGTCCTGTTAAGTTTTGAGCCAGAACATGATACCGGTGAGGCTGATGTTTACACCGACTGGTATAAGCTGACAGAGGTGCTCAGGAATCTTGTTGAGAACGCTTTGAAGTTCACATCTGAGGGCAGGGTGGAATTCGGTTATTCAGTTAAAGAGGGGAAGATCGAGTTTTACGTTTCCGATACAGGTACTGGTGTTCCTTTTGAGCAGCAGTCAAGGATCTTCAACAGGTTTTTCCAGGTCGACAGCAGTTCTTCGCGCAGCCATAGCGGAACCGGCATGGGTCTGCCGATCACCAAAGCCTATGTTGAACTGTTGGGCGGGGAGATATGGTTTATCTCGCAGCCGGGTGAAGGATCGGTATTCCGGTTTACAGTGCCGTATGAGAGGGTAGGGGATGATGGTATCCGCAGCAGGATGGTGATTTAGATATGCATTAAAGTGAGATAAAGTTATGTATGGTAAGGATATAAACAAGTTATAGCCAATGCGCATAATAATAGATAGTTAGATTCAACCGAGACCATTACTTTATATAACGAGACCGCTCATTTGGCACATTTGCTTTTGCGCGAAACAGAACCCTCCGCTCATGCAAAAGCAAAAGAGCCAAATCCCCTCGCACATTTTGAGTAAATTTGTTCATCACGTTACGACATACTTAAACAAATTGCAGTTTAAACAATAGGATATGGCATATAGATATTCAAAAACAGATAATGACAACATTGCTTGGTTTAAAAATGACATGACAAAAGCAACCCTATTGGGGATTGAACTTTCAGTTGGTAAATTAAGAGGGTTAAGCCATTTCTCTATAGATATACAATATCCTATCACCCGTACTCGCTGGAAAAAACTGTTCAGGCAAATCAACTTTACTAGCTATGGCCTCTTGTGCTTATCACAATTTACCAAGTGGATATAAGCTTTCGTCAAGGAAGAGTAGTTATTATACATTCTCAGATTTTTTTATCCAATCAAAAGTGGAAATTCCTCCACAAGGAATTAAGATACGATATAAAATACTACACGACGATTGGCGCGTAAGCAAAAGGCACCCAGACGGTAAAGGAATTGGAATTCAATCTCGTATAAAAAAAGTAGGAGGGAAATGGAATGATTACTCAGCAAGAGTAAATAGAAATGTAGTCTACCTTGGAATTGAACGTGTCGTTCCTTACTCTGAGAGAACAGTATACAAAAACTACCGGTCTTATTTTAAGAAAATAGAAAAACTTGGTTGGGAAAGTAAAGTTAAAAATACTGTGGGTAAAATTTTAGGTAAGAAATATGATGATTTTTGGTTCATTAATCATTATAAATATCGTATTCCTGTTGTCAAAGTTGGAGGAGACATCTATTCTGGATTTAATATGGGGGCAGGTGAAAATGCACTATTTGAAATCTTCTCAATTATTTATGGCTGTCCAAAGGGAGTCCTTATTATTATTGACGAGATTGAACTAGGTTTACATGAAGAAGCTCTTTATAAATTCATTGAAGAATTAAAGCATATTTGTCTTTCGGAAAAATCACAAATTATTGCAACAACGCATTCGCAAACTGTATTAAAAAACCTACCTCCTGTTGCTAAATTTTACATTGAAAACCTCGGAGAGAAAACTATACTCACTAAAAAAAGAGAGCCTATTAACCAGTACATTACACAGCAGTGTTGTCTTGCCTACATTGGCGGAAGCAATAAGATTCTTGGCCACTAATGAAGGTGATGACTATAAGAATAGAAAGTGGCATGAATTGCTATCTAGTTTAATTGAAAAACATCCTACAGATGATCCATTACAATCTGCTCAGAAAATTCTTGATCTTCCTGTGAATCGTTCATTTAGTGCATTATACAACAATTTAATTAAAACTTGATGAAGAGACAGATCCCAATATTTACCGAAAGCTATACTGCTAGATTATATAGGAATCTGAATCAATCAGAAAATCTTCGGTTATATCTTGAAAAGGTATTTCCATATGAGGAAATTTTTCCTAAAGGTGATTCTGGAATTTTTATAGATGATAAATTCGAATTGAATCCTGATAAAAGCGACCTTGAAAATTCTATTGCATTATATAAAAACCTTGATTTGGATGAAACGCAAGCCTCAGATAAAAGACTTTGGACTTATCTTACGCATGTAAGGTTTTGGGACTATATGAATAAAAAATGGTCAATTGAAGGTCTCGAAAAACCATTGGGTAGAATAAAAGACAGATATTTCCTTAATACAGTAAATATCGAATCCCTATCCAGAAATGGAATCTCAAGATTGTGGTGGTACACTCACCTTACAATTGATCGAAGCAGAAAAGATCCCTATGAACTAACAAGAATCCTACTAAACAGACAGGATATTGCTGTTGGTATTTTTGAGAGGCGTTTAGGTTCAATAAGTTGCATCCGAAAAGGTATTCTTGATTATCTTAAAGAGAATCCTACTATTATGAAAAGTGAAGATAAAACTAGGGATTTAATCAAATTCATAAATCTTGTCGGAGGAGTTAAGAATTTATCTATGTTAAAACTCAGTGAGGTAAAAACGATTCTTGACAAATTTCCAATTAATTAACACTCTATCTTTATCTTCTAGGATTAGTTCAAATTCAAGCATCATTGCCAAAACGCATGGATATTTCATTAGATAATATCAAATACATTAGAACACTTTTTCAAGGCAGGCAAGATATCTACGCTATTCGATGGGAGAAAGATGGGAAAACAGGTTATATGCCTGCCTTTAAGGTTGACTGGAGCGATTATAACAAGCATAAAGCAGGGGGGGGAAGTTTTAAGGACTATTCGAAAAAAGAGTATCAACCACTTACTGATGAAGTAATTATACGTCACCTTCAGGGAATTGAAACCATCGGAATATACCCTCTTCTTGAAGATAATAGTTCATTCTTTATTGCTGCTGATTTTGATGACGAGAATTGGAAAGAATCTATTCATAGGTTGTTTTTGGTTTGCACAAAGTATGAAATACCAGCATATATTGAGCGTTCCCGCTCTGGGAATGGGGCTCACTTATGGATCTTTTTTGAGGAAAACTTTCCGGCCGAACAAACACGTAAATTAATGTATGAACTATTAAGAGAAGCTTCCATTATTTCGCACTTTGAGAAAGAATCGAGTTTTGACAGGCTCTTCCCTAATCAGGACTTCCATTCAGGAAAGGGTATGGGGAACCTAATAGCACTACCATTAAATGGTAAAGCTCTCAAAGAAAACAATTCAACATTTCTAAATCCTGTTGATTTTGAACCATATGGAGAGCAGTACAAAATAATTAAGAGTTTTCACAAACTAACCAGGCAGAAATTTAAAACCTTATATGAGGATATCTTCAATGAGAAGGTTGAAGATTTTTTTAAATCGAGTTTTGATTTTGATTCTAAACCTTTAATTGAAATTCAGATCAATGGACAGATATATTTAAAACGTCTGCACCTAAACAGAAAGGTCATAGAATATATCAGGGAGAACCTGAATTTCCTTAATTCTGATTACCTGGTAAAGAAAAACATGGGGAAGTCAACATTTAATCTTGAAAAATATTTCAGATTAGTTGAAGAAACTCAGGAAGGGATTATAATGCCAAGAGGATTCGTTGCAAATCTCATTACATTTTGCAGAAAAGAAAACCTGCCCTTTCAAATTATTGATAAAAGAAGAAAACTCGATCCGGTTGATTATGAATCAGAAATCTATTTAATGCCTAATCAGGAAGCAGCAATTGAAAAAACCAACGATAAAGACTTCGGTGTAATAGTATCTCCACCGGGATCAGGAAAAACAATAATAGGTCTTGAAATAATTGCCCAAAAACGACAGCCTGCATTAATAATAGTCCATAGGAAACAGTTATTTGATCAGTGGTTAGACCGGATCCAAAGTTTTCTGAAAATACCGAAGAAAGACATCGGACAAATTGGAAATCAGAAATTTAAAATCGGCAAAGAGATTACTGTGGCAATGATTCAATCTCTTTCAAGGAATGCGGAGATTGAAAAGATTTCCGGTAGTTTCGGAACTATAATAGTGGATGAGTGTCACCATATTCCAGCAAAATCATTCAGGGAAGCAATAGTAAATTTTAATTCATTTTATTTGTATGGGCTGACTGCAACTCCTAAACGCAAGAACAATGATGAAAAGCTGATATATGTTTATATTGGGAATATTTTATACAATGCAGATCAGATTGATCAGATCAGGCAAAAACAAACTAAGATTGAGGTAAATATCAGAGAGACAAATTTATATGCTCCTTTTGATTACAAAATCGATAAATACGAAACTATTTCAAGGATTCTCATTCATGACACTAACCGGAATTCTCTGATACTTGATGATATCGAAAAAAATTCCAGTCGATTCAAGACATTCCTGATACTTACGGAGCGAAAAGCTCATGTTGATATCCTGAATCTTTATCTTAAGGATAAATATGAAACCATTACTATTCATGGAGAAGATTCCGAAAGCAGCAGAAGAAGTAAAATTGAACAATTAAAACAGGGGCATTTTAAGATAGTAATTTCAACCGGCCAGTATTTTGGTGAAGGAATCGATTTAAATAACCTTGAATGTCTTATCATTGCTTATCCTTTTGCATTTGAAGGAAAACTAATACAGTATATTGGACGAATACAGCATTCAGGCAATCCTCCGGTTATTTTTGATTACCGTGATTCAAAAATTGATTATTTTGAAAAAATGTTCAAACAAAGGAACCGTTACTATAAGAAACTTACGAAAGAGATATATGCCTGAAGATCAAAATATCGAATACAAAGAATCCTGGAGAGATGAGTATCTTAAGTGGATTTGCGGTTTTGCGAATGTCAATGGGGGTAAAATTGTCATTAGTGACTATCAGAATTTGAATGATATTTCGAGAGAAACAGCAACAAGAGACCTAAAAGAGCTGATTGACAGACAACTTATAAAATCAAGCGGACAGAAAGGAGCAGGCGCATTTTATACACTCCTTTGAATTGCGTCATAATTGCGTCAATTGCGTCATAAAAAAGGAAACTACTGGAAAATTCAAATTAAAAGAACAAAGCCAGCTTTATTTGCAAGCATCCCGATTAAATCAGGACCAAAGCCTCACTTGACATGGCTTCACTTAAAGCTTTGGCAAAGAGCCTGCAAATCCGGACAGGGGAAGAATTTTAAAATTTTTCTCACTCCATTGACTAGAAATTAATTCTGCGATATGATAATAATCTTGATTAGACTTGACAATAAAACAAAAGAATTATAACGAGACAATTTATTGGTGCCGAGACAGGAATAAAAGCCAGCAACACGGATGGTATGGGTAATTGCCTTCGGCAGCCCGGACAGCTCTGTAATAAATCAAATGTCAATACGATCAAATTTAACCCCACTTATCAAACTTTCTGTACCGTGACTTCTCCTGCTACCCAGACAAAGACAATAGGGCTACCGGCCGATCCACTTATACTTTCGGGCCATTAACCGTAAGCAGAATCCCAACGAAACCTGTTCACGTGGTATGATTTTTGATGTCATAATCTTGAAAAACAACCTTTTAACCTGCGTTTTATTTCGCCATACTGCTTAAACCAATGAAAAAAATTCTTACGACTCAGATTGGTACCTGCAACTGTGATATAACTCCTAAAACTAAAATCATGAAAACAAAATTGCTGATCATATTCCTTGTCACAATATGTTCTGTTACATTAAGATCTCAGACTTCAGAAAAAATAACCGGATTTTCTGATATTAGATTTTCATATTTTCTTTCGTCCATGAGTGCAGGAGGGTATCATTTTAAAAAAGGGGAAACTATAATTCCCTATGGCACTGGATTAGAATTAACCTATAATTTGAGTAAAAGGTTTTCTACTGATTTTGGGATCGGGTTCAGAACTACCGGAAAACGAATCGTAGATTCTTTCATTATGAGTGAATTTGGTTATTCCGGTCCCATTCATAATGAATCGAGGGATATTTATCTGGACATCCCTGTTCATATCAGGTTTAAACTATTAAATACCAGACCGTTTAAAATATTTATTGCTTCCGGTCCTAAAGGAACTATAACTCATGTAAACTATTATTATAATCCGGGCTATGATGGTCAGGAACAAAGATATAAAGGGACCACTTTCTCGGCAGGAATAGATTTTGGAATAATTGAAAGTCTGGAGATTAACAATAGAGCAGGAATATTTATTTCACAGTTTTACGGATATTATTTAACCGGCGATTTAAGTGAGCTTGAATTTATTGACCTTAAGATAGGCCTGACATATTATTTTAAATAATAAAACAACAAGCTGAATTCATAAAAATGACTGTTGATAATTACATTGAATCATTTCCGGAGAGCGTTCAGATACTTTTGGATCAGTTCAGTTTCCGCTTGATAAACCAGTTCCGTTTGAACTTATCGGGCGAATTGTAAAATTCAGAGTAAAAGAAAACCTGTCGAAGAATCATAAGTGAAACTGCCTGAAACAAAAAAACAATAAAGGGCCGCTAACCGGACAATAAAGTAAATAAGCACGACACAAAACTGGAACGAAATTTGTACAGATGGTAATGTATAGCGTTCTGGTAAAAAACTAAATCCTTTTCTCCTCTATGATCTCCTTAAAGTCATGTTTACCAAAAACATTTTCGTTATTCCTGTTCGCGGTATTGCTGCTTGGGAGCAGTTGCGAAAAAGAGCATGGAAGACTGGTCCTTACACAAAATGACACTTTAAGTTTCTCCGGTACCTTCAAACGCTTAGATTCTCACTCTGATCTGGGGACAATATCACTCAGGACTGCTGAGAATTTTTATGATTGTCATACCAGCTTGCCTTATGGTTACGGGGCTGGCACGCTCCTGGTGAATGAGTCAACGATTGATTTCGTTGATACGGTAATACTTTTAATGCCAGCAATATATGGACCAGTCTATGTTTTGAATGGTAAATATAATTATCATTTCGACGGTAAGATCCTTTCAATCCGGACAACCGGAGGATCTGGCACTCTGGTCTACGAATTACGATTAGAATAAACACAGTACCTGTGCTTACTTTGTACCGCGATACCCGTTGAAACGGGTGTTCCCGACTATGCTGTAAAGGAATATTCAGGATATTACTTCACAAATAAATGGATTAAATTATCGGAAAAGGCTCCCGGGATCAAAAAAACAATATTTATCCGGTAAAAAAATGAACAAAAGCGGGTGTCATCTCTTTTATTATATTACTGATACAGTTTAATAATGACAGAATATAGTCCAATCAAGCTTTATGAAGAAAAAAAGTGAGTTGTTTAAGATAACCGGATATATAATATTATCAGTTTCCTGCATTCTGTTTATTCTGATACCTGTTGTTCCCTGGTTTGATTTTTCGGCAGGTCAGATTGCGGGAATCACAGCAGGTTTACTGATTGCAGGCGAAATATTGTTCTATATAAGTCTGATTATTGTAGGACGAAGTTTTTTTGATAAAATAAAAACCAGACTAAAATTCCGGAAGTCAAAGACCAATGGCTCCAACATTTCAGCAGAAAGTGAATAAAAAAATTCTTCCTGATTTTAATATTGATCCTGCAATTCATGTATTGGAATAAACAACCTGACTATTTTTCTGCACGACGTTAAATACAAATTTTTATAGATTATAAATAATGTTACAGCAGCCTCAGGATGAACAGGTATTTTACAATAAAGCATTTCTGTTAAGCATCTTTACGATCCTTTATAATATTGCCGAGGGTGTAGTCTCAATGGTACTAGGTTACTCGGATGAAACCCTCGCTTTGTTTGGCTTTGGAGCGGATAGTTTTATTGAAGTGATGTCAGGAATCGGTATCGCAGTGATGATCTTTCGCATCAGGCGAAATCCTGAAAGTTCAAAAAGTAAATTCGAAATAAGGGCATTAATGACTACAGGCTTCGCTTTTTATTTATTGTCGGCAGGTCTTCTGGCAGGAATAGTCCTTAATATTGTTTCTCACCATAAGCCGGTAACTACATTATGGGGAGTTATTATTTCAATTATATCCATTGGTATGATGACCTGGCTGATGAATTCAAAGAAACGTTTTGGAAAACAGCTTGATTCGGGGCCGATTATTGCAGATGCCAATTGTACAAAGGTGTGTGTATATATGTCAGTCGTACTGCTTTTATCAAGTCTGATATATGAAATTACAGGATTTGCATATGCTGATCTGATCGGAGCAGCTGGTTTAATTTATTTTTCAGTTTCTGAGGGGAAGGAAGCATTTGAGAAAGCGAAAGGCAAAGAAGATGACAGCTGTAATCAGGAAAAATTAATAATTTAAATTTAAAAAGGAAAAGTATGAAATTAGGTGCATTTTCGATAAGTCTTAATGTCAGGGACATAAAAAAGACATCCAACCCCACACCGCATACCGTTCTGGGAAGTAAGTCCCGAACCTTCCTTACGCCGCTTTCAGACGAAAAGGAAAGTGTTAATAACAAATATCTCAGGTTAAAAATATAATCCTTTTGTGGTGAGATTTTACTCTTATTTTAATTTCCGTATTATTGATATAATACTGGAGGCATCACTTTTTAAATTTATTATTTAAGGGCGCATAATTATTGAATTGAATATCACGTTTATAATTAGAGTCTGCCGCCAGTAGAGGCTGAAAGAGGAAAGGATAAAATACCATTTCGAATGAATTAAAGCAGAGTTTTTCCGTTATACTATTAACAACCATTTATTAATTATGATATTATTTCATAAAATACATAAAATAAGCGTATTAATTATAATTATTATTGTCCATTCGACTCTTAACATTATTGGACAACCCCTCAGTCTTATAGTAATAGATCCCATTATGGAAAATGAGATCAGGGGTATTGCAAGCACTTACCAGGGGCAAAAAGTGATTACTTTACCCGATGAGGGTAATCCGCTAAAGCTCATCGCGAAGGAACTTAAGGAATCGAATTATGACGAGATTCATCTCTTTTTACTAACAAAACAGGGATCGATAATATTTGATGAAATAAATATTATTCCTGAAAACATCCAAAATTTTTCAGGTGACTTCAGTGAATGGAAGAGTATAACTAAACAGGAATTTAAAATAGTAATACACTCTGAGAATCTAACGTCGGGGCAGGAAGGATTATTCCTTGTCAAAAAGATCACGGAGTTTACAGGTAGAGAAGTGATAGTTAAAAAATAACAAGGAATATTTGCAGAAATGAAATACGGATATGCAATATTGTTTTTTCTGTTTCTTTTAAGCAATGCCGTTAAAGGTCAGCCTCCTGAAATAATCTATCCCGCAACAGTTGTCTATGAAGGCTATTATGATGACCGTTCCTGGGGTCCTTTAAATCTCGGGTTTAATTTTACTTTCTACGGGAACATATACAATCGTTTTTACGTTACATCAAACGGACTTGTAGTATTTGGTTCGGGCTCCAACGACTACACGGAAGATCCCATTCCTTTCACTTCATCGCCAAATAACTTTATTGCTGCTTTCTGGGATGATATAGTTATAAATCCTTCAGGAAAAATACTCTATACAACAATAGGTGCATCGCCTAACAGGAAATGTATTATCCAGTGGACCAATATGGGTTTCTATGCCAGCACTGTGCTTATGGGTACTTTTTCGGTCATTCTGTATGAGGGATCAAATAATATCCAGGTTCAGTACAGGAGCATCATCGACCACACATCAGCAAGATCCCATGGAAGTTCTGCTTCAATCGGGATAGAAAATTCAAATGGAACTTCAGGAGTTCAGTACTCATACCATAATTCAACCGCAATATCATCTGAACAAGCCATATTGTTCCATCCGTCGGGTTCAACCTATATAATGAACTCTTCAGCTGTTTATGATGGGGTATATCTGACTAAGAATATCAATCTGCCTGAGCCAGGAATACCAAAGCTGGTAAATCCGGCAAATAATTGCATCATCGGAACATCACAGACGTTTGAATGGACAAGCTCAAGCAATGCCAGTTATTATACTTTGAAAATATCTACCAACTCTGATATCAGCGGCTCGTTTGATTATAATACAGGAACAAGCACCACTTACGATATTTCAGACCTTGCTCTTAATACGACCTATTACTGGGCGGTTTTTGCAACAAATTCCACGGGGACCACATGGTCCGAGATCTATCGTTTTACCACAAGTGCATCTCCTCCTCTTTCAGCAGTTCCCCAGACAATCTGGACAGATCAGGACGAAGAGAGCGTGATAAGGCTTCAATACAACGGTGGTGATGAAAGCACAAAGACAGCAGGAATAATTACCCTGCCTTCGCAAGGATCTCTTTATCAGTACAATAAAGGTACAAAAGGCAGTCAGATAACCTCTTTACCTTCCACCCTGACCGATCCGGATCTGAATCTGATTTATGTTGCCGATGGGGCAGCTGGTAACGGTGCTGGAAATTTTAGGTTTTATATTCACGATAACACTGGCGATTCTCCTGCAGCGACAATTACAATAAATGTCAGTCCTCCGGGGATCCCTAATTTTCTGCTTGCTGCCAAAAGCGGAAACATAGAAATACAATTCGATAAACCCATGGATGATCCGACAGGAAAAAAGGATCAGTTTATAGTTACTGTAAACGGGACATCTGTAATTATCAGTGCTGTTTCATTAAAACCGGGTGATCCTTATAGTATTATAGTGACACTTAACACACCTCTTACAGGAAGTGAAACCGTTCTTATTTCTTATACCCAGGGGGATGTAAAATCCGAATCGGGTGGATTACTGCCATCATTTGTTGACCAGCCGGTAAATTTCATTTTACAGACAGTCTCATTTACTGCACTACCAGTAATGACCTACGGTGATCCGCCTGTCTCCCTTATTGCCACCGCATCAAGCGGGTTACCAGTTACCTTTACAAGTTCAAATTCCAGTGTAGCGACGATCAGCGGAAACGTACTCACTGCAAATTCAACAGGGACCGCTGATATCACTGCAATGCAGAGTGGTAACGGAACTTATGCTCCTGCCAGATATATCAGAACTCTGAATGTGAACCAGGCTGATCAGACAATCACATTTCCGGCGCCAGGTACAAAAACATACGGGGATCCTGATTTCAATCTGATTGCAACAACCTCTTCAGGATTAATAGTCTCTTATGCGAGTGATAACCCGGCAGTCGCAACAATTTCAGGAGCAACTGTACATATAACAGGTGCCGGAACAGCTGTAATCACAGCTTCACAGACAGGTAATAATCTTTACTATTCGGCTATTGATGTCACTGCCAATCTTACTGTGAATAAGGCGGATCAGACAATTACATTCGGGGCACTCGTTCCCAGAACTTACGGTGACCCGGATTTTAATGTCCCTGCATCAGCAAGTTCTTCCCTTAACATAACATTTACATCTGAGAATACCAATGTTGCTGTAATAACAGGAGGTCTCATTCACATAGTAAATGCCGGTACTACAATTATAAAAGCATCACAATCGGGTAATCAGAACTATAACCCGGCTCCTGATGTAACTCAGACACTCACCATAAACAAAGCCGTCCAGGTAATTACATTCCCGGCAATTGCCCCTGTTGTATATGGAGTTGCCAGTTTCAATGCCGGTGCTTCATCAACTTCAGGGCTGACAGTCACTTACAGCAGTGATAATACTTCGGTTGCTGAAATAATTAAAGGTAAGATCAATATCAGGAACGCCGGCAGTTCCAATATCACTGCCAGCCAGGCAGGAGACAATAATTTCAGTCCTGCCGAAGATAAAATGGTAAATATTACAGTGACCAAAGCTCATCTGACCATTACTGCCGACAATAAATCGAAGCCTTACCTTTCAGCAAACCCGGCGCTTACCTTTACCTGCTCAGGACTCGTCTATGGTGAAACAGTTGCAGTTCTGGATACACCTCCTTTGACAAGCACTGCTGCTTCAGCAGATTCTCCGGCAGGTGATTATGTAATCACAATTTCAGGCGGGGATGATAACTGTTACGATATAACTTATGTTGCAGGAACCATGACTATAACAATGATTCCCCAGACAATAACATTTACCTCTTATCCTGACAAACTCCTGGTTACTGAAACCTTTGAACTTGTGGCATCAGCTACATCAGGACTTCCGGTCTCCTTTGAAAGCAAAGAACCGGAAGTAGCCCGGGTAAACGGTTCAGTGCTAACAGGGTTATCGCGCGGAAATGCAAACATAAGAGCATATCAGCAGGGCAATCAAAATTATTATGCTGCAGAGGATGAAATTACGGTTGAGGTAGTATCGACACATGAAAACATTATGTACCTCTTTACTCCAAATAATGACGGTTTTAATGATGTCTGGGAGATACCTGAACTGGATTCTTATGGGAAATGCGAAGTAAAGGTATATAACAGGTGGGGGAAACTCGTTTTTTCGTCAACCGAATACCATAATGAATGGGATGGTACGTCAAATGGAGTCGGTCTGCCCTCTGCAGCTTATTATTTCATTATTAAATCAGAAACAGCAGGTACTGTAACAGGAACAGTAAATATTGTAAGATAAAGAAGTGAAATTACCATCATGAAGAAATCAGCATTAGTATTTGTTTCAATTCTCATTCATGGGGTGATCATTTCCCAGCAAATGCATGTTTCAGAGAACTACTTTATGGATAAGTATGCTCTCTCCTCATCTTATGCAGGGCATTTCAGTCCGGGCAGCTTCTTTACAAGCTTCAGATCGGACTGGACCGGGATCGTTGGCGGACCTAAAACCCTGAGGTTATCTTATAGTGACATGCTTATGACAAATGCAGCATGGGGCGGAAAGATCATTTATGACAAAGCTGGCATCTTCGATCAGCTGTATGTAATGGGGACATATTCCTATAGCCTCACAATAGTGGATGAACATAAAGTAATTCTGGCTCTTTCAGCTGGTATTTATCATAATAAGATCAATTTCACTGATTACTACAACAACCCTAATTATAATATTGATCCTGTAATGATCCAGCAGGATGTATCATCAAAAGTTAAATTCATGTCCGACTTTTCAGCTCTTTACCTGTTCAAAGGGATTGAAGCTGGTATTATGTTCGCCAATATTAATTTCGGAGATGCAAAATACAGTGAAGTTGATGTGACATACAAGCCTTTTGTCAATTATCAGTTACACGCTGCGTATTCCTTGCGGATAAACGACCGCTGGAATATTAATCCTCTTGTATATATCAGGGGAGGGAAATTCATTTCAAGTCAGATCGGTATAGCTTCAATGGTTAAGTATCAGAATAACATCTGGGGTAGTCTCTCGTTCAGAGATCCAGGAATCTGGGGTTTTGGATTTGGTGCAAAAATTGCAAAAGGAATAAGATTCTCATACAACTTCAATTTTGCCTCATCGGTGGCACTTAATATTTACAATAACCACGAGATTTCGATCGGAGTAAATATAAAAGATCTGGTTAAAAAAACTGAATAATCAGTGTAAGCCTGATTCGGTATTAAAGATTAAAAGTATACGTATATTTCACCATCACAGCCCTGGAATTATAAACCGGCAGATTAGGCAATTCCATTAAGAGATCAGTGTTCCTGTTCTCATCAAAGACCAGGTAAAGATCATTGCCCTCC
>Ga0299912_10002586_pt1 | contig 14845 bp, 15 predicted proteins | sample RVTome_2_FD_207667 | JGI IMG/M metagenome (GOLD analysis project Ga0299912, IMG submission 207667) | Soil microbial communities from uranium-contaminated site in the Upper Colorado River Basin, Wyoming, United States - RVT95D214 (version 2) ... | reverse complement strand
TGCCGGTTGATGCCCAGTTTCTTGAGGCGCGAGGCCAGGGTGGTCGGCTTGATGGCCAGCAGGTGCGCCGCGCCGTCGATACCGAAGATCTTGCCATTGCACTGTTCCAGCGCGGCGGTGAGATTGGCGATTTCCTGCCGCCGGAGCTCGGCCTCGGTGTGTATGCCCTGCGCCACCCGGCCGGGCCGCTCCCGCGCCCCGGCTGGCGGACGTTCGCCGCTGCTGAAATCGAGATGCAAGCGCCCCTCCTGGGAGAGAATCACCGCGCGCTCGATGACATTGATCAGTTCGCGGATATTGCCGGGCCAGTGATAGGCCACCATGCGCTCGATATCGCCGCGCGTGAGCTGCACCTCGGGCTTACCGAATTTATGGCAGGCAAGCTTGAGGAAATGGGCCGCCAGGATGGGAATGTCTTCCAGCCGATCACGTAACGGGATGGAGACGATGGGGAACACATTGAGACGGAAGTACAGGTCTTCACGGAAGCGCCGTGCTTCGACCTCCTGCTTCAGATCGCGATTGGTGGCGGCGATGATGCGCACATCCACACGGCGCGTTACCGATTCGCCCACCCGCTCGAACTGCTGCTCCTGCAATACGCGCAGCAGCTTGCCCTGCAGTTCCAGCGGGATCTCGCCGATCTCGTCCAGAAACAGCGTACCGCCGTCGGCCAGTTCGAAGCGGCCGGCACGGTCGCCCACCGCACCGGTGAAGGCGCCCTTGATGTGGCCGAAGAACTCGCTCTCGAACAGCTCGCGCGGGATCGAGGCACAGTTGACGCGGATCATCGGCCGGTCGTGACGATCACTGCTCTCGTGGATGGCACGGGCGATCAGCTCCTTGCCGGTGCCCGATTCACCGGTGATGAGCACCGCGGCGCCGGTGGGCGCCACCAGCGCAATCTGCTGTACCACCTGGTTGATCGCCGCACTGCGCCCGACTATCTCCTTGTAATTGTGCTGGCTCAGGTATTCCTCCTGCAGATAGGCGTTCTCCAGCTCCAGCTTCTGCTTCAGCGTCCGCACCTCCTCCAGCGCCTCGCGCAGCTTTTCCTCCGCCTGCTTGCGCTCGCTGATGTCGCGAAACAGCACCACCGCACCGACCAGGCGCCTGCCTTCCATGATGGGCGTGCTGGTGTACTCAACCGGGATCGCCCGGCGGTCCTTGCGCCAGAACACCTCGTCGTCCACATGGCGCACCTCACCGTCACGGAAGGCCGCGAAGATATGGCACTCATGCGCCGGGTACTGGCAGCCATCGGCATGGCTGTGGTGGATCATCTTGTGAATGTTCCTGCCGATAAGGTCATCGGCCCGCCAGCCCAGCATGCGCTCGGCGGCAGGATTGACGAAGGTGGTGTTGCCCTCGGTATCGACGCCGTAGATGCCCTCGCCCGCCGCATTGAGGATCAGCTGGTTCTGCCTTTCGAACTCGCTGAACACCGACTCGATGCTCTTCCATCGCTCCAGCCCGGCACGGTGCAGCGAGTTTGCCTCGGTGATGCGGCGCAGCTCTTCCAGCCGGTCATAGTTGCGCAGGGTGCAGATCAGCAGAGGCTGTTCCTGTTCGATCATCGTGCTGGCGGAAACCTCCACCCGCACCGGTTCCCCCGACCCGGTCTGCACATGCAGTTCGTTGTTCCAGCAGCGGCCCTTGTGCAACACCGCCTGGGTAAAGGCAATCATCTCGGCAAGATCGGGCAGGAACACATGACTGGCGCGCAGCCCATGCAGCTCCGGCGCGGTATACCCCAGCAGGTTCTGCGCCTCCGGATTGGCGTCGACGATGCAGTCCGCATATGGGTCGATTAGCAGGATCGCTTCGCTGAGCTGGCTGAACATGGCATCGAGATGTGCAGACACGGCGGGACTCCGGTGATGGTCTGTGCAGAGCCATTACAAGTTCGATGCCAACACTACGAACTATCGTAATCACCGCTACGAATTCCCGCAGGACTACGAATTCCCGTATCTCCGCCACTGCGTCGCCATGCACTAAACAACGCAATTTCAATGACTTACAAATCAAACCCCCATCTGGCACAGCTCGTGCTCTATGTACTGCGGGTGCCCGGCACCGCTGCCGTCGCAAGCGCAGGCTGTGCAGTCGTCAATGCTAGCCATGCACCGCAGCAGTGCACGACCGGCCGCGATGCGCTGTTTTGACACTATGGAGACCAATGCAATGACCTACAAAAGTCTGAACGACCCCTTCAATCCGACGCTCAGCCTGCGGCACGAGGCGAGCTGCGATTGCCCGCTGTGCAAGACGGCACAGCAGTCCCCCCAGGACGACAGCCTGAGCGCCGACCGGCGTCAGACGGCGCTGGAGCAGGCGGTGTTCACCTCCGCTGCGCCGCAGCACAACGCATCCCTCCCCGCCGGCGCCGACGATGAAGTGTTCGGATCGCCCGAGGCCATCATGGATCGCGCCATCGAAAGCGCGGTGGTGCGCTCGGTGTTCGGCCACAACGAAATGAGCCGCCGTTCCTTCCTCGGACTGATCGGCTCCGGTACCGCCGCCGCCCTGCTCGGCTCGCTGTTTCCGATGGAGGCCGCCAAAGCGGCGTTGAAGGAAGGCATGGGCAAGCTGGAAAAGAGCAAGCTCGATGTGGGCTTCGTGCCCATCACCTGCGCCACACCGATCATCATGGCGCATCCGATGGGCTTCTATGCCAAGTACGGCCTGGACGTGAACGTGATCAAGACAGCCGGCTGGGCGGTGGCGCGCGACAAGTCGCTGTCCAACGAATACGACGCCGCGCACATGCTGACCCCGATGCCGCTGGCCATGAGCATGGGCGCCGGTTCCACCGCCAAGCCGTTCATCATGCCGGCGGTGGAGAACATCAACGGCCAGGCCATCGTGCTGCACGTGGATCACAAGGACAAGCGCGATCCGAAGCAGTGGAAGGGGTTCAAGTTCGGCGTGCCGTTCGAATATTCAATGCACAACTTCCTGCTGCGCTATTACGTGGCGGAACACGGACTCGATCCGGACAAGGACATCCAGATCCGCGTGGTGCCGCCGCCGGAGATGGTGGCCAACCTGCGCGCCGGAAACCTCGACGGCTATCTCTCGCCCGACCCGTTCAACCAGCGCGCGGTATGGGAAAAGGTGGGCTTCATCCACACCCTGACCAAGGACATCTGGGAAGGCCATCCCTGCTGCGCATTTGCCTGCTCCAAGGAATTCGCCATGCAGAATCCCAATACCTACGGAGCCCTGCTGCGCGCCATCATTGATGCGACGCACTACTCCGCCAAGCCGGAGAACCGCATGGAGATCGCCGAGGCCATTGCGCCGAAGAACTATCTCAACCAACCGGTGCCGGTGATTCAGCAGGTGCTCACCGGGCGCTATGCCGATGGTCTGGGCGGCGTGCAGAACGTACCCAATCGCATCGACTTCGACCCGTTTCCGTGGCATTCGATGGGCGTGTGGATCCTCACCCAGATGAAGCGTTGGGGCTACATCAAGGGTGATGTGAACTACAGGCAGATCGCCGAAGAGGTTTACCTGGCCGCCGACACCGCGAAGATCATGAAGGAGCTGGGTTACCAGCCGCCGGCCAAGACCTACCGCAACTACACCATCATGGGCAAGGAATTCGACTACACCAAGCCCGATGAGTACGTCCAGAGCTTTGCCATCCGGAGGACATGATGCACAAGTCCCTGTCATTCAGGGCAGCGGTGGTTTCCCTGGTGCTGTTGACGCTCTTTCTCGGAATCTGGGAAGGGCTCAACAGCGCCGTCAAGGATAAGGCCCCCCTGTCCGAATACGAGCTGTTGATGGGCGGCGCCTCGCAGGAGGCGCGCGTCCCCCCGCCATCCGACGTGTTCCGGCTGGCCATGGCAGAGCTGGGCAATCCCTTCTACGACGCCGGCCCCAACGACAAGGGCATCGGCATCCAGCTGGGTTACTCGCTCTACCGTGTGTTGACCGGCTTCTTCCTCGCTGCGCTGATCGCCCTGCCCATCGGTTTCCTGGTCGGCATGTCGCCGCTGATGCACAAGGCGCTGAATCCGTTCATTCAGGTGCTGCGGCCGATCTCGCCACTGGCCTGGATGCCGCTCGCCCTGTTCATCATCAAGGACTCGGAGACATCGGCGATTTTCGTCATCTTCATCTGTTCCATCTGGCCGATGCTGATCAACACCGCCTTCGGCGTGGCCAACGTGCGCCAGGACTGGGTGAACGTGGCACGGACCCATGAACTGGGGCCGTTGCAGACCGCCTTCCAGGTGATCCTGCCCGCCGCCGCGCCCACCATCCTCACCGGCATGCGCATCTCCATCGGCATCGCCTGGCTGGTGATCGTGGCCGCCGAGATGCTCGTCGGCGGCACCGGCATCGGCTACTACGTGTGGAACGAATGGAACAACCTCGATCTGGCCAGCGTCATCTTTTCCATCGTGATGATCGGCATGGTCGGCATGTTGCTCGACATCGCACTGGGCAGCATCAGCCGCCTGGTCGAGTACGAAGAATAGGAGCCCCGCCATGAGCAGTCATTTCGTCGAAGTCCAGGACCTTGCCAAACGCTATCCGTCGCCAGGCGGCGCGCAGGCACTGACCGTGTTCGAAAACGCCAACTTCGGCATCAACAAGGGCGAGTTCGTGTGCATCATCGGTCATTCCGGCTGCGGCAAGTCCACCATCCTCAACATCCTGGCCGGCCTCGACGAGGCCAGCGACGGCGTGGTGATCATGAACGGCAAGGAGGTGTCGGGACCCAGCCTGGAGCGCGGCGTGGTGTTCCAGAACTACAGCCTGCTGCCCTGGCGCAGCACACTGAAGAACATCACCTTTGCGGTGCAGGCGCGCTGGCCGAAGTGGAGCAAGCAGCAGGTGGTGACGCACAGCATGAAGTTCCTTGAACTGGTCGGTCTCAAGGGCGTCGAGCAGCGCAAGCCATCGCAGCTTTCCGGCGGCATGCGCCAGCGCGTCAGCATCGCCCGCGCGTTTGCCACCCAGCCGCAGCTGCTGCTGATGGACGAACCGTTCGGCGCGCTCGACGCATTGACCCGCGGCATGATTCAGGAAGAGCTGATCAAGATATGGGAGGAGACCCAGCAGACCGTATTCATGATCACCCACGATGTGGATGAGGCGATCCTGCTGTCCGATCGCATCCTGCTGATGACCAACGGGCCGCAGGCGCGGGTGGCCGAATCGGTCCAGGTATCGATCCCGCGTCCGCGCAGCCGCACCGACATCATCCACCATCCGGCCTATTACAAGATCCGCAATCACCTGGTGGATTTCCTGGTGAACCGCTCGAAAGAGCTGTCCGGTTCGGCACAGCGCGAGGATATAAACACCGTTGCGGAGACTGGCACACACCCCGCGGTGGTCGACCCCGGCGCCGCCGTGGAGAGTGCCGACTACACCACATACAGACAGGCTGCCGTGTAACGGCGGCCGGGCGAAATCACACCAAACTGCAATCAGGAGACAGACCATGAACAAGATCGCAATGACCGAAGCCATCATCACGGCCAAGACCCAATCCGGCCTGGGCTGGGAAGACATAGCCGCCAAGGTGGGGCTGGCACCGGTATTCCTCACCTCCGCCTGCCTCGGCATGAACAGCCTCAAGCCGGAGATTGCCGACAAGGTGTGCGCGGCACTGGGCCTGCCGGGCGAGGTTTCCACCGCGCTGCAGCAGTTTCCGCACAAGAGTTGGGATAAAGCCGTTCCCACCGACCCGGTGATCTACCGCTGGTATGAAATCGTCGGTGTCTACGGCGAGACCATCAAGGAGCTGATCCACGAGAAATTCGGCGACGGCATCATGAGCGCCATCGACTTTTCCATGCACATCGACAAGGAGAACAATCCGGCCGGCGACCGCGTGGTAGTAACCATGAACGGCAAATTCCTGCCCTACAAGAGCTGGTAATAAACGCCCGCGCCACTTGCGGCCGGCATGTCGGGAATTCATCTTACCCGACATGCCGGCCAGACCGGGGCCGCACTGCGCGCCGGCAGTAAGGTATGCAATGTGGCGGCTACTCAAGCGAGCTGCGACGCGTGGTTGCCCTCATCAGCCCTGTCCCGGTGCGCAGAAATTCCACCCACATAATGTGCGGAAATTTCAGGCCGGGTCAGAAACAGGAACAGCCCCAGGGCAATAAGCAGCATGCTGGCCGCACCAATTATCGCCACCGGATAGCCGAGATTGCCGGCCAGCTCCAGCTGGCTGTACTTGATCACCATGATCAGCCCTTCCAGCACCAGGGCGATGCACACCACGCCGACGAAGCGGGCCACCGAGCGACGCACGACGGCGAAGATGTCCTCGTCATTCTCCTGCACATACTCCTTGCCGACGTTGAACCCAAGCTCAAAGGCCGCCAGCGATATCACCGCCGCGTTGACGGAGGCGATAAGTCCGCTGGTCAGCCCGTTGACGTGGCTGAAGGCACCGGCGAACTCCCGCACGGAAAGCGCGGCAAAGGCGAGGGACAGCGCCATGAACAGCAGCGAGAAGAATATTGCCAGCAGCGCGCGCAGGCGCGCGGTGGGCGCAGTGTCGCCAGCGTCTGCGGTCATGGTCATACGATTTTCCTTTATGGCTGTAGTCATGATGATCGGTCCTTGGTGAATACCTGCCGTTCGACATGACACGCCGCAGCAGGTTCCGGTGCGGCCACCTCGCTTCGCGAAGCTGTGACGAAGCACATACTTTCACGGGGTGCCGCCCCGCACCCGCAGACGTTGCTAATGGGCGGCAACAGGCTGGTAGTTGCACGTTTCGTCACAGTAATACGACTTGCGCAATTGCAAGCGCAGCGATCGACAGGAAATTCCCGTCTACGCTTATGATGAGTGTCGGCGTCGAAGCCGGCACCGCCATGCAACCCCACCTGCGCCCTGTCCCGCAATCCCAACGTCCCGATTGATGGAGGCGGCCATGAACAGACACAGCGCCGACCACGCCACGTTCACCATCGAACGCACATTGCCGGTTGCGCCGGCCCAGGCATTCCGGGCATGGGCCGATCCCGCCGTCAAGGAACGCTGGTTCCACGGCCCGGATGAATGGAGCCAGTCCGGCTATGAGCTGGATTTTCGTATCGGCGGCCACGAACACGTCGCCGGTGGTCCGCCCGACGGACCGCGGCACACCTACGACGCCCGCATTGAGGACATCGTGCCCAACGAACGCATCGTTTACACCTATGACATGTATCTGGACGAACAGCGGATATCGGTATCGATGTCCACTGTGGAATTCCGGCCAGAGGGCCGAGGCACACGCCTGATCTTCACCGAGCAGGACGTGTTTCTCGACGGCGCCGATTCCCGCGGCTCACGCGAGAGTGGTACGCGCGATCTGCTCGATCAGCTGGAGGCCGTGCTGATTCACAGCGATACGGGCCTGTGAGTTGCTCCACCCACGACAGGAGATGCCATCATGCGATTCATGATTCTGCTCAAGGCCGATAAAAGCACCGAGGCCGGTGTGCTTCCCCGCACCGAGCTGCTGGCCGCCATGGGGAAATACAATGAACAACTGGTAAATGCCGGAGTGATGATCGCCGGGGAAGGATTGCAGCCCACCAGCAAGGGCGCGCGGGTACGCTTCTCCGGCACCAAACGTACGGTGGTCGAAGGGCCGTTTGCCGACACAGGTCTGATTGCCGGCTTCTGGATCTTCGAGGTCAAATCCCTGGATGAGGCCATCGAATGGGTCAAACGCTGTCCCAACCCGATGGAGGGCGATACGGAGATCGAAATACGTCGGATTTTCGAGGCGGAAGACTTCGGCGCCGAATTCACCCCCGAGCTGCGCGAGGCGGAGGAACGCGTTCGTGAACGCATCGCCCGGCACGACAAGCCGGCGGATACGCGTCACTGAACGCCGTCTGATGCGACGGAGCCCGCTGCAACGGGCTCCGTCGCGGCAAGCATCTGTTTTTCACGCTGGAATACCAGAATTGATCCGATGCGCAGGCATCCCAGCACCAGCAGCAGGGCGCTGAAGGCATACATGTCGCCGTCGCCCAGCTGGTGTTCGAACAGCTTGATCATGATCTCGCGCAACACGAACACAATCGCGGCATCGACGATGAAGGTCATGCGCAGCCGGTGTTCGCTGAAATAGTCTACCAGCGAGCGTGACAGTTCGATCAGTATGAACAGCGTCAGCACTTCGGAAATGATGCGTACATAGTGCCGGGCGATGTCCGCGTTCTGCAGCAGTTCGCCGAGATTAAGAAACAGGCGCGCCACGCCAATCACGATACCCAGCGCCAGAAACAGCAGCATCACGCTGAACGCGGCACAGATCACCTTGTTGTAGAGTTGCATCAGGCGGGCATTCATGTCGGACCTCCCTGGCGGCATGATTGTCCCAGGATAGCGCGGCAAGATTGCAGGATTGGGTCAGGCCCATAAAACGATGCGACGGCCCTTCGGCCGCCGCAGGACAGGCGCCCCGGCGTCAGCGCAGGGCGGCGGTGTCGACCAGCCGCGGAAAGGGCAGATCGTGCGGGTGATCCGTGTCGGGCGTGCGGCGGCACTCCATGAACGAGCGCACGGTGCACTGTGCGCAGCGATCCTGGTTAAGGGTGGCAACGATGGACGCAATGGCCTGCTTCTTGGTGGTGTACAGGTGATCCTCGCCCAGGTAGGCCAGCATGCCGGTACGGCGCAGCGACTCTTCCACCCGGGGCTTCACATTGCACAGGTAGAGATCGCCTCCGGCGGCGCGCAGGCTCTTGGCCTCCCGTTCCAGCATTTCAGCCCCGGCCAGGTCCACGAAGTTGATCCCTGCCGCCACCAGCAGCACGTGGCGCTGTTCCGGATTGCGTTCGGCCTGCTTGCGTAGGGATTCCTGCACGTGGGACACGGCGCCGAAGAACAGCGAGCCGTCGACGCGCACGATGCCCAGCTGCGGACAGGGCTGTGCCTGCGCGTCCATGTGGTTGAGACGGCGCTCTTCGCCCGACGGGGTGAGCGACACCACCGTGGGACGCGAGGTGCGGTTCAGGTACAGCATCAGCGACAGCATCACGCCGAGGAAGATGGAAAACTCCAGTTCCAGGAACAGCGCCGCCAGCAGGGTGGTGGCGAGAATGGAGGTCTCGGCACGTGAGCTGTGGATGATGTGGGCGATGTTCTTGAAGTCGATGAGTCCCCATGCCACCAGGAACAGCACGCCGGCCATGGCCGCATTGGGCAGGTAGGCGGCGAGCGGCGCCACCAGCAGCACGATGCCCATCAGCAGGCCGCCGGCGAACACCGCGGCCAACGGCGTTACGGCACCGGCCTGGAAGTTGAGGCCGCTGCGGTTGAACGAACCGGTGGCCACGTAACCGGAAAAAAAGCTGCCGGCGATGTTTGACAGGCCCTGGCCGATGAACTCCTGGTTGCCATCAATGTGCTGCCCCGAGCGCGTTGCCAGGGCGCGGCCGATGGACACCGCCTCGGTGAGGGCGAACAGCGTCACCGCCAGGGCGGTGGGCGCGAGGCGTTGCAGGTTTTCCAGCGTCAGCCCCGGCCCCGACAGCGGCGGCAGGGAGGCCGGCAGGGCACCGATGGTCACGATGCCTGTCACCTCGCTGCCCATGCCGTTGTTGAGCAGTAGCGCGGCGACGCTGCCGACCAGCATCGCGACGATCATATAGGGCAGGCGCGGCAACCAGCGCTTCACCGCGATGCCGCTCAACAGCGTGAGCAGGGCCACGCCGGTGACGTAGGGATTGATGTTTGGAATCTGCTGGATGAAGTGGTGCAGGATCTCCGGCAGGTTGCCGCCGCGCGGTATCTCCACGCCGAAGAAATTCTTCAGCTGCTTGGCGATGATCAGCACCGCCGCGCCGGCGGTGAAGCCGACCACCACCGAATGAGAAATGAAGTTGACCAGCGTGCCGAGACGGACGGCGCCGAGAATGATCTCTATCACGCCCACCATAAAGGTGAGCGTCAGCGCCAGCGCGACGTAATCGGCTGAGCCGGGTTCGGCGTACACCGACAGCGAGGAAAACAGCACCACTGACGCGGCCGTGGTCGGCCCGGACACCAGATGCCATGACGAGCCGTACAGGGCGGCGATGATGGCCGGGATCATGCCCGCATACAGGCCGTATTCCGGCGGCATGCCGGCAATGGTGGCGAAGGCCACGCCCTGCGGCAGTACCACGATGGCGCCGGTGAGGCCCGCCAGGAAATCAATGCGCAGGGTGCGGTTGTTGACCCGCGGCCACCAGCGCAGGAATGGGAACAGCTGGATTACCCAGAGCGGACACCTATCCACGTTGCGCCCTTGCATTACGCTCCATGCGGGCAGCGATCAGGGCCAGGGGCAGGGCGATCAGTGCCAGGCCATCGAGACGATGCGACAGCAGTGCGATGAACGGGATCAGAACCGCGGCGGCTGCCAGGGCCAGGCCGGGCAGCGAATTGACGCGGCGGAACATCGGGGAATAGGGGCGTAGAGCGGACATGACGGGGCTCCATAGGGATTGCGCTCGGACTATGCCGCAGCTTACCCGCAGCGCCGTGAAACGGCCGTCAAGAAGATGTGAAGGATTGGTGAAGAATGGGGCTGACGGCGAAGCGCAGCCGGATCAGGGTGCCGCTGCCGCCGGCGCTCTCCACCGCCAGCTGCCAGCGATAACGCAGACAGATGCGTTTCACCAGCGACAGGCCGATGCCGCTGCCGCTGGCACCGGGCATGTGCGGTTCGAACAGGTTGCGGAACAGTTCCTCATCAATACCGCGCCCGGTATCGCTGATGATGAAATCCCTGTCCTCCAGGCTGATCCCGATATGCCCCTCGTCGGTATAGCTGTAGGCATTGCGGATCAGGTTGCCCAGCACCACGCGCACCAGCGCCGTGTCGGCGTCCACCATGAAGCGCTCGGGCAACTGCACCGTGAGTTCCACCGGCTTGCCGTTGAGCAGGTAGGCGTGGCTGTCCAGCAGGCGGCGCACCTCCGGCACGGCATCGGTGACGCCGCCGGCGCCGGGCGTTTCGCGGGCCAGGGCCAGCAGCGCCGGGGTGACTTCGCTCATCTCCTCGGCGGCACGACGGATGCGGTCGACGCGGCTGTGCATGGACTCGCTGAGCTGGCTGTCGGACAGCAACAGATCGGTGGCGCCGCGGATCACCGTTAGCGGCGTGCGCAGTTCGTGGCTGAGATCGGCGGTAAAGGCACGTTCCCGTTCCACGAAGCCGATTATGCGCGCGCGATAGTGATCAAGCGCCTGCGCCAGCTGCCCCACTTCGTCCGGCGGGAACTGGCTCGCCAGATCCGTCGCCGGCGAATCGGCACCGGCACCGGACACCTCGCCCGCCAGCAGCCTGACCGGATGGATCACCTGCCGCGCCAGCAGATAACCCGCGCCTACCGACACCAGCGTGGCAAGCAATACGCCGCTGATGATCAGTGCCAGCACCGCGCGGTCGCGCTCCACCGTCTGGCTGATGTCATACAGCAGGTAGAAACGGCGTCCACCCTGCTCTGCCACCGCCGCCCGGTAAGGACGCTCGTTCAATTCCAGGGCGTACTGGCCGGGCCGCCGCGTGCGCAAGTCCGGCGGCACGTCGGCAGCAAACCGCTCGCTGGGCTCAACGTAGCCGCGCACCACGGCGGTGGCCGGCGGCGGAGAATGGGGATTGCGCTCGCGGCGGCTGATGTAGTCCTCCATTTCCGCCACCAGCGCCTGATCGATGAGTCGCTGCTCCAGATCCTGCATCGCCAGGTACAGCGTGCCGCCCAGCAGGGTGCTGACCGTCGCGCCCAGCAGCGCGAAGGCCAGGGTGACGCGGAAATGCAGGCTAGTCCTGATCTTCATCGGGTTCGCCGATGCGGTAGCCGTGGCCGTGCACGGTATGCAGCAGCGGCACGGCGAAGGGGCGGTCGATCGCCGTGCGCAACTGGTAGAGGTGGGCGCGCAGCGCGTCGCTATCCGGCGGGGTGTCGCCCCATACCGCGCGCACCAGCTCCGCCCGCGGCACCACCCGGCGCGGCTTGCGCATCAATACTTCCAGTATGCGCAGCGGAATGGGCGCCAGGCTGATGGACTGTCCGCCGCGCTGCACGCTGAGGGCATCCAGATCGAACACAAGGTCCGCCACCTGCAAGCGCCGCGGCATCCCCTGCCCGCGCCGCACCAGGGCCTGCAGGCGCGCCTCCAGTTCCGGCAGGTCGAAGGGCTTGACCAGATAATCGTCCGCACCGACGTGAAAACCCAGCAGTTTGTCGTCCAGGGTATCGCGCGCCGTCAGCATCAGCACCGGCACCACGCTGCCCAGTTCGCGCAGGCGCTGGCAGACCTCGGTGCCGTCGAGACGCGGCAGCATCAAATCCAGCACGATGGCATCGTAGGGATCACGGGTGGCAAACTCGAGACCGACGCGGCCGTCATAGGCCAGGTCCACGGTATGACCGTGCGCCGTCAGATAGTCATACAGGTTGGCGGCGAGATCGCGGTTATCTTCAACGACGAGCAGATACATGGTCGGTCATGGCGCGTGGCGTTGCTGCCGTCGCCGCAGGTTCCTGCATGACGGAATGGAACAGGCACCCTACTCACCCCGCCGCCTCCCTGTCAATTGCGGCGACAGCGACCCGATCACTGCAACGCGCCGCTGCGACGCAGCTGTTGCAGTACCGCCTCGGCGATAAGCCGGTAGCCGGCGGCGTTGGGGTGGATCTGGTCGGACTTCAGATCGTTGTCCGAGAGAACCTCGGGAATGATTTCGGCCTCCAGCGGCAGTTGCAGACGCTCCGCCAGTTCGTAGTACAGCGGTGCGCTTTCCAGACCGAAGATGGCGGGACGGGGCACGCCCAGCAGCAGCACCGGCACGCCCTGCGCCCGGCTGATGCCTACCATCCGTTCCAGGTTCCATGCGGTCTGTGCCGTATCCTGCTTGCGCAACATGTCGTTGCCCCCCAGGCACAGAATCAGCAGCTGCGGCCGGTGCTCGTCCAGCGTATCGGCGAGACGTTCCAACCCACCGGACGTCATCTCGCCCGGCACCCCGGCATTGACCACGCGCCGACCGCTCAGTTGCTCCAGCACTGCCGGATAGCTCTGCTCCGGCCCGACGCCGGAGCCATAGGTCAGGCTGTCGCCGAAGGCCAGGATGACGGCATCCCCAGCCAGCGGCGGCAGCAGTTGCGGCTCACGGCCGCATGCCGCCAGCGCGAACAGCATGAGCAAAACGAGTATCGGACGCAACGAACGGTGCATAAGAACAGCTTACCACGGTGAAAAGGCATGCCCGGGCGTCTTTGCCCCACAGAGACACCCGGTCTCCACCGTGAATACGCGGCCTACTATCTACGCCGGTTTGTGGCACACCGCTTCGATGTTGTGTCCGTCCGGGTCGATGACGAACGCCGCATAGTAGGTAGGTGAATAATCCTCGCGTATCCCGGGCGCGCCGTTGTCCTTGCCGCCAGCCTTGAGCGCGGCGGCGTAAAAGCCGTCGACCTGCTCACGCCTGTCACACTGAAAGGCGACATGAACGATTGGACTGGTGGCACGGTTCTGGCTGATCCAGAAATCCGCCTTGCCGTCGGCGCCGAAACCGGCGGTTTCGCCGTACTCCACCAGCAGCGCATAGCCCAGCGGGGCCAGCGCCGCCACATAGAAAGCCTTCACACAGGAGTAATCACTTACATCAATACCGACGTGGTCTATCATGATGGCGTCCCTCCAAGTCGAGGCCCTAAGTTTAGGACACGGAGGAACGCGCGTGGACACGCGGTCAATCGGGCCGCACTCAGTCTTCAGCAACCACCCACACCCCGCGGGCGAAGTTTTCCAGGGTGTGGCGCATGCGGCGGACATGGCTGCCCTCCCAGTAGAGTTTGTCGCAACGGGGGCAGTACCAGGCCTGGTCGGACAGGCGCAGGGCGCCTTCGGGCAGCAGGCTGCGTTGCGCCGCGGTGGCGGGAATGACGGGGGTATTGCACTCCAGGCAGCGGGAAAACGGCTTGACCGACCAGTCGATGGCGAAGTGCTCCGACACCTCGGCCACCACGCCGGGGAGGGTATTCTGCGTCAGCAGCACGACACAGCCGCCGCCGTTGCGGAATTCGGCCATGTGGCGATCACGGGTCAGCAGCCAGCGGCTCTCGGCGCAGGCCTGCGCCACCAGTTCACGGTCGTCGGCGCCGGCACTGGCGATAAGGGTGTCGTAACCGGCGGCCCGCAGCCAGCGGCCCAGCCGCTGCAGCATTTCATCGCAAAAGAAGCGCTGATCCTTCATGATCCACCCGGCCGGAACAAAACCCCTGGTCTGCCGGTCATTGTATACACCCCGCCAGCCTGGGACAGGCCGGTGGAGGATCGTCACCCGTCCCCCCTATTCCACCACCTCAAGCGAGCCCCCTCCCCGGCCACAGTCATGAAAATTCCGAAACGTATACAACCACTGGTCGACGACGGCCTGGTGGACGAAGTGCTGCGCCCGCTGATGAGCGGCAAGGAGGCCGCGGTCTATGTGGTGCGCTGCGGGTCCGAGATCCGCTGCGCCAAGGTCTACAAGGAAGCCGGCAAGCGCAGCTTCAAGCAGGCGGTGCAATACCAGGAAGGCCGTACCGTGCGCAACAGCCGCCGCGCCCGCGCCATGGAGAGGGGGTCACGCTTCGGCCGCAGCGAGCAGGAGGAGGCCTGGCAGAACGCCGAGGTGGATGCGCTGTTCCGCCTGGCCGACGCCGGCGTGCGTGTCCCCCGCCCCTATGGCTGCTTCGAGGGCGTGCTGCTGATGGAACTGATCACCGACGAGTTGGGCGAGGTGGCACCGCGCCTGAACGACGTATCCATGTCCGCCGAACAGGCGCGGGAGGATCACGCCGTGATGATGCACTAC
>Ga0299912_10002585_pt1 | contig 14847 bp, 11 predicted proteins | sample RVTome_2_FD_207667 | JGI IMG/M metagenome (GOLD analysis project Ga0299912, IMG submission 207667) | Soil microbial communities from uranium-contaminated site in the Upper Colorado River Basin, Wyoming, United States - RVT95D214 (version 2) ... | reverse complement strand
AGCGTGCCAGGTTTAGATTGATGGTTTCTGTGCCAATGTTGGTCAACTCGATAAATTCTTGATTAGCATCGCTTGGGCTATCGGTGTCGGCTGGATGGTACATAATCTCGGTGATGCGGAGGTTTTCTGCTACCGGCCCAACCGCGAAGGTCGCTTCATTAAGAGCGCTCCAGGTACTGCCGCTCAATACCCGTGCCTTGACGCGCGTGCTCTGAGTGAGTCTGATGGCTGCGGCATACTTGGTTGCGTGAGCCGTATTAACGGCTCCGCCCGGCATACGTGGGTCGGAGCCATCGAGAGTGTAGTAGATCGTCCCGCTTGTACCGGTAATCGAAAGCGGGTCTGTCGGAGAAATCCGTCCGCCATGTTGATATGAGCCGTTTACGTAAAAGACCGGCGCACCCGCCGAAGGATACAGGCTGGCACTTCGCAGTTGATCCAGGACGATCTGCGAGCGCTGAGGCATGTAGGTGTAGAGAATCTGATCCCGCTGAGCGCGCCACTGCTGGACGGTGTAAGGTGTAGAGCTGCCGACATCGCCCCATCGTGCGGATTCTGCGACCATAGCTGTTTCGATGGAATTAGCCAGCTCCGCATACAGCGCTGCCGGGCGGTTGCGCTGGGGATATGCAGGATTCCACTGCGGATTAGAAGGGTCAACATACATTGGCCCGCCGTTGAAAAAGGTACTATGTACGTGATCGGCAAAGAGCTGGCGGAACTCAGTATTGTTGCGAAGACGGGCATAAGGCTCACAGAGACTGCCGCTGACGCCGGTCATGTTTTCGGTAAGGTACGAATCCAGCCCATGCCCGACAATAAGCCCTACGACCCACTCGGCGTCCCACGAAAAGCACTTCCAGCCGGTGGGATTGACGCGATTGAAAGCAGCGTACCAATTGTGGCCAGGCCAGTCCGTATTGCCGACGTAGAAGTTGACGATCATATAATCTATGTAATTCTCGATGTCGAGGTAATCGACGTAATTTGGGTTTGGCGTACCGTCGGGGTTATTGCCCTGCAATCGCTGGTAGGCCTCATTCGTCTGTAAGCTCTGCCGAACTGCATTAAGCATAGCGTTGTACGTAATCGTAGTGCTGTCTCCAACGGGGCGTCCGGAGTTAAGTGAATCCCAGTCTTCTTTGTCTCCGCCAAAATACGTGGCGGCAAAAGAGGATTCAGGCCGCTCCACAGGATTATACAAGCCCCAGTACAGTCCATTGACGTACAGGTGGACAAAAACGCCGTGCGGCGAGGGATGCCCAAGAGCCAATTGCAGCCGGCGACAAAACTCGTCACGAATGTATTGTGAACAAGCCTGACCAAAGGGATAGCCGTCGTTGAAGTTGGAACGAAGAATCAAACAGTCAAATTCGTCAGCCGCATCTTGCCCAAATAGAGGATATTGCAGCATGGTAGGCCCATATATGCCCTTAAACATCAGACGTAAGCTTCTCTTCTTTTCTCGGCGTCCGACGCCGCCGTAAATACGGACGCCGCAATTGGCTTGAAAGCCTTTTGAGCCGTCCGGATTGATCAGCTCGATAGAACCGGGCCGTTCCCAGGTAATTCCACTGCTCTGTGGGTGGCTATAAATACCGTCCTTGGAGTCGAATAGATGCTTCAGATCCATCACAAGTGACATGGTGGGAATAGATTTGAGATCGTTCTTGAGCGTACCGATATGGGCGTTTACGATGTCAGGGTCCATCTCGTAATCGGCCGACTCAGTACCCCACACACTTGGAAATCCAGACGGATTGGCCGGCTGGTGGACTACGTTGTCCAGAAATATATAGGTCTGGGTATCAATGTTGCTGGACATCCAGCCGGGCTTGATTGCCACCGCGCGCAAACACGTAGTCCTGGTGATGGGAATAGGACTGAAGTAGACCTTGCCTGTCGGGAACCGGCCGCCTATTTGATACGGCTCAGTACCGTCGAGGGTGTAATATATGAGTGCGCCAGGCGTTTCGCAGGTAATAGTTACCTCGAAAGACTGATCATAGAAGCCGCGGTCATGACTGAACTTTGTGTCCTCGACGCGGCCCAAGTACACGCCCTGGTTTTGCCCTGCCGGACTGGGCAAGCCAAGGAACCTCAGATTGTCTTTGCCGTCAGGGTAACGACCGAAGGAGATATCGGCGGCCTGGTCGGCGAACATGATGCTGTCGATCAGGGTATGCCCATCAGCGGCAAACAGGCCTATCTGTTCACCATCGGCATTGAGCTGGAAGTTCGCGTGCAGGCCCACGTCTGCGACCTCGTTGTCTGCCCAGACCAATAAGTACCCAGCCGCAGGGATGGTGGTTGCGGCAGGACGATCAGTAGGAATCTGCCACATCGTGGGCTGGTCCAGAATGTCGGTAAGATACATCCCGCCCACGTTAATGGGTTTATCGCCGCCGTTGTAGATTTCAATCCAGTCATCATATTCGCCTTGGGGGTCCAGGATAGTGCTGCTATTGGCGGCCATGACCTCATTAATAACCAGCGGGACGCCTGCCTGAAGCCATTTTTCAGCCAACATGGCAAAATCAATTACGCCGACTTCCTCATCGCTATTCAGGTCAGCCTGACTATCTGGGGCAGCCAGCCACTGCTCGGTGAATATTCGCAGGTCCGCCATATCGACCTGACAATCGCCATTAAGGTCGCCCGGCGGACATTTTGCACGGCCAGAACCAGGCAGAAACCAGAATAACGCCAGAACTAAAACTACGCCTCTTATGGACTTGACCATCTTCTGCGACTTTCTACATCGGTGTTTTCAGTGGCTATTGTAACAAACTTATGGGGCCAAAGTCAATGACAATTGACAACGGGCGCCGAACTGCATATTCTATGCGGGGCAAAGATGAGCCAAATATTTGGCCCCCCGTTCCACGGGGGCTTGTGAATTAGCCTTTAGAAGGAGTCGAATTATGAGCGATGCACTAAATCGACGCGAGTTCCTGGGCGCAAGCGCAGCCGGAGCTGTGCTGCTGGGCGGGCAGTGGATGGGCCAGCTTGCGATGGCAAGTGAGCAGGAAGAGTGGCCGCCTAAATTGCCGGCGGTGAGAATCCACAAGGTTTACGTGGGTAGAACCGGCGGAATCTACCTATCGAGGCCGACCGAGGAGGTCGCCAAGTTCGAGCAATACCTTGCTAAGCTGGAGGGTAAGCTCGGCGACGTGAAGTTTGTCGGCGGCGAGGTCGTCCCTGCGGTTGATGTGAACGCGGTCGTCGCCAAGCTGAGCGAGGCTGACGGCGTACTGCTATTCCATCTTCAAGGACATGGCGGAGATGCACCGGAACAGGCAATGAGCCAAATCATTGATGTGGGCTTGCCCACCGCGGTCTTCTCGCAGCCATTCAGCGGGCATGGCTGGATGTACTTTCCTCGATGGCAAAAGGCCGGCAAAAAAGTTGTGCTGCTGCCCACCAGCGACTGGAGCGAGCTGGCGCACGTGGTCGCACTGATGCGAGTGCCTGCTCGGATGAGGCAAACACGGATACTCATGGTTGGCGCGCCCCAGGGAACAGAGGCTGCCTGCTCTGCCGAGCAGGTCAAGCAGCGACTCGGCACAGAGATGGTCCCCGTTAAGAATGAGCAAGTCATCGAGGCCCATAAGGCCGTCGATCTGAAAGCAGCCCAAGCCGAGGCCGAGCAATACTGGATTAGTAAGGCCAAGGAAATCCGCGAGCCCAGCAGAGAAGAGATTATCAATTCGGCACGGCTGTACCTGGCGATGAAGAATATGATGATCAAGGAACGTGCCACTGCTACCACCAGCTCACATTGCATGGGCGAGCCGGCCAAAGGCTGCCTGACCTACAGCAAGCTTAATGACGAGGGCCTGGTCGGCGTCTGCGAGGGGGACATGGATTCGACCCTGACGATGCTGATGTTCGGCTACGCATTCAACGTGCCCGGCTTCGTTACCGATCCGGTCTTCGATACGTCCCAAAACGCACTGATCCACTTTCACTGCACCTGCGCCACGAGAATGGCCGGGCCAACCAGCCCACGGCTGCCCTTTACCATCCGCACCCAAACCGACAGTGACAGAGGCGTGTCGCTGCAGGTGGAGATGCCGATCGGACAGCCTGTAACCTGCGCTAAATTCATCGACCTTAACACGATGTTAATCTCCACCGGAAAGATCTTCAAGATAACCCAGGATGAACTCGGCTGCCGCACCCAATTCTGGACCAAAGTGCGCGACGCCCAGAGCATGTTTCACAACTGGGGCGCCGGCGTGCTCAAAGGCGGAGTGATGACGCTGCTGCACCGCGCAGTCTTTTTCGGCGACCACATGCAGAGCGTTAAGAACCTGGGAGTCCTGATGGGATTCAAGGTTATCGAGGAAGGCTAAATTGAAAATCGACAATTGAAAATTTTCAATTTCCCCGGTCGGCAAATAGCGCTCTGACAGAGTTATTATGGCGCCCAGAATCCTGCTGGTGAATCCGCCGATCTACGACTTTGCCGCCTACGACTTCTGGCTGAAGCCGTACGGCCTGCTGAGTGTCGCAGGGCATTTGCGCGGCAAGGCGGATTTTAAGCTCTTCGACTATCTCGATAGGCTGCATCCATTTACAGCCAAGCAAAAGGACCTCGCCTCTGACCGGTGGGGACGCGGGCGGTTTTATCACCAGGTCATTGCCAATCCGGTGTGCCTGCAAGCGATTCCGCGATATTTCCGGCGATTCGGCCTGCCTCGCAGCTTATTTGCGGATTTTATCGCCCAAGAAAAACCCGTTGATTTTGCACTTGTGCAAACCACGATGACCTACTGGTACCTCGGCGTCCAGGAAGTCATACAGGATATTCGCAAAATATCGCCGGAAACAAAGATCATACTGGGCGGCAATTACGTGACACTGTGCAGCAATCACGCAGAACGCCTGGGGGCTGATCTATTAGTGCCCGGTGTAAATCTTGAGCCGCTCTGGAATTATCTGGCAATTGAGCCGGATCTCGCGCAACCTGCATTCTGGGAAGGATACCAATACTTAAACACGGGCGTTCTGAAACTCAGTGACGGCTGCCCGTTCAATTGCACTTACTGCTCGGTGCCGCAGGTTTACGGCAGATTCAAGCCCCGGCCATTGCAGCGGTCGTTAGCTGAGTTGGAGCTATTGGCGAATCGCGGAGTCCAGAATATAGCTTTTTATGATGACGCCCTGCTGTTTGAGCCTGAAAAAGTCTTGGTACCGTTTTTGAATGAGCTGATACGAAGGGGCATAAAAGTAAATCCGCCCTCCGTCTGGCGGATAAATCTACACAGCCCCAACGCCCTGAACGCCCGCTTTGTAACGCAAGATTTAGCCAGGCTTATGGTACGGGCTGGCTTCAAAACGTTCTATCTTGGCTTTGAAAGCTGCTCGATTCAATGGCAAGAGCGCACCGGCTCCAAAGTTTTTTCGCAAGAACTCCAGCGGGCAGTGGAGCTTCTGCTGGCTGCCGGTGCCAAAGCCTCAAATATCACAGCATATCAAATGCTCGCCCATCCGCACGGTGACACCGCCGAGCTTGAAGCCTCGATGTGGTTTGTCAACAGCCTGGGCATTCGCGGAATGTTGGCGGATTTCTCGCCGATCCCCGGAACGCCGGACGGCGAATATTGCCGAAAGTGGGTGGATATGGATGAGCCGTTGATGCACAACAAGACAGCCTTCCCGATTATTCTGCTCGGCTTTGACGAATCAAACCGGCTGAAAGACCTACAGCGCCAGCTGAACAGACAACTACAGGACGATTAATAGAATACAGGAGACAGAATACAGAATTTACTTAGCCAGCACCCCTGCGGTGCTGGTTTCAATGGACTGAAGACAGAAGTTGAAGCCTCAAGACAGGCACAAAGGCACAAAGGAACAGAACGGCTTTGTGCCCTTGTTATTTTGTCCCTTTGTGCCTCACCCGAATCAAGGTCAAGCGAATATTGTTATTCAGCCTTTTCTTCTTCAATGATTTTGCCCGTATCATCGAGCTTCAGGGCAATCGCAGCGCCGCCTTTCTTTCCTTCCACCTCGTAAAATGTCTTACCGTCCTCGATTTCTTTGAAGGCTTTAAGCCCTTCGGCAGAGCCAAAGTATTTCTCTACGGCGGCCCGAACCACTGCCGGCACTGTCGAGTATGGAACGCTCTCCTCCGCTGACAGCACCTTGCCATCGCCGGCGACGTCATACTCAACGTTCTTGTCGCCCACTCTTGCCTCAACGTCGTAGATTACCGCGCCACCTGTCTCTTCTTTCTCAATCTTCTTGATTGTGCCTCCGGCGATCAACCTGTCGATAGTGGTGCGGGCAGGTTCCGGAACATCTGACAGCGCGACTGCCTGAGCGGGTGCTTCCTTCTTTGTTGCTGGTCCGAAAATCGTCTCGCACCCGCAGAGACCGACTAACAGGACGGCAACCATAACACTCTGAAGAATCCGGTATTGCATTGTAGTACCTCCATATCTATTTTGTCTTTGTTCCATGCGGACCGAATCAAATTCGACCGCTTGACAATACACTGTAATATCATCTCAACCTATCAGGTGCAGATTCTCGCCTAAATCTCAACGCCTGTCCAATAAAAATTCGTGGTCGTTCAACAGCCCTGCTGTTAATCTATTATTTGTTCAATTCGTCCCGAAGGCTTTGTGGCAGTGTTTGTTCAAGCTGCGGATACCTCTCTATGATGCGAAAAATATCAGCTAAATCCTTCTGCCGTTTGCTCTTGCGCCGCGTTTTATCCATGTACGCCCAAACTTTGCCCTGCAACACGTCTTCAAGCCTTGCGACCTTCATTTTGTAGCCCAGCACATCTCTATCTGCCGCAGTTGGAACAAATTTCTGGTACCTGGGATCGACCTGAAGTTGAATCCTCAGGTCGGAGGTTTCGCTCGCGATGTGCACCCTGTGCTCGAATTCCTCGACCTTCAAGCCGCGTTCTTTGGCCGCTCTACAAATAGGCCCGACATCTTCGGCCGCTGGGACAATATCCAAATCAAGGCTCACAACGGGTTCAACGTAAGCATTTACGGCAAGGCCTCCGATTAGGCAGTACCGCGAACCCGTTTTAGAAAGAATATCTATAAGGATCTGGATGACGTCCGATTTCCCATTTGCCAGAGAGTTGAGAAATTCCTTACCTGTCATCACATTTTCCTTCAGTCTGAAGAGCCAGGAATTCCGAACACCTAACTACGAACCCTGAACCCCGCCCCCTGATCCCTGGCCGCTAATTCCTGAGCCGCGAACCACGTTTTTCAACAGCCCCGATGTCCCCAGTTTCCTCATTTCTAGTTTCTCACTAGAACATAGCGCTTTATGCCGGCGTTGGAGCAACTTGATACTCAATACGAGTGGGAACCATCACTCTGTGTGATGCATCCAATATCTCCAACGATACTAAATTGCCGGATGCATCGTAGTCCAAAATGACACCGGGCTTATCCTCATCACTTTCGGCTACCGGGGTTTCGGCAAAAATCACGGTGAGCGTATCCGTTTGGCGATCATAAGTGACCTTCATGCTTCCACTCTCCAATACTTTGTGATCTTGCGATTGTCATGTCGAGCGCAGCCGAGACATCCACATTGTATGTGATACTAATCTCAAAGTCCATCACTAAGGTCATGCCAGTCTGGATTTCTTTCAACAATCAGTCCCAATTTCTTTGCTCGTCTCCAGCGTTTGATCTGCTTTTCTCGTTCAATTGCAGAAAAGGCATCTCCGAATAATTCAACATAAACCAGCGTGTCTATCTTGTAGCGATGGGTAAAGCCCTCGACCAATCCGGTCTTGTGCTCCCAAACTCTTCTGCGGATATTGTTGGTGATCCCGAGATATAAAGTACGCGATTGGTTGGACATAATGTAAACATAGTAGGTCTTGCTTCCGGGCATGCGTCCATTATAGGGGAAATTACATTGCGAAGGCAGATTCCTCCACTTCGGCCCGCCAACGGCGGGCCTTCGGTCGGAATGACAGTGGGAATTGGCGGGCCCTTTGTTGAGGGCAGTGTGTCATGCCGAGCCCATTCGGCGAAGTTTATCCTGAGCGCAGCCGAACGGATTCAGAGCCTGCCCCCTCGGCAGGCTCAGGGCAAGGCCTGAACGTAGTTGAAGTGGTGAACTCTGCCGAGGCATTGCATATATGCTTTGGAGGACGTTATTGTGTCATGTCGAGCGTGAGTGATCGCATAGACCCTTTGGAGGATGTTTTCGTGTCATGTCGAGCGTAGTCGAGACATCTGGCTTGTGAGTGATAGTAGCCTTACAAGCCAAAATTAAGGTCATGCAACGTCCAACTTCAGATAAACCGCGGCAATTTTATTCGCCTGCGGACGACGCAATACGAACTACGAGATACGACCTACGAGATACGACCCCCGCCCCCCGATCCCTGACCACAAACTCCTGAGACGCGAACCACGTTTTCTACAAGCCCCCTGTTTCCGGATTGCCTCACTCAGTGCCGTCCTTAACGTGTAAGTTCATCACCAATGGAACCCCGCCAAATGAAGCCATCCGTTAACTCTTTGGTTTGGTCAAGTGTTGCGGTGCGAGTCGCCTTATGACCCAGTCATGGACCGTTTGCTTGTCTTTCAACTGCTGAACGTTCACGTTGAAGGTAAAGTATTTGTTGCTCCTCGTACCGAAGGCGACCCCCTCTTGGTTGAGGTGGTCAACCGCCTCGCCCATGTCCTGTTCGACGTACTTGACCTCGATCAATGCTCTGTCGTTCTTCCGTTTGCTGACCCATACCCGTGCAATACCCCCAACGGTGAGGGAAATATAAGATTCGAAGTACTTCGTGGGGATTTCTCCATAATACTGCGAAAGGAGATCCCTGTACCAGCGAGCGCACTCTAGCGCACCAGGGTAGTTGTCGACCCAGTGTTTCTCGTCATACGTCCGCTGAGGGGTTTCCTCTTCTTCGGGTTCCTCATACGAGTCAATCACTTTTGTGAAATGGAGGGCCTTGAATGACCCTGCTTCAACTAAGTTGACTTGGATTCCAATAACCGGGACTGCCAGACTCAAGAGGTGGACAACGTTATAGAAGCGGCTCGTGATCTCTTCGGCGATCAAGACCGCTGTGTGGCTTCGATTCGGCCACCGCCTTTTCTCGTTATCCCAGTACTCGATAGTTCGAATTATGTGTGATTCGTCCGTCGCGCCGAGCTGCAACTCCACTTCGTACATGGAATCATCCGCTGGGTCTTTCAACAACAAGTCGAGGCGTCCGCCTTGGGACTGCGTCTTCTCTTTCATTACTGCCTGTAAATCACCCAGTCCGAGAACGCTTGGGTCATCATAGATTATGTCACGAAGCCAGTACTCATCGTGTCCGCATTCAGATATGGACAGTACCTTCGTTGTAGGGATGTCACCCATTTTAGTTTCCCTTTGAAACAACTGTACATTATACGGTTCCATATAAGACGCCGGCGAAACAGAAGGTGGTACAGCCGTTAAGCGGTGCCCCTTTTGCGTCGGTTCGTCCGTGGACGGCGTTTGGCATTGTAGTCCAGCGATACAATCAGCAACGGCTCAATTTCCGACCATGAATCGTCCGGCTCAACCACGATGACCCGACGCTTACCGACAGCGACCAGCTCCGGGTGAGGAACGAAAAACGAACGCCCATCCGCCAGTGAAATAGTAAAGGGCTTAAAGGGTCTTTCGTACAGAGCTTCACGAATACCTTGTAAATCCATTTGTCATTTCCCTTATCTCGACAAAGTTAAAAGGCCACCGTTTCGATTATTATTGTGTGAATTGCCGGAAAAATCAACAAGAATTTTCGATCCTTCGGCTACGCTCAGAGCCTGCCCTGAGCTTGTCGAAGGGACAAGTTTTCTATTGACTATCTGTTTTAAGCAGACGCAATGCCTTGACTACTTCCATTGCCCACAATGGAAGCGATGAAATGGCAACAACCAAAAGCCAATCAAATGCCCCCAACGGCTCTGTCCTGAATACCCTCTGCAGAAACGGCACGTAAACCACCATCATCTGGACACAAAATGATGTCGCAGTCGCCAGGATCAACTTCTTGTTGGTGAATATTCCTATCTTAAATAGAGACTCAGTCATACTGCGGCAGTTAAAGGCGTGAAACAACTGACTACAAGCAAGGACTACAAACGCCGCTGTCCGCGCTCGGCCTATGCCCTCTTTCTCCACGAACAAAACAAAGCCAAAAGCAACAAGAGTACATACGGCGATAAAAGCCCCTTGCCATAACATAAGAAATGCCCTGCCTTTGGTGATGACGCCTTCATCCGTCGGGCGGGGAGGCTGCTTCATTATATTCGGGTCAACAGGGTCAACGCCTAACGCTAACGCGGGCAATCCGTCAGTCACCAGATTAATCCACAGGATTTGAATGGGCAGCAGCGGCACCGGCAGCCCCACCAGCGAAGAAACAAACATAACCAGGATTTCGCCGGCATTACAGGAAAGCAGATAATGAACAAACTTTTTGATATTATCATATATGCCCCTACCCTCCTCGATCGCAGCCACGATGGAAACAAAGTTGTCATCGGTAATAACCATATCCGCGACCTCTTTAGTGACATCGGTGCCGGTTATTCCCATCGCCACGCCGATATCCGCCTCTTTAAGAGCCGGCGCGTCGTTTACGCCGTCGCCGGTCATTGCGACAATCTCTTTTTGCCGGCGCAGCGCCCGCACAATCCGCAGTTTGTGCTCCGGCGAAACACGAGCATAAACGGAGATTCTCTTTACCTTGTCCTGGAGTTCGCCATCGCTGGTCTTATCTAATTCTTCGCCCGTTGACGCCAATGAGTCCTCTTTGAAGAAGCCCAGCCCCTTAGCTATGGCAACTGCTGTATTTTTATGGTCGCCGGTAATCATAATGGTTTTGATGCCGGCTTCTGTACATTCGCCCATTACGTTCTTGACCTCTTCTCTGGGCGGGTCGGTCATAGCCAGCAGGCCAACAAACGTAAGATTGTTTTCGATTAAAGCGGCTTCATATTTATCAGGAATTCTATCCAGAATTCGGTATCCGACCGCCAGAACTCGCATCCCGCCGCAAGCCAATTCATCGTTGACAGAAAGGATTTTTTCTCTGTCCTGGGCGGTTAATAGCCTTACGGCGCCTTTTTGGTGTACCTGGGTGCAATCATTCAAAAGCACATCGGGGGCGCCTTTAACAAAAGCGGCAAGGCCGTTCTTATCTTTGCGGACAATGGTCATCTTCTTTCTTTCAGAATCGAAAGGGATTTCCTGCACGAAGGCATACATCTCCTCCAGCTCGTTTTTCCAAAGGTTACGCTTTCCAGCGCAGGTAAGAATCGCCGCTTCTGTCGGGTCACCGTGTATCCTGTAGCCGTTATCGGTTTTCACTAACTGTGCTCCATTGCAGAGAACGCCGCACAGCAAGGTTTTGCCCAAATCAGGATAAACGCCGGGATCGATCGGCCTATCATTAAGTAAGAATTCCCCCTTGGGTTCGTATCCCACGCCGGTTACTTTGAACAAGTGGCCGCCTGTAAAAACTGCCTGTACCGTCATCTCATTCTTGGTCAACGTGCCGGTTTTGTCTGAGCATATAACTGTCGCACAGCCTAAGGTTTCAACCGAAGGCAGCTTCCTTATAAGCGCGTGACGGGCAGCCATCCTTTTGACACCCAAAGCTAAGGCAATAGTAACAACGGCCGGCAAACCCTCCGGTATAGCTGCGACAGCCAGACTCACCGCGGTAAGAAACGTGTCCATAACTTTTCCGCCGCGAACCAACTCCAGCAAAAACACCGCTGCGACAAGAACAAAACATAGATACACGATCCATTTACCGAACTGCTCCAGCTTTTTCTGTAAAGGGGTGGCTTCGCGTTCGATTTCCTGCACCATCTCTGCTATTTTGCCGAGCTCCGTTTGCATTCCGGTTTCAGCCACGATTGCTTTTGCCTTGCCGGATGCAACGGATGTCCCCATATAGACCATATTGGCCCTATCTGCCAAAGGGGTCTCTTTCTCACTCAGCGCAAAAACGGTTTTTGCAACGGGCGTAGATTCACCGGTAAGACTGGCCTCCGCAGCGGCGAAGTTTGAAGTAAGCCACGCAATTCGGCTGTCAGCCGGCACATTATCACCAGCCTCCAGCTCAATGATGTCCCCCGGCACTAATTCAAAGGATGATACAACTTGCCCGTGACCGTCCCGAATGACTTTAGATGTTGGGCTGGAGAGTTTTCGCAGCGCTGCCAATGCCTTTTCCGCCCGGTATTCCTGGATAAATCCAAGAATGGCGTTCAAGATAACGATCGCAACTATCGCAAGCGCATCTACCCACTCTTGCAGAAAGCCGGAGACAATGGCTGCGCCGATCAGCACCCAGATAATAAAATCTCGAAATTGGCTCAGAAAGATACTTAAGGGCGAGGTCCCTTTCTTCTCCTCCAACTGATTGGGACCATATTTGGCCAGCCGTGCCGCCGCTTCCGCCGAGGTCAATCCGGAAGACAAGTTACCATCAAGAGAGGCAACAACTTGCTCAACGCTTTCTTGCCACCATCGTCTCATTCAGCTACCCTTTAACAGTTTAGGGGGTAAGCGGTCGACCGTTTCACCGCTTAGCGTTCCACAATCGCAAGCTAATATAACGGCTGCCCTTAATAAAATAAACTTTTCTTCCACCCTATGCGGTGGGTTTGCCTCATCGGAGTCATCGCTACATTGATTTTGACAGGCCGGAATGATATACTTTGGGCCTTGTTCGGCGATCCTGGATTCACGATTCCCGATGCATCAGCGAAAAAATAAACAAGCAGGAGAACGAAAATGGAAGCGAAAGTCAATTATGTCAAAGTAGCGGCAATTTGCCTTTCGGCTGCGATTATCGTGTGGGCAGTGATTTCGCCGCCAATCAGTTATGCGCACTGCGACACTCTTGATGGTCCGGTGGTAACAGCAGCCAGAGTCGCGCTGGATAAAGGCGATGTCACGCCTGTTCTTAAATGGGTGCGAAAGGATGATGAGCCCGAGATAAAGAAGGCCTTTGAAAAAACTCTTGGCGTGCGCAAACTCAGCCCGCAGGCGAAAGACCTTGCGGATATGTACTTTTTCGAGACCCTTGTTCGCATCCACCGGGCCGCGGAAGGAGCCGGCTATACAGGTCTTAAACCTGCCGGCGAAGTTGAGCCTGTGATTGCCGCGGCGGATAAAGCAATCGAGGGTGGCTCGCTCGATGATCTGGCAAAGGAGATTTCTGCCCTTATTATATCCGGAATGCGACAACGCTTTGAGCGTGTTATGAAAACAAAAAAGGATATGGATAAGAGCGTCCTGGCAGGGCGGGAATACGTTGAAGCCTACGTTGAATTTGTGCACTACGTTGAGCGGCTGCACAATGATGCTTTAGCCGCGGTAGCCCACGATGCCGAAGCAGAAGGAAAGTCCTGCCGGTCGCTTCCACAGGTTTCGGTATGGCAAGCACGCGGGAATGATTAAAACCGCGCCGCGTGGTGGCGGAAAACAAAACAAAGACCCCACCATAGTGATGGCGGAAAGAAACGTAAAACCCTGCAATATGCTTGGAGGGCTAACCGACCCTGCCACGTGATGGCGAAACAAAAACCCCGCCATAGTGATGGCGGGGTAACCAAGACATAAATGGGAATTCTTTTCGTATTGTCAGTGCAGAAGCAGACTTTGGCCGGTCATTTCTTCCGGTTTCGGCAGGCCCATCATCTCCAGTAGCGTAGGTCCAATGTCGGCTAATCTGCTTCCTTCTCGCAGTTTCATGCTTTTGTAGCGCTCGTCAAATACAATCAGCGGCACGTCGCCAACCGTGTGGGCGGTGTGCGGCTGATTCTTCGGTGTGTCCCACATTCTCTCAAAGTTACCGTGGTCGGCGGTGATAATTGCCGCGCCGCCAAGACTCTTAACCTTATCGAGGATTTTGCCCACACACTCATCGACGGCCTCGGCTGCTTTTATCGCTGCTGATAGCACCCCTGTGTGCCCGACCATATCAGGATTGGCGAAGTTCACCACAACCACATCGTATTTGTCTGAGTCGAGTCTATTCAGGACAACATCGGTAACCTCGTAAGCGCTCATTTCGGGCTTCAGGTCGTAGGTCCGGACTCGCGGTGAAGGCACAATCTGCCTGTCTTCGCCCCTGAAAGGCTTTTCCGTGTAATCGTTGAAGAAGAAGGTGACGTGGGCGTATTTCTCCGTTTCAGCGCAGCGGAACTGCTTCAATCCCAGCGAACTCCAGTATGCTCCCAGGACGTTTCTCATCTTCGGCGGTTTTGGAAATGCCACCGGTGCAGGTATCGTTGCATCGTATTCGGTCATACACACAAAATGTATATCGGGCTTTATTGTTCTGGGAAAGTCTTTAAAGTCCGGCTCGACAAATGCTCGCGTGATTTCGCGCGGCCTGTCGCCGCGAAAGTTGAAAAACACCATGCCGTCGCCGTCAGCTATAGTGGCCAAAGGTTCATTTTCGCTATTGACGATACACGTTGGCTCAATAAATTCATCAGTGACGCCTTTTTCGTAGCTTTTGGCAACAGCCTCGGCTGCGCTATTTGCCTTGATGCCCTTGCCAAACCGTATACATTCGTACGCTTTTTGCACGCGGTCCCATCGGCTGTCACGGTCCATCGCATAAAATCTGCCCATGACCGTCGCGATCTTGCCCACGCCAATTTCTTGCGCCTTTTTCTCAATATCGGCTATGTAGCCTGCTCCGCTGTCGGGCGGCGAATCTCGCCCATCTGTGAAGGCGTGGATGAAAACATCCTTTAACTCGTTTCTTTTTGCAAGCCCCAGCAGACCGTATAAATGGTCGAGCAAGGAATGTACGCCGACGTCACTGCA
>Ga0299912_10002583_pt1 | contig 14850 bp, 12 predicted proteins | sample RVTome_2_FD_207667 | JGI IMG/M metagenome (GOLD analysis project Ga0299912, IMG submission 207667) | Soil microbial communities from uranium-contaminated site in the Upper Colorado River Basin, Wyoming, United States - RVT95D214 (version 2) ... | reverse complement strand
GTTTTGACGTGGCTTGCCAGGGCCGCCCTATACAAGGAATTGGCCGTCTTTCGCGTCACCCCCCTCCATACCCCTATTGCCCTGTTTATGGCTGCTTCTCTCGTCGCTACCTTACTCGGAATGGTGATGGGAAATGTGAGTGTGGCATCCGGTCTTTTTTTTAACCTGAAGGTTTTTGAGTATTTTATCATCTTTTTTATGGTGGTCAACAATGTGAAGGATGAGAAGGAGATAAAGGCCTTCGTGATCCTGATCCTCCTCGTTGCCCTCTTTGTCAACTTCTATGCCCTCTATCAAGTCCCCTCGGGTGAAAGGGTATCTGCCCCCTTTGAGAGATACGGAGAGCCCAATACCTTAGGTGGATACCTTGTGGTCATGATATCGTTAACCCTTGCCCTTTTTCTTCTGAGGTCCTTCGGCCAGAGGACCAACCTTCTGATCCCATTACTCATCCTTTCAGGGGCCAGCGTGATGTTTACCCAATCGAGAGGTTCCTGGATCGGTTTGATATTAATGAGCTTCCCCTTTATGCTCCTCTCGCCGAAGAGGATCTTTTTTATCACTGGGGCTATCTTTCTCATTCTTGCCCTTCCCTATATTGCCCCTCAGTCCACGAAAGAAAGATTCACCGGCACCTTTCGCCCTGACCCAGGCTTTGAACAAACTGAAAGGTTTATGGGGAAAGGACTTGATCCTTCTGCATCGGAGCGGCTTACAAGCTACAAAAAAGGCTTCGAGAGGTGGAAGATGCGGCCTATCCTCGGCTATGGTGTCACTGGAGGAGGCTTCATTGACGGCCAGTTTCTTCGGGTTTTGGTGGAAACAGGGATTGTGGGCATTGCCTTGTTTCTCTTTCTCCTGTGGCGCATGGCCATCTTTTTATGGGATACCTATCGGACCGTGGATGATCCATTCTTCAAGGCCCTCTATCTGGGGATGCTGGGGGCTCTGACGGGCCTCATAGGACATTCAATCAGCGCGAACTCTTTCATCATTGTTCGGGTCATGGAGCCGTTTTGGTTCCTCATGGGGCTTGCAACAACGTATCCTTTGATAAAGGGTAAGCTTGCCTCTGCTGAACAGTAAACAACAACTGTACTTGAAGAGACCTGAGTCTTCTCTTTTTGTAGCGATCCTTGTGATGATTAAGCCAAAAATACACGAGAAAAAATAATAAAAGGATAGCACTCGTGAGACCAGAAACATCGCTCTCTCAGCGTGTAGCTAAAGGTGGGTTATGGATCTTTACCTTTAGACTAGTAGATAATGGTTTTAGAGTAGTTAAACTTGTAATCTTAGCAAGATTATTAGCACCAAAGGATTTCGGATTATTTGGAATTGCTTTATTAGCAATAAGCACCTTAGAGACCTTTTCCCAGACGGGTTTTCAGACAGCGTTAGTACAGAAGAAAGCCAATATCGCTCACTATTTAGATACTGCCTGGACAGTTTCTGCCATCAGAGGCACCTTTTTATTTATTCTTCTCTTCCTCTCCGCACCCTCTATCGCCCTCTTTTTTAACACCCCTGATGCATTCCTCATCATTCAAGTCATTGGGGCTTCTATATTATTGAATGGCTTTAATAACATCGCTATCGTCTATTTGCAGAAGGAGCTTGAATTTAGCAGGCAATTCATCTACCAATTGAGTGTTACCCTGGCTGACTTTATTGTAGTAATCGCGGTTGCTTTGGCATTTAAAAATGTATGGGCTCTCGTATTCGGCCTGCTGGCGGGGAACACAATGGGGCTGATAGTGAGTTATGTGGTGCATCCTTATAGACCAAGACTCAGACTGGATATCCGGAGGATAAAAGATCTCTTTGGCTTCGGAAGATGGATTTTTGGATCAAGCATATTGGCGTTTTTGATAACCCAAGGTGACGATGCCTTTGTCGGTAAATTTTTAGGCGCGACAATGCTCGGTTTTTATCAAATGGCTTATAAAATTGCCAATATGCCGACGACGGAAATCACGCAGGTCATTTCACAGGTGACATTCCCAGCCTATTCTAAGATACAGGACAATCTACCTCGACTCAGAGAGGCTTATGCGCGGGTTTTACAGCTTACGGCCTTTTTATCTTTCCCCATAGCAGGACTAATATTTGCTTTAGCCTCAGATTTTACCAAGGTATTTTTAGGAGAAAGATGGATGCCGATGGTGCCGGCAATGCAGGTTTTAGTCTTATGGGGCTTAATAAGATCTATCGGGACAGCAACCGGGCAGGTTTTTCTCTCTATTGGGAAACCTGAAATAGTAGCAAAATTGCAGTTTATCGTATTAATTTTATTGGGTATTTTAATTTATCCTCTTTCAATAAAATGGGGAATACTCGGGACGTCTTTAGCGGTTCTTGTATCGACATTTGCGCCTAATTTCATTGCTTTCCTTATGATCATTAGGACCTTACAGTATGCAGCGTTTAATTTAGTCCGGATGATAGTTATCCCTTTAATCAATACAATGTTGTTAATTATACTTATAGCTCTCCTAAGGGTTTATTGGATTCATCCAGGAATAGAGGGATTATTTCTATCTGTTATATTCGGTTCATTACTGTATATTGGTATGACATTATTATGCATTAATTTTTTTAATTACAAGGTCTTCGAGAACATAAAGATGGGCATTTATGCATTAAGGCATTCTTCAGAACGTTTATAATATTAATTTGAACATGTTGATAAAATTGAGAGAAACAATTATCTATTTTTTATCCCACCCATCTCGCATGAGACGAGAAGAGGCGTGAGGTAAAGATTAACGTTCTTAACGTCGTATATATATAAGGATTAGATATGCGTCAACTCATAAAGGATTTTATAAAGATTGCCTCAGAAACTCTGCCGATCAATGAGCCCATTTATGAGTTTGGCTCGCTGCAGGTTTCCGGGCAAGAGGGTTTTGCTGACTTGCGAACATTTTTCTTAGGTAAAGAATATGTTGGTTGCGATCTCATTGACGGGCCTGGCGTAGAACGTATCTTGAATATACATAAAATTGATCTTCCCTCAGAATCAGTTGGAACAGTTATTATCGCAGATACCCTTGAGCATGTTGAGTTTGTCAGAAATGCAATGGATGAAGTCTATCGGATTCTTAAGCCTGAAGGTATTGTTATCATGAGTTCGGTAATGAATTTCCCGATACATAACTTTCCTGAAGATTATTGGAGGTTTACCCCTGAGGGTTTTAAAAGTCTACTGAGAATTTTTCCCGTTTTTTTTGTTGATTCTGTTGGGAATAGTACCTTTCCTCATACGGTGGTCGGGATTGGGCGCAAAAGTCCTGTCCAAGATTCTATGGATGAATTTAAGGATAGGATATTTATATGGAAACAGCACTATGACCTTACGTCAACAGAGCGATGGAAAAAGTTTTTGAAATTATTTGTCCCTCCGCTTTTTTTGCAAATTTATGGTAAGATAAGAGATATTAAAATGAGACAAATTCCAATCAAGGATTTAACGAAATAATGAAATTTCAGCAAACATAAACACGATGGCGAAGAAAAACCTTTACAACGGTTGTAGGTATCATCAGGATTTAAAGGCGAAGGTATCTCTCAAATACCAAAAAATATTTGAGCTCATTAATGATGATTTATCCATTCTTGACATTGGTTGTCATACTGGCACTCTTGGACGTGCCCTTAAAAAAAAGGGCAATAGAATATGGGGTGTTGAGATAAACAGCGATGCCGCAGAAAAAGCAAAACAGTTTTATGAAAAAATAATTGTTGGCGACATTGAAGACGATGATCTATGGAATGCTATTACACAACGGTTTAATGTGATTATTTTTTTGGATGTTTTAGAACATTTGGTAGATCCATGGAGAGTTCTTATTAAAAGCAAGAACGTTTTAAAATCGAAAGGCTTTATTCTCATATCCATCCCCAATGTTGCATTTTACGCCGTGCGAAGAGGCCTTCTATTTGGAAAGTTTAATTATCAACCAAGTGGGATACTTGATAAGTCTCATTTACGATTTTTTACCTTTCAGTCAGCGCAGAGACTTATCCAGGATTGTGGGTATGAGATAAAAGAATGGTATGTGACACTAAGTGAATTGCCATTTGAATACAAGGTGCCATTTTTGAAGAAATTGTATAATGCGTTTAAACCATTACTTTCAAAACGCTTCCCAAATCTTTTTGGGGCCGTAATCTTTTTTAAGGCTATACCTATAAAATGAAACCGGAACTTTCAATTATAATCGTTAACTGGAATACAAAGGACTGTCTGAGAAGTTGTCTTAAATCTATTTATGGTAAAGTTGTCAATGCCCCATTTGAGATCATCATAGTTGATAATGTCTCTATTGATGGAAGTCAAAAAATGGTTAAGACAGAATTTCCCAAGGCAAGATTGTTTATCAATAAGGAGAATGTAGGTTTTGGAAGAGCTTGCAACCAGGCGGCAAAAGAATCAAAAGGGAAGTATCTCTTAATATTAAACCCTGATACAGAAATTATCGAGGTTGTCTTGCAAGATTTATTCAACCTCTTTGAAGAAGATCGCACTATAGGAGCTATTATACCAATAGTATTTAACGGTGACAGTAGTCTTAAGTATAAGACAATACGTACTCTTCCTACGCCCATAGTGACGTTTGGTTATATTTACCCCCAGTTTGGATTGTTGACATCTAAGCCCCCACAGCCATTGAGTTTGAATGAAGCTCAAGAACACCAGTTTTCTCCAGGTTTTTGTTTTTTGATAAAAGCCACAATTTTTAAGGAATTGGGTGGATTTGATGAACATTATTTCCTTTACTTTGAAGATACTGATTTGGGAGTTCGTTTAAGAAAGATTGGTCTAAAGATTATTTCTTATCCCGGTTTTAAAATTGTACATGAAGGAGGTAAGGCTACCTATAAAAATACAAATGTACGTGATTTATCATGGCACAAAAGCGCTTTATATTTTTTTAAAAAAAATTCAGGTAGAAAAGGTTATCTAAAGATGAAAATTCTTTTGGTGTTTGGCGCTATAGTTGATATAGTGCTCGTTTTCATCCAATGTCTAAGAAAGAGAAATTTTAATATAAATCGGCATGCCATGATTATTTCTCGCTTGAGAATACTTTGGTGGCATCTCTCAAATGTTTTTCGCGAAAATTAAATTTATTAAATTCACCTTAAATGCGAGATTTATTGATGCCTAAAGCGAGTATCATAATACCAACACATAACCGATCAAAATTTCTCGAAGAAGCTGTACGGAGCGTACTTGCTCAGACCTATCAAGATTTTGAGATTATAATCATAGATGATGCTTCTACAGATAATACTTCGGAAATTATTTCCCAAAAATTTGCCACCGATATTAAGAACGGGAGAATTAGATACGTTAGAAACGAAAAACAAATGGAGAGGAGTTTTTCTAGAAATGTCGGTATGGATATTAGTAGAGGAGAATATATTGCCTTATTGGATGATGACGATATCTGGTTGCCTTTTCATCTCGAAACACTCGTTGATTTTTTAGATATTAACAAATCTGTTTTTTTAGTATTTTCAAATTTTATAAATTACTCCATGGAAGGTTTAATGGAAAGAGCTTGGTCTAGCAAAAATTATCTTGAAACGGGCTTCGGAGACCGTTATAGAAAAAAATTTATTGCTTCAACCTTTGGATGTACCCCTTCGTCTCTTTTTCGGCGTGAGGTATTCGAACGCCTAGGAGGATTTAACAGTGATATCTTTTTTCGAGAGGATATCGAATTTTTTAGCAGAGTTGCTATGAATTATAATGTAGGCTATGTTAATAGAATCAGCTGTTTAATAAGGATACACGAGAGAACTTATAAGTATAAGGAATTGAAAAGGAAAATAAGTTTGCATTCTGAAAAAGCATTGAAAATAATAGGGGATAATAGCAGAAAATATAATTTCCCGATTCCTCGTAGCACACTTGCCCAATGGTATATGACTTTAGGATCGCTTCTAATTCCCCACGATTTTTCTAAGGCAAGAAGATATATTTTGAAAACTTTAAAGCTGGATTATAAATTTTTGTTTAAGGGCAGCACATGGGGCATAATTTTTAGAGTCATAATAGGTCAAAGAATATATCTTAAATTGGCAAGATTTAAAAATAGACATTATACCAAAGTTATGAGATAGCGTTTGCCCAAGAATAAGATATTTGAATGTAGCAAGCCAAAATTTTGACGTAAATATTAGTAGAAAGAAAAAGCTTTCGATTGTTATTAAGGGAAAATATAAAGGCAAAGGTTGAAATTTAAATTCACTATTATGATTTAATTCAAAGAGCTGTGGTTGTCCATCGGGACGACCAATATTCTGGAGCGGGCCTTTCGTGAGGTGAAACTCATGGCCAGATACATGAATAACTTTTACATATTATATCAATGAAGCAAATGCCAATTGAATCATATACGGCATATCGCACATGTTAAATGACATCTAGAGGGATTAAACAGCAAAACTAATTTCCAGAATTTAATTAGCATGACTAACTGACGTTAGCGTCAATAGAGGAACGACAAATTATGCAAGTGACTTGGGACGAGAATTATAGAAATTTTGTCATAACAAGAATTAAAAGGATACAAACACTAGTCCCACGTCGTAATTTTAAAGGAAAATATATATTGGATGTAGGATGCTGGTGGGGTTGGTTTATTAGATATGCAAGAGAATCTGAGGCTCTAGTTTATGGATTTGATTATGTAATAAGACGCATTAATGATGCTGTAGAGCATTTGGGTAACAAAAAAGGATTATGTATAGCAGACGCGCAAGAAGTCCCTTATAGAGCTTCTGATTTCGACGTTGTGTTTTCAAGTCATGTACTTGAGCATATTGAAAAAGAAGACAAAATGCTAAAAGAAATTTATAGAGTTCTAAAAAAAAATGGGAATTTAATCGTAATTGTTCCGTATGATTATAGCTTTGGCATTTTGCCATTCAGACCATTTAGATATTTGTTAAAGAATTCTGAGAATATTTTAAAAAAATATAATCGATATGATTGGCTAAAATCTATAACATATGGTGATATATCTCATTATCGAGAGTATACAAAAAAAACGCTTGTGCGATTGCTAGAAAGAAATGGGTTTGAGATAATTGAGATTAAGGCTTTTGGATTTGAACTCCCTTATCCTTTTAAAGGTCGTTTTAAAAAAAGCTTTCATGCTAATATTGATCGAATATTCGGAGAACTTGTTCCTCCTTTTTTGCGTTCAGAAATCATACTTCATGCGAGGAAGAAATAAAAAACAATATTAATTATAGAAGCAGACGTAGTTATTAAAAAAACTGACAAATGGCATAACATAGATGAAAATCCTTTTATCATCCTATAAAAATCCTTATTTTATGACTATTACTGAGTACATTGAAAAAGCCCTTAATAGAATGGGAAATCAGGTAGTCTTCTTTGATAACAGAAACTTTCTCATACCTGGGCGGATTAGATATAAGATACCTTATTTAAATAATTTAGATTTAAGAAGGATAAATAAGAGTCTTATTTCAATTATTAATACTTTTAAGCCAGACCTCTTTCTCGAAGCAGGTGGGTATCGTATTTTTCCAGAGACGATTGATAGGATAAAAAGAGCAGGTGTCAACACAGTTCTCTGGACCATAGATCCACCGAGAGAGTTTGAACCGGTACTACAAGCAGCACTGTTCTATAATTTTGTCTTTACAGGTGGTTCAGAAGCATATGATATTTTGAAAGATGCAGGTATAAAAGAGCTACACTGGCTTCCATTTGCCTGTGACCCTGATTTTCACAAGCCTCGAAGATTAGCAGATGAAGAAAGAAGGCTGTATAGCTGTGATATAGCATTTGTTGGAACTGTAAATCCTGGTTTATATCCTTTCAGAGTCAAGATTCTTGAGTCAATAAGTGACCTTGATCTTGGAGTGTGGGGACCAGGGGTTGAGGGAATTTCTTCATCATCTCCGCTTAACCGGAAGATTCGCGGAGATAAAGCTACTTCTGATATTTGGACCAAAATATATTCTCAGGCCAAGATTGTTTTATGTATTCATTTTAAAGATCCATCAGGGAAAATTCCCTGCTATCAGGCAAGCCCGAGAGTATACGAGGCAATGGCATGCGGAGCATTTCTCATCGTTGATGCTCAGAGGGATGTTATGGATCTCTTTAAATTAGATGAGGAGCTTGTGGTATTTAAGGATCTTAAAGACCTACGAAAAAAAATACTTTATTATTTGAAACATCAAAGCAAACGGGAAAAAATTGCTCAAAAAGGGCAAGAAATCGTTACTAGCAGACACACATACAAACATCGTGTACAGAAAATGCTATCTATCGTAACTGGAGGAAACTTTAATGGTGCATAGGGAGCTGCACGAAAGATATTTTGAGTCTATATTTTCCAGATCTAACATCCTCTCTAAAGAAGAGTTTGAGTCCGCTACTGTTAGCTATGAGAGGGAATATGAGGAATTCCTTCCTAAAAATAAGAATGCAAAGGTATTAGATCTGGGTTGTGGTACTGGGCATTTTTTGTACTTTCTCCAAAAAAAGGGATTTAAAAACTATATTGGTATAGACATATCCGAACAACAGATCTCGTATTGTAAAGAAAATATATCCAAATCTGTTAAAGTATTCGATGCCTTCGAGTTTTTAAAGGATAATGAGGGCCTTTACGATGTAATCGTTGCCAATGATTTCTTAGAACATATCTTAAAAGAACGGGTTATAGAACTCCTTAAACTAATTCATTGTTCATTAAGGACAGGCGGAAAATTTATTATGAAAACACCAAACATGAGTAACCCTTTTGTACTGGACTTGAGGTATAAAGATTTTACCCATGAGATAGGATTTACTGAGAAAAGTCTGTATCAAGTCCTTTCCGTGGCCGATTTTAAGTCGATTCAGATTTATCCCTCCAAGATAATTTTACCGTTAACCTTAAAAGGCATTGCCTCGCGCTCAATATTACGATTTTTTTACTATTTCTTTAAGAAGTTATTTGCGCTTCAAGGATATGTAGTTCCAGATATTTTGAGCAAACTTTTGATCGCAGTTGCCTATAAGGAATGATAAACGTTGTTCATATAGTTGAGGATCTCAACATTGGAGGAGTAGAGAAGGTTATTGAAAATATATTAACTTCCCTTGACCCTCGACGTTTCAAGACTTATGTTTTGTGCCTTAGCCGAGGAGGCGAGATAGCAGACAGACTGATTGAAAATAAAAGAGAAGTGGCGATTCTCAATATCAAAAAATATCACAATCCACTAAGTATTATAAAAGTAGCAATATGGCTAAAAAGAAAAAAAATTGACATTGTCCATACACATGCCTACCCTGCCGGCGTGCTTGGCCGAATGGCGGCAATTCTTGCTCATGTACCCTGCATATTTCACCATATCCACAGTACCTATGTTGATTTAAACAGGCGTAACTATTTCATTGAAAGGTTTCTAGGTAGATTCACAGACAAGGTAATTTGTTGTTCAGACGCAGTAAAGAGATTTGTATTAAAAAAAGAAGGCATTCCAGAAAATAAATTAATTATTTTATATAATGGAGTGCCAGAACCAAAACCTTTGAGTTCAGCGGCCATTAATGATCTGCGAACGGCTTTGGGTATTCCGGCAGAAGCCAATATAGTCGGCTGTGTTGCAGCTCTTGTACTGCACAAAGGACATGAATATTTATTGGCTGCATTTCAAAAATTAGAGAATGCTAATCTTCTCCTAATAGGAGATGGACCTCTCAGAACGAAACTTGAACAGCAAGCATCTATGCTTGGCATTAGCGAACGGGTTACCTTTGCAGGTTCACAAATAGATGTTACACCATACATGCAGGTAATGGATATAGTTGTTCTTCCATCTTCTGAACGTGAAGGGCTTGGTATAGCACTTATAGAGGCAATGGCCTTATCAAAGCCGGTTGTTGCCACCAATATAGGAGGTGTTCCTGAAGCTGTGGATGATGGCCGGACAGGCTTTCTGGTAGTGCCTAAAAAAAGTGATGTATTGGCAGAGGCAATAGAAAGACTGTTAGTGTCACGCAGCTTGATACAGCATATAGGGGCGCAAGGAAGAAATCGATATCTGAAAATGTTCACTCTCGAGCAGATGATACAGAAGATAGAAAAGTTATATATAGGTTGCCGATAGAAAAAGAGAGCTTTTTTGTGCATTGCCTTTTTATCGTGCAACAGTATCTCTTGTATTTAAGCAACTTAGCTATTGACGTTTTATCTAGGATCAAAATGAAAGGCATGATTAGGAAATGAGAAAAAAGATGACGGAAGATATTTGGGATTTAGACTCAAATTTCTCAAGAGAGACAATTGAAAAGAGGATAAAAACGTGTACCCACTATCTTGGTTGGCAACATGCTATCAGGCTTATTCTTGAAAGGAAAGTTCCATTTAATGTGCTAAAGATAGCAGAGGTGGGCTGTGGAACTGGTACTATGTCTCTTACCTTGGCTCTCCTGGGCGCATCAATTACCCTCCTTGATTTTAATCAGCGAGTTTTAGAAAAAGCAAAACGTATATACAATCTTTTTAATTGTGAAGCAGATTTTATACAAGCAGATTGTATGGAACATCCAATCGCTGATTTAAGAGGTAAATTCGATTTAGTTATTTCAGGTGGGCTTGCTGAACACTTTATCGGCGAAGATCGAGAGAAATGCATATGTTACCACAGGCTTCTTTTGAAGGAAGGCGGTGTTGCCTACATAGGAGTTCCAAATAAATTGAGTCCATTTTATCGATGGGTGAGGTCATTTAAGAAACTGACAGGGACATGGAACTTAGAGATTGAAGTACCATTTACACCAAGAGAGTTAAAAACCCTTGCTATAAAAGTTGGTTTTAATAATGCTTACGTTATAGGGAATGCGCCATTGAAAAAAGACCTTATTGATTATTCTCGAGGGTTCGGATCAGCTGTCAAAGAGTTATTCCCATCCCCCGTACTGGATATGCTGCGAGCTCGGAAAGAAAAAGAAACGACTCGATCTGAGGCCAGGGACGATATGCGCCAATATTGTCAGGATATGGTGACTGCCATAAGTCGAGGTTATTTTAAAAGACCACGCTCTCTTCTGGTAAATACTTTTAGCGCAGGGCTTATCCTTTTTGCCTTTAATTGACGGTACAATATTCAAAAGTATTATGCGCAATATAAAAAGATATCATATCCTTTATACCACCTCTTTCGGCAACATGATGGGTGGCGGTCAGTGGAGTCTCTTTTATCTGATAAAGCACCTGAATAAAGACGTCTTTCGTCCCATCCTTGTATGTCCTGAGGAAGGGGAACTTGCAGAAAAGATGAGAGGGGCAGGGGCTGAGGTGATATGCCTCAATGTGGGGAGGATCAGATACTTAAACCCCTTGGTAATCAAAAAGTTTATCTCTCTCATAAAAGACAAGCAGATAGTACTTATCCACACCGATTCTTCTACCGAAACCTTGTATGCCGGTATTGCAGCGAGGATGATGCGGATCCCCCTCGTATGGCATATTCGGGTAAGCGAGCGTGAGCGGTTTCTTGATAGGGTTTTATCACTACTTGCCGCGCGGTTGATCCTCGTCGCCAATGCCATCAGTCCAAGGTTTCCGTGGCTTAAGAATCATCACAAGATGGTCGTCGTCCATAATGGCATTGATCTCGAGGAATTCGATAATCTCCACACTACCTCTTCAATCAGAGAAGAATTTAATATCAGCGAAGATGCAGTGCTTCTTGGATGTATAGGACGAATTGAGAAGCGTAAGGGGCAGGAGTATCTCGTTTCTGCCATGAGATATATAGATAACGTAAAACTCCTCCTCGTGGGGGGCGGTGAAGAAAGGTATATAAACGAGATAAAAATGCTCTGCAATGAACTTGGAATTTCTGATCGTGTCTTTTTCGCTGGCGCGAGAGATAATATCCCATCAGTCTTCAAGGAGATTGACATACTTGTATTCCCGTCGATTAGCGGTGAAGGCTTCCCAAGGGTCCTCCTGGAAGCCATGGCAGCTGGGAAACCGGTTGTCGCAACAGACAATGCTGGCAATCCTGAGGCGGTTGTAGATGGAATGACGGGACATATCGTTCCATCAAAGAATAGCGTCGCTTTAGCTGCGAGGATAAAAGAGCTTGTGTGTGATAAAAAGAAGAGGAAAAGAATGGGACAGGCCGGTAGAAAAAGAGTTGAAAAAATTTTTTCCATAGAAAGTAATGTCGAATTGACAGAAAGGCTTTATAAGCAAATTCTTGCAAGGAGTTTTTAAGCGCTAACCATTATTTATGCGGAAAAGCCATATATCTATTGCGTCAACTGGCGAACGGAAATATCAATAATAATCTTCGAGCAAACCTAAACATGATAAATAAAACCATCCTTCTTGTCAGACCACCGATGAAATTTCTTGCTACTCGTACACGGGATATGATCGATCTGCCACTTGGACTTTTATACATTGGGTCAAATCTTGAGAGACATGGTTTCAGCGTTAAGCTTATAGACGGTGCGATGCCCCAAGGGGCTTATCAGCGTGATAGTTCCTCAAAAAGCGAGAACTACTTTGGGATTACCTTTGGAGAGATGAGGAGGAGAATAGAACATAGTGATTTCGATATCGTATGTATATCAGCCCAATATACCGTTCAATTTCCGAATGCTGTCAAGATGGCTGAAGTGATAAAAAAGCTAAATCCAGAATGTATGGTGCTAATTGGTGGGGCGCATGTAACTGTTTGCCACAGAGAGGTTATTGCTGAGCACAGGTGTTTTGACGTTGCTGTCAGAGGAGAAGGTGAGTATGCAATCATTGATAGTGTCAAGGCTATCCAGAACGGAACGCATTTTAGGGAAATTGCCGGTATTACATATAGGGATATTAATACAATTATCTCGACAGAAGACCGAGAGCCGATAAAGGATTTGGATGGCTTGCCATTCCCCGCATATCACCTTGTTGATATGGAGCGATACTTCAACCTCAACAAAACCTTTGCTTCGCGAACGGCCTATACCTTTCCTGGGTGGGAGCGAGGGGTATCTTTGATAACAAGCAGAGGTTGCCCATATCAATGCAATTTTTGCTCTGTCCATTTACATATGGGGCGAACATGGCGCTGTCATTCAGTGGTGTATGTCTTGAACCATATGGAGTTTCTCATCAAAAACTACGGGATTACCTATTTTCATTTCGAGGACGATAATCTTACAGCAAAGCAAATGCGCTTTGAAAAGATTTTAGACGGCATAATAGAGAAGGGTTGGAATATTAAGTGGGATACACCAAATGGGGTAAGAGCAGATACCTTAAACCTGAACCTTCTCAGGAAATGCAGACAAACAGGATGCGCCTTTCTCATCTTTGGTATTGAGTCTGGAAATCAAAGGGTGTTGGATAGGATTATTAAAAAGAAGGTAAAGATTGAGGATATCGAAAGGGTTGCAGGCCTCGCTAAAAATGCTGGTGTAAATACCCGCGCCTTTTACCTGGTTGGTAATCCCGGTGAAACGCGAGAGGAAATAAGGGCAACCTCCCTTCATGCGCTGAAGATGATAAGGAAGTTTGACTGTTTCGGTGGCATTGGTATGGTGGTGCCCCTTTATGGGACCAAGCTTCTCAATGAGTGTATACGGCATAATTATCTGATAGAGGAGTTGACACCTGAAAATATTGCAAGGGGTTACACGCAACGAGGGATGATAAGGACCGCGGAATTTGATCCTGTTTTTCTTAAAGATGTGATAGATGAATACGGCAAAAAAACATCAGTCATTCTAAAATTGATTTTTATAAAAAGGATATTAACCAATGTAAGACTTTTTTTATATTGTATAAATGCTGCTCTCACCCTGCGACCATCACAGTGGGGTTCTGTTTATTATAAGGTTATTTTTTTTTACCATGTATTATTGTGGGATATAAAACAACGCAATCCCAGTATGTAAGAATAAATGACATCAACAAAGGAAATCGCAGTATAATGGAACATATATGCAAGAAAGATTAATTGATAATTTCTTGAAGATAATGAAAGGGGAGTGGGAGGATGGTTTTGAGGTAAGATATCGCCCTCTCTTAGCGGCACTTATTAAGTTTATGAATGAAAATCCAAGCCCATCATATGATAACCTACAAAAATTCTTACATTCAAAGAACATTTTTGTCTGCGAAACATTTTTAAGATATATACAAACGCAGAATGACTTAAAACCGATCAGCAAGAAGAATATAAAACGGCTGATTTCTTCTATTTGTTCATATGAAATAACGGGGAGAGCGTATGATGAAAGGATAGAGGCCCTTGGAGTTGATCATGCCATAAGAAATTACTGGGAGCCAGAGGAACCGGTGGGCCGAAGACGCGTTGAAACAGTATTCAAGGCGGTTACAGCACAACATGGTAAGGTTATCATTGATGTCGGTTGCGGCGTTGGCACATTTGCTTATAGAGCCGCCTTGCGCGGTGCTTATACCATTGGTGTTGATTATTCTTTGAAATCCGTCATGGTTGCAAAAAGTCTTGCCGAGAGAAAATTTTTCGGAAGCGGGAAAATACATTTTATTGCTGCTGATGCGACTCGGCTGCCATTTAAGGATTCATCTGCTGATGTCATTGTCGCAGCAGACTTTATAGAGCATATCAATAATATTGGGAAAGAGAGATTCCTTGATGAAGCTGTCAGGGTATTAAGCAAAAACGGGAGGATGATTATCTTTACACCGAATAAATTGAGGGAATTCATAGGGACCATCGTGCGATGGTTCAGAGGTGGTGAAGGGACGCGGCTGCACTTTGGCCTTACAACTCGATTCGCGTTTGAGAAAAAGCTCAAAAAAAGAGGGTTCA
>Ga0299912_10002582_pt1 | contig 14852 bp, 8 predicted proteins | sample RVTome_2_FD_207667 | JGI IMG/M metagenome (GOLD analysis project Ga0299912, IMG submission 207667) | Soil microbial communities from uranium-contaminated site in the Upper Colorado River Basin, Wyoming, United States - RVT95D214 (version 2) ... | reverse complement strand
TGTTGAACCCATACTCTGCAAATTTGGACATCTGATCAAATGTCTTCTCCGCCTTGGTCAGATGGATCCGATTCCTTCGTGCTCCCTCAAGAAACTTCTCTTTCTGCATCTCCATCTCTTTCGGATCCTTTTTGGACATCGCCCTGCGCAGGATATCTGCATCTTCCAGACTGAAATTGGCCAGTGTACTCGCAATTCTCATCACCTGCTCTTGATAGATGATCACCCCATAGGTGTCCTTCAATATCCCTTCCAAGGCTTTGATATCGTATCGAATGGATTCCTGGCCGTGCTTACGTTTGATAAACTCATCCACCATCCCACTCCGCAGCGGGCCTGGCCGGTATAAAGCAACCAATGCAATAATGTCTCTGAAATTCTCCGGTCGTAATTTAACCAACAAATCTTTCATTCCCGAGCTTTCCAGCTGAAAGATTCCAAGGGTTGAACCCGAACCGAGCAGGGCAAAAACCTTGGGATCATCCAACGGGATCTGAGAGAGTTCGATCTTCACTCCGCAATCTTTCTCGATGAGTTGGATCGCATGGTTGACCACAGTGAGGGTTTTTAAACCCAAGAAATCGAATTTCACAAGTCCGATCGCTTCGACCTCCTTCATTGGATACTGGGTCATGACCTCCCCATTCGGCCCACGATAGAGCGGAAGGTATTCCATCAGGGATTTGTTCGAAATAACGACACCGGCTGCATGGGTTGAAGCGTGACGGCTCAATCCCTCCAAGGATTTCGCAATATTGAACAAGGATTCCACTCGAGGATCATTTTTTACCGCTTCTCCTAGTCTGGGCTCCTGCTTTAAGGCCTGGGCGAGGCTAATATTCAATGTGTTTGGGATGAGTTTGGCAATCCGATCTACCTCCGCATAGGGGATGCCCATCACACGTCCGACATCCCTGATGACAGCTCTCGCCTGCATCTTACCGAAGGTGATGATTTGGGCCACATTTTCTTTACCATATTTATCCATCACATATTGGATGACATCATCCCGCCCCTCCATACAGAAATCGACATCCACATCAGGCATGCTGCTCTTTCTTCCGGGGTTTAAAAATCTTTCAAAGATCAAATCGTATTCAATCGGATCCAGATCCGTGATGTTCAGGGCATAAGCTACCAAGCTCCCCGCGGCGGAACCTCTCCCAGGGCCGACAGGGATTCTTCTGCCTTTGGCAAAGTGGATGAAATCTGCTACGATTAAGAAATATCCCGAATAGCCCATGGACTTTATAATCTTCAGCTCTTCTTCGAGGCGGGCCCAATAAAGAGTAGACCGTTCTTTGATCTCTCCTCTCTCCTTAAAGAGGGTCAGCCTTTTCTCCAAACCTTCTCGAGAAAGCCTCTCCAAATGGCTGTCCAGGGATTCGCCTGGAGGAACTGAAATCTTCGGGATGTGCTTCTCGTCGAACTTTAGCTCCAAATTGCATTGTTCCGCGATCTCAATCGTATTGGCTATCGCCTCTGGAGTGCTCTCAAAAAGCTCCGCCATTTCCTGGGGTGATTTAAAATAGAACTCATCCGACGGGAATTTCATCCGGTTGCTATCTTGGAGCGTCTTTCCTGTCTGAATACAAACGAGAACCTCGTGGGCCTTGACATCTTTTCGGTGGAGGTAATGGCAGTCGTTGGTTGCAACGATGGGAAGAGAGAGTTGGTGCCCAATTTCCAAAAGTCGATGATTCAAGAGCAGCTGGTTTTCTACTCCGTTATTTTGAATTTCGATAAAGAATCGACGGTGATCAAATATCTTCCCATATTCCTCCGCCGACCGAAGGGCCTTCTTCATCTCCCCCCGGCCGGCATGCGCGGAGATCTCTCCCTTCAGACAACCACTGAGAGCAATGAGCCCTTCGTTATATTTGGTTAAAAGCTCCTTATCCACCCGGGGCTTATAATAGAATCCTTCGAGGTGTGCAAGGCTGACCAATTTAATGAGATTGAAATACCCGGTCCGATTCTTAACCAGCAGGGTCAAATGGTAAGACCCCTCCGCCCCTTCCACCGCTTTCTTTTCAAACCGACCTCCTGGAGCAACATAGACCTCACAGCCCACAATAGGTTTGACCCCATGCTTGATGGCCATCTGATAGAATTCGATCGCTCCAAACATATTTCCGTGATCGGTCAGTGCCACAGCGTCCATTCGATATTTCTTCGCTAAATCCAAGACTTCTTCGAATCGAATGGTTCCGTCTAACAAGCTGTATTGGCTATGGACGTGAAGATGGATGAAATTTGAATGTTGCATATCTTCTTAAGAATTCGAAGCAGGATTTTTAATTTCAAATGCCAAAATCCAAATGTCAAATGAATGTCAAAGTCTCGTAATTCAAGGCTTTAGCCTTGAGTTGGATCAACCCTGAAGGGTTGAGTTACGTCTTGGATTTGATTTGTCATTTGAGCTTTGACATTTGACATTGCTTTTATTTGATCGTTACTCCCACTCGATCGTGCTGGGTGGCTTAGAGCTGATATCATAGACGACCCGATTGACCCTTTTCACCTCGTTAATAATCCGATTCGAGATATTCTCCAAGATTTTATAGGGGAGTCTCGCCCAATCTGCCGTCATTCCATCTTGGCTCTCGACCACCCTTAAGGCAATCACGTTTTCATAACTCCTTTCATCCCCCATCACGCCTACCGTTTTTACAGGAAGTAGAATGGCAAAGGACTGCCAAACCCGATCCAGTAAATGACCCCTCTTCATCTCCTCCATGACAATCTCATCTGCCGTTCTCAAAATCTCACTCCTCTCTCTATTGACTTCCCCGATGATGCGGATAGCAAGCCCTGGACCCGGGAAGGGTTGACGTTTTATCATCTCATCGGGCAGTCCCAATACTTTTCCTAACTGTCTCACTTCATCTTTGAACAGTTCTCGGAGCGGCTCCACCAACCTTAATCTCATCCTTTTTGGCAATCCCCCCACATTGTGATGGCTCTTAATCGTTGCGGAGGGTCCTTTTGATGAGATGCTTTCGATGACATCTGGATAGAGAGTCCCCTGAGCCAAAAATTCCACCCCCCCCATCTTCTTTGCCTCCGTTTCAAAGATGGAAATAAACTCCTTCCCGATTCTTTTCCTTTTATCTTCCGGGTCAGTCACACCTCTTAATTTCTTAAGAAAGCGTGCTTCAGCGTCCACATAGATGAGGGGTATTTTGAAATGATGACGGAATAGGTTCACCACTTGGGAGGCTTCATTTTTCCTCAGCAACCCGTTATTCACAAATATACACTTCAAACCTTCTCCAACCACTTGGTGAAGGAGAAGTGCAACGACAGAGGAATCGACCCCTCCGCTCAGAGCACAGATCACTTTCTTAGATCCAATCCTTTTTCTTAGGTCGCTGATCGTCTGGTCCAAAAAAGACCGCATCGTCCAAAGGTTGGAACACTTACAAACATGAAAAAGAAAATTTCTGATAAGATCGAGGCCCCTCGGGGTATGGACAACCTCCGGATGAAATTGAAGCCCATAAATCTTTCTCCGGGTATCTTCAATCGCGGCAAAAGGGGTGTTCTTTGAATGGGCGGTGGCCCGAAACCCCGGGGGCAATGCCTTGAGTTGATCTCCATGGCTCATCCACACCACAAGTTGACTCCCGTTTCTCGCAAGATCTTTGAATAACTTTCCTTCCTCATCAAGCGTCAGCCTCGCTTTTCCATATTCCCTTTTTTCCGAATGGGAGACCCTCCCTCCTAAGAGATGCCCTATCAATTGCATCCCGTAGCAAATTCCCAAAATAGGAATGCCCATCCTGAAAAGAGCGGGATCGCAGTGAGGAGCGCGATGCTCGTAGACGCTCGCAGGTCCTCCAGAAAAAATCATCCCCTGTGGAGACAGAGACTTTACTTTCTCCACATCAACATTATAGGGATGAATTTCGCTATAGATCTGGCATTCCCTCACCCGTCTGGCGATGAGTTGGGTATACTGGGAACCAAAATCGAGAATGAGTATCCTGTCAAACAGAACCCGTCTCTTCATCATCTCTTTTCACTCTCTGGTCAACGAATCGAAGGAAAGCGGCAAGACAATATCGATCGCTCAATGTTTCAAATAATATTTTCCATCTTTTAACTCGTATTGATAGGAAACCCCTTTCTGATAGAAGAGGTCACTCTTTCGAAGCAGTTGGACAGAGACCAAATCTTCGAGACGAAAGGGATATCTCCCTTTTTCCAGGCAGTAGATTTCTAATGCATTCCTGATTCGATCCAATTGAGCTTTCTGGACGAAACGAGTCGGAATTTCAATATCGACTCGTTCGATCCTCGAATCCAAAAAAAAGCGCAAGATATTGGGCTTGAACTGTAAGAGGAGAAGAAAGACCACAGCTAAAGAAACACCATAGTAAACAAAGACCGAGACCGCCTTAAGATTGATCCTGCCCACTTTCTTAACGAGGCTTGGGGTACGAATTCCAACCTTTTCGATCAGACCCATTTCCAGGAGGTCCGACAGAATCTCGCTCGCGTTAAATTTCCCTAACAGGCTCCGGTCGATGGTATCTTGAACCGTCCGAGTCCCATCGATTAAATTATAAACCAGTTCCTGTTCAGAGGTCAGTCTCTCTTTCAAATAATCTTGAGAGGACAGGACAACGAGGGATTTCTCCTCAAGTCCGAGGGACTTTTTGAACACCAGATGCGGCGAAGAGACTTTCTTTTCAATCTCCGACCACTCATCCACCATCCGAAGGATACTTAACAAAACCTGCTCGGTACTGAGGGCCAATGGAATCTTTCTGTAACTTTCGACCAACTTCAGATCAAAGTTAAAGTCACCATCCTCCCACCAAAAAAGATCGTAGATCGTTTCATAGATCTGCGTCGAAATCACCTTCAACACATCTTCTTTGCTTAGCAATTGGAGTTCGACAAGTATTTCTCCCAGATATTTGAATGTCTCCTTTTGGATCCTCAATACCCGGTCCAATTGCTCTTCGGTGATCAATTGGGCTTTTACCAAAATCTCACCGATGAGGTCCTTCTTCCCACGATAATTGGAGTAGACATGGACGATCATCCCATCGACAAAAGAGACCTCCACACTATTCTTTCCTCTTCGGATTTTGAGAACTCCCGTTTTGAGCTGCTGGCCGATCAGTTGTATGATCTCTGTGATGCTGAAGTCTTTTAAAGTTCCCTGTAATGCCATTTCATTCTTCCGTTTTGAATCTCGGTTTCAGTCGAAGAACCTGTCGGATAGAGTAGAGATAGAAAAAGAGAAACAGGCCTCCCCAGAAGATTGTGCCCCATTGGATCGACAGCGGTTGAGCGATAGAAGAAGGTATCACCCCGTTCCAATAGGCAAATTTCAGGATGAAAACAAAAAATAGAAAGAGAAAAATGAGGCCCTTGACAACATGGTCTTCCCATACGTAACCGAAACCGACGAAAAAGAGAGAGAGAAACCGGCCTACAAAACGTTCCTGTTTCTGAAATTGACGTATCTGCAGCAATTTCTTTTCTGCAATCTTGGGATGAAGCTTCTCTTTTTGAATAAATATTCGATGGCAATTGAAACAGATGAACTCTTGGTCCGAGCTCCCCAGATAAAACCGGTAGGTCGGACTTCCACACATTGGACATCGAGTCAAAAACCGCTTCGCCCGACAGTACCTGGACATCCCTATTAATAACCCCAGGAAGAAGACGGGCATCAAAAAACTTACCCTCGACGGAATTTTCTCAAACCAAGCCTTAAACAACGGAAACAGAAATCCCTCCCGCCCGACGAATTGGGTGAGAAACCGCCCCCGGAGCCTCTGGGGAGTCAGAACCTCATCGATGACGAGCCGATTCATGTTGGGAGAGTCAATCTTCGAATAGTAATCAACGAGCTGCGGGTCCAATTGTATGGCTCTTTGAAAGGCCGGGTCGTTTTTCCCGGAAATGAAGGACTCTTCAAAATGGGCTCGGTAGAGGTTGTAATAATAGGCTCCCTTGTTGGGAACCAGACGAATCGCTTGCTGATAAGAATCCTTGGCCAGATTGGTTTTTCTCCGGGCCAAATAGACGTTTCCGAGATTTGAAAAAGCTTCGCTGAATGAGGGGTTCTGTTGAATCGCCCTTTGATAAAATTCTTCTGCCTGAGCATAGCGGCCCTCCCTTTTTTCTATCAATCCAAGGGTAAAAAGGACCTCCGCGTCATCGGGATGGGTGAGTAACCTGGCCCGCAATTTTTCCATGGTCGCCCGATCCCAGTCCTCATGGTTCGCCCGATTCATCTCCACGATAACATCAGAAGAGGGTTCATCCAAAAAACCGGAGGAGGAACCGAGAAAAAAGGAACCGTAAACTAAAACGATAAGAAAGAGAAGAATAAATCGGCGCTCCTTCTTCGTCACGTAACCCCATAACAGGATGGACCAGTAAAGGACGGCCCATAGCATATTTAGACGTAAGAAGAAAGGGATGAGCAGCAAAAAGATCCTGAGGCTGTTGATGAGAAGCTTTGAAATCTCTTTGGTAAAATTCTTCCGAATCTGGCGGAAATAAATCGGTAGATATTTCACCAAGACAACGATTCCGAAAATAATAAAACTCATGAGTATGGCATTGCAAAGGATATAGAACATATTATAAAAAAGTCTCAGGGAACTTGGATAATATCGGAATTGTGCGACGAGTCCCCTATAAACCTCTAAAAAGATTTGATGGACCTGGAAAGGATTTTGGTGCCAAAGGGTTCGTGCCAACTCAAAATAGGACTGGGGCAGATCAGGTGAGAATTTTATCGAATGGTTGGCAATCCGGACGGCCTGATCAGCGTCCCCTTTCCTTCTGACCTGTTCTGCTTCTCGGATCAGTAAGTGAGAAATGAGGGGAAGATTTCTAATCCCTCGATCTAATTTCAATTGATAGAGGAGGTCCAAATCTTTCGTGCTAATGAACGAGAGTTTTCCCTCTCTATCTTGCGTTACCAGCCTTCTCTCCTTAAAATCCGATATCCGATCCGTCGAAGAAGGCGTCTCTATCGAAAAGAATTCTTTTGAGAGCGGAAGGGTTTCTCTCCTCGTCAGGAAACCCATATAGTAGAGCAGAGAGAAAACTAAAATGATTAATATTGCAATTCCTTTTTTCATCAGTCCATGGTTTTGGGATTCCTTGGAAATCACCGGAATCCGGGTGAGAGGTTTAGAAGTTAGATGGTGGCCACATTGGCACCAATAAATTTCTCGTGTTAAGCAAACCCTGTTGGATTTCCCGGCAGAGCTGGGAGTTGGTTTTCAGGAATGTCTTGTCATTCCAATCGATAATTAGGGGCCTCTTTGGTAATGATCACGTCGTGGACGTGGCTTTCTCTCAATCCGGACGATGTGATCCGGATGAATTTTGCTTTCTGTTTCAATTCCTCAATATCTTTTGCACCCAGATATCCCATTCCGGCCTTAAGTCCGCCGATGAGTTGTTGAATACAGAAGGAGAGAACTCCACGGTAGGGAACCCTTCCTTCAATCCCCTCTGGAACCAACTTGGCTTCACTTTCCACTTCACCCTGAAAGTAACGATCTCGGCTTCCTTCCTTCATTGCCTCCAATGAGCCCATCCCTCGGTAAACTTTGTAGCTCCTCCCTTGAAAGAGTACGATCTCCCCGGGGCTTTCATCGGCCCCCGCAAATAAATTTCCAATCATCACCGAATGCGCACCTGCGGCAATGGCCTTGGTGATATCTCCAGAAAATTTTATCCCGCCATCCGCAATAAGAGGTACTCCGTTTCCCTCTGAAATCTCGGATGTCTCGATAATTGCAGAGAGTTGAGGGATTCCCACTCCTGCAATAACGCGTGTGGTACAAATCGATCCCGGTCCGACCCCCACTTTGACCGCATCGACTCCGACCTTGATGAGATCGAGGGCCCCTTGTTTCGTAGCTACATTACCCGCAATGAGCTGACAGTCTGGAAAATGTTTTTTGACATCACGAACAACATCCAGGACATCTTTCGAATGGCCGTGGGCGGTATCGATGACCAGGGCATCTACTCCGGCCCGAATGAGCGCTTCAGTCCTTTCCTCTCTGTCCTTTCCAGGACCGATCGCAGCCCCTACCCGAAGTCGCCCGAGATGATCCTTGCAGGAATGAGGGTATTTCCGCATCTTCTCAATATCCTTGATGGTGATTAACCCTTTGAGGTTGTTATGCTCATCCACCACCAATAGTTTCTCGATCCTGTTTTTATGAAGAATCTCCTTAGATGCTTCGAGAGTCGTTCCGACAGGAACGGTGATGAGGTGATCTTTGGTCATCACGGCGGATATTTTTTCATCCAATCTCTTCTCAAACCTCAGATCACGATTGGTAAGAATGCCCACGAGTTTTCCGTCTTTGGTAATGGGAACCCCAGAGATTCGGTATTTCTTCATGATCTCCAAGGCCTCGTAAATCTTTTGCTCAGGGTGCATCGTGATGGGATTGAGGATCATTCCACTTTCAGATTTTTTCACCTTATCCACTTCGAGGGCTTGCTGAGCAATAGACATATTTCGATGGATGATTCCAATGCCTCCTTCTTGGGCCATTGCGATCGCGGTCCTCGATTCAGTGACCGTATCCATGGCGGCGCTCACCAGAGGAATATTCAAACGGATCGTCCTGGTCAATTGGGTGCTGACATCTACATCTTTAGGTAATACCGCAGAAAAATTGGGGACAAGCAACACATCATCAAAAGTGAGCCATTCTTCAATATTCTTAGGGTGGATCGCCATCGTTTTCTCTCGCTCTCATCATGAAGTTTCTATTTGATATATCAAACGAATCTTCATTTGTCAACTCGGCATTGATAAAATTCAGACACCAGGCTTCAGACTTTAGACACAAGACTCTTCGTGACTCGTGAATTATAAATTCAAAACTCACAACTCATAACTCTCATGTTGATTGTGTAATCTCTGACCATTGCCTCCCCTTCAGTCTAATGTCTGAGGTCTATAGTCTGTTGTCTAAATCACAGTGATAAAACCTAGGTCGTTAGATGATTTTCTTCCTACAACTTTCTTTCTATAGCAAGGAAGAATTTCTGAAGACTATCCGGCCGAAGAGCACTGATCGAAACCCCGTCATATTTTTGACAGATCGCGTCCACCTCTTTCCGACCCAATTTGTCCTCCTTGTTAAAGACCCTTAGTCTCGGCATCTGATCCAGCCCTAATTCCGAAACGGTCTTTTCAACGGCTTCAATCTGCCCATCAAATGAGGGATTGCTGATGTCGATAAGGTGAATCAATAGATCTGCCCCTTGTAACTCATCGAAAGTTGGCCGAAAGGCTCCCATCAGGTCTCTTGGCAAATCTTTTATAAATCCAACGGTATCGGTGATCACGACCTCCTGGATTTTCCTATCTGTTGCCAAACTGCTGGGAAATCTCAATCTCCTCGTGGCAGTATCTAAAGTGGAAAATAATTTGTCTTCTACATGAAATTGACTCTTCGTCAGCAGGTTAAAAAGGGTCGATTTCCCAGCATTCGTGTATCCAATGATGGAAAGAATTGGAATTCCAGTTTTTGTTCGCCGTGCCCTCCTCTGCTCCCGACCTTTACTCAATTTCCTTAATTCCTTCTCCAATAAATGGATCCGATCCCTGACCCTGCGCCGATCGATCTCTAATTTTGTCTCCCCAGGACCCCGCCCTCCAATTCCACCGGTCAGGCGGGAAAGGGCCAGTGTCTTTTTTGCCAACCGAGGGAGAAGGTACTTTAACTGGGCCAACTCCACCTGAACCTTTCCATCCAGCGTGTGAGCGCGCTGAGCAAAGATATCCAAGATGAGTTGCGTTCGATCAAGGACCCTCAATTCTGTCCGATCAGATATTGAAGCCATCTGGCCAGGTGTTAGATTTTGGTCAAAAATAATCAAATCCACGCCCAACTGCATACACTTGACCAATAACTCTTTTAACTTCCCCTCTCCGATGAGAGTGGCAGGCGAGATGTTCTGAGGACGTTGTATAATGGTATCGATTATAAATACACCGCTCGATTCAGCTAATGTTTTCAACTCTGCCATCGAGTTCTCTAAAATCTCCCGGTTTTCCTTGCTCACGCTGAGGAGAATGGCCTTCTCTCCAGACCCTTTTACAGCGATCGATCTTTGTCCTCTTTCAAATTCACCTTCGAGGGATTGAATCCATTTCAGGAAATCGATGTCCATCTGTCCTAAATAAGATGGTGGTTCGATCTGCCAGACCTTTTTCTCCGGGTTATCAGGAAGAAGGTGGGCTAAATAGATCAACCCTGGGTGAACATCGTTGGCAGTTAGGGCGACCATCATGTCCAGCCTTAAGAGAGCAAGATCTGTCAAATCCTCCTGTGTCAAAGGCTCCCCCTGGAGGTGAGTATGGATGAGTCGAAGACCTCTCAGGCGTAGGATCCCACTCCTATATCTGGAGAGATCGGGAATCGTAACACCCTTCTGGTCTCCTACTATTACCATTTCAATAGCTCCCCTTCGTCCAACGAGGATGCCAATCTGGCGTCTGATCTCGTTTGAGAGTTCGGTAAGAAGGCGGGCAATTTCAGGCGTAACAACCTTCTGAGGTGGGATTTTCCTTCGGTAGATGTGTTCGATTCTTCTGATTTGGTTGGCTTTAAGGCCGATAAGATTACCGTAGATTCTGTTGATCTATTTCTCCTTTTAAAAACAGTTTAATATGCTCAAGGGTTGAAGTCAACTTTGTTGTTACATTGAAAAGGCTGCTGGGTGTGCTTCCAAACCTTTACTAAGCAGGTTTTTCCCATGTTTTATGGGCAACATACGATGTCAACTAAGGTAACCTTTGTCATCCGCTTGGAAATTGAGTAGCCAACCTTTAAAAGATTCCGCTGGTAAGGTTTCTCCAGCACACCCAAGTGCCTTTTGGAACATTTTCCATGTCACTGGAGGGTCAAGTACCTCTATTCATTAAAAACTTCCACCTTCCCTTTCTCTCCTCTCTCGCCCAATCTTGAAATTCTCACATCAAAAAAATGCTGCATGACCCAAAGATTCGTTAAGAGATGCTCTGTGATTCGCGTTGTTGTAAAGGCTGAATTCCCTTTGCCCAATACGATGAAAGGCACCAGTTGATCTGATAGATGAGGATCGATGCAGCCGTCAGACCTCGTATAATCTCTCAGAGAATCCAAAGCTTCCTTTGCTACCTCCTCTGCAGGCTTTCCCCTCTCACCCAATGATGAAAATCCTGCGATCGCTTTCTCAGATTCAGCCACCAAAAAGAAGAAGGAGCCTGGACCGCTTCCTGAAGCATGATCGAGGACCGCTATCTCGGCATCCATTTTCATCTCTCTTTCTATTCTTCTTAAGGCATAATCCTTCTGTCTTTCTGCCACATGCCTCGGCAGGTTAGAGGTGGCTGAAAGTCCACGAATCTTCTTGAGCAGGCCTCGATCGAGCAATGAGATCGGCCTAAATGGCGGACTGGGCCTGATCTCCGCTCGGATGATTCCACCCCCTTGGGGATACCAACCCCATCGATCGATGCTCGCCTCAACAGAGATCCCCATCGAATAGAGGGTTGGAAAAAGAACCTCCGAGAGATAATGGAAGGATGGGCTCCATGGCACATGAGTGCCTCCCACTAAGGTTAATTGAGAAGGTTCTCGAGAGAAACAGAGGGGAGGAAGAAGTGTTTGGAGTAGAAGTGGTGCAGAACCAGCGCTCCTCTTCCCATTTCCAACCTCGAATCTGTAATCTCCAGGAATGATGCCTTTAGGAATGAAGGTGACTGCCTCTGATCCAATGTGTGCTCCCTGAACCTCAGCCTCAGTAATCTGGGCTAATGCCTCCACACCCTTCAGGTGTTGGGGCCGAAGGCCAGGGTTCTTTCGCCTCGCCCTTATGTGATGGACGACGAGAGGTCTCTTGAGGATAGCAGAAAAAGCGAGAGCGCTTCTTAAGATTTGCCCGCCCCCTTCTCCATAAGATCCATCAATTTCGACCATGCCCCTTTCACGAAATTCCATTCTTCCTAAATTATTAAATAAGCGGTATAATGTCAATAAACTAAGATGAATCTGTGATTAAGACATCAGACCATAGACTCCAGACATTAGACTGAAGGGGGAAAATGGCCAGAGATGACACAAAGATAAAGGCGTGGCCGTTAGTAGATGAATTGTTACTTTTGGTATATTAAGGTTATGGGAGAATTTCCAATATGAAGAGCTCTGGGCAAAAGCTCAACTCGGTACGACTCGCAACCGAGAAGGGTTAAGAACCCTACAAAGATAAATTTCCAATATAGAAAAGTCTGGTGTCTAATCCCGCCTTGGCGGGACTGAAGTCCAGTGTCTGAATTGCAGAGATGAAAGAGAGGAAGTTCAGAATTGCCTGAATTGATCATCCTGGGTTCGGGAACGGGTATCCCTTCTTTGCGAAGGGGATCTCCAGGCCTTCTCGTTTTTTCACATGACTCGATCGTGTTGATTGATAGCGGGTCTGGAACATTGAGGAAGATGCTTGAAGTTGGAATAACGTACCAAGATATTGACCTTCTCCTTTACACGCACACCCATCCAGACCACGTCTCTGATCTCGTGCCAATTCTCTTCGCTTGCAAATATGCCGATCTTCCCCGCAAGAAGGACCTGTTATGTATGGGAGGACCTGGATTTGAACACTATTTTGATCAGCTCAAGAAGATCTATGGTCCTTGGATCGATGCGCATTCCTATCATCTCACGATCGAAGAGGTTTCTGGAAAGCCGTTGCTCGTCCGGGACTTGCAAATCTCTTCTAAGGGGATGGCCCATCTTACTGGAAGTGTTGGGTATCGGATCGACTTCAAAGACGGTAAATCGATTGCCATATCTGGAGATACAGATTATTGCAGAAATATTGTTGAGCTGGCTTTTGGAGCAAACCTTCTCATCCTGGAGTGTTCCTTTCCCGATGAGAAGAAGATCGAAGGGCATCTCACTCCTTCCCTCGCAGGAAGAATTGGATTGGAATCCCGTTGCAAAAAGCTGCTGCTCACCCATCTCTATCCCATCTGCGACCAATTTGACATCCAAAATGAGTGCCAACAAGTCTATAAGGGCGAAATAATCCTGGGAGAAGATCTTATGAAGATTAAGATCTAAGCGGTCTTTTTGGAATATTTTTGGAATATTTGTGGATCATTTCCCAAAAAGTTGGTAAGATTATAAGGATTCAAGGGGTCAAGGAGTCGAGGATTCGAGTGAAATGCTTAAGAATTAAAGGGACTAAAAGGTTTTGCAAAAGTCTTAGTTTATCTTTACAAAATAACGCAAGGATTTCCTTAAAAGGCACTGATAAAATTAGAAAACGATCACTTGAGCCCTTGAATCCTTGAATCCTCGAACCCTTTTACCAAATTTGACAATCTTCATTTTTTAGGGTAGGGTATATTTTCAAGGAGGAGAGACTTTGAAACGATCCATTGTCATCATTCTCATCACTCTTTTTTGCCTTTTTCCCCTTGCCATTGCTATTCACGGAAACTCTGAAGAGAAGGAGCCTGTTTTTTTAATTGAGGTGGATGGAATCATCAATCCTGTCACTGCCAAATTTATTATGGATTCGATCGATCAGGCCGCTCAACAAGGGGGACAATGTCTGATCATTGAACTGGACACACCTGGTGGATTGATGGAATCGATGAGGATCATTGTCAAAAAGATGCTTTCGTCCACTATCCCAATCATCGTCTATGTGGCTCCTCGGGGAGCCAGGGCTGCCTCTGCCGGTGTGTTCATTACCCTGTCTGCTCACATTGCAGTGATGGCTCCAAGCACCCATATCGGAGCAGCCCATCCTGTCTCATTGGGTGAGGGGAAAGAAAGTAAAACGATGGCCGAAAAGATAGTAAATGATACAGTCTCTTATGTTAAGACCATTGCAAAGACGAGGGGTAGAAACGTCGATTGGGCTGAAAAGGCGGTTCGCAAGAGTGTCTCCATCACTGAAGAGGAAGCTGTTAAGCTGAATGTGGTTGATTTTATCAGTCCAGACATTCAAGACCTTCTCACCAAGATCGATGGAAAGGTTGTTAAATTGGATGGCAGTACCCGGACCCTTCTCACAAAGGGAATCCAACCTCGATCCATGCAGATGAGCTGGCGTTACCGGCTTCTCGATATCATCTCTAACCCCTCGATTGCTTATATCCTTCTCATGTTAGGGATCTATGGAATCTTCTTCGAGCTTCAAAGCCCTGGGGCCATTCTTCCTGGTGTGGTTGGCGGCATCTTCCTCATCCTTGCCTTTTACGCTCTGCATATGCTCCCGATCAATTATGCCGGCTTGGCGTTGATCTTTTTCGGCATCATCCTCTTTATCGCGGAAATCAAAGTGGTGAGTCACGGGTTGTTAACGGTTGGAGGTGTGATCTCTCTTCTTCTCGGTTCTATGATGCTGATTGAGACCACTGCGGATTATATGAGGATCTCTTTGAGCGTCATCATCCCTGCGGTTTTGGTCAGCGCAGGATTCTTCACTTTCGCCATTGCGAAAGCGATCAAGGCACGCCTGACAAAACCTACGACGGGGATGGAAGGCCTTATAGGGGAAGTTGGAATTGCGGCGACATCCATGGCCCCTGAAGGGAAAATATCGATTCATGGGGAGTTCTGGAATGCCGTCAGTGAGCAAAATATCGAAAAGGGAGAGAAGGTTCAGGTCATTGGGGTGGTGAATTTAAAACTGGAAGTTAAAAAAATTCAATAAGGAGGGAATAATATGGGTATGACAGGTCTTCCATCAGGTTTCTTTTTTCTTATTGTCTTTATATTGATCGTAGCGGCCTCAGCCATCAAGATCCTCAGGGAATATGAACGGGGGGTCATCTTCCGATA
>Ga0299912_10002581_pt1 | contig 14854 bp, 9 predicted proteins | sample RVTome_2_FD_207667 | JGI IMG/M metagenome (GOLD analysis project Ga0299912, IMG submission 207667) | Soil microbial communities from uranium-contaminated site in the Upper Colorado River Basin, Wyoming, United States - RVT95D214 (version 2) ... | reverse complement strand
GCTGTCATTCAGGGTTGGCAGTACCAGATATACAATTTCGGTCCAGAGATTCAGTTTACGCAGCAGGACTAAAGTATTCAACACCGGTTTAAGTTCCCCTGAAACGATCTCCTGATAATACTTTTCACTGAAAGCTTTTAGATCGATTTTCACGGCGCTTAGCACTTCGGCGCATTCGCGCATGGCATTCTCCTGGATGTATCCGTTGCTGATCATCACGCTTTTGATACCCAGTTTATTTCCTGCATCGGCCGAATCACACATGTATTCGGCAAAAACCACTGGTTCAGTGTAGGTATAAGCGATGGAAGGGGCACCAGAATCCCTGGCGAGCTGAGCTACCTGTTGGGGGGGTAAGTCCATGTTTTCAGCCTGTTCCGGCCGGATTTGGGAAATTTGCCAGTTCTGGCAGAACTGGCAGTCCACATTACAACCCACGGTAGCCAGAGAAAAGGCGGCGGTTCCCGGGAGAAAATGGAACAACGGTTTTTTTTCGATTGGATCCACCTGATAGGTACAGGGATTGGAATGGACCAGGGTATAATAAATCCCATCCCAGTTTTCCCGCACCCCGCAGTAACCGCGTTCGCGGTCATCTACCAGGCATTCTCTGGGACACAGTCTGCATTTCACTCTTTTGTCGGGAATCTTTTCATACCAGCGGGCTTCAAAATGATGCTCAGTATCTTCAGAATACCCGTTGCGGAGCAGGAGAGGAATATGAGCAGAACTAACTGCGGCACCACAGCTTAACAAACTGCATTTAAACAGGAAATCCCGGCGATTGATCTTTCTATTTTCCTGCATGATGGTCACACATTTATTTTTTGCCAGTCTATCAGGCTGAGATCACTCTGTCCCAGATTTTTTTTACCAGCGGTAAGAATGTATTCCGGTTCTCGAGTTATTTCCTTTAACGGCGGGCGATTCATTTCTTTCCGTTTATTTTCAATTATTTTCCAACCTACCCGATCCAGTGCTACCCCATCCACGGCCAGCAGCAGTGAATTCATGGGCCAGGTCCACTGCGGTTTGAATGGCGGTCCGCCTTCATACTGGGCATCCAGGGCGTCGCAGATGGTCAAACGGGTTTTCTGCCGGATCAGGGGAATTTCATACAGATCGGCTACATAAGGATTTCCGGCCTGGTGATGATATTTATTGGGATTATGAATTGCCCCGAAAAAATTTTTCATTGCCAGGGTAATCCCTACAATTCCATGGTCTTTCAAAACCGGGACATTGATCACTGCGGTGCAGAGGTCAGTTAAGGTGCGGGTGATAAGGCTGCCCACACTTCCATTGATATATAAGCGGTCGGCGAAACCAATCGCATCGTTACCAAAGCAGCGGACTTTGTTCTGGTTGTTCTGGTTAATGGAATAACCAGCGCTTTCCAGATCCTTATTCATTCGATCCCAGATGATGATATTGCCAGGGGGTACGCCGCCTTTTTGCAAACGTTCAATAATGATTTCCAGCAGTAGTTTGTGGCTGGAGGCTTTTTCACCCGACAGACAATTTACTTTGATCCCGACTACATCCTTTTTGGAGAACAGGTTATTCCAGATTTGCTGAGGATTTTCGGTTTGATACAGCTGGCTCAGACCCTGATCCAGCAGTTGTTCCAGAATGGCCCTATTAAAAGATAAACCTGATCTTACTTTGGGACCGTTGACTTCCACCACCCGGGAAGTTGGAGTCATGGTCAGCAACCCTGGAAAGAAAAGTCGGGAAGCTGGGAGAAAGGAGAATCCCGCGCCGATCAGGAAACTTTTTCGGACAAAGTCACGCCGTTTCATTTACCTACATCCTCTGGCGGGCAATATAGCCAATGGAAATATCAATTTCAACAGTTTAGCTGATTGAAAAACCAGTTGTTTTATTTTTTTAAGGCAATTATATTTTGCACACTAAAAACAGTCCGGCACCTTAGCTCAGTCGGTAGAGCAACGGACTGAAAATCCGTGTGTCCCCCGTTCGATTCGGGGAGGTGCCACCAACAAAAAAGCCCGGCGATGTCGGGTTTTTTGTTGGAAGAAAAAAGAGTAAAGATCAAAGAAAAAAGGGGATTTAGCGACAATTGACTGGTCCTCTTTTTTTTAGGGAAATCCGTGGTGTTCCCCGGAAGTTTATCCGGCATTTGACGGATTTTTTAGTAGAAGACAAAAGATCAAAGACAAAAGAAAAAAGAGGACTGATATTGTTAAAAGGTCCTCTTTTTTATTTAAAAGAAAATCCATAATGTCCCCTGGGAGTTTAAAAGTCATTTTACGGGATTCCAGAAGGGATTTTATCACTGATTATCTTTGAATAGGCAAAGTGCTTTAAAAAGTGAGCAACTCCGGTATTTTTTCGAAAATTATAGTTATGATAAAATTTCAGTGCTGTCCAAAACAAATAAGTTTTACGAAAGTGACTATTGAAAAATAAGGCTTTCTGGACAAGCTTTTGATATTTCATAAGTCAGGTTCCATCTTTATGTAAAAATGCTGTCCAAAATAAGAAAGATGAATTTATTAGAACATTGGCTATATACCCTTATTTTTATATGATTTTCACACTAAAAACGTAAATTTAAGGATAAAACCTATTTTGCTGTCCAAAACATCTAAAAAAAAACCTTATTTTGGACAAGAGTGATAAAATTTATAATATCGGGAAAATACCAAAAATTCAGTCACTTAAATCATACTGCAATTTATTTTCATTCTATATTGACAAAAACATATTAGAATTGTATTTTCCAACAGACTAGTAATAGAATGAAGCTTCGATTGATAGCCACTTGAGTAATTTAGATTTACTCTATTACTGAACTAATAAAAAGCTTCGATATCTTCTAAATTGCTTTCTTGAATAAGTCGATTTTAGTCTTCTGGATTTTTTATGCCTGTCAAATATTTACGATCTCTTTTGACTATCTCTGCTTTTCTGTACTCAACACTTTACTCCCAAAATTTACCTATTGATCCACGCTTTTTAAAACCCATGGTGGATGATAATTCGCGTTTTACCACTGTCGGAAATATCGGGATAACCATTACCAATTATGGCACATTTGGGGATGGATTTGTGGAACAATCTCCAGTGGATCAGCCTTCCTGTGAATTTCCAAAAGGCTCCGGTATTGAACATAATTTCGTGGGAGGTCTTTGGGTTGGAGGCAGGACCCCAGCTGGGACCAGGGTAACTACCGGGGCATTCAATATCCCAAGTCTGGGGGGTGTTAATGCCAACTTTGAATTTACCAATACTGCTGAACAAACGGATCGGGTTACAGAGTCATCTTCCCTGGAGGACAATAAATATTATTCACCCAGTGCCATTAGTCATCAGGATTTTAGATGCGACTTTTCGGATACTAATATTACTGTTCCAGGGACTACGATCCCTATTCCATATCATCAACCATTGGGTATTGCAGTTCATCTTGAAACCTATGCCTGGAACTACCCCTTCGCTGATGCCTTTGTCATATTCAATTACACCATAACCAATGTTGGATATGGTGTTCAGAAAGATACTCTAAAGGATTTACATGTTGGGATGTGGGCAGATCTGGTGGTAAGAAATACCAATGTTACACCGCCACGGGTTGGTTCTCCTTTTTATTTATATGCTGGCGTGGGATATGTTGATAACGATTCAATCAAAATGGTCTACTGCTATGATCATAGCGGCGATCGCGGATTTAGTAATAGTTATGTTGCTATGACGTTATTGGGAGCCGAACCGATCAACAATGATCCATTGTATCAAGGTGAAGCGACACATCAATGGTGGTTATTTTCCGGTGGTGATGCCGATGAGGACCGGGCACCAGGAGACGAGGCCAGTCGCTATGCCCGAATGGAAACCTCAATGAATGAAAATTATTTTTGGGCGAATATTTTTCAAAAACCAGGAAATCGCATGAGCCTCATTTCCACTGGTCCTTTTGCCATGCTGCCTCCTGACTCGTCTATTAATGTTGTTTATGCCGTCGTCTGCGCTAAAGAGTTTGGGAATGATAATGATATACCCGCGAACCGCGATAGTGAGAAGGTGAAGAAAAATCTTTTCGAGAATACAAGCTGGGCCTATCGTGCTTATTATGGAGAAGATACCAACCGTAATGGAATTCTGGATTTCTTGGGAACGGATTCCACTGAAGATGTGATTCCCAATGGCATCCTCGATCGATATATTTTGCCAACGCCTCCCACGCCACCAAATCTGAAAGTGATCCCGGGTAATGGAAAGGTAACCTTGCGCTGGGACAAACGTGCCGAAGAATCCATTGATCTCATTTCAAAATTGCATGATTTTGAAGGATTTCGAGTTTATCGTTCTTTCCTGGGGGATGATCTGTCCCCGGATGGTATCCTGAATAATATGCAATTAATTAGAGAATATGATTTAAAAGATAAACTTTTCTATGATACCAGTCTGGACAGTATTCTTCTTGAAACTCCTATTGAGGAAATTGAAATTAATCCGGAAAGCGGTGTTTTGGATACGATTCTTTACACCTATGAACTGAATATTGATAATCTCCATAATGGATGGCAGTATGCTTTTGCCATTACTGCTTTCGATAGCGGTGATCAAAAGATAAATCTGCCAAGTTTAGAGAGTAGTAAGTTACAAAATTCAGTCATTGTCATTCCCGGCACTCCCCCCATGCCTGCACAGGAACCGAGAAAAGTGGGTGTTTATCCCAATCCTTATCGTGCCAATGCCCTGTGGGATGGAAGTTATGAGAGAGAACGAAAGATCGTATTTTTTAACTTGCCTGCCCGGTGTGAAGTCAGAATATATACACTTGCCGGTGATATGGTGGATCAATTTACCCATGAAGCTACCAGTTATGATGGAAAAGATATAAAATGGTTCACGGAGTTTTCACCTGCAGACGAAACTCCAATTTTCTCCGGCGGGGAACATGCCTGGGATCTGGTTACCGGCAACGATCAGGCGTTGGCTACCGGTCTTTATCTTTATACCGTCAAAGATCTGGAAAGTGGTGAGATTTACAAAGGAAAATTTGTAGTTATTAAGTAATAAGTAGTAAACCTAATTTATTTTTTTATCTAACATTTTATCTTGGAGGATGACCAATGAAATTAACATGTACTGTCGTAGCTGTTTTAATGATTTTATTATTCTTACCGCAAATTTCCTTCTCCCAGGCGGTATATGACACGGTCTCGATTCACGATCTTCAATGGGTGCCTAATCCAGATTCATCAGAGGTATCTTTTTATGATGGGGACACCGTTGTGGTTGGCGGATATGTACAGCATAACCCACGGGAATTATATGTAGGTGCCCGCTGGGCCTGTTATATTACCGATGGAACCCAGGATCCCTGGTCAGGATTTTTTGTCATTCAGGATGATAGCTTTGCGGTGAATACCCTGTTTGGTTTTGTGCAGGAAGGAGATTTCTGTTATTTCACAGGACGTATTACCACCTATACCGGTTTAACTCAAATGAATATACCAACCAATCCCCCAATTCCGGTGACAATAGTATCCAGTGGAAATCCACTGCCGGCTCCTAAATTGTTAACCTGTGCTGATGTGGAAACCCATGGAGCCGGAGAACAGTGGGAATCAATGAATGTGCGTATTGAGAATACCACCGTCACCAATAATAATTTTAGTGGCAATATCGCTGTTATTACAGATGGCACCGGTAATGGTTATATTGATGATTACTTTTGGTTTTATCGAAGACAATTTAACAGCGGAAATAATCCCTGGCCGACCAATGGCACCAATCTAAACATAACCGGCTTTACCCGGGATGTCGGTTCTGCTTATTTTACGGTCAATCCCAGAAACGATTCCGATTTTGAAATATTAACCAATCCACCAACGATTTCTAATGTTTCCAGAAATCCGGGAGTGCCGGTTTCTTCAGATAATGTAAATGTCTCAGCAGTGATTGTAGACAATGGATCTATAGCCTCAGCAGAAATTGTTTATAGTGTGAACTATGGAACTTTTAGTTCGATTAGCATGAGTAGTACTACTGCTGATACTTTTGTTGCCGCTATCCCTGCCCAGGCCAATAATTCCTATGTTCGTTATTTTATTAAAGCGACTGATAATGTTGGGGAAACGTCCCAGCTTCCAGGTGATACAAGCCAATTTATTTACAGCTATGTTATCCGGGATCAGGGATTGGATATCAAGGATGTCCAATATACCTGGGGCTATCCGGTTGACAATTCCCCCTTTCAGGGATATGAAGTCACCCTGGAGGGTGTGGTAACCACCAATCCTGCCGATTGGACTGGTAATTATTATATACAGGAAAAGGACAGCGCCTGGTATGGAATGTGGATTTATGATCCCAATAATACCCCGACGCAGGGTGATTGGATCACGGTCACGGGGCAAGTGCAGGAAAATTATGGAGTAACGCGATTAAGAAATATAACTAATTTTTCAGTGATAACTCCTGGATTCGGTGTTTTTGATCCTATTCAAGTTACTACTGGCGAAATAGGCACGGGTGGGGCGAATGCAGAAGCATACGAAGATGTCCTGATCAAGGTAGTTAATGTCACTGTTACCGATCCGTTTCCAGATTCTCCTGGGAATTACGGAGAATTTGAAATCGATGACAATTCAGGGCCGGTACGGGTGGATGATGCCTTTACGGCATTCAATGGAAACCTTGATTCTACTTTTCAATTGAATGATACGATTGAACAGCTTATTGGTGTACATTATTATAGTTTTAACGATTATAAAATATTACCACGCAATGATAATGATATCATCGGGCATGTCACGGGTATAGAGGACAAAATTAAGCAGATAGCCCGTCAATTTACCCTGGAACAAAACTATCCTAATCCATTCAATCCCACAACCCGTATCGAATTTAATACACCCAAAATCACCAGAGTAGAAGTGGTGGTTTTTGATATTTTAGGCCGCCAGGTGAAAGTGCTTTATAATGACATAGCGCCGGCAGGAAACCATACCATCATTTGGGATGCTACGGGTGAAGGCGGTAATCCCGTGGGATCGGGAATTTATTTCTATCAGTTGCGGAGTGAAAATGTGAGAGTGTCAAAAAAGATGATTTTGCTCAAGTGATAAAGACAATCAGAATTTAGTACTTACAGGCAGTCATGAGGCTGCCTGTAAGTTTGAAAAGAGATGATTCCTGTTGGTTAAAATAATCATGACTTCTATATGGCAGAAAATATAAAATATCCTTCTGATCCCTTATAAAAAATGATTTTGGTAGAGAAGAATAATCTCTTGTTTCTTGAGGTATAGAATTAAGGATTTTACATAACATTTATTTGCACACTATTTTGTGGAAGTCGTCCAATTGAATAGATTCATTTAATTAAAATTTTTGTATCTCATTATGAAATTATTTTCCGGAAATATTTCACTCTTACTTCTCATTATTCTTATACTTGTTTTGTCCTGTGTTGAGGATAAAGTTGGTACGCCCCTGGATAATCTTCCACCGGAAACAGATATATTTATATCTACCCGGGATACACTCAATTATACCCAGAGCATTCAGCATATTTACTGGGACGGTCGCGATCTTGATGGTTTTGTCACAGGTTTCTATTACAGTTGGATTGAAAATCCCCAGCCCGCGGACTGGATATTTACCACCAAACAATCCATGATTTTTCCATTAAAAATAACCGGTGAGGATACTATTTATCTGTTTCAGGTCAAAGCGGTAGATGATGAGGGCCTGGAAGATCCTTCTCCTGCCAAACAATTTTTTCCTATTCGAAATTCACCGCCGCGATTAAAATGGGTCCTGGCCAGCTTAATCCCTGATACAACCTTCACGGTGGTAACCTTTATCTGGGAAGTTTCCGATTTAGACGGGGATTCTACCATACACTATTTTGAATATACTCTGGATGATGACACATTGAGTTGGAAAAAAATTCCGGGTTATTTACGTTCGATTACCCTCAATGCAGACAGCGGATTGGCAGAGGGAGAACATTCCTTTACCATACGGGCAGTTGATATTGCCGGAGCAAAAAGCGAACTGTTAAGAATGCCGGAAAATCCCGGAGATACCTGGTATGTGAAAGAACCCAGAGGTCGTTTTTTACTGATAGACGATTTTGAGAATGAGAGTTCCACTGTAGGATATCCCGATGCATACTATAAGGGGATGATGGAACGTGTGGTGGTATCCCAGGGGGAAAATTATGACTATTGGAATATTGAAGAATTATTTCCGGCATCGAATGAACAATTTATAGAAACCATGAATTTGTTCGACTATGTGATCTGGTATACCGATATATCACGCGAAACAGACGAGCACTTTATTACGGCCCAGGTTGCAGTTCCGCAGTTTTTAAACCGGGCGCCGCGGGAAGGTGGAAAAATTATCTACAGTACCATGTTCGATCAGAATTTTGGAACTCAGGGAAATCCTCTGGGATTTACCCCGGTCAGTGCTTTAAGTGAAGGGAGTTATCGTTGTTTTCCGGGGAATATCTATAATCCTGATACACTTTTCTATTCAGCTTTTCCGAATATTTCCGTTCTACCGTTATTGAAAGTATCTGAATTTTTTGTTGGGGTCAAAGCCCTTATCCCAAAAACAACAGCGGTTCCTATTTATCGTTTCCAAAATCCCTCTCCTCCAAATGATACACCACTCTTCATTATTATTGGAAGAAATGATAATTCGGGTTTGTATGATTTTGTTTTTTCTGCCACACCCTTGCATCAGTTAAAGGCGAATAATAACCTGGATGAGTTTTTTGATATTATTTTAAATGAGATTTTTTAGTTATGCTCATACATATAAAGAAGACTATCTCCCAAATTCTGGTTCTATTATTTTGTTTTGTGGGAATTCTCTCCGCTCAAAAAGACGCCGCCAGTTCTCTTAGAGGGATAATATCCGATCGGGAGAGTGGGGAACCATTACTGGGTGTAAATATAGTGGTTCTGGGTACGTATTTTGGCGCCTCAAGCGATGCGGATGGATTTTATCTCATCCAGGATATAAAGCCCGGAGAATATACACTGGAAGTAAGCTATATCGGGTATAAAGTGATCCAGAAAACCGATGTACGGGTAAAGGTGGGGGAAACACTTACCCTGAATTTTGAACTTGAATCTACTGCTCTGGCCTTAGGGCAGGAAATTGTGGTGATCGGAGAAAAACCGCTTATCCAGTTCGATGAAACCAGTACTACCCGGACGGTGACTGAACAGGAAATTTCAAACCAGATTTTTGATGATGTAAAGACTGTGGTATCCTCTCAGGTAGGTATAGTAGAACAGGATGATGAGATTCATATCCGTGGTGCCAGATCCTATGAGGCTCAATATCTGTTGGATGGTATTTCTGTTCAGGATCCGCTCTCCGGAACAGGCTTTGGATTGAATATCAGTGCCAATGCCATTGAGGAGGTTGATGTCATTACCGGCGGATTTAATGCGGAATATGGTCAGGCCACTTCGGGTATTGTTAGCGTTCGAACCAAATCAGGCTCGGATCGATTTGAAGGATTTGCTTCCTATAAAAACGATCATCTGGGTTTGTACCGGGATCAACCTTGGAGTTTTAATACTGATATTATCGAGTTTAATTTAAGTGGTCCAGAACCTCTCTCAAGTTTTATTCTACCGGGATTAAATTTAAAAATACCCGGACGGATATATTTTTTCTGGAATTTCTATACCTACCTTACAGATGATTATTTAGGAAAAACTGCTACTCAACTTTATTCATCAATTGCCCCTACCATGTCGTTATTCGGAAAAGATATGTTGACACCCACCTCACTCGCTCCTCGCCAAAATAACAACTGGTCAAGCTTGTTCAAATTAACCTGGAAAATGAACCCAACGAAGGAATTGATATTTTCATATAATCGTTCCATTAGTATTAATCAAAACACCCAGTCTCTGCAAACCACTTTAGAGTATGTGGAACCAGGTCCAGGATATCCATATGATTTTTCTATGAATCTGGATATATTTAATACCTATACCCATGACAATGAAAAAAATTCTCTGCAGTGGCGACATACCCTAAATAATACTTTTTTCTATGAAATACAATTAAGTCAATACTGGGCACATCTGCGATCCGACTGGAATGGACAGGACTGGACTGTTTATCGTCAACCGATTGATGTGGCTCGGCTGCCTGTGCAGTATTATATTCCCCGCAACGATTCCACCAAAGTTCGTATCATTCCAGGAGATGGTTTTTATGACTATGGGAACGCCACATTTTGGCATGATCACTATATTGAATGGTACACCCTTAAAGGGGATTTCACAAAACTGTTTGGCAATATTCATACGGTGAAGGCTGGCTTTGAAGGTTCATTCAAAGAAATGCAGATGATCGACATCGTAGATCCGTGGATAGAAGGCGGTTATGGCTCAACCCAGGATATCTATCGCGTTAATCCGGCGGATGGTGGATTTTATGCCCAGGATAATATAAAATTTGAAGGCTTTTATTTAAACGTAGGTGTTCGGTTGGACTACTGGATGCCCGGTCAATATGTTGATGATGCCATCAAGGATACTACCAACCTTCTTACCACTGAGATGAGACAGGGTTATCTTGACGATACCTACGAGTTGTTCGGGCACCGCTATAAAATGCGTCTTATGCCGCGCCTTGCCGTTTCTCATCCTGTGTCCGACAATCTGATGTTATTTCTCAATTATGGCCATTTTTCAAAATTGCCTAAACCTCAATTTGTGTATGCAAAGCTTGGCGGTATTAGTTCAAAATCGGCGTATCAGAAATTCGGTAATCCTAATCTGAATCCTACAACCTCAGTAAAATATGAGCTGGGAGTAAGATATAAATTAAATAAGAACAATGTTTTCAACCTTACTGCTTACTACACTGATATTTTTGACTACGTTCAAACGACCACTATTCGGGGGATACCGCGGGTTGGTTCGGCAATTTTCTATATCAATCTGGATTATGCCCGCTCTCGCGGTATAGAAGGGGAATTCCGTACCCGTATGGGTACCTATCTTTCGGGTGTAATTAATGGATCATTCGCTCTAACAACCACCAAGTCATCATCGTCCGATATCGGTCTATTAGTCGCCCAAGGCAGTATCGACGAAGAACCCATCAAGGAAGCTTATGCCCAGTGGGATAGACCCTGGCAGATTTCATTTAATTTGAACTTTAATGTTCCAAAAGGTAAAGCACCAAAAATATTTTGGTTTAGACTATTTGATGATTGGAATCTCAATTTCAGATGGTTCGGGATGGCCGGAAGACGTTATACTCCGGCAGAATTCAATTATTATCAACCGGAGGAGGGGCGACCAGTGTATACCCTGGCTCAAGACCAGAGTCTCAGATACAGTAAGTTAGGGAAATATTGGCACTGGGCAGATCTTAGTTTTCAAAAGTTTTTTATGGTATATCGTATCCGCTATATCTTCAGCATTGAAATTACCAATATTTTCAATTCCCAGAATGCTGACATAATAAATAATGTTACCGGTGATGCTTATGAGTATGGAGATCCTACACCATTGAGCTGGAATGATCCGCTGTATCCGGATAGGTTTTATCCCATTTCAAGCCCGTTCCCGTTTAATCCGGCAAGATATCGTGAACCTCGCCAAATTCGATTTGGCATATCGCTGGAATTTTGATTCGAGACGGAGAAACATATGAGAAAGTACGGGTATTTATTCCTTTTCATTATAATTCACCAACTGACCTATGCTCAGTTATGGCCCAATTTAGGCGGGCAAAGGGTGGGTACTTCTGCGGCTCAGTTTCTCAAAATTGGTGTTGGTCCGCGTGCCGAGGCAATGGGACAGGCCTATATTGCCATTGCGAATGACGCCGAGGCTCTATTCTATAACCCGGCAGGAATTTCGCAGTTTGAAAAAAATGAGATATTTTTTTCCAATGTCCAATGGGTGGTGGATGTTCAACTTGAATATCTAGGTTTGGTTTACCATCTGAATGATATAAATACCCTGGGATTGGCACTTACTTATCTGCATACTGAAGAAATGGAGGAGACAACTGAACTGTACCCCTATGGTACCGGAAATTATTTCAGATTTGCGGATGCACTTATCGGTTTATCATATTCAAGAAATATGACTGATAAATTCAGTTTTGGAATTTCGGTGAAATACATGCACGAGACCTTAGCTGAATTAACTATGAGTTCACTTCTTTTCGATTTTGGAACATATTATAAAACCGGATGGAAATCAGTGAGATTCGCAGCAGTTGTGACGAATTTTGGCCGTGACATATCCCCCAGCGGGAGTTTTACTTATAAAAATCTTGATAATGAACAAGTCGTCAAGAGCGATTTTCAGAAATTCCCTCCTCCCATTCTCTTCCGGATCGGCATTGCGGGTGAATTATATAAATCGGAAAATAGTATGATTTCAGGCTCTGTGCAGTTGAACCATCCCAATGATAATGTTGAAAACGTGAATTTTGGATTAGAATATTGGCGGCAAGAAATTTTTGCACTTCGTGGCGGATATATAAGTGCCAGGACAGAGGAAGATTTCTCTACTGGCTTTGGATTGCGAGTTCCCTTGAAGGGAATGGAAATAGGTGTTGATTATTCATTTTCGAATTTTGGTAGACTGGGTTATGTGAATCGGTTCGCTCTGAATATAGTGTTTTAAGCGGAGTATAGGCTTATGTGTAAAATGTGGTTCGGGATTTTGTTCATATTATTTATTCTTATAGTCCAATGCACCCACGATAAATATCCACTGCCATCCCTTCCTAGTGAGGAAGATCGCTATGCGAATTTAAACAAGGCCGTCTATAATCTAATAAATCCTATTCTGGATGATGAACATGGTTATCAATTTCGGAATCCCTCTGATATCTATTTCGGGGTTGATAATTTTGTATATGTCTGTAACACTGATGCTAATCAAATTATCATGATGGACGCGGGGGGAACCATCCAGGGTGTATCCCAATTTATTGAACACCCAGAAGCGATTACCCAAAATGACAGTCTTGATCTTCTTATTGTTAATAGAACAAATAAAATATTTAAGATCGATATGTACGCAGTATCCCATAATATCGCTGCTGCTCCAATTGAGGTAGTCTACGAACAAGCCAGTGAACCCACCCGTCAATTTACCGGGATCTCGGTGTATCGAGGATTTGAATATTATGTAACGGTAATAGAACCCCAGGACAGCAGCAGTAATTACATAGAATTCAGTTTTATTTATGATTTTTATGCCAATCATACCCTCAAAGGAAAGTTGCCATTTGAAGTGAATGGTACTGCACTTTTCTCCACGATTTTACCGACGGCGGTTGTTACCTTACGGGAAATGTTCCTGGATATTTCGAGTAGGGAAAATACCATCCAGTTTATGTTTACTCACACTGGTAGAACCAGTCTGCTCGAAAATGTTTACAAATTTCAACACATAACTACTCGAATTTTTGAAGGCCAAGAGATTTTAACGCCCAATACATCTCTCATTGGTACAGATATTTATGCTGTTAATAAATTTTGGAATTTAGAAGATTTGGCAGTCGATAAGAATGGATATATTTTTCTGGTAGATGCTGGCAGATCAATTGCCGACTCATTATCTGATCGCCCACTCCCGGGTTTTTACCGTTTTGAGAGCTCTTCCGGAAAACAATTGCAATCGGTCCTTGGTATTGGAAATGGACCAAAACAGTTCAATAATCCCAAAGGAATTGCCGTAACACCTATATTGGAACAGCAGATCGTCTATATTACAGACTCTGGTAATAATCGGATAATGCGTTTCCAATTGTCCACTCAATGATAGTCCGCGTTCGATCCTTATACTTCTGATTATCAATTACTTTTTTAGCATGGATGCTATCAATTTCAAATTTCTGGTCGGCCAGGAATTTTTTTTTGCCACCCCCTAAAATTATTTTGCATTACCTGAGCAGGTGATTATATTAGCCTGCTTAATTCACAAAATTGATAGAAGTCAAGCTACCGCTCATTTATCTTTTGCCACGGGTTTTCCCAAAGGGATCCATCTCTGGAAAACCCGTGGCAAGGTAAAAGGATTAATATTACTTACCTTACTTCAAATAAATAACATTTTTGTGAATTAAACAGGTTAGTTGTGTGTTTAACAAAGTTGTTTAATAATATTTGCAGATAACTCCATGCATATAGATAGATTTTTCTTGTTAAGTCTTTGTGTTATTAAAATTTTCATCAGGGAGAAATCTCCTGGAACAGACTTAATAGGATTCCCCGCAGTTTTCAGAATATTTCCTGTTATATCATCACTACGCTAATACTCTCATCCTCCCAGCAGGATTTGGTGCGTCTGCAAATGATCAATTTTTGAGAATTTTTTGTTCTATTTTAACAGCTAATACAAATTGAAAGGGGATAGATATGAAATATCTATATACACTGTTTTTCATTTTTACGGTATTGACTCAATTAAAAGCCCAGGTTTTGGGTGATCCATTTAACTGGACCGAACCGGTAACCGTTGAGGCCAATGATATATTTCTGCTCTGGAATGAGAATGTTGCCGGGACTTATAAAAGCTTTCAGAAAGTATATAGGTACAAAATTGACAGCACGGGACTGGCTGTTGATAGCATGATTTCTAAGACACCCCGCCAGGAAGATCCACGAACAAGTTCCGCTGCTTCAGTGCACATGGATATTGCTACCGGTAGATTTAATGCGGACCAGTATGATGATATCGTGGCCGCCTGGTACAGTCTCTCCGGTATCGAGATCATGATCCCCCAGTTTGATACCACCAAAGCCATGTGGACCGCTTCTGTTCAGCAGAATATCGACACCGGTCTGCACAACCGTTTC
>Ga0299912_10002579_pt1 | contig 14865 bp, 20 predicted proteins | sample RVTome_2_FD_207667 | JGI IMG/M metagenome (GOLD analysis project Ga0299912, IMG submission 207667) | Soil microbial communities from uranium-contaminated site in the Upper Colorado River Basin, Wyoming, United States - RVT95D214 (version 2) ... | reverse complement strand
GCTATAATACCAGCAAGAAGTGGTTCAAAACGCTTGGAAGGAAAGAACAAGAAACTCTTACTTGGAAAACCTTTAATTGATTACACTATTGAAGAAGCACTTAAATGCGATTTTATTGACGAAGTTTTAGTATCTACTGATGATATAGATATTCTTAAGCATATTGATTTTTTATATCATTTTGATCAAGATCGTTACGAAAGACTAAAATATATAAAAAGATCTTATAGTTTAGCGTTAGACAACACACCGATGTGGGAAGTGATTGCTCAGGCATGTGTTGGAATTTATCCAGATGATACTACTATAATTCTTTTGCAACCGACTTCTCCTTTAAAAATTAAAGATGATATATATATTGCTTACGATAAGTTTCTTGCATTTAATAGTTGTGTTGTTTCAATGGTACAAATTGACGATAAGACTTACAAATTAAACGGTGCAATTTATATTAATTATTTAAAGTTTATTTTAATAGATAAAGGATTTAAATTAATACAACCATATATTATGCCTAAAGAAAGAAGCGTTGATGTTGATACAATTAACGATTTTAACGAATGCGAAAGAATACTGAAGGAAAGAGGTAATATATAATTTCACTACTCTCCAAATGGGATAATTTCGAAGAGGAAAAAAAGAAACCTAAGTCGCACCATAAACAACAACCACAATTAGTTCAAAAACAACAACCTCAAACTAAGAAACTTCCTACTAAAGATCCAAGTTTCTTTAAGTTTTGTAGGTGGTTAGCGTATCCGCATTATAAAGGGCTTTATGTTTGGCAAAAAGAATGTATAATTGCTTTAAACGACGCTAAATACCAAAATATTACTGTAAGTCGAGATCATGGTAAATCGATTCTAATTGGTAATATAGAACAGTATAAAATGCAGTATCAAAACTACGATGTGTTATATCTTGGATGGACTGACCGAAGAAAAGAAGTGGCTCAGAATGTGTGCAACTTCTTCGAAATATACGGTGAAATGAACGAAAAAAAGTCTGAATATCACTTTACCATTAAAAACGGTGGTAAGTTTGATTGTTATCTAATTACAAGTAAAGATACTTTAGGAATGCACTCGTTTGGAAAACAGGAACGATTTGATAACTTAACTCCCGAAGAATTAGAAGAGTTTAAAGGATTATTTTCAGAAGATGGAGTTCAAGACGGTATATTTACCGAAAAGGTATTAAAAGAATACATACAAGACAGAAACGAGAATCGAAGATTACTGATTGTAATTGACGATCCTATTGACGATTCTTTCATGAAAGAACTGTTTAAGGAAGAAGACTTAGAAAGAAGGTTTATGAGTACAATCTTTAACATCAATCCTGACCAATGGATTTTTACCGGCACAAGAAAATTTAATGGCGATTTCTTCGATTTTATTAGAAAAACCTTTAAAGGAAGATTAGTAGAATTTATTCGTGGTCCTTATCTACGAGAAGGCGAAACAAGGTATAATACTGATTTAATATATAATCCTAAAAACTTAACTTGTCCCGAGCGATTCACCCATCCCGAATTACCTTCGTATAAGAACGATATGCTTACTGGAAAGCGAGATTTAGACGAGATATATCAATCTTTATTGAACTCTGGGAAGGTGTATTGGTGGTATGCGGAATATTGGAACGATCCTCATCCAATTACGGGACAAGTGTTTGATTCTATAATGCAAGTGGATATACTTCAGCAACCAGTAGGAAGAAAACACGATCTATGTTATGTTACAATAGATAGAGCAACTACAAGACAAACGGAAGCTCACCAGAAAGATGCAGACTACACTGGGTGCGTTATTGGATTACGAGAAATAGGAACTGGTGTAAGAGTGATAACTCACGATCTGACTGGATATATTGATATTGACCAATTACTATTAAGAATCAACGATTTCGTGTTTGAATTCAAGAAACAACACGAACATATAATGATCATTCTTATTATTGAAAAACAAGGTGGTGGGCAAGATTTCATTACCTTGATTCGAAACTCAGTAGGGTTTATAAGAAAAGACGGTATTACAGTTAAGAATTATATTAGGGAAATATGTGCAATTGTTGAGATTCATAATACAGGAGAGAAACTTCAGAGGATAAGAGATAGAATCTACGCTCCTATTATTAACAAACAATTGCGAATTATGAGCATGTTGATTGGTTCTGCAATTGTCAATCAAATATTAAGTTTTCCTAATTGCGATAAATTTGATGCTATTGATGCGGTAGCTAATGCAGAGTTTGTTCTTTTAGAGAATTATCCTACTGTTATGCAGAGCGAAACCATATTTGGAGAATTGGAAAAGATTTACAACGATTATGCGGAAGGTAAGTTAAAAGATCCTCTGGAAGAACCTAAAGGCGAGAACGTATTATTTATGGAAAAGATGGGTATTAGGAAGAGAAGGAGCGTGTTTGAATGACTTTTAATATTACAGAATTTATAACAATCTTAATCGATAAATTAGACGAGATAATAGAACATTCAATGGATTGTGAAGATGTAAGTGATAAAATAGAAAAATTAAATAATGCAATAAAAACAAATATTGATTTAAATTTATTAAATCTAAAAACAAAAGGCTGTTAAAATGAATTTCGAAGAATTTAAGAAATATTACGATAGTTTTAAAGTTAATATATTTCCAATACCTAAAGTTACAATAAAAGAAGATCATTACGAAGTGGAATATCCCATAGAAATGTTTGATGGTTTCGAAGTTCACGAAAAAGAAAGTGGAAAGTTTGTAGGTTGGGTTAACGCTAAGAATCATACTATTGAAAAATGGAGTATTGAAATTAAAGATGGTTGATTATAGCAAATATAAAAGGATAAAAGAAAATAGGGATAAGATTAAGGTAAGAAGAAATATTAACGGATTATTGGAAAGAAATAAAGTTGTTAATAAATTAATAGGTGATACGAAATAAACTTCAAATGGCATTTTATTTGTTCTATAATATTTTTTGTTACACTAATGATATTATTCAAAGATGTAACTATATCTCTAATATTAATACCTATATTATACATTATAATACCAGATACGGACTTAAGATTCAATTCCCATAGAAACGTGTTTTTGCACAGTTTATTAATACCGATTATAGTACTAATTTTCAACTTATCGTTATTAACTATTTTAATTATATTATCGTTTGGACTACATTGTTTGTGCGATATTTCAGTACTAAAAAAGAAAGGTGGTGCATTTACAATTAAATATTTTGGAATGAAAAGTATTGGTGGATTCTGGTTTGCTGAAGTATGGTTAATTTTAAATTTTGTAGTTTCTTTAATAATATTTATTATATATTTAATGGTGATATAAATGAAAATAAATAATGAAACAAATGATGATATACCTATGGGAACTCCAGTTTATATTGGTTCTAAAGGTAATGGAATAGTGTATATTCCAGTTAAAAAAGCACAACAAATTGAGTATGATAATAAAATAGAACATTTGCAATGTTTAGTTGATATTCTATCGGTTGAAAATAACGAATTAAAGAAACATTTGAAATGGAGTTATAAATTGAGATTAAGAAGAAAACAAAAGAAATTAGATAAATTAGAAGAATTGGAAGAATATGATTAATTATTTTATAAGGAAATATATAGACGAAATAGAGTTAATAAAGAAAGAAATTAATAAAATATTCAATATAGAATAAATAACGATATATAAAAATGTGTGAAAGTCTAAGTCAAGTCTATAACTGCTGGGAATGCCCAAAATTGGATACTTGCGAAGTTGCGAAAGAAATAGTAGAAAAGATAATACCCTACGAACTTAGGCAATTAGGTTGTAAATTAGATTTGTTTGTACAATTAAGAAAAGTTGATGTAAAATTAGATTATTTATTAAAATTAAGAAAAACAGAATGTAGATTGGATCACCTTCTTCAATTGAAAAATATAGATCAAAACTTGGATAGAATGCTATCTAAATCAAAAAATTACGTTGAAAAATTAAATGGAATTATGATAAAAATAAAAAAAGAATTTAATAAAATAAAGAGGTAAAAATATGACTGAAATAGAGAAAGAGAAAAAGTTTGAGGACGAATTCAAGGAAAACTTCTCGAAAGAGCAACGAAGAGAAGTAGTTAAAACGGTTTTAAAGTTTTACGGTAATATTCCTATAAAGAGCATTAAGAAAACTTCTGGAATTGCCATAAAACATTTAAAAGCGTTTGGTAAGAGATTTGTAATTGAATTGAAATCGTTAGGAAGTTTTATGAATACTAAACTAAAAGAAAACAAGATCTCGGACTTTTTCAAGAAAGACACAAAAAAAGAAGAGGAATAATCTTAATTATGAATTTTTTTTTCAATTTAAAAATATTAGGATATATGATTGTAGGAAACTATTATCAAGAAGGAATAATAGAAATGGAAGAAGACTTAACTGAGATAAAAGAAGTGGAAAACTATATTATAGAAGATTTGTTAGAAGCTATTGGAAACGATATTAAACAGAGAAACAAATCTGTAATACAATATATACGAGATTTGGTTAGAGGTGGTAAGATATAACACAAAAAAACGATGAATATGGAAAGTCGTGGCGTTGTCCTTCGTGTGGGTGGTGGCTTCCTTCAAACATGCGAATCTGTATTAGGTGTTATAGAGAGCAAGACGAGAAAGCAAAAAGAGAAGTAAACTTAAAAAAACAATAATTATAAATACTAATTGAATGTAATTATTATATAAGGTATATTATGGATATAAATAAAGTTAAAATTAAGATTGTAGAATTAATTAATGTAATCAAAGAAAGAATTAAGAAATACCATATTACCATCGAGATCCCTTTCAATTCCAAAACGGAAAAGCTTGTTATAGTAGTAAAGAAAGGCGTGTCTCCTTCTTATTGCGAGCAATTAGCAATTTTAATTCAAAAATCGATTAATTCTTCAATTTTGATATTACCAGGAGAATTCATTAGAAAAATAAAGAAAATTAAGAGATAGAGTCTGAATATGAAATAAGTAATAGTAGTAGAGCAAGAGGAGCAAACGGTCAATTCTTATCGACTGGAAACGATAAGAAAGACGCTGAATTAAGAATTGCTGCTGCTAAAACCGAATACGGTTATAACAACTTAAAAACTGCAGATGATTGGATAAATGAAACGAGAGATTTATTAGAAAAAGCTGGACTTATACCTTCTAAAGAGAAAAGAGATAAAAACGGTTTCAGTAAAGGTTTTTATCAGTTTGCTGGATTAGGTCAACCAAGAGATTATAGAACTCCTATTAATCCAACAATAGCTAAAAGAATAGACGATATGTTTCCATATCGCCAAGATACCACTCAACCTTTTTATACTCCAGAAGACGATATGTACGCAACTGCTTCTGGATACGATACTTGGCACGATCAAGGAAGAATACCTACTTCTCAATTAATGGCGTTAAGTTCTAAACGATTAGGTTGTATATATCGAGTTTGTAACGGTACTGCCAACGATATTTTTAGAAACAAGTTTGATTTCGTGAAAGATACTAATCCCGACAAACCAATTGAAGGTGATGATGAGATTGATATGCTTAAAGGTTGGATGCGTAGGTCTCGATTCTGGACTAAAATAGTGGATGTAGTTGATTTTGATCATAGATGTGGATTAGGTCATTTAGTAGTAAATAAATATCTTAAAGAAGCGAAAGGTAATTGGAATAAAGAAGCTCCTAATACCAAACCAGAAAACTTTCAGTCTTTTTCTCCGTACTACATGACACCTGTTAATCCAATGCAGGAAAACGAACTTGACTACGATAAATTACAATGGGATTTTCAAGGTGGTTTACTAAATGTTTCTATTATTGATCATACCAGAGTATATTCGCTTGAACTAAGAAGGGAAGAGTTAGGATTAAGAGGCTTAGCCTTACCAGAATTATGCTGGATTGCATGTATGTGTTATTTGAACGTACAATATTATATTCTTAAAAGTTTATCTCAACTTGGAGTACTTACAATAGGAGTTAATGTAGAAAGGGAATTTCCAACTCCAACTGAAACTGCTAATTATCTTGCCTTGCTAAATACAATGAAAGCCAATAACTTTTATGTGTTAGGTAGAGGTGCTGAAATGAAGGTTTCTAACGCTTCTGCTTCTCTAAGTGGAATTAACGATTTCATGGAATTCTTGAAAGAAGACATGTCAGCAGCATTTATATATCCTAAAAATCAACTATTTGGTAGAGCAGACGCTGGAGGCTTATCTGGAGCTGGAGCAATTGTTTCTAAAGAAGATTATTTAGCTTCCAATTTATCCACTAAACAACTTAATTTAACTGACGATATAATGTATATCTTAACTGAAATGTGTCATTTCGAACATTTAAAAAACAAAACCATTAGATTTAATATAGACTTACATAAAACCGAAGAGCAACGATTACAAGAACAAATGCTAAGAGAACAAGTTGATCAGCAAGAAGTAATTACAAAACAAACTAAATTAGGTTATAGATTGTATTCTAAACAAGTTAAAATGCAAATGGAGATGGCTGATATTCAAAGTAAAATGCTAAAACAGAATCCAGAAGCTTTTATGGAACAATCAAGCGAAGACGAGGAAAATAAGGAAAAGCAGAATCCTAACCAGAAAGGAGCTGATTTTGTAGAAGATATGTCGTATAGAATCCTAAAAAGTCAATTAAATATGTTAAAAGAACAATATTTAGAAAATAAAAGATTAATGAATTATTTGAAAAAAGATACTAAAGATTTAATAAAAAGATACGATCAAGACGATTTTGCAAGAAGGAAATTAAGAGGTAAATAATGTCAAAAGCGAGTGTGTTTGAGAACAAGAAGATTTGCGTGTTTGGTGCTACTGGTACTATAGGAACTCTTATTATAGATTATTTACTAACGCAAAATCCAGAAGTAATTAGAGTATTTGCTAATTCTGAGAATTCGTTATGGCTTTCTCGACAACAATGGAAAGAGATAAATATAAGATATTTATTAGGTGATATTAGAAGTTTAGAACGAGTTAGAAGTGCTTTAAAAGATATTGATTACGTATTTAATGCAGCAGCTGTGAAACACGTTGATTTTGCTGAATATAACCCAATGGAAGCAGTTTCTGTTAATATTAATGGACTTAATAACATAATTCAAGCGTGTATTGAACGGAAAGTTAAAAAATTATTACATATATCAACGGATAAGGTTGTAAATACTTCCACTGTAATGGGTGCTACGAAATTAATAGGAGAACGATTAGTTCAAATTCGCTGGTCTCAGAATCCAACGGTTCAAATGGTTGTGGTTAGGTTAGGTAATGTTTGGAATAGTAGAGGTTCAATAGTACCTTTAATTCACGAATGTATGAAACAGCATAGACCAATTCCGCTTACGCATCCAGAAATGACGAGATATTTTATCCAACCAGAAGAGTTAATTAAGTTCGTAATGGATGCGTTTGAGAACGGTGGTAAGGGAGAAATCTACGTGCCAAAACTGAAAGTAGTGAAGATACTTGATTTAATACACAACGAAGCTGGTATATCGTATCCGTTTGAAACCATTGGGATTCGTAGAGGCGAGAAACTTTCTGAGGAACTCATATCTCAAGAAGAATTACGATTTGCTACTGAATTACAAGATAAATGGATTATAAAACACGAAATCAAGTGGTAGTATTAAGTCCTTAATAAAAGGGTTTATTTGGGTTTGAAATTATAGTAGAGTAAAGGTGATTTTTTTGGAAAACTTACCTAAAATAAAATATGATACAATTGAATTAAAAAGACTATGTTTGTCATTACAACAAGAAATCAATAAACAACAATTAGAGTTTGATATTTTTGATCAAAATCCTATTTCTGTTGATCTTTGGAAAAGAGCAAATGATATTGTTGTAAGGTTTAATAAAAATTATGTTTGTAAAAATCAAGAAAAAGAAATTTATTTTGAATTTCCTAAGACTTGGATTGATCATTTTAAAATACAACATAAAAATAATTGGTTAATGAAAAAATGGCTTAAAAAACATCCATTTCAATTAAACAAACATAAGTATGATATTACAAAAAATACAGTATTTCCTGATTTTATTTATCCAATTGGAGATCGATTTAAGGAATATTTTATAATGTATCAAATTAAAGAGAAAGGTGATTTATTTGGTTAAATATTGTATTAAATGTACTTGTCCAGATTCCAGACCAGGAATAAGATTTGATGAGAATTCAGTATGTGAAGGGTGTCTTTATAGAGAGAAACAAGAGAAAATAGACTGGAACGCAAGATGGCAAGAATTAGAAGCTTTTGTTAAGAAAAAGAAAACTTATTTTTCCAAATACGATGTTGTAATTGCTGTTTCGGGTGGAAAAGATAGTCATCTTTTAGTTCATATCTTTAAAGAGAAATTAGGATTAAATCCTCTTTTAGTGTGTGTTTCTGATAATATGACTATGACAAAAGCTGGTGTACATAATCTAAACAATATATCTAAAGAATTCGATTGCGATCTATTTATATATAAAATGAAACCTAAAACACAAGCAAAAATAATGCGTTATACTACGGAAAATTACGGTAAACCGTTGTATATCATAGATAGGTTAATTTACACAGTACCAGTTTGGATGGCTATTATGGAAAGAATTCCAATAGTAGTTTATGGTGAGAATGTTGCGGTGACCAGAGGTTTGAAAGATAATCGAGACATTCCAGAAGCGTGGAATCAAATGTATAATTCGGTTGGATCTGATATTCCAATTGAGGAGATACAGAAAGAATGCAACATTTCAGAAAGAGATATATCAATGGCACAGTTTCCTACTAAGTTCTCAGAAAATGTAACTACTCCTATTTACACGTCTTATTTTGTAAAATGGGATGGATACGAGAATTATTTGTTTGCGAAATCGAGAGGTTTTCAAACCTTAGAAGATATATGGGACACTCGCTGGGGTGGTAATATTCCCTACTGGCAAATTGACTCTTACGGTTATATATGTGCTTTTGACTTCAAGTTTGCTAAGTTAGGTCATTCTGGGTTAACTGATATTGTTTGCGAACTGATTAGAGGAAATCATATGACTAAAGAAGAAGGAACTAAAATAATTAAAGAATGGGATGGCATACCTGATTTTATAGCAGTTAAAGATTTCTGTGAATTTGTTGGATATACTGAATCAGAATATTTTGAGATATTAAATAAGATTAAAGAAGGGAATTATAAACGGTAGATTGGGAACAACCAATAATGGTTCATGGCGAATTTACAAAATGGAAATGGCTTCCATATTATCCAGAAAATATCAAATTAGGATATAAAACAGATATAGGAGCGTTAACTTGTTTATTTGGACAAAAGGGAATAGATATTGGTGATTATGTTCAAATTGGAAGTCATTGTTCAATTTATTCAGCTAATACAGAAGATAAGGTTTATGGAAAAATTATTATAAAAGACGAAGCAAACATAGGTTCTCATTGCACCATTTTTCCTAATGTTATAATTGAAAGAAAAGAAAAGATTAAAGCTCATTCAGTAGTATATGTAGACCAGAAAGGTAAACGACATATTAAAGAAGTGAGAGAATATAAATAACGCTAAATATAACGTTTATAGATACAAATGGAACAATTATCCTAAGATGGGTATTGTAGAAAGAACACCAATCCATCTTGATTGCGAACTCACAACAAAATGTAACTATTCTTGTCCTTTTTGCGAAAGAACGATTCATAATATTAAACCAGAAGATATGCCTTTAGAGTTAGTTTATAAAATAATAGACGAATTCGCTTCTAAGGGTGGTTCCTCAATTAAGTTTGTTTATTTAGGAGAACCCTTGTTATATCCTCGTTTATACGAATCAATTAAATACGCTAAACAGAAAGGAATTATAGATACTATAATTGCTACAAATGGATCTCTTTTAAGAAAAGGGTTAGGATTACGATTGATAAAAGCTGGTATTGATTGGATTAACTTCTCGATTGATTCTGCAGATATTGTTTCGTACAAGAAACTAAGAACTGGAAATCTTGATGTTGTAAGAGAAAATATAATTCAATTCTATTCGATAAGAAAAGCACTTAAATTAGAGAAACCTTTAATGGTAATACAATGTATTGAACAAGAAGAAAATAGAGAAGAAATCAAATCTGGAGAATTTCAGAAGTATTGGTCTCCTTATTGCGATAAAATTGAGATTACAAGATTAGAACATTATGATATAAAAGAACCATTATTACAAGAAACTCCAGAGTTCTTTTGCGAAAATCCTTGGCGTAGAATGACCGTGAGAGTTAACGGAGATATTGCTCTGTGTTGCGGTCAGAGGTTAGATTCTAAAGTGTTAGGTAATATTTACAAGGATTCCATAGAGGAAATATGGAAATCTGATAAAATGAATTATTATAGAAATTTAATGAAATCTGGCAATAGTCATAGGATTGAACCTTGTCAAACTTGTTCTTATAGATATAATTTTTTGTATGGTGATAAAGTATAATAAACAAATTAATATTGAACTATTTAAGGTTTAAGAATAGAAATAATTACAACGAAGAAAATCCATTAATCTCGATATATACTCCTACTTACAATCGAGCAAGAGTTCTCTTAGATAGAGCCATTAAGTCGGTATTAAATCAAACATACACGAATTGGGAATATATTATAGTTTCAGATGGTTCTACGGACGAAACAGAAGCTTTAGTTAGAAGTTTATGCGTACCTAAGATTAGATTTTATCAAATAGAAAGGAAAACTCCACATCACACTTATAATTCTAAGAAAGCGTGGCAAATAGAAGGTTCGAACGCTGCTAATTTTGCTCTTAGTAAGATTAAAGGTAAATATATAGCAAGATTAGACGACGACGATATTTGGGAATCAAATTTCTTAGAAACGATGGTAAAAATAGTTCATAAAGGTATAAATTTACGACACAAAAGACTTGAATTTGCAACATCTGCTTTTAATTTTATGAAAGATGGTAAAGTTGTAACTGATAATGGTGTTTATATTAACGCTTATTTAAGAACACATAAAAAAGATTATTGTTTCACTAAAATAGGAGCTCATTCCACTTGGTTTTACAAATCCTATTTAAAGTTTATGAAATACAATCCAAAATGCTACAAAAACAAATGGAATTCTGTAGCTGATACAGATTTATTAAAGCGTTTTGTTAAATGTGGTATTGAAATGTTTTTTGTTTGGAAAGTTTTAATGCACCAGATTCCACGACCTAACGAAACTTCAGTAGGATTCCAAGCGATTCAAGATAATATTAAGAAAGGTGAAGTAAAATAGGATTTAATCCAAAATGTTATACTAAAGAAGAATTAGATAAAATTATTAACGAATTATTAGAAATTTATGACGAAGAATTAGATGGTGTAATCTTTTTTAATTCTGAAATTGAAGATATAATGGATAAATTAAGAAAACCATTAAAACATTTAAAAGAGTTGATAAAATGATAAATAAAAGCGTAAGCAAGAGTTCTACTAAAGAACTCGACAATAGAGAAGTATTTAAACAATTAATTAAAGACGGTATAAATAACGATTTAATAGTTAAAGACGAGTTGATTTGGAACTTTCATTTGTTTGTAAATAGACAATCTTTTAATAGATTATTATTTTTCCAAGAGATGTACTCTAAAATTCTTAATGTTCCAGGCGTAATTATGGAATTAGGTGTTTTTTACGGTAGAGACTTGGTTAATCTAATTAATTTAAGGGGTACTTACGAACCTAACAATTATACGAGAAAGATAATTGGATTTGATACATTTGGAGAAGGTATTCCAGATATAGTTGAAGACGATGGTAAAATAGCAAAGAAAGGAGACTTTTCAGTTCCAGAAGGATATGATATATATCTTGAACAATTGCTTAAATATCACGAAAGCGAATGTGGATTACCTCATATCAAAAAGTTTGAACTTGTTAAAGGAAATGTACTTACAACATTACCAGAATATTTAAAAGAGAATCCAGAAACTATTATTTCGTTGATTTATTTTGATATGGATGTGTATTTACCTACTAAAAGATGTTTAGAAGTTATAAAACCGTATTTGACTAAGGGTTCTATTATAGGTTTAGACGATTTAAACTTTCACGCTTATCCAGGAGAAACTATTGCTGTGAAAGAAGTGTTAGGATTTAATAATTGTAGGTTGTATAGGATTCCTCACGATCCTGTTTCAAGTTATATGGTATTTGGAGAGTGATTTGTATTCGTTGTATTTATTGCGATCAAATATTAAATCCGTTAATGCTTAAACAAGCGTTTGGAACTAGTAATAATGTAGATTTGCTTGAAATTGAATGTATCAATCCTAAATGTAGAAAATATAATGTTGTTACACCAGATTTTTATTTTCATTTAAAATATGATTTTAATAGAGATTATATTCCAAAAATTAATAATAAATTGCCTTCTGAAATGAATGTAATATTTGTTTCAATGGAACGATGTGGAATCTCTTGGATTATTAGGAATTTAAGTCAATATCACGAAAAGATGTTTGGAGTACCTATTAAATTCACTAAAGATAATGCTGAAATCTCGCAACAAATTGCTACTAAGAATAATTTACCTTTAAAAAAAGGTTGGAATAATGTTTATAGCATTGACCCTCAATTACTTTTAGATAAAGTTGATCCAGACGGTAATAAATACGATAAAATAGTGGTAGTTCATAGAAAACTGGAAACTTTGTTAAATGTATATAAAATTAAAATGGCAAGGGAAAATTTAAATAAAGATCATATTGAAAAAATATTAGAAAAATCAAAAGAAGAATATAAAGTTGTATATAAAGAAATTGAAGACCCCCGTTTAATTCACATTGATTTATGGGATTTAAATCAATATACAGAAAGTATGTTTAATATGTTAATGGATTTCCTTAACTTTCCTACACATAATCGTCCTCCAGTTGTAAGAGTTCAAACATTACCTTTTGAAGCATTATGGGAAGCTTATTCCTCTGTTTTTGACAAGGACTTCAAACTAACTGGAATGTTAGGAAGAGTAGAAGGACTATTTCAGTTAACAAACGATGGAATTTTAGAGTATATAGCAAAGTATATGATGGATAAAAATATGAATAATATAGAATTAAAAAATATTTTAATTATTGGGCCTGGTTTAGATAAAGGATGCCATTTTTCTGAAAATATATTAGAAGCGTTTAAAGAGAAAGGATATAACGCTGAACTGTTGGATTTGATTAAGTTAGGATGGTATTCTAAAGAAAACGATGTGTACAAGAAAAGATACGAATATTTTCCAAATTCAAAAGCGTTAACATTCACTAAAATGATACCAGATTTGATCTTATTTGACGAACCTGCGTGGGATTTCTATAACGATGTGAAGATACCAGTATTTTATTATCATAGAGAATACGAGCGCACACCGACTGTATATTACCCAGATAGAGCGTATTTTTGGCATCAGGGTGTTATTAACGATTGGGAAGGTATTAGAGGTAATCCACATTGGTGTAATAAAGTCAAGGTAAAAAAGGTTATTGGGCCTGCTATCAATCCTAAAAGATTTAATATTAATCAACCTAAAACAATTCGTGGAGTATCTTGTTTAGGTGGAAGAGAAACAATGTTAGGATGTTTACAAACGAAGGAAAGTAGAGCTACGGAATATTTAACTTATTCGTATCAAGAAATAAAGGAGTTTATTAAATTAGGATTTCCTTTTATTGAAGATAACAACAATGGTTTAACGGACGAACGATATCGGGAATTATTACCAACTTGTGAAAGTTTATGGTTTTGCGCTCCACTTGGACAATATGTTTCGAGAAGGATTTTAGAAGCGATGTACTGTAAAGTGGTTGTTATTATGCGACTTGAAAGCGAAGAGCATAGAAAAGCATTGCAAGAAATGGGATTCAAGGCTAACGAGCATTACGTTGAAATTAAGGAATTGAAAGATATGGTTGAGTTAAATAAGACTTGGAAGTACGAGAATTATAAAGATATGACAGAAAAAGCTTATAATGTAGTTATAAATAGGCATTTATTTAGCCATAAAGTAGATTTCATAGTGAACGAATACAAGGATTTTATGATTAAAAGTAAGGTGATAATGTGAAAACTTGCTTGAATATTGCTTGTGGAAGAAATTGTATCAAATCAACCGAAACCGAAAGATGGATTAATATTGATTCATACGAAAGAGAAAATAAACTTGATATGATATTAGATGTGACTAAAGATTTTCCTTTCGAGAAAGATTCAGTTGATTATATCTACGCCGAACAGTTTATTGAACATTTAGAATGGAACGATGGATATAAGTTTTTACAGAATTGTTTTAAAATTTTGAAAGATGGTGGGATTCTAAGATTAGTTTTGCCGAATTATAATAAAATATTTCAGAAATATTTAGATAACGATAACGAGTTTTTTAAGATATTTTACGACGAATTAAATAACGGTGATTTGCCTTATTATTCGATGGTTTATAACGATCCAGAAAGAATTAAAGAAGAGAGAAAAGAAAATCCTCCTCCAGCTTGGCATTTAAGTGCTAAACTTGAGGATAGAACAAGATTAGCGTTAAGGTTAAGAAGATATAAGTATAATATAGAAATTCTTGATTGGTTCGTAAGAATGTATCACGAGCATTTATGTTTATATGATTTAGAAAGTTTATCTGGAATATTATATGAAATTGGTTTTAAGTTTGTAATGAACACAGATATTAAAGAAATCGATTCCCACGCACCCAGTAGGATTACGAGTTCGCTATATATTGAAGGAGTGAAATAAATGACTAAGATAACCTTCGATTACGATAAATTACAAGATGTAATTTGTAATATTAA
>Ga0299912_10002578_pt1 | contig 14867 bp, 11 predicted proteins | sample RVTome_2_FD_207667 | JGI IMG/M metagenome (GOLD analysis project Ga0299912, IMG submission 207667) | Soil microbial communities from uranium-contaminated site in the Upper Colorado River Basin, Wyoming, United States - RVT95D214 (version 2) ... | reverse complement strand
TTCCGGCGAATGGATTCAAGTCCGACAGGCTGCTAGGCCGACGCCTTGGATGTGCGCAACGAGGCCAGCAATTTCGACGCCACCGGCCAGAACAGCAAGACAAGCCCCAGAAGCATGATGCTTCCAACCAGCCAGTTGGAGAAAAAGATGCGCATATCGCCCTGCGAGATCAACATCGACTGCCGGAATGCGCTCTCCGCCTGGTCACCCAGCACCAGCGCCAGCACCAGCGGTGCCAGCGGATAGGACAGTTTCTTGAACGCGTAACCGGCCACGCCGAACAACAGCATGATCCAGATGTCGAGCATCGCGTTGTGCACAGTATAGGCGCCGATCGCACAGATCACGATGATGACCGGCGCGATGATGGAGAATGGCACGCGCAGGATCGCGGCAAACAACGGCACGCAGGTCAGCACGATGACGAGTCCGGCGATATTGCCGAGATACATGCTGGCGATCAGGCCCCATACGAAATCCTTCTGCTCCACGAACAGCAGCGGTCCCGGCTGCAGGCCCCAGATCAAGAGCCCGCCGAGCAGTACCGCCGCGGTGGGCGAACCGGGAATCCCGAGCGCAATCATCGGCAGCAATGCGCTGGTTCCGGCCGCATGTGCCGCGGTCTCCGGCGCCACGACCCCTTCAAGCTGGCCGGTGCCGAACTTGGCGCCGTCCCTGGACATGCGTTTGGCCACGCCGTAACTCATGAACGAAGCCGGCGTGGCCCCGCCCGGGGTAATCCCCATCCAGCAGCCAATCACACAGCTTCTCAATGACGTCGCCCAGTATTTCGGCAGCTTTTTCCAGGTTTCGATCACGATCTTGGGATCGATTTTTGCGCTTTTGCCCGAAAAAGACAGCCCTTCCTCCATCGACAGCAGGATTTCGCCAATGCCGAACAGGCCGATTACCGCGATCAGGAAATCGAAGCCGCGCATCAGCTCATGCCAGCCGAAAATCAGCCGCAGTTGTCCGGTCACGGTGTCGATTCCCACCGCAGCCAGCGCGAAACCCAGCATCATCGAAGCGAGGATTTTGAAAGGCGGTTCCTTGCCCATGCCGATGAAGCTGCAGAAGGTCAGGAAAAACACGGAAAAGAACTCCGGCGGGCCGAATTGCAGTGCGAATCTCGCCACCAGAGGTGCGAGAAAAGTGATCATCACCACCGCGAAGAACGCGCCGATGAAGGATGAGGTGAAAGCCGCCGTCAGTGCTTCTCCCGCCCGGCCCTGCTGCGCCATCGGGTAACCGTCGAAGGTGGTCGCGACCGACCAGGGCTCTCCCGGAATATTGAACAGGATCGACGTGATCGCGCCCCCGAACAGCGCGCCCCAATAAATGCAGGACAGCATGATGACCGCCGAGGTCGGCGGCATCGAGAACGTGAGGGGAAGCAGGATGGCGATGCCGTTGGCGCCGCCCAGGCCCGGCAGCACGCCGATGATCACGCCGAGAGTGACGCCGATGAACATCAACAGCAGGTTGAACGGTGTCAGTGCGACGGAAAAACCATGAAACAGGGCGTTAATATCTTCCAACTTATGGGCTCCTCTACCCGGATCGAGCGCGTGCTACACAGACAATTGTTCAGTAGCCGGTGAAACTCAGTGGATTGAAAGCCCCCTTGAATAGCGGAACCTGGAACCATACTTCAAACATCAGAAAAGTCGTTGCGCTGACCGCCAGGCCCAGCGCCAGACTCTTGACCCAGCCGTAATTGCCGAGCCAGATCATGAATACCGCGATGTAGGCTGTGGCTGCGACGTATATCCCGATCAACTGGATGCCGAGCACGAACAGACCCGCCGGGATCAGCACCGACAGCACCAGCTTCAACTGGTCCCACTCGACGAAAATCTTGCTGCTCCGGCCCGCCTTGCCGAACAGCGCCTGGGCGAGCGTGATAAGGCTTGCGATGCAGATAAAAAGACCGATGTAGAATGGAAAATAGCCGGCCTGCGGACCGTCGTCACTCCAGCGGAAACCCAGGCGAACGCTGTCAAAGACGACCAAGCCGCCAAGCGTGAGCAGGACAAGCACTACGATGATTTCTGCCGCACGCGTCGAAATGCCTGTGCGGGCGGCGTCACCAGAGTTTTGTTTTTCGTTTGTCAACTGCGGCAAATCCTTCTGAGGTTTGAGATTCAGCGCTCCGCCTGCGGCAAGCCGGACTCACCGCGGGCAGATGCGCTGTGCGCCCGCCCGCGGCGCATCGGAAATCAGGGCTTGGCCAGGAAGCCCGCCTCTTTCATCAGGTCGCGATGCAGCGTTTCCGCTTTGGCAACCCAATCGACATACTCTTTGCCGGTCATGAAGCTCTGGTTGAACGCACCGTCCTGCATGAACTTTTTCCATTCCGGCGTTTCGCGCACCTTCTTGAACAGATCGATGTAGAAATCGACCACTTCCTTGGATACGCCCCCTGGCATGAAAATGCCGCGCAGCATCACGTACTCCATCGGAATACCGGACTCCTTGCAAGTCGGGATGTCCGACCAGGACAGGGTGTCGGTGAGTTTGTCCTTGTACGGCATGCGGTTTCCGTCGAATACGCACAACGCGCGCAGCTTGCCAGCGCGCCATTGGGCCACCGCTTCGATCGGATTGTTGACGCTGGAATCGACATGCTTGCCCACAAGCTGGGTCGCTACCGCGCCACCGCCCTTGAACGGCACGTAGGTAAACTTCACGCCCGCCGCTTTCTCGATGGCGACGGTAATGATCTGGTCCTCCTGCTTGGATCCGGTGCCGCCCATTTTGAATTTGTTGGGGCCGCCGGCCTTGACCGCGGCGAGATACTCTTTCGGCGTCTTGTACGGATCTTCGGCGTTGACCCACAGCACGAAGTTGTCGAGCGACAGCATCGCAACCGGCGTCAGTTCCTTCCAGTTGAAAGGCACGCCGGTGGCAAGCGGCGTGGTAAACAGGTTGGACAGCGTGATGATGATCTTGTGCGGATCACCCTTGGCCGCCTTGACCTCCAGAAAACCCTCGGCGCCAGCGCCGCCCGACTTGTTGACCGGGATCAGTGACTGCTTCATCAAGTTGTGTTTGGCGACAATGCCCTGGACCAGCCGCGCCATCTGATCGGCACCGCCGCCGGTGCCGGCAGGGATCACGAATTCGACGGGCTTGGTAGGTTCCCATGCCGCTGCCGGCGCCGCCGTTGTCAGCCCGAATACGGCCAGAAGCGGCATAAAGCCGCGCGAGAATGCACGCTGAATACGCATTTCACTCCTCCTTACAGTGGTTATACAACTCTTTTAAAACCCGGGAAACTTAACCCTGATGTTGTTATCGTTATAACACCTAATCATCCGCAAGTTGCCCCCAAAAAAAATTGACCGGCATCAATTTTCCCAAAAATACCCTGCGGCTCTTCGCCAGCCAGGGCATACGCAACTAATCGATTGCCGCCAGATGCTTACACGACTATTTCACCAGGACAACCGGCACTTTCGCAAGATGAAGCACCTTGGTTGCGACCGAGCCCAGCAATAAATTGGACACCGAACCCATGCCGCGGGTGCCCATGACTATCTGATCGGAGCCTTTTTCTTCGGCATACTTGACGATCGTTTCAGCCTCATCGCCGACGCCGATATGGTAATGATATTTGACGTTGGCGGCATCCAGCTTCTGCATCGCGCTCTTCAGCGCCGCCATGCCCTCATCATGGTGATACTGGTTGATCTTGTCGTGGCCGATCACAGAAGATACCCGCTGGCCATAGGGCATCGGGCGCTGGACATTGAGCAGGTGAATTTCCACGCCGTCCTTGTACCACGCGATGTTTTTCAACAAATATTCGATCGTACGGCCCGAGTGCTCCGAGCCATCCACCGGCACCAGCAATTTCAGCATCTGATCACTCCGTTCTCACAATAACCATCTACGGTTCACAACGAGGTCTCACGGCCTGGGTTCCCCATCGGCAAGATCAACCATGCCCTCTGCTTCCCTCGTTGCGCGCGCCGCCAGCCATCTACCAAGAGCCACGACGAATACGACGCCGGCAGCCGGCGCCGCCCAATGCAGCCATGCAGCGTGCGCGTTCACCCAATCGGCGACGACGGGATCGGTGGCCGCCATTTCGCCGGAGACCCAGCCCAGGATGCCGGCGCCGATGGTGATGATGATCGGAAAGCGTTCCATCAGCTTCATCAACATGGTGGCGCCGAAGATCACCAGCGGAATACTGATCAGAAGCCCGAGCACGAGCAGGACTAAACTGCCCTTGGCAGCAGCAGCCACGCCGATCACGTTGTCGAGACTCATCACCAGATCGGCGATAAGTATCGTCTTGATCGCCGCCCACAGGTTAGAACTCGACTCGATGCCATCATCGCCATCGTCCTCGGGAATCAGCAGCTTCACCGCGATCCACAGCAGCAGTGCGCCGCCGATCAGCTTGAGATAGGGCAGCTTGAGCAGTTCGACTGCGACAATGGTCAGGATAATCCGCATGATCACTGCGGCGCCGGCGCCCCAGAACACCGCTTTTTTCTGCTGGTGCGGCGGCAGCGAACGGGCGGCGAGCGCGATGACCACGGCGTTATCGCCAGACAGGATGATATTGATCCAAATTATGGTCAGCAGCCCCGTCCAGAACTGGGGCGTCATTACTTCAGCCATTGCAGCGTTTCCTCTTCGGGAGTTGTAAGGCTTTCAACACGCTTGAACGCGAACGGAAAACACATCATACCGGAGCGCCCGCTTCCCGGCCATCGCAAATATGACATGGTTCGGAGGTGCCGGTAATCTGCCGGTCAGAACAACCCGATCACCTTGCCGTCATCGGTAAGATCGATCTTCTCCGCCGAGGGCACCTTGGGCAGCCCCGGCATGGTCATGATGTCGCCGCAGACCATGACGATGAATTCGGCGCCCGCGGCGAGCCGCACTTCGCGAATATTGATCATGTGACCGGACGGCGCGCCGCGCAGCTGCGGATCGGTGGAAAACGAATACTGCGTCTTGGCGACGCACACCGGATAGTGGCCGTATCCGTCCTCCTGCAGTTTTTTGATCTGACCGCGTACCTTGGCATCCGCGCTGACATCGGCCGCGCCGTAGATCTTGGTGGCGATGGCCTTGATCTTGTCCCACAGCGGCAATGCGTCTTCATAGACGAATTTGAAGTCGGACGGCACTTTTTCGATCAGATCGACCACGGTGCGCGCGACTTCGGCCGCGCCCGCGCCGCCATCGGCCCAATGCGTTGCAAGGATGACTGGGGCTTCGTGGTGCACCATTTTCTTCTTCAGCAGCTCGATTTCCGCGTCGGTATCGAAGGTGAAGCGGTTGATCGATACCACGCACGGCAGGCCGTAGTGGTTGCGCACGTTGTTGACGTGACGCTCGAGGTTGGCGACGCCTTTCTCCAGCGCCGCCAGGTTTTCCTTGTTGAGTTCCTTGACGTCGACGCCGCCGTGATACTTGAGCGCGCGTATGGTCGCGACGATCACCACCGCGTCGGGCTTGAGCCCCGCCTTGCGGCACTTGATGTCGATGAATTTTTCCGCGCCCAGATCGGCGCCGAAGCCGGCCTCGGTCACCACGTAATCGACGAGCTTCAATGCGGTCTTGGTGGCGATGACCGAATTGCAGCCGTGCGCGATATTGGCAAACGGGCCGCCGTGGATGAACGCCGGATTGTTTTCCAGCGTCTGCACCAGGTTCGGCGCGAGCGCATCTTTCAGCAGCACCGTCATGGCGCCATGAACCTTCAGGTCTTTGGCCCGCACCGGCTTCTGGTCGCGGGTATAGGCGACGACGATATTGCCAAGGCGGTTTTTCAGATCCTTGAGCGAGGTCGCGAGGCAGAAAATCGCCATCACTTCGGAGGCAACGACGATGTCGAAGCCGTCCTGGCGCGGATAGCCGTTGCCCGGCCCGCCGAGGGAGGCCACGATGTCGCGCAGTGCGCGGTCGTTCATGTCGATCACGCGTTTCCAGGCAATGCGGCGCACGTCGATGCCGAGCTCGTTGCCGTGGTGGATGTGGTTGTCGAGCACCGCCGCCAGCAGATTGTTGGCAAGCGCGATGGCGTTGAAATCGCCGGTAAAGTGCAGATTGATGTCTTCCATCGGCACCACCTGGGCATAACCGCCGCCGGCGGCACCCCCTTTCATGCCGAATACCGGGCCGAGCGAAGGTTCGCGCAGGCAGATCATGGCTTTCTTGCCGATCTTGTTGAGCGCATCACCCAGGCCCACCGTGGTGGTCGTTTTGCCCTCGCCGGCCGGCGTCGGGCTGATCGCGGTGACGAGAATCAGCTTGCCGTCGGGCTTTTTGGCGAGACTGTCGACAAAACCAAGCGACACTTTGGCCTTGTAGTGGCCATAAGGCACGAGGTGCTCTTCGGGGATGCCGAGTTTTTCGGCAACCTTGGTGGCGCGCTGCATCTTCGCCTGCTGGGCGATTTCGATATCGGACAATGCCATTTTATTTCCTCTCTTGGGATCGATTAATGTTTTTCTATGTCTTTTCCAGCGCGGCGAACGCCTTGCCGCCGCCATAGCTGGAGCGCGGCGTGAGTTCTCCGCCTTTCATGACCTTGACCGCGCAGTACTTGAACTCCGGAATCTTGCCGAAGGGATCAAGTGCCGGGTTGGTGAGCAGATTCGCCGCCGCCTCGTAATAACAGAACGGAATGAATACCGCGCCGCGCGGGGTGCCGTCGTCGGCCCGGGCATAGAGCGAAACGATGCCGCGCCGCGATTCGACGCTGATCACGTCGCCCGGTTTGGCGCCGATCGCGTCGAGATCGAGCGGATGCACCTGCGCGGTCGGCTCAGGCTCGATCGCGTCGAGCACCGAGGCGCGGCGCGTCATGGCGCCGGTATGCCAGTGCTCGAGCTGACGCCCGGTAATGAGCACGAATGGAAATTCCCGGTCCGGGCGCTCGGCGGCAGGGATGATGTCCACCGGCACGAGCTTGGCGCGACCCGTAGGCGTCGGAAATTTATCAATAAAAACAACAGGCTGCCCAGGATCGCCCTCCTGCTCGCAGGGATAGGTGACGCAATCCTCTGCTTCCAGCCGCTCCCAGGTGATGCCGGCGATGGAATTCATGGCGCGGCGCATTTCGTTGAACACATCCTTCGCCCCGCCATAATTCCAGTCCAGGCCGAGGCGATGCGCGATTTCCTGAATGATCCACAGATCGGGTTTGGCCTCACCCGGCGCGGCGAGCGCCTGACGGCCGAGCTGCACCATGCGGTCGGTATTGGTCACGGTGCCGGTCTTTTCCGGCCACGCGGTCGCCGGCAGTATCACATCGGCGTGGTAGCAGGTTTCGGTCATGAAGATTTCCTGCACCACCAGCCAGTCGAGCCTGGCGAGCGCCGCGCGCGCATGATGCGCGTCGGGATCCGACATCGCCGGATTTTCGCCCATGATGTACATGCCGCGCATTTTTCCTTCGTGCACCGCATCCATGATTTCCACTACGGTCAGCCCGGGCTGGGGATCGAGGGTGGCGCCCCACAGCTTTTCGAAGCGGGCGCGCGCTTCCGCATTGTCGACGCGCTGATAATCCGGGAACACCATCGGAATCAACCCCGAGTCGGACGCGCCCTGCACGTTGTTCTGGCCCCGCAGCGGGTGCAGGCCGCAGCCGGGACGGCCGATCTGGCCGGTCATCATGCACAGCGCGATCAGGCAGCGCGCATTGTCGGTGCCATGGATGTGTTGCGAGATGCCCATGCCCCACAGAATCATCGAACCTTTCGACGTGGCGTAAAGCCGCGCCACTTCCCTGATGGTTGCGGCGGGAATGCCGCAGACCGGCGCCATGGCTTCGGGGCTGTAGCCTTCGACGTTTTTCCGGAGTTCGTCGTAGCCGAGAGTGCGGCTCTTGATGAAATCCCGGTCCACCAGATCCTCGTGGACGATGGTGTACATCATTGCGTTCAACAATGCCACGTCGGTGTCGGGCTTGAATTGCAGATAATGCGTCGCGTGGCGTCCGAGATCGCCGCGCCGCGGATCGGCGTAAATGAGCTTGGCGCCGTTCTTCACCGCATTCTTGATCCAGGTCGCTGCGACCGGATGGTTCGACGTCGGATTGGCGCCGATCAGGAAAATCACCTCGGCGTTCATCACATCGTTGACCTGGTTCGATACCGCGCCCGAATTGACGCCCTCCATCAGCGCCGCCACGCTGGAAGCATGGCACAGGCGGGTGCAGTGATCGACGTTGTTGCTGCCGAAGCCCACGCGCACCAGCTTCTGGAACAGATAGGCTTCTTCGTTGGTGCCCTTGGCCGAGCCGAAACCGCACAAGGCGTGTTTGCCCTGCGTATCGCGGATTTCCTTCAGCTTGCCCGCGGCAAGGTCGAGCGCCTCTTCCCAGGTCGCCTCGCGGAAATGCTCAAGGGGGTTGGCCGGATCCATGGCGAAATCGGCGTGCTTGGGCACGCCCGGCTTGCGGATCAGCGGCTTGGTGAGGCGCTGCTTGTGATGCACGTAATCGAAACCATAACGGCCTTTCACGCACAGCCGGCCATGATTCGACGGCCCGTCGCGGCCGTCGACGTAAAGAATCCTGTTGTCCTTGATGTTGTAGGTAAGCTGGCAGCCCACGCCGCAGTACGGGCACACCGAATGCACCTGCTTGTCGGGTTTCACCATGCCGGCATCGCGCGCCGGCATCAGCGCGCCGGTGGGACAGGCCTGCACGCATTCGCCGCAGGCGACACAGGTCGATTCGCCCATCGGATCGTCGAGATCGAACACGATTTTCGAGTGTTCGCCGCGAAAAGCATAACCGATCACGTCGTTCACCTGCTCTTCGCGGCAGGCGCGCAGGCAGCGCGTGCACTGGATGCACGAATCGAGATTGACCGCGATGCCGTAATGCGAAACGTCGGCTTGGGGCTGGTGACGTCTTTCAAAACGCGGCTTGCCGATGTTGAGCCGGCCTGCCCACTGGTCGAGTTCGGAATGGAGCGTGTGGCGCGCTTCGGGCATATCGGAGAGCAGGAGTTCGAGCACCATTTTCTGCGAGGCGACGGCGCGCGCGCTGTCGGTCGTCACTTCCATGCCCGGCGCGGGATTGCGGCAGCACGACGCCGCCAGCACGCGCTCGCCCTTGATTTCCACCATGCAGGCGCGGCAGTTGCCGTCCGGCCGCAGGCCTTCCTTGTAACACAGGTGCGGAATCTCGACACCGTGACGCTGGGCGGTCTGGATGATGGTCTCGTTGGCGTAGCCGACCACATCCTTGCCGTTCAGTTTGAACTCGACCGGCATCGCGGCCAGTTCCTGCTTGCTCATCGCTGTCATCGCTCACCCCTCAGGGGCTAGGGGCTGGGGACTAGGGACTGCTTTGAACCCGCTCTTGCTAGCCCCTAGTCTCTAGTCCCTAGTCCCTAGTCCCTCACTCAATTTCCTTCGGAAAATACTTCATCACGCACCTGATCGGATTCGGCGCCGCCTGCCCCAGGCCGCATATCGATGCGTCCGCCATCGCCCCCGAAAGCTCCTCGAGCAACCCCTGGTTCCAACGCGGTTTTCCCATTAATTGCAACGCCTTGGCGGTGCCGACGCGGCATGGCGTGCATTGCCCGCACGACTCCTCGGCGAAGAATTTCATCAGATTACGGGCCGCCGCCGCCGCCTTGTCCCTGTCGGAGAGGATGATGATCGCCGCCGAGCCGATGAAGCAGCCGTATTGATTCAGAGTATCGAAATCAAGCGGGATATTCTCCATCGAAGCCGGCAGGATGCCGCCCGAGGCGCCGCCCGGCAGGTAGGCGTAAAACTCATGACCCGGCAGCATGCCGCCGCAATATTCGGCAATCAGTTCCTTCACCGTAATGCCGGCGGGGGCCAGATGCACGCCCGGCTTCCTGACGCGCCCCGACACCGAAAACGAGCGCAGGCCTTTGCGGTCGTGACGGCCGTGGGATGCGAACCACCCGCCGCCCTTTTCCAGGATCTCGCGCACCCAGTAGAGCGTTTCCATGTTGTGCTCGAGCGTGGGATAACCGAACAAACCGACCTGCGCGACATACGGCGGCCTGAGCCGCGGCATGCCGCGATTGCCCTCGATCGACTCGATCATCGCCGATTCCTCGCCGCAGATGTAAGCGCCGGCGCCGCGCCGCAAATGAATCGGCGGCAACGCACAGGGCGGGTTGGCCTGCAGCGCCTTGATTTCGCGCTCCAGGATTTCGCGGCAGCCGGCATATTCGTCGCGCAGGTAAACGTAGACTTCGGAAATCTGCACCGTCCATGCCGCGATGATCACGCCTTCGAGAAAGCGGTGCGGATCGCGTTCGAGATAATGGCGGTCCTTGAATGTGCCCGGCTCGCCTTCATCGATATTGACCGCCATCAGGCGCGGCGCTTTTTCGTTCCTGACGATGCGCCACTTGCGTCCGGCAGGAAAGCCCGCGCCGCCCAGGCCGCGCAGCCCCGAGTGTTCCATGGTCTTGATAGTGGCCTCGGCGTCGCGCTTGCCGGCGAGGCATTCGGCGGCGATCCTGTAGCCGCCCTGCTTGCGATATTCGGCGTAAGTAATGTATTTGCCGACTGCGCATTTCGTTTTCTTCGCCGCCACCAGCGGTTTGACTTTGTCTACCGAGGCCTGCGCCACCGGATTCTGGCCGACGACCGCCACCGGCGCCTGCTCGCAGCGGCCGACGCACGGCGCCGGAATCACCCGCACGCCATCACCCAGCGCGCGTTTCAAGCCGGTGATCAGCTCATTGGCCCCGGACAACTCGCAGGACAACGAATCGCATACGCGCACCGTCAGCGCCGGCGGCGGCGTATCGCCTTCCTTCACCACGTCGAAATGGTGATAGAACGTCGCGACCTCGTAGACCTCGGTCATCGCGAGCTTCATCTCGCGCGCCAGCGCCACGATGTGCGCCGCCGAAATGCATCCATAGCGATCCTGGATCCGGTGCAGATGCTCGATCAGCAGGTCGCGACGGTGCGGTGCCACGCCGGTCTGCCGGCGTCCTTCCTCGAGCAGCGTTTGCACCTCCGAAGCCGCGCGCGGATCGGCCGCGCGGCCCTTGGGCTTGCCGCGCATGGCCTTATCGCGCTTGAGTGTGCCGCCTTCCAATTATTGTTCCTCCAGCGGATTGTCTACTTGAGCACCGACTTGAGCAGCTTGCCCATCTCCGCCGGATTCCTGGTGACTTTGATCCCGCACTCTTCCATGACGGCGAGCTTCTCGGCCGCCGTACCTTTGCCGCCGGAAATGATGGCGCCGGCATGCCCCATGCGCTTGCCGGGCGGCGCGGTGACGCCAGCGATGAAGCCGATCACCGGTTTCTTCATGTGGTCCTTGATCCAGCGCGCGCATTCTTCCTCGTCCGAGCCGCCGATTTCGCCCACCATGATCACCGCCTCGGTCTGCGGATCGTCGTTGAAGAGTTTCATCACGTCGATGTGCTTCAAACCGTTCACCGGGTCGCCGCCGGTGCCGACGCAGGTCGACTGGCCAAGGCCTATTTCCATCAACTGCCCCACCGCTTCGTAGGTCAGCGTGCCGGAGCGCGATACCACGCCGACAGGACCTTTCTTGTGAATGTGGCCGGGCATGATGCCGATCTTGAGTTCATCCGGCGTGATCACGCCGGGACAGTTCGGACCGACCAGCAGGGTTTTCTTGCCCTGCATCTTGTATTTGGTGCGCAACATATCGCGCACCGGAATGCCCTCTGTGATGCAGATCACGAGTTCGAGCCCGGCCTCCACCGCCTCGTCGATTGCGGCGGCGGCGAAAGGCGGCGGCACGTAGATCACCGACACCGTGGCGCCGGTTGCCGCCTGAGCATCCTTCACCGAATCGAAAATCGGAATGCCTTCGTAGCTCTGCCCGCCCTTCTTGGGTGTCACACCTGCGACATAGCAGTTTTTGCCATTCGCATATTCCTTGCCCATCCTGGTGTGGAACTGTCCGGTCTTGCCGGTAATTCCCTGCGTAATGACTTTCGTGTTTTTGTTGATCAGAATCGACATGATTAGGCTCCCCCCGCGGCCTTGACCACTTTTTCGGCCGCGTCGGCCATGTTGTTGGCGGAGATAATGGGCAAACCCGATTCCGCAAGGATTTTCTTACCGATATCGACGTTGGTGCCCTCGAGACGCACCACCAGCGGCACCTTGAGTTGCACCTGGCGCGCCGCCGTCACCACGCCCTGCGCGATCACGTCGCATTTCATGATGCCGCCGAAGATGTTGACCAGAATTGCCTTGAGATTGAAATTCTTCAACATGATCTTGAAGGCTTCGGTCACCTTCTCGGTCGAAGCGCCGCCGCCGACGTCGAGAAAGTTGGCGGGGCTGCCGCCATAAAGCTTGATGATGTCCATGGTCGCCATCGCCAGTCCCGCGCCGTTGACCAGACAGCCGATATTGCCGTCGAGCTGGATGTAGTTCAGATCGTACTTCGAGGCCTCGACCTCCGCCGGGTCTTCCTCATCGAGATCGCGCATCGCCACGATATCGGGGTGACGGAACAACGCGTTGTCGTCGAAATTCATTTTGGCGTCGAGCGCCAGCACTTTTTCGTCGCCGGTCACAATCAGCGGATTGATTTCGGCCAGCGAGCAGTCGGTTTCATCAAAAGCCCTGTAAAGCCCCTTCAGAATATCGCGGGCCTGCGCTATCGCCTTGCCGGGAATCCCGATCTTGCGCGCAATGTCTTCGGCATCCTTGTCGGCAAGCCCCGCCATCGGATCGACTGCGACCTTGTGTATCTTTTCCGGCGTTTTGGCGGCAACCTCTTCGATGTCCATCCCGCCCTCGCTGGAGGCCATCATTACCACACGCTGCGTACCGCGGTCGACCACCATGCCGACATAGAGTTCTTTCCTGATATCGGCACCTTCCTCGATCAGCAGCCGGCGCACTTTCTGGCCCTCGGGGCCGGTCTGGTGGGTTTTCAGCTGCATGCCAAGTATCTTGCCCGCGTACTGTTTTACTTCATCCGGTGATTTCGCAACCTTGACGCCGCCGCCTTTGCCACGGCCGCCGGCGTGAATCTGCGCCTTGACCACCCACACCTTGCCACCGAGTTTTTTCGCCGCCTCGACCGCCTCATCGACGGTAAAACAGGGGATGCCGCGCGGTGTCACTACACCAAACTTCCGCAATATTTCTTTCGCTTGATATTCGTGGATTTTCATTATCGGCCTGTTTTGAAAAACGTTGGCATGGACTGCTCAGCGCAACGCAGATTGCGCCTAATCTATTACAGGGGCTCGCCTATGAGCCTTGACCGGAGTCAATATTCCCGAATCAAGCCGCAAAACCGAAACAATTTCTCAAATGCACCGTAAACAGCTTCGCAAAGCGATTCGATCGTTCGGGAATTATTGGTTATTGGCACGAGATGCACCGCGATCAGACCGTCACACTGCTGCAGCATCGCGATCAGGACTGGCAGTATAACAAATCACCGCGCTGCCCCCGCAGCGCGCATGATCGACATGGGCGAATATCCGCGCCTGCCGGGGAGCGAAGCCTCGTCATCCCCCAGCCCTTGCGGCCGCTGCTGTTTTTGCTGGAAGCCAATCAATTCCGCCACTCCGTATCGCTACGGTATCGCGCCAGCTTCTCCGAATGTTTCATCATACTTGAGTATTTTGCAGCCAGCCGATAACATCCGATCATATTTACTGCAATGCAGCAAATTTCAGGCCGACGTTACAGGCCAGGCATCAAAAGAGTCAGATGAGACGGATACGGACTGATGCGGAGAATGGGCAAAAAAAAGCGCAGCCCCTTGGGGTTGCGCTAAGGTTCCACCAAAGGAGGAGGTTTTGGAGGATATGCCGGTACTCGTAAGAGCACCCAACACAGTTCGAATTATGCCAAAGCGCCCCCCCTCATGCAAGCGTTTTCTGCTGCTGTGCAATATAAATTTCATAAGCTGTCGACATAGAAAAACTAACTCGACAGGCTGCTAGCGCACGACCAACACCGGCACTTTGGAGTGCGTCAGCACTTTACGCGTCTCGCTGCCCAACAACACTGCGGCGAGCCCTTTGCGGCCATGGGACGTCATTAAAATCAGATCGCAGCCTTTCGCATCGGCGGTCTTGAGAATTGCGTCATAGGGATGATCGCTGGTTTCACAAACCGTATCGCATGCAATACCGGCTTCATCCGCGACTTTCCGGATGAACGCAAGATAACCCTCGGCCCGCGCTTTGGCTTCTTCCTCGATGCGCTCTTCAGTCACCGGATCAAAAGCACCCTCGTATGCAATCAACAGATGATAGTCGGGAATGACGTGGATGCCGGTGATTCTTGCCTGATGCAGCTTGGCGAGCTCGACACCGGTGCGAACTGCACGCTGGGACTGCTCGGAACCATCAGTCGGTATCAGGATGTTCTTGAACATCGGTTCTCCTCTCTGAAACGGCGCTGACGCTGGGTTCCACCAGCTGGAACCAGACCGAAGATTGTCGTTAAGGCGCCGTGCTGTCAAGAATTTTTTGCTATTGTGCCACTATGCTTAGGAGTTTGTCGGACTTGGCCCCGACAAACTCCTAAAATGAAAAAAATCAAGGAACAAGGCGAAAAGTGCGCCATGCAAGTGACGTTGGTTCCGGCCAGCATGGCGTTTCGACACGCAAAGCTTCGTTCTTAAACAAAACTGCCCCGGGAAAAAATTCGAAAGTGTCATCGAGAAGCCGCCAAAACGTCGAATCTGGCCCCTGGAACCCGGGAATCAGCTCCCAGCTACCACCGCAACTGCTGGCCCTGTCGACGATCTTCCGGCCGGAAAATGTCTTTACAGGCGTGGAACACGCCCATGAGCTTCGAGACTTCACTGGCCTTGCACTCGAAGAACTCGTGATTTTCCGACCTGAGCGCCTGGTGGTGCATGAATT
>Ga0299912_10002577_pt1 | contig 14867 bp, 10 predicted proteins | sample RVTome_2_FD_207667 | JGI IMG/M metagenome (GOLD analysis project Ga0299912, IMG submission 207667) | Soil microbial communities from uranium-contaminated site in the Upper Colorado River Basin, Wyoming, United States - RVT95D214 (version 2) ... | reverse complement strand
TTGAAAAGAAATCTCCGCCTTTATCTCTTCGGAACACAAAAATCTCCAGAAATCGTTAAATCATACTTCCGAAAATCTGAAGTCAAATATGCCTCCTAGTGTCACTTGTTTGACTGGGGGAGTAATACATGGCTGAGCTATTAGGCAAAGAAGAATTAACCATCCCTTCTCTAAGTTCCTTTGTTTCAAGAATAGATCTCCTAATTATGATGAAGGAAATATTCATAAGAAAAAAAGTAAAATCAGAATCTGTAGAATGGCTAGAAAACAAGCTTCTCAGCTTATAAGAGGGTGTCTTCAAATAAGATGATTGATATTTTACAAGCCTTTTTAGCATGGTTTTAGTTATTGACAAGTAGATAAAAATTTCTTGGGTATGAGGTAAAAATTCATAATCTTTACTCATACGCCTATATCGGTCAATCCAGGAAAAAGTCCGTTTTCAACAGCCCAAGCCCTGATTGCAATTGCTATAAGGTCTCAATCGCCATAGATATCACCTCAGGTCGCTTTCCAAAAATCTGCGCCACAGCCAATAACTCCCAGCAGAGCTGGGAGTTATTGGCTTCTTGATTTACATTTCTTTTTGTTGTTTTCAAAGTTGAGTGGGACATATGCTCGCTCTAACTTGCGTGGCTTTTTCAATTCTTGGATAGTAGCTTGATACGGCCCTAGAAATTCTTTCAAGTTTATTATTTGCGCATACCCTTCCCACTCTTGTCTGAGGGCGTTCCATTTAAGGCCTAATGATTTAAGAGAGGCTCTGATTTCATCGGATGGAATGGTTTCAAATTTTACAATGACGGGAGACTTAGCCACTTTCTCCGATGAGAAAGCGACCCCTCCTTTATGGGCCCAGGCTTCCATTTGTTTTGGGTCGGATGCTTTTTCTTTTAGAAATAGAAATGCTCCTAGAAGCGCGTTCGTGTCCCAATCTTCAAGATTTGCTTTTGCAGCAAGCCCTCCGATTTCAATAAGTCTTCGCGTTCGTTTTTTTCGCTCTTGCGCATTGAGAGAAGTTTCAAGTTGTTTGAGACGATTCTTTCTTTGTGAGAGCGCTTTTTTTCGTTTTTCGATAAGGTTTGTTTTTGTCATAGGCTACACCAAGGGGAAGAGCTGTTTTGTTTATATTTTACATGAAATTAAGAATTTTGCAAGATAGCGCATTTTTTGTTTTTTATTTTTCATCGAAGATGTTATGTATTTGCGAAGCAAAATTTCACACATACGCAATATGCGTTGTGAACAACGCTGCTTTCTGATATGATAATTCCTAAGTTAAATTTAACAATAATAAATCAAAAATCATTATGGCTATCCAATTTGCTCGCTGCCAATATGTCTCAAGGAGTTCCGGAGGTAATGCCTGCCGAAAGGCATCTTATAATCAAAGAGAGACCGTTAGATGTGAAAGAACAGGCGAGGTCTTTTCCTTTAAGGAGAGAGGTGGAAATGTTCATCACGAGATCCTCTTACCTGAAGGCGCAGATTCACGTTTTAAAAATAGTTCCGTGTTATGGAATGAAGCAGAAAAATGTGAGAGACGGAAAGACAGCCAGGTTGCCAAGGAGTTTGTCATTGCCCTTCCTGATGACAAGCAAGTGACTTTAGAAGATCGAATTGAGTTAGCTCGGCAGTTTTCTAATATTTTTGTAGGTAAGGGTGTTGCCGTTCAACTCGATCTCCATGAGCCCCATGATGAAAGACTTGCCTCCGAAGAGGCTGGGGGAAATTGGCATGCTCATTTACTCGCAACCACGAGACGGTTTTCTGAGGGTGGCCAATCTTTGAGTTCTGTAAAGGCGCGTGATTTAGATCCGGTTATCAAAAAAGGAACTGTAGTTGAAGCGGATGTGTGGGGAGAAATCTGGAAAGATCTTCAAAATGCCTACTTTGAAGCGCAGGGGTATGACATTCGGGTTGATCCTATTGGGATTGTGGCTCAAGAGCACTTAGGGCCTGTAAGAATGCGCCACCATATGAATGATGCCATCTTAAGGTCTCAGATGCTTCAGAAAGCGAATGAAAAGCTTGCCCAAGATCCAAGTAGTGTGATTGAGACCATAACCCAGAATCGGGCCGTCTTTACAGCCAAGGATGTAGAGATCTTTTTACAAAAGCATGTCCCCTTTAATGAGAGAGAGGGACTTGTGGAGAAGGTGATTGAAAGTAATGCAGTGCTGTCTTTGTATGATAAGGAAACAGGCAAAAAGACAGGCTATTTTACGACACAAGAGGTAAGGTCTGAGGAAGAAAAACTTTTACGGTTTGCAGATGGAATTGCCAAGAGAGACGTATCTGCCCTTCATCCGAAGTTTGTTGAAAAAGGGTTAGAGGAGAAGAATTTAAGCCCTGAGCAAAGGGAGGCTTATGATAATTGTGTTGAGTCTGGGAAAAATTTCTCCATTATCCAAGGGCGTGCTGGGGTGGGAAAAAGCTATGTTTTAGATTCTATCCGTACAGCCCATGAGGCAAGTGGGTTTAGAGTCTTAGGGCTCGCTCCTACCCATAAAGTAGCGATGGATTTAAAAGAAGATGGTTTTCAGGAAGCCAAGACCTGTCATGCCTTTTTGTTTGCTTATAAGAATAAGCGGGAAGCATTAAATTCAAATACGCTTGTGGTGGTGGATGAAGCAGGCATGTTAGGAACGGAACTCTCTGTTGAGCTTTTTAATGCGATTAAAACCAGCAACGCTAAACTTGTTCTTGTGGGAGACAACCGGCAGCTGAGTGCAGTGCAACGCGGGGGCACTTTCGGTCTTTTGGCGACCCGTTATGGCGCTGTAGAGCTTTCTGAGGTCCGGCGGCAGACCATTGATTGGCAAAAGGCGGTTTCTGAGAATTTCTCTAAGGGAGATGTTAAAAACGCCATTCAGGGCCTCCAAGAAAATAAAGCCATTTCTTGGAATCAAACAAAAGAAGAGTCTCTTTCAGAGCTTTTAAAGGATTGGGGTAAGGAAAGTCTTAGTCATCCTCAAGGTACACGTTTAATTTTAGCCCAGAAAAACATCGATGTAGATGCTTTGAACCACGGCGCCCGAGATATCCTTCGCTCACAGGAACGATTAGGGGGTTTAGAAATCACCTGTATGACTCAAAGGGGAAAAGCGACTTTTGCGAGAGGAGATCGGATTCACTTCACTAAAACCGATAAAACTCAAGGGATTATGAATGGGACCTTTGGAACCATTGAGAAAATTGATCCAGAAACAAAGAAGCTCAGCATTCTTCTCGATAACAAAGAAAGGAAAGAGGTTGATCCTCAAAGTTATGATGGGCTTCGGCATGGCTACGCCGCAACCGTGTATAAGGCTCAAGGAGCGACCTTAGATCATGTTTATGTGCTTCATAGTAATACGACAACCCAATCAACAAGCTATGTGGCATTGACTCGTCAAACAAGCTCCTTATCCCTTTATGTCTCGAAAGAAGAAACACCAACCGAAGCGCATTTGATTTATCAAATGACGCGGCAAGACGGGAATGGGTCAAGCCTCCGCTTTGATACCTTAAAAGACATTGAAAAGCGCCAGACAGAAAAAACTCTTACAACCCATATCAAGCAAGGTGCAGAAAAAGTCGTCACAAAAATAAAAGACGCATTTCATAAAAACGAAGATTTTTACAATTTTGAAAAACCTAAAGACCTTTCTCACCAAGAAGTTTCCTTATCAGAGGCCTCTCTGTCTTCTTCCAAGGCTTCAAGCTCTCCGCCCCATTCACTAACCAAGGAAACACCTGAACCTATTTCCGAAGAACTAAAGCGAACCATGCTGGGGGATGAGATCTATAACCAGCTTTATCAGCCAAAACTCAAAACGAAAGAATCTCAGCCCCTTACAGAAGAATTCAAGCGAGAAATGTTGGGCGATGAATTCTATAACCGTGCTCACAACCCGAAATTAAAGACGACAGGATCTCAAGCTCTATCCGAGGAATTTAAGCGAGAAATGCTAGGAGATGAATTCTATGACCGCGCCCACAATCAGAAAACAAAAACGACAGAATCGCAGGCTCTGTCCGAGGAATTTAAGCGAGAAATGTTAGGAGAGGATTTCTATAACAGAGACCATAACAAAAAATTAACGTCTAGCAAATCCCAGGGCCAAGCTATCTCTGAAGACTTGAAAAAAGCCATGCTTGGAGAAGAATTTTATAACCGCATCCATGGAAAAGCACAGGATTTAAAGGCAACAACGACCGAAAAATTATCAAAGACTCCTGCGGGCCCAGAGAGTTCAGAAGATCATACGCAAGATGAGCAGAAGGTACCCCTTTCCCACAAACCTCCCTCCCTTGGTAGGAGAAGGTGAGAAAAGTGGTCGCTCGAGTGAACGAAGAGTTGGTGATAGAAAAATGCCACAACACCATAAAAGAAAAAAGAGAAGACGGCTAATTCGTCAAAAATGGTCATTAATAGAAAAATCCAAAACTGTAAATTTTACAAACCGCTAAAAACCCTGTTATGACAACAAAAAACTGGGCATCTAAATATATTTATTTTTTAAAGAAGGAATATAGTAATTCCTATTCCCAAAAATTATATTTTTATGCTAATTTACCTTCCTCACACAATAAACAAAAGAGTATTTATGAGAAAGAAAAACATGAGATATTTTTCCCTTGCCCTTTTAGCATCAACCATAATTTTACAGCAAACTGCGGTTGTACATGCAATGAGGAAGAAGCCGGATGTTTCTATACTTGATAGAAAGAGTACTCAGCCCTCTCAAAAGCGGCGAACGGAGAATGTTTCTGAGGGCAACAGAAACCCTTTGCCCTTGTATCCTGATTTTTGGAGCGAAACTCTTTCTTTTGTAGATGATACCACTCTCGCTAAAATAGCTCGTACTTCAAAAAAGTTTCACGGTTTTACAGAAAAGGAATTTAAAAAACGCGTATATGAAGGAGAAGAACCTCCTTTGCCCTTCTTTCAAACAGCGCTTCCATGGCAGCATACATACTTTTATAGGCACGGCGTCAAAAATATTCTTAAATATGCCTTACAAAATCACAATGAACTAGATGAGCGCCAAGAGAAAAAAATAAATCAATTTGTAGAATATTGCAAAATCCATAATCTTTCCCTTACTTCCTTTGCCGTTAATCTTAAAGACACCTTCCTGTATATGCTCTCCTCATTTCCTGCAAATAAGCGCCTGCATAGGGTTGAGAACCGACGAACTAATAAGTTTCTAAAAACGCTCTCCGCTTCTGCTCTTTCCCTAGATCCTTTTGCACTTGAGTTTACCCTATTGCTCTATTTTTATGAATATAAGAAAGGGAAACAATATTACAAGAGAGACATAGGCACTCTTTTTTCTTATGGAAAAATACTAAAATCGCAAGGGTATAAAAGCCTGTTCTACAACCTTACAGAGCAACTAGATGCAGATAAACAAAGAGACTTAATGCGATTGTTTGAAGACAAAGGCGATCATGAAGAGGCAAAGCGTCTAAATATGCTTGCAGAGCATCAAGAATACTCAGAAATACAATGTGCGCAAGCCCGTGTCTACGAAGAGAAGGAAGATTTTGAAAAGGCACGATCTTTGTTTGTTCTCGCAGCTAAGAACTATAAAAATATGAATGCTGCATATGAGGCGGGTTTTCTATTTGAAATATATGAGAAGAGAGAAGAAGCTAAAGATTGGTATTTTCGCGCAGCTAAACAGGGTCATATAGGCGCTCAATATAAATTGGCTTCCTTATTAAAGAAGCAAGCAAAGGAAATGGCATCTCTCTGTTATCCTTACTCTCTCTATTATGAAGCTTATCATTGGTGTGCCCAAGCGGCAGATCAAGGTCACGGAAAGGCCCGCGCCTCTGTTGGAATTATGCACGCTAAAAGTCGAGGCGATGCGGAAGTCTTTAAATGGTACCTCAAAGCGGCGGAGAAAAATAATGCTAAGGCCCTATTTTGGATTGGGGTGTTTTATGAGGAAGGCCGAGGAATTAAACAGGACGATGAGGAAGCCTTTAAATGGTTATTGAAAGCAGCAGAACAAAATCATGCTGCGGCCCAGTATAATGTTGGAGTTATGTACGACAACGGCCAAGGAGTTAAACAGGACGATGAGGAAGCCTTTAAATGGTACTTGAAAGCAGCGGAGCAAAATGATGCTGCGGCCCAATATTATGTTGGGAATAGATACGCTAAGGGCAAAGGAGTTAAAAAGGATGAGACAGAAGCCTTTAAATGGTTATTGAAAGCAGCAGAACAAAATCATGCTGCGGCCCAGTATAATGTTGGAGTTATGTACGACAACGGCCAAGGAGTTAAAAAGGACGATGAGGAAGCCTTTAAATGGTTATTGAAAGCAGCGGAGCAAAATAATGCTACGGCCCAATATTATGTTGGGAATGGATACTTCCACGGCCAAGGAGTTAAAAAGGATGAGACAGAAGCCTTTAAATGGTTCTTGAAAGCAGCAGAACAAAATAATGCGACGGCCCAGTATAATGTTGGAGTTATGTACGACAACGGCCAAGGAGTTAAAAAGGACGATGAGGAAGCCTTTAAATGGTTATTGAAAGCAGCAGAACAAAATTTACCTAGAGCAATTGCTACTATAGCTTATCGTCACCTAAAAGGTATTGGGACTCCACAAGATTCTTCCCAAGCTCATATTCTTTATCAAAAAGCTCTTAAGCTTTTTTTAGAAACAGAAGAACATAAGCACCCCCATATACAAAATCTCATAGGTATTTTCTATCAATTTGGTAGTGGAGTTAAAAAAGATCTTTCCCAAGCTTTTATTTGGTATATGAAAGCTGCTGAACAAAATGATGATAATGGTCAAGCCAATTTGGGAAGACTCTATAAAGAAGGATTAGGAATAGAACAAAATCTTAAAGAAGCTTTAGCATGGATACAAAAGTCGTCAGATCAAAATAATGATTTTGGCCTTTATCAGCTAGCTCTTATGTATAGAGATGGAGAGGGTGTTGAGCAAGATGATGCAAAGGCTTTTAACCTCTTAACTAAAAGCGCTGAAAAATATAATGCGGATGCTTTCTATAGCTTAGGCTTTATGTATGCTCATGGCAGAGGAATAGAAAAAAATCTTGAGAAAGCAAATTTCTATTATGAAGAAGGCAGAAAAAGACATGCAGAAGATGCTCTCTATTCTATTGGGAGAATGTATGAATATGGCTTAGGGATAGGAGTCAATGCTCCTGAAGCCATGAAATGGTATAAGCAAGCCGCCGTTATAGGGTATGAGCCAGCTATTAAAAAAGTGGCAGTTCTTGAGAAATGAGCACCTGATAGGGCACAACTCATGGACATGATCTGCCCAAGCTCAGGACTTCAAAGAAAAGCCGAAATTAATGGCTGACGATATTTGGTTGAGACAATTTCATTTGTCGAACTGAATTTTCCCTAAAAGCGTTGGATTAGGTTCTAATCGGTCTTTATACAAAGGATGCTTATGGGAAATGATGCGCTCCAGCAAAAGAGGCTTTTGACCTCGCAGAAAACAGAGCATTTTTGATTGGGATAGCTCTTGAATTTCTGACGCTGTCATCAGTTTTTCTTTCATTTGGCTTACGGATTCAGAACCGGCCCCTTTCAGAAAGTCAACATATTCCCTTGTGGCATTGGATCGTGTAATCACCGTTTTATCCCCCATAAGGGAGGATGCCCAAGACGCTGTGACCGTGTCCGTTCTCCCTATATTAAAAACCCTGACTGTTGCTGAGGAGCCAAAGATCACATCTGTTTCTTTACCCCATACGGATTCGATGGAAGATTTATCTTGGGCAACCATGAAAGCCTCAATCCCTGCCCCTGCGGCAACCGTTACAATGTTAATGAGCTGTCGCATAGCGCCAAGACGCGGGAATTCATCAAGTAGAAGGAGAATCCTTTCTTGAGGGTTTTTATACCCCGATTGGCGAATAACCGTGCCTAAAACAATGTTCGTAAAAAGGCGCAAAAACCCTGCCATGCTGTCAATCATATCCAAAGGAATCACACAAAAAACGTCTATTTTGTTATCCAGAAGTTCTTCAAAAGAGAACTCATTTAATGAGAACCCCCTTAGGGGGGACCCTTTTAAAGGGCCCTCGTTTAAAGAATCCTTTGGGGGCGTTAAGAAGGTTTTGCATTTCTCAAATCCAATCCAGGAAAGATTTCGTTTGAGGGTTGTTAGGAAAGATCCCCTTTCCTCATCCCCTGCGGAAAGCAAAATATGGGCCATTTTGGCGGGGCGTCCCTGAAGGAAATTCCCTTGCGTTTCCCACGTCTTAAGTCGATTGACAAATCCTGGTCCGCACACAAAATCATAAAGCGTATTTAGGGTAAAGGCGTGTTTTGGCAATGTATGCTGGATGACTTCAAGGCTTACCTGAAGAATGTCAGACGCTATTTTATAAAAGTGCTGGTTATAATGATTGGGTGGCTCAAGAAGCCCTTCGACGATGGCTTGAGAATCTCTTTCAAACTCATCGGGGCGAATGTAGTCTAAGGGATTCCAACACCATTGGTTTTTCTCAACCACATCAAAAGGGTTTAAGACAACAACTTTTCTCCCTAATTGTTGCCTGGCTTTCTTTGTCATGGCAAAAAGCTCTCCTTTAATATCAAGAACAGCCACAGGGCCATGATGATCTAGGATCGCTGGAAGAACACAAGAAACACCCTTCCCTCCTTGGGAACCAGAAATCACAACATGATGACCGCCAAGCCATCCTTTTTGAGGGTTTGGAATGTAACGGAGGATCTTCCCTCTTCTTCCTGATTTATGGGAAGGAACGCCCAAGGGTAAGCCTTTCTTATTTTTGAGAAGTTGCTTTTCTTTGGATTTTTCTAGGTATCCAGCATTCCAAGGGCCATCCTTAACGCGGTACGCCCGATCTAGGAAAAGACGCCTGGCTGGCACGAGGACTAACAAACGGAACAAAGAGCTTATTAAAAAGAGGGGGACGATGGAGACTGCTGCCCAAGTTATGAAAGCTGTACTTCTATTAACAATAAAGTGATCAAGCCAAGAGAAAGTTTTCAGAAATGCATTCTCTGGAGAATGATAAAGCCTTAGCTTAAAAAAGACTTTCTTGGCTTCTAAAAATGTCAGATAAAAAGGCTCTAAGGAAAGCAGGAAAGTGATCACTAAAAGAACAAAGGCCAAGATCTTGAGGCCTTCCATCAGCCGAGGCCCAAGAGAAAGTAAAAGACAAGAAAAAACGGTTAAACTCAAGGAGAACACCAAAATGGCCTTGGATTGAAATAAAAGCGGCTGATAGTAATGAGGAACCAAAAGCCAAAAGGCTACTCCAAAAAGAAATGTAAAAAGAGGAATTAAAAACCGCATTCTTATCCCTTTCCTTTCTTCCTACTCTTCTCATTGCTTGTTCCTTTATCTTTCTTGTCGTTGCCTCCCCCCATTATCTTCTCGCTTTTTTTGTTTTCTGATGAAGGAAAGTCAGACCCTTTAGATTCATTGTTTGTAAGGCCAGAGATGTTGAATTGGGATTTTTCAGAGGGAAGAGATTCATAATGGGGATTTGAGAACAAATGACCATTGTCTGTAAAATGGATACTATGAAGATCAATTTTCGGAAAAGAAAATAAAGAGAGCTCATACCAAAACACCTTATCTCTGGCTTTCACTAAACCATTCAGATCCATCAGCATCAGGAGAGAAGAGCAGATATTTTCTATATCTCTTGAAAGACCTCTGGGATCCCAATCGGGATGCCCTAATAAAATATGTAAGGATGATTCTTTTGGAAGGATATCGACCGTAAGGATATAATCTTTAAGTCCTGACGACGTTACAAAGGGGGCTTCTCTGAGCTTCATATAACGCATTTTGACAGGCTCATTGGGTGCAATAATATAGGGTGTCAAAATCATTTAAACGCTCCCTAACTGATAACGTAAGACATCCAAAGGAGCGCTAAACTCATCTGAAATCCCTAAGAGAAACTCGATAAATTCTTGGCTTTCCTCGGAATCAAGCATAAAGCTTGAGGTTTTCGTCATAAGGATAGACGTTGGTTTTTCTTTACTAGATAAGCTCCACAAAAAAGTAAGATCAGAGGTTTCAAGCTTAAGTGCATCTGTTTCTCTTGGCTTTTCTGTTGCAGAAGAAAAGCGATCAATATAACAAGCCATTTCCAATAGATCATCAAATGCAGAAAAGCCAACGGATAAAGTGGCTCCCTTTTTCTCAAAAATAAAGCTGGCGAGTATGTTTTCTAAATCATTGGCAAAGACATGACAGTTATAGCTTTTTGAGGAAAAATAAAAAGGCTTTTCTAAGCCATGCTGATGGGCAAAGAGTTTTTGGCTTGGCGCATGAAAAGGAGGATTTTCAGATTGCCCCCCTATTTCTTTCCTATAGAAAGATCCCTTCGCAATTTGAATAAAGGAACTCAGATAAGGCTGTAAAGCTTGTCTGAAGGCTAAAGGTGAGAGGATATGCTCACTTTTATCTTGAGAGAAATATGCGAGGCAATTCGCAAAAGCCCTCAGAGGCTCTATAATAGAGTTATCTCTTAAGGGACAAGGATGTAATAGAACTTTTGACTGAAAGGTCTCAGCCACCTCTTCCATACGCCGATAAAAGCCTCGAGATAAAAGAGAAGTTATGGCATCACTTCCCACTTTATGTTCGAAGGCAATCTCAACAAGATTAAATTTTTTAAAAGCATGCATTGTATGATGATTTGCAGCATAGCATCGGCTTTTAACAAAGCTTAAAAAAGCCTCAGATAAGGTCTCCATGGTTTCTTGATGCAGAAAAGAGCGTCCATATATGGCAGACACAACAGAAGAGAGCAGAAATGTAATTTCAGCATCGGAAAGTTGATCTCCAAGATCGTGCTTTTGAGCAATGAACCGGATATCAGATTCAGTTTCATTATTTACCAAGCTTAATGACTGATCGAAAGTTTGAAGACCTAAGTCCATAAGATACCTCAATGCGTGAGAGAATGATTTAACGTTGGATGAGAGAAAAGGTAAGGTACTGATACGATTTTTAAGGTTTTGATCGATACGGACGGCTGTTAGCATGAGAATCTCCTTAGTTGTATAACAAACATCATTATTCGTTATACCTATATACATAATACCCTCTCACCCACTCTACAAGAGGCATGGAAAATTTTTTTCAAATTTTATTAAATTTTTAAAATTCATATCGTTTGCTCCTCTTCCGGTTTGGATTTGATGATAGTCTCTTTAAAATTGCGATCTGGATAAACAGTGAGAACAGCATGCCCTAAATCGCGCGCATGATTCTTTATGAGGTACTCTGCAAGATCCTTGGTTTCAGCTTGAATAATAAAAGCATCCTCTGAAAACCCAAGAGGGACAACGTCCCAAAACCATTTTTTGAAAGTAAATTGCCCTATTCTGGGGGCAAGAATTTTACACACAGGTATCCAGGTTTCCGCATGGGGAACGCCATTGAGTTTGCCTTCAAGTTCTTTGAAATACTCATCCCAAGGTACGTAGGAATAGGTCTTTTGCTCTTCAGCAGCTTTATCAGGGGAAACGTCTTGCTTGTCATAGATAGCACCTTCGAGAATTTTACAGGCATTATCAGGAGAAACCGCCCAATCGAAGCTTACTCGAAAGCCGCTTGAGCTCTCACCCATTAAAAAGCCATTGTCCGCTATTTGTTGGCAGTATTCCTTCCAAGAGTCGGGGTTATTCTCGAGTACTTCAAGCTGAATGTGTTTTAATTTTTTGGCTCTTTGAGAAGTAAGACGCACATCCTTTCCAGGATGAAGCTTTTTCTGAACGACCTCATTCCAAATTCCAATCATGCGTTTAAAATCCTCCTCCTCATCTTCTTGGTGTTCCTCTGGAGGAGAAGAAAGAAGAGGAGGAGTATTCTCTGTTGTAGTCTCTGTATTATAGAAAGTGGTCACTTTGACCGGATCGAGCTGGTCATTTTGTCCTGATCGATCTGCCCTTTTTGACCCATCGATCTGGTCATTTTGACCAGATGGGCAGAGCCCTTCGTTTGCTTTAGTTTTTTGCAAATTTTTTGACTTTTGATCTTTCTGGGAAGAAAACTGAAATTGTTCCAGAAGGGGGTAGTTAATAGTGTAGTATTTTGTCTTTTTAAAGTTACGTGTGACAAATGACGTAAGGAGTTCTGATTCTTCTAAATTCCCAATGGCTCGCCGTATCGTTTTTTCTGCCCAGAAGGGAAATTGCTTTTGCCATTGGCCATAGGTATTATGTACCCAATGACGCCCGTCAAAAACGTTCTTATTTAACTTCGGATTCAACCAATAATGAACCTGCTGAAGGATAATAGCTTCATTCAACCCTACTCTCATAGCCAAGGAGGGAAGAACCTGAAGTGGAGGTTCATTGATAAGTAGCTGAGAGGCCATTTATAAATCCACGTTTAAGATAAAAAAGATAAAGTTCAGAGGCGTTCCTCCATATAATGAGAGGAGGTACTTTGGCGCATATTTTGTTCTTCGAACTTCTCGACATCTTGAAGTCGATACCGAACACCTTTATTCATTTTAAAGAAGCGGGGCCCTCGTCCATTCCACCGCCACTGGCTTAATGTCGCAAGCGCAACGTTCCAGCGAGCAGCTAAGTCTTCTGGAGTGAGGATGATTGTTTGCATAAGGGAAATCCTTTCCGTACAATGTTATTGCTTTTGTACAATTTGAGTGTATATTATGAAGATGAGCATGTCAATCTTTGTTTAAGTTGATAATTTAACTTCGTAAAATGAGAAATTTGTGTAATAAGAGGTAAGTATGACAACACCGTTGGCTAATCAAATTCTAGTACGGATGAGAGCTAAGAATCTCACCATCCCCTTGCTTGAAAAAAAAGCGGGATTAACGAATCACGCGGTGCGAAACATTGTCAGAGGAAGATCCCTCAAGCCAAATGCAGAAACTCTTAATGCTATTGCGCTTGCCTTAGGATGCACAATTGAGGATCTTCTTGAAAAAATAGAAATTCCTCAAACAAAAGGACTTGCCGAACCTCAAAAAGAACACATAGACATCCCCTTCGATCACCCAGGACTTTTAAAAGAAACGATAGATTTTGTCCTAACATTCCTAAGGAAACATGAACATGATCTCACCCTTGAGCAAGTTCTGAACTGCGTTAAGCTCATTTACGAAGGTTCTATGGAAAATGACCCGGTGAAAATTAACAAAGAGGATGCGACATTTTGGATGATCCTTGCGATAGAAGCAAGGTTACCTTACATGGTCTCAAGTTAGGCTGTGGGAACAAAGTTATTTCAATAAACCCGCGTACAAAAGCTAAATGAAAAAAGGAAGCCTCAATAAGGCTTATCCTCTCAAAAAGAGAATAGGAGTTTCTATTGAGGCTTCCTTAGGCCTAATTCTCGTCCTTCATATAAGCATTTTTATATGTGTTATTAAGGGCAAGGTAGGCCTGTCGAGCCTCAAAAGCCAAAATATCCAGCTTGTCAGCAATAATAGAAAATTTTTGGATTTTGAATTTCAGGTCTTTGAAAAAAGACTCAGGCAAGACTATAGTGTGATCAGCCATGGTTAGCTCCTTCGGGTTGATCGTGGTCAGCGGCACGCAGGTGTTCGACCATCTGTGTGTCGCGCTAGCTCATTATGAGATAACTTTCTAAGGGTAATGCTTTCAGAAAAGCCATGCAAGCAGAAATTTTTGAGTGCATAGCCTTTTAGCGAAAGTAAAGTCTCTTTCCAAACTTATTCTCTTACCCATCCGTTAATAAACTCCCAAAATCAATGATCTCTGCAAAAAACCCGCTATCTGTTACATCTTCGTGAACCCCATTTACATGAATCAACACGGGTCTACAGGAAAATCCTTTGGGGTAACTGAGGTCGTTTAATTTCTGTTGAACTTCGCTAATGACTTCTTTGCCAATAGGATGTTTTGAGAATTTAACCTCACAAACGTAAAGCCCCCCAAACTTTGTTTGAATAAGGTAATCAATTTGACATCCAGGATGCTTATGCGTCTTTCTTTGAAAAAAAGGATTATCTGCAATAACGTCTTCCGGTTTGATACCCAAAAAATCCTTTATATACTTCCTGTTTGTGATAACGAGATTTTCAAATTGTAAACTCATAATAGTGTCCCAGCCTGGAAGAGAAGCAAGAGATTTAAAAGCAAACTCATCGTTTTCAATCTTAAGTCGGGCCTTATCTATGTATTTCAGATAAAACCTTATATAGTTATCGCTCAGGCGAAAGTGGCTTAGCCGTGAAACATCTCCTGAGGAAATTTTCCAAGTATAATCCCTGCTAATAAAACCAGATTTTGCAAGATCCTCTAGACATGTACTGATAAATCCCGTTTGTATTATTCCTAGCGACTGACAGATGTCTTTAATCTCCATTGGACCATTAGAAAGTGTTTGAACGATCTTTTTATATGTGGGGCTACGGTCGGAAAAAAGGTCGGAGAAAATATCGTTAAATTCATTCACTAATGGGCCGCCTTTTACGAAGCATAAGTCTTTAATATTCTCCTCTGCGGATAAGGCAGGTTTGATTTCCTCAAGGTAGCGAGGAACGCCACCGGTGATGGAAAGGACTTTAAGTTTTTCATATGGAGATACGTAATCTCCCACCCGTAACCAAAACTGATTACAATCTTTCAATGGCAGCTCTTGGAGTGTAAGCCTGTATGATATTCTTCCTAAGAAACCCGTGCTTGATAATATGTTTTTTTCAATCCAAGGAGAAACAGAACCACAAAGGATAAAAATCAGCTTAGGGTTCTTTTTAAAATACAAGTCCCAGGCATTTTTCAATTTTCCAAGAAAGTCTGGGTCTTTTGAACCCATCCATGAAATTTCATCAAAAAGAACGATGATCCTCCCCATCTTAATTTTCTCAGCAAACAAAATAAATAACTT
>Ga0299912_10002576_pt1 | contig 14867 bp, 16 predicted proteins | sample RVTome_2_FD_207667 | JGI IMG/M metagenome (GOLD analysis project Ga0299912, IMG submission 207667) | Soil microbial communities from uranium-contaminated site in the Upper Colorado River Basin, Wyoming, United States - RVT95D214 (version 2) ... | reverse complement strand
TGTGGAAAAGGCCAAACAGAATCATATCCCGTTCAAAACAAAAGAAAGAATCTTAGAGGAGATCAAGATCCTGTAACATCGTAAACATGATGGTTTCGTAAAAAGCCCCGGTCTGTCATCCTGAACCCTTCACTCCGTCACCCTGAGTGAAACGAAGGGTCTCGATCTTTGGCTCAGGATAAAGTCCGTGAAGGATCTGAAATGCGTTGATAGGATTAGATTCTTCGCTTTGCTCAGAATGACAGGGTGCCCTTTATCGACTTCTTACGAATTCATCAAACAAATGCTTCTCTGCTTCCCTCTCCCCTGCCTCTTTTTTTTCTTGACAAAAAATGAATATTTGTTAATCTCTTTTGGTCTAACAAGTGAGGTGAAAGGGGGTGAAACAGTAATGAAAAAAGGGTTAATCAGCATGGGGATCCTCGCAGGGTTCTTGCTCTCCATCCTAATGGTGAGCGGCGTTTTTGCTGCCAAAGATGTGATCGAATTCAATCCGGCTTACGGGAAAGTGACATTTCCCCACAAGAAGCATGTCGATTTAAAGTATGAATGCACAAAATGCCACCATACCTGGAAGAAGGGCGAGACCTCGGGAAAGCTTTGCAAAGACTGCCATAAGGCCAAGACGGAAGGGAAGACGCTTTCGTTAAAAGATGCAATGCATAAGGATTGCAAAAGCTGCCACGAGGAGGCAAAGAAGGCGAGCAAACCTGCCGGTCCAACAGGGTGCACTCAATGTCATGTGAAGGTTCCTGCCAAAAAGTAAGCTGAGTTTCTCTCCACAGGCGGATGAAAAGGGGTAGTTCCGGAACAGGATCTACCCCTTTTTTCTTGACAGTAAACGATAGGTTATGTTAAATATTTCAATTACTTCGCTGCCGAAGTAAGCAGCCCCAACTCAGGTAGGGGGAAAACTCCCCGTTAAAGATGATCTATGAATGAATCGAAGATTACAGCCGAAGGGAAGGGAAAGGGATTTCTTATCATACTCTTTGACCTTTTCCGTTCCCTCAAACTCACCATCTTTCTACTCATCCTGCTTGCTTTCCTCTCCATCATTGGCACGGTGATCACGCAGAATGCGCCTAGCGCAGATTATATTCAGCGGTATGGCATTAGCCTTTATGAGGTTTTGAATTTCTTCAGCCTCTTCGACATGTACCATTCGTGGTGGTTCAGCGCCATGCTTATGGTCTTGGTGATCAATTTGATTGCCTGTTCCCTCCAACGTTTTCCAGGGGTTTGGAACCAAATCTTCCGTGGAACCGGCTCAGGCGGACTGGGAGATTCGATGCTGAAGACTCTTCCTTATATGGAGAAGGTCCGAATCCCGAATCCAGCCGAGGCGAGAGCGGAGGAGATTGTCCGATCTTACGTGAAGAGGCGGTTCAAGAATCCGAGGCGGATCGAAACTGAATCGACCGTCACCCTCTTCTCAGAAAAAGGAAAATTCTCAAGACTAGGGGTATACATTACCCACCTCAGTATTATCGTCATCCTGATCGGAGGAATACTGGGTTCCCTCTTCGGGTTCAAAGGTCATGTTGAGATCTTGGAAGGGGAGACCGTTGATCGAATTTTTTTAAGGACAAAAGATGCGGAGGTACCCAAGCCGATAGATTTTTCTGTGCGCTGTGATGATTTCAACATTACCTATTACGACCTCAAGCGTTCAGAAAAATATGTCAAGGAATATACCAGCCTTCTAACCATTCTTGAAAATGGGAGAGAGGTTCTGCAAAAGACCGTCGTGGTCAATCATCCGCTTCACTACGGAGGATTGACTTTCTATCAATCGAACTATGGAGCCGTCCACGATGTCACATTGGGGATTCAGTGGAGTAATAAAAAGGAGAAGGCAACTTTTAAGGCCCCTGAAGGAGTCACTGTTCCGGTCCCGAATTCCAATGATTCAATCCGAGTCCTGCAATATTCTCCCCAAGTGCACAACTTTGGGGAAGGTGTTCAGGTGGTCTTGTTCAAGCCCAACCAGGAGCCGCGACCCCTCTGGTTGTTGAAAGGTTTTCCGAAATTCGACCAACAGCGAGGAGATGAGTTTATCCTCACTTTTGAAGGAGTCACCTCCAGGGAGTATACAGGGCTTCAAGTGACGAAAGATCCAGGAGTCTGGGTCGTCTGGGGAGGAAGCGGGTTGCTGATCTTTGGTATCATTGTCTCTTTCTTCTTCTCCCATCAAAGGGTGTGGGCAAGAATTTCCAAGGGGTCCAAAGGAGAGATCGTTTTGGCCGGCTCAACGAATAAAAACCGGATTGGTTTTGAAAAGAAGTTTGGTGAACTGGTGAATGGAGTGCGGTCGTTGGGAAACAAATAGAATCTAAATGTCAAATTCTAAAATCAATGTAAAGATATTTGAAATTTCACCAGGACTGTCATTCTAGACCTGAGAAAAATTGCCTGAAGAAGAAATGGGTGTTGCCTTTTTTAGAAATGCGGTGCAATATATTCGAAACCATTTACTTTGACCCCTCATCTTTTGAAGGAGAGGCGGAGGTGAAGAGAAAGGGAGGACATATGAATAAAGCCGAGCTCATTAATAAGGTCTCAGAAAAGGCCAACGTGACACAGAAGGTCGCCAAGGTGATCGTGGACACCCTTTTCGACGGGATGATAGAAAGTCTCGAAAAAGGAGAAAGGATCGAGATCAGAGGATTTGGAAGCTTTGTGGTGAGAAATTACGGGGGCTATAAAGGCCGAAATCCCAAGACGGGAGAGATCGTGGATGTCCCTCCCAAGAAACTTCCTTTCTTCAAGGTCGGGAAGGAGCTGAGAGAGTTGGTAAATACAGGGGGAGTTTAAAGGCTCTTCCAGTATCGTCTCTGAATCTCTTTCAGCTGAAGAATAAATGGCTCGATTTGTGGATAATGGGCCCTTTCCTTTTCCAACAGATCACTTTTTTCGAGGGGGGAGGCCTGAGAAATCTCCTCTAAGACGGCCTTCACAGACCGTCTCTGAGCCGCAACATTGTAACCGCCCTCAAGTGTGAACACGAGTTTTCCTTGAGCGGTGGTCTCTGCTATCTCCATCAGGATTTGAGCCATCCTTGCAAATCCCTTTTCTGTCACCTCCATTCCACCCAAGGGGTCATTATAATGGATATCGAACCCAGCTGAGACCAAGATCAACTGGGGCCGATATTCCAAGGCGATGGGCTTAAGTATTTTTTCAAAGATAATTCCATATTCCGTATCACCGACTCCAGGCGAAAGAGGAACGTTCACGGTGAACCCCTCTCCCTTACCTTTGCCCACCTCGGTTGGCGCCCCTGTCCCCGGATAGAAGCCATAGCGATGAGTGGAAAAGTAAAGGACCCACGGGTCTTCATAAAAAGAGTTCTGTGTGCCATTTCCGTGGTGGACATCCCAGTCCACGATCAGGATTCTCTGGAGAGAGAAATTCTTGAGCGCATATTGGGCGCCGACGGCCACGTTGTTGAAAAGACAGAATCCCATGGCTCTGTCCCGCTCTGCGTGATGACCGGGAGGTCGCACCAGCGCAAATCCATTATTGAATTTCCCTTGCATCACAACCTTGATCAGCTCCAGGAGGCCTCCGGCAGCCAGAAGGGCGGCTTCATACGACTTTGCACAGGTAGAGGTGTCCGCGTCGAGTCGGACATAAGGCTTGCCCGCAGTCGATGCGACGAGATCGATATAGGCAGGAGAGTGGACCATCTCTATCTCCTCTCGGGTGGCGGGTCGAGGCTTCACCTTCCCAAGGGCCCGACCTCTCATCTCCTCCTCCTCAAGCATTTCATAAATCTCCCGAAGTCGCTCTGGACTCTCCGGATGACCTGGGTCCATCACATGCTCCAGATATCTTCGATCCTTGACAACCCCTGTCCTCTTCATTCGTCCTCCTTTGACCTAAATCAGAAGATAAACCTTCAGTCCCATTAATCAAACTATCTTTTTTTACCACCCCTTGTCAAGATCACAAGATGAGAACATGTTCAATAAAACAAATCAATTGATTATAATTGATGAGGGAGTTTATCTTGACTTTTCATTAGAAGACTGAATAGAATTGAATCTCTGGGGTGTGTCATAGATACGCTTATAGAAGTCCCTTTGAAGAGTTTATTCTGGCAAACAGGGAGATTATTAGAAGACCGATTGGAAATGCCTGCTTTGAATACCAAGGAAAGGTGAGAGCAGCGCCTGTTGTGTTTGGTGATAAGGATGGGGTGGGTTAATATAAGAAATGAATATTCGGAAAATAGAGTCTCTTTTAAGAAGTGTTAAGTCAGGAAAAGCCTCAATTGATGAAGCCATGGTCCAATTGAAGTTCCTTCCTTTCGAAGACTTAGGCTTCGCCAGGGTTGATCACCATCGAAGTCTTCGAAAAGGTTTTCCAGAGGTGATCTGGGGAGAAGGGAAGACCTCTGGACAGATTCTAACGATCATGAAACAGTTGAAGAGGAGAGGTCAGAACATCCTCGTGACGCGTTTGGAAATGAGGAAAGCGATGGCCGTGCAGAAGGTCTTTCCAAAAAGCCAATACCATGCCCGGTCAAAGGTCCTTACCTATCTGACCCATCCAGTGAAATCCGAAGGAAAGGGAACGATTCTGGTCATCACCGCAGGAACGACAGATATCCCGGTTGCTGAAGAAGCTGCTATCACTGCCCAATTCATGGGCAATCGCGTGGAGACTCTCTACGATGTGGGTGTGGCGGGAATTCACCGACTGCTCTCAGAGAGGGGGCGATTGGAGGCAGCGCGTGTCCTCATCGTGGTAGCCGGGATGGAAGGGGCACTGCCGAGTGTGGTGGGGGGGTTGGTGGACAGGCCGGTGATCGCCGTCCCCACCAGCGTCGGATATGGGACGAGTTTCGGTGGGGTGACTGCCCTTCTGGCCATGTTGAACTCGTGTGCCTCGGGAGTGGCTGTGATGAATATCGATAACGGATTTGGAGCTGGCTACATGGCCAGTTTGATGAATCGAATGTGAACTCCCTCCCCTTACCCAGCCCTCTCCCCAGAGGGGAGAGGGCTGGGTAAGGGGAGGTTAACAGGGGTGAAGGCCTTAAGATGAACGAGGTGATGTGGATTAGACTGTTAAACGAAGGGATTCCCCTTTTCCTTCTCATCGGCCTGAGTTTTGCTTTGTATCGAGGGCTCAATAGAAACCAGACCCTGCTCTCAGAAAGGGAGGAGTTGCTGAAACGTTATCTTCTATTTCGAGGAGACAAGCAGGTCCGTTTGAAGATCTACGCAGAGGATGAAAAGATATATCACGAGCTCCTCAAGAACCTTTCTGCCAGTTGGAAGAACTTTAAAAAGACTTACGATCAATGCCTTCTTTCCCTGGCCCAGAATACCACGAAGACCAAACGCTTTCTGCAACTCATCACACTCGGTCTTCTCGCCAACAGTTTGAGGCTTTTCATAGCGGAATATTTCTTTTTCGGCCTTCATGCCCGTTTCTTCACCATTGCTGCAAGAGAACTACCGTATTATGTCTTGGTGACCCTCAGTTTCTTTCTGTTAAGAACGCAGACCCGCAAATTCCTTTCCTTAAAGGGGGAAGCAGTGAAGATGGATCGGGAAATCCTCTTCTTCCCGAACCACCTATCGGCTGAAGGAGAGCATGAAATTCTATATAATGAATTCGATCCTCTTGAGGGGACAGGAGCAGAAGATGGGAAAAAAGATCAAAATTCTCATCAATGATCTAAAGATTGAGGCTGAGCTGAACGAGTCGAGGAGCGCTCAATTAATCTGGGAGGCTCTGCCCGTTGAAGCGAAGACGAATCTGTGGGGCGAGGAGATCTACTTCGCCATTCCGGTCAAGACGGGACTGGAGCAGGGGTCAAGAGAAGTTGTCTCGTCTGGAGAACTGGGATATTGGCCGACAGGGCATGCCTTTTGCATCTTCTTCGGTCCTACTCCAGCGAGCCGGGGGGATGAGATTCGGGCGGCCAGTGCGGTCAACGTGATCGGAAAGGTCTTATCTGACCCCAAAGTCTTCCGGAAGGTGAAGGGTGGAGCAAAAGTCACCCTCGAAAAAGCCTCATCCGGCGTAGTCAAAAATTGAGAGCCTTTGGATGCTCTGGGATTACGAGGAAAAGGGTTCAAATTCCAAATCCCAAATTCCAATCCCGTCAAAGCGAGACCCAATGTCAAATGAATGCCCAAGTTCAAAATCAATGGTTCGACAAGCTCACCCTGGTCACCCTGAGTTTATCGAAGGCTCACGCCGAGGGCTCACGATGATTGGGTTCTTCAGCATTTTCAAACCGTCACCCTGAGCCTGTCAAGGATGGGCTTCAGATTTCAGTTGAACTTTGAGCTTTGACATTTGACATTCGTCCCCCCCAAAATTGATACCGTCAAAATCACTCCATAGCATCGATTCATCCCCTATTCCGGATGTACTATGAGGAGTCATGACGATGGAGAATGAATTCGATGATGCCAGGCAGGATTGAAATAAAAATAATTGCGAAGATGACGAGTGAAAAGTTTTGATTGACGAAAGGAATGTTACCAAAAAAATAGCCTCCCAAAACAAGAATCACAACCCAGGCAATTCCTCCGGTGACATTATAGATAATGAAATGTCTGTACGTCATCGTGCCCATGCCCGCAACGAAGGGTGCAAAAGTGCGGATAATAGGAATGAATCGGGCAAGAACGATTGTCTTTCCACCATATTTCTCATAGAATCGGTGAGTACGGTAAAGATATTCTTTGTTTAAAAAACGTGATTTCTCTTTATTAAATACTTTCGGACCCATCATATATCCGATCCAGTAGTTGACTGTATCTCCTACAATGGCAGCGAGGGATAGAAGAATCATTAACCACTTCAAATCGAGTGAGCCCAGGGCAGCAAAGGTGCCCACAGCAAAAAGCAAGGAATCTCCTGGGAGGAAAGGGGTGACGACTAATCCTGTTTCTAAAAAGATGACGAGAAAGAAAATGGCATAGGTCCAGATACCATAGTTCCGAATGATCAAGTCCAGATGCTTGTCAAGATTCAGTAAAAAGTCTATTAAAAAATTGATTAATTCCATGCCCCCCCTAAATATCTACCTATCTTTTCGGTGCTGCTCTAGTTTCGCTCCCTTCGTCAGAACATCACGCAAAACTTTCCTCGTTTCCTCATCATTAATCTTTTCGACAAGACCCTCGATCCGCTTCGAAGTTGGCTCATCAAGATCTTCATCTTGCCACACATGAGGTTTTGAATGGGCCGGGTGGATCGGAGAAATCCTTCCCAATTTGAACCGAATATCCTGAATATGTGGCTCGCTTAAAAAGGCGTTGATCTTTTCGAGAAGGGTGGGTTTCAGAAATTGGAGTTGTTGGACCCAGGTCGAATGGGAGACATCGATGAAGAGAATCCTATTCCGTACGGCACGAGGTTGAGTCTGACCAGCGACGGCCTCGCCCACAATCTCCTTCCACGCTCCCAAAATGGAATAGGTCTTTAAAGGGACATCGATCTCAAGGCCTTTCAAGGTCTTCTCCAAGATCGAATGAATCGGTTGGGGTTTCTTCATCATCTCCTATGAAGAAAATCCGAAATCCGAATATCGAAATCCGAAACAAATCCCAATTTTCAAATGAAAAAATTTCCAAAACATTATTTACACTTTAAGTTTTGCATTTGGAGTTTTTCGGTTATTTGAGATTGTTTCGAATTTCGGATTTCGTGCTTCGAATTTAAAATTTGCTTGTGAATCCATTATGATGCAATGGAGATCTTTGAGGGATCGATTCTCGGGAAGAGGGGGCTGGGTTTGGCCACCCTTCTTCCTGGTTTCAGACCTCCCCACTTTCGGTTCTCTACCAAATTCTGTTCCCAGAAATTTTCTTCCAGCCCGAGTTGTGACCACATTTTTTCAGAGGTGGATGGTATGAAGGCAGCAAGGAGAAGAGCAATGAGTCGAAGGGACTCCAGGGCATGGTAGAGCACGGTAGCCAAGCGAGGCCGGTCCTTCTCCTCTTTGGCCAGGGACCACGGGCCAGTCTCATCGACATATTTGTTGCATGCGTTGACGATCTCCCAGATCGAGACCAAAGCCTTGTTAAAGGCCAAGTCATCCATCTGTTTAGACAATTGGGGAAATACCTTTTCGGAAACTGCCTGGAGACCTCGATCCATCTCCTGCGGGAGGAAGGGATTCGGTATCATACCATCGAAATATTTGATGACCATCGTCAGTGTTCGGCTGAAGAGGTTGCCCAGATCGTTCGCCAGATCGCTGTTGATCCGATGGATCATAGCGGAATGGGAGAAGTCGCCATCCATTCCGAAAGGAACTTCTCGCATGAGAAAATACCGGACCGCATCCGCTCCATAGGTGTCGATGAGACGATTGGGCTCCACCACATTCTGAAGGGATTTGGACATCTTCTTGCCCTCGATCGTCCACCACCCATGGGCGAAGACCATCTTAGGGGGCGTCAAGCCGATCGCCTTAAGCATGGTGGGCCAATAGACGGTATGAGTGGTGAGGATGTCCTTACCGATGAGGTGGATCGCCTCCGGCCAAAATTGAGAGAAATGATTATTCTCGGAGCCGAAGCCCATTCCGCTGATATAGTTAATGAGTGCATCAAACCAGACATAGGTAACATAGTCAGTGTCGAAAGGAATTTCAATTCCCCACTTCAACCGCTTCTTCGGCCTTGAGACACAGAGGTCTTCCAAGGGAGTCCGGAGAAACCCTAAGATCTCATTTCGCCTCGACAGGGGAAGGATAAATCGATCATTTCTGTCGATATGTTCAATCAGCCAAGATTGGTACTTGCTCATTCGAAAGAAGTAGTTCTTCTCCGAGATCTCGATCACCGAACGAAGGCAATCCGGGCATTTCCCCTCTGTGAGATCCTTTTCAGTCCAGAATCGCTCGCAGGGGACACAGTACCACCCCTCATAACTATCTAGATAAACCTCTTTGCGATCGTAGAGACCCTGAAGAACCTTTTGAACCACGGTCTTATGGCGAGTTTCCGTCGTTCGGATGAAGTCATTGTTGGAGATGTTTAGCCTCTGCCATAGAGACTGGAAGCGTTTGACCATCTCATCGCAGTGAGCTTTTGGATCCACTCCCCGCTCCTGGGCAGCCTTCTCCACCTTCTGACCATGCTCATCTGTCCCGGTGAGAAAAAAGACCTGGTAGCCTTCCAACCGCTTGTAACGGGCAAGGATGTCAGCAGCGATGGTCGTATAGGCGTGGCCAATATGGGGGGCATCGTTGACATAGTAGATGGGCGTTGTGATGTAGAAAGTCCCTTCAGATTTCAGATGCATCGATGGTGATCTCTCCCCCTTCCTCCAATTCCACGGTGACCGTTTGGCTGAGCACATTCTGGCGGATGATCTTTCCTTTGCCGGAGCGAGTCACGACGTGCTTGCCCACTTTGGGTAGATTTTTTTTCAACTCCATGTAAGCAGGATACTCGTACCCCAAGCAGCACATCAAACGGCCGCAGATGCCAGAGATCTTTGTTGGGTTGAGGGCCAGATTCTGCTCTTTGGCCATTTTGACGGAGACGAGATCGAATCGATTCATAAACTTAGCGCAACAGAGCTCCCTTCCGCAACCCCCGATGCCGCAGACCATCTTGGCCTCATCCCTCACGCCGATCTGCCGCATCTCAATCCGCATCTTGAATTCCGCGGCCAGATCCCTGACCAATTCCCGGAAATCAACCCTCTTCTCAGCGGTGAAGTAAAAGAGGATTTTGGAGCGGTCTAAGAGAACCTCTGTCTTGACCAGCTTCATGTTCATACCCTTCTCCCTGATTTTTCGAAGGCAGAAAAGGAAAGCCTCCTTCTCCAGTTGTTGGTTTCTCTTAAATTGTTCCAGATCTTCTGGAGTGGCCTTCCGGGCCACCTTTCTCGGAGATTTCAGGATAAAACGCCTCTCCTTTTCGTGAGGTACGGCAAGAACCTTGCCCAGAACGAATCCCTTTTCTGATTCTATGATGACATTTTCTCCCGCATCGAGGGAGAAATTGGCGGCATCGAACTCCTCACATTTTCCATTCGGTAGTTTGATAAAGACCAAGCGGATCATCTTTTATCCTTCTGCCCAGGAGAGCATCATCGCTTCCAACGCCAATGACATATTGGCATTGCTCCTAATGGCGAGCATGGTTTGATGGAGGGCCTCTATTCGATTCAAAAGGGAGGAGAGGCTCCACTCTTTGGCCATCCTCTCCATCTCCCGCAGGAGATCGGAATGAATCAGTTTCGAGCCCTCCTTTAATGTCTTCACCACGACCAGATCCCTCAGAAGAGTCTTGGCCACTTCAATGATCAAGAGGAGATTTTGTCGATGGGAGGGTAATGATTCGATCCAATGCTCCATCTTTTCGAATGGAAGCTTTCTTAGTCCCACCCATTCTTTTAATAGTTCTTCTCTCGGGATCTGGCGTATCTGTTCCTGAATGTCTACGGCCTTTCCAGGGCTTCCTTCGGAGAGAGAGGCCAAGAGATGGGCCTCCCTCTCATCGAGTCCCCTCTGTTGCATCAACCATTTGGAGACCAATGGAATGGGCAAGGGATTAAAGTGAATCGGCTGGCACCGAGAGAGGATCGTGGGCAAGAGAAGGCGGGTGTTATTGGCCAGCAAGATGATCACGGTATGGAGCGGTGGTTCTTCCAATGTCTTAAGGAGGACATTTGACATATTTGGAGCCATCCGATCCGAAGCCGCCAGGATGCAAACACGACGTCGCCCCTCATAGGGTCGGTAGGCCAGATCCTTCTGCATCTGCCTCACCTGATCCACTTTAAGTGTTTGATTCTCAGGTTCTAAGACCAGAACATCGGGGTGGAGGCCATCATCGATCTTTTTGCAGGAGATACACTGATCACAGGCATCTCCTTGTTCAGGTCCTCCTTGAAGGCAGTTGAGGGTTTTGGCGAACTGGAAAGCTACCCACTTCTTTCCAATGCCTTCATTTCCCCAAAACAGGTAACTATGGGCCAACGTATCTTTTTTGATCGCCCGCTTCAGTAGCTCAATTGGTCTATCATGCCCCAAGGCACCTTTGAAAGACATAAGCTTTTCTTCGAAAAGAGTTCGTAGTTTTGAGTTCTGAGTCTAATAAAGATATTTTCTTAAAGCCTTTGTGATTCTTCTTACTCCGAACTCCGAACCCTTAACTCCGAACTTATCAATGAGTCCATCAACGATTTTCCGAATTTTCTCAAAAACCTTGTCCTCACCCTCTCGGGTGTCGATCACCTTCACCCGATCAGGTTCCTTCTTAGCAATGGAGAGATACCCTCTTCTCACCCGATGGTGAAATTGAATCCCTTCCTTTTCGAATCGGGCCTCTTTTTCTCTGTTCAAGAGCCGATTCCTCTGTAGCGCTCTCTTCAAGCCTACATCAGAGGGGCAATCCAAAAGGAAAGTGACATCAGGCTGGATGCCCTGGGAGGTAAGGCGATTGAGACTTCCGACCATACGTAAGTCTATCCCGCGGCCGTAGCCCTGATATGCGATAGTTGCATCGTTGAAACGGTCGCAGAGAACGGTCACCCCTTTTTTCAGGAGGGGTTCAATCACCTCTTTTACATGTTGGCCCCTTGATGCTTCATATAAGAGAAGCTCACTCAAAGGCGTCATTGCCTGGTGATCAGGATTCAAAAGAATCTTCCTAACCTTCTCACCAATAGGATCCCCTCCTGGCTCTCTGGTCGCTTTACAGGGGATTCCTTTCTTGGTCAGGTATCTTTTCAGGCGTTGAATCTGAGTGGTCTTTCCGCTGCCCTCTACTCCCTCAAAGGTGATAAAGAGAGACAATTGAATACCCCTTCAGTTGAATAAGTATGCGAATCTAAAAAAAATTATAATTATCAGTCTGACCTTTTGTCAAGCCTAACTGAAAATCTAAATCAGACAATATGATGAATTCGTAAAAAGTCAAAAACCAGAAAAAATGTCATGCTGAGCTTGATTCAGCATCTCACAAAATCAAGGACTTACCAGACCCTGAAATCGTAGATCCTGAAATAAATTCAGGACCTGGTTCAGGGTGACAAATTGGGACTTTTTACGAGACCATCAATATTAATATAAATGGTTCTTCTCCCAATTAGTTGAGAGAAAGGGGTCAAGGATTCGAGGATTCAAGGGTTCAAGTGATTGATTTTTTAAAAGTACTTTTTCTAAACGGATCTCAACCAGCTTGTTGCCTATCCATGTTTAATGGCCAAGCCTTTGGACTTCCTGCTAAGAAGCAAGAATTCAAATAGGTTCTGGTTTTCTTGCTGAATTGATTTCTTGAACCGACGGTAAAAAGATAGCATATTTCCTTCCCCATGGGTAAGGCAACCAATTGCTTTTAGCCGTTTTTATTGTTTTCCCTTGAATCCTTGAACCCTTGGCCCCTTGAATCCTTCGATCATCGCCAACTCTTTTGGAGATGATCCATTAATACTAAAAATGGCTCACGCGAGAAAAGTCATAGAAACGCTTTTTTTCCCCCAAAGCATCGCGAGGGGATTTTTATATACGTAGATAAACTATTGCTGCTAGGTTCCATCCTCTGTAGCTTTAGCTCGCTCCTCATGGGACATCTTAGCCAGACGCTGTACCTCCTTCAGGTCCAGCTTCAGTCCCTCGGCTACGCGGCGGCCGTAGTCCGGGTCTGCCTTATAAAACAAAGCGCTCTGTCGCATTTGGATGCGTTTTTGAGCACCGCCCAGGTGATCCACGATGTTGCCAATGAGGTGGTCTCGATCCTCGTCTTTCATGACGGTGCGGTAGAGGTTACCGGGTTGCACGAAATCATCATTAGGATGTGCGAAATTGTAACGACTCGCCTGTCCGGAAAGCTCAAAAGAAGGTTCACCTTTCTTCGGGTCCGGCGCTGGCCCACCGAAGCTATTGGGCCAGTAATTGGGTCCAGCGCCTCCATTGGAGTCAACACGCATGAAACCATCTCGCTGGTAGCTGTTTTCAGGAGCGTATTTAGGCGCGTTAATCGGGATCAGGTGGTAATTGGGACCCAGCCGATGAATGTGGGTATCGTGATAGGAAAAAACCCTGGCTTGCAGCATCTTGTCCGGTGAAATGCCAATCCCCGGTACCAAGTTGCCTGGACTGAAAGCAGCCTGCTCCACTTCTGCAAAATAATTAACCGGATTGCGGTTCAGCACTAACTTCCCAATTTTGATAGGTGGAACATCACCATGCGGCCAGACCTTGGTAATGTCAAAGATGTCCCATGGGAAATTCTTGGCCTTTTCCGGTGTTAGGATTTGCATCTCAAGTGTCCAGGAAGGGTAATTGCCACGCTCGATAGCCTCGTATAGGTCACGAGTAGCGTGATTTGAATCTTCACCTGAGATGCGCTTTGCTTGCTCCCGCGTGAGGTTCCTAATGCCCTGGTCTGTTTTGAAGTGGTACTGCACCCAGAAGTACTCGCCCTTGTCGTTATACCATTTATAGGTGTGGCTGCTGTAGCCATTCATATTGCGAAAGGTGGCAGGCGTGCCTCTGTCGGAGAAGAGGATGGTGACCTGATGGATTGATTCGGGCGTCAAAGATAGGAAGTCCCAAAACATATTGGGGTCTGGTAAATTAGAGGATGGGTGACGCTTCTGGGTATGAATAAAGTCAGGGAACTTGAGCGGGTCCCGGATGAAGAAGACCGGGGTGTTATTGCCAGTAAGATCATAATTGCCTTCCTCGGTATAGAATTTCAGCGCGAAACCGCGCGGGTCTCGAGCTGCATCGGCTGAACCCCTTTCACCGCCAACGGTGGAAAAACGGGCGAAGGCCTCGGTCCGCTTGCCGACTTTCGAAAGAAATTTCGCTTGAGTGTATTTTGTCACGTCAGCCGTGACCTCAAAATAGCCGTGCGCACCTGCACCCTTGGCATGCACCACCCGTTCGGGAATGCGCTCTCTATCGAAGTGACCTAACTTCTCCAACAGATGAACGTCCTGCATCAGGACAGGCCCACGTTCTCCAGCGGTTAGGCTGTCCTGGTCATTACCGACAGGAATTCCAAAGGCAGTGGTTAACCTCTTTTTTTCATTTGGCATTTTTATTTACCTCCTTTTTATGGAATTTCTCAGAATTTGAGACTACCTTTCGCTCTTCCTCTCCCTATCCTAATCTGGAATGATTTCGAATTGAACCTTAAAAAAAATTATAGAAATCTAACCTCTACCCTAAATCTATGCATCAACTGCTCAAGTAGTGTAAGAAAGTCACTCCCTTCTACACTCCTGACAATACCCGTAATATTCAAACCTGCTATCCGTCACCTGGAAACGGCATCTTTTTGCAATCTCATCGCTATCAATTATAAAGGGGGGCTTGTAATCCATAATCTTCTTGCATCCCTTACAAATCAAATTGATGTGCTCTCTCATATTTGCTTCATAACGGTTTCCCATTCGATCGAATTCCAACGTTTTGATGAACCCATGCTTGGAAAGTTCATTAAGAGTGGAGTAAACCGTGGATAAACTCAGACTCTTGACCTTTTTCTTTGCTTCCCGATAGATAAGGTCTGCACCTGGATGAACAGGGGTCTTGTCGATTAACACTTCCATGATGGCTAGTCTTTGAGAGGTCAGCTTTAACCCTTTCTCTCTCAACTTTTGAATAATCGATGTTTCCATTAGCAGCCCTGGTAATTCGGAACCATTCCTGTTTATGAATTTATGTTAATCTGTCTTTCATCGATTGTCAAGTTATTTTTATAATGATCGACTCTCCTAACCCATGACCAAAGGTCAATTACTAGTCAGTCCATAATTGTATGGACGTTGAACACCAAATCCCTCCTACCCTCCCTTTACAAAAGGGAGGAATTCCCCCTCTTTGGAAAAGAGGGGTTAGGGGAGATTTCTACAACAATATG
>Ga0299912_10002575_pt1 | contig 14867 bp, 11 predicted proteins | sample RVTome_2_FD_207667 | JGI IMG/M metagenome (GOLD analysis project Ga0299912, IMG submission 207667) | Soil microbial communities from uranium-contaminated site in the Upper Colorado River Basin, Wyoming, United States - RVT95D214 (version 2) ... | reverse complement strand
AGGCGAGCGTTACCTTATAGCCTTCCTTTTTCAGCATGATGTCCAGAAACTCCCTCATGCTTTTTTCATCATCGGCGACCAGAATCTTGTCCTTTAACATTCTCTTTTTACCCCATTAGAAATAATGCCCCGCTGGAATTTCTAGCGGGGTTTACCCTGTTTTAATTGGTTTGGCTAACATCTGATCCGGCAGGCAGAAAGACGGTGAAGGCGGCTCCCCTGCCGACATCGCTCTCCACCCTGATCACTCCGTTATGGTTTTCAATAATTTTATGGACGATAGAGAGGCCCAATCCAGTCCCTCCTTCTTTGGTCGTGTAGAAGGGCTCGAAGATTTTTTCTTTTTCCTGCGGGGCGATCCCGTTCCCGGAATCGGCGATCATGATCTTCACCCAATCTTGCCCTCTTGACGGCGAGTGGAAGGGAAGCCCTCCTCCGAAAGTATCGTTTGTCCTTTCGATGCAAATCCGAATGTCACCACCCTCTGGGATGGCTTGAGCCGCATTAATCAGAAGATTCCAGAAGACCTGCCTCATCTGGTCCGGGTCGACCAACACCTCAATGTCTCCATTTCCGTGGGTCCTCGTGATACGGAGCCCCTCATGGAAGGCCGCAGAGTGGATGAAGAGTTCAACCGTTTCGTCGAGGATCTTCCCGATCTCCCAGGCGGATCGATGGGTCTGAGGGGGATGGGCGAAGAGGAGGAAGTCGGTGATCAATGCGTTGAGCCTCTCCGACTCCCGAAGGGTGATTGCCATCAGATGTTCTTGTTGTGGATCGAGAGAGAGTTCCGATTTCAACATCTGAATCGATCCGCTCAACGAGGCGAGGGGATTTCTGATCTCATGGGCCATCCCTGCGGCGAGGGCCCCGATAGCCGCCATCCGATCGTATCGTTTCATCTGCTCTTCCATCTCCTTGAAACGGGTGATGTCCTGAAAGATGAGGGTATGTCCGATCACAGATCCTTCGGGGTCGGTCAGGGGAGAGATGGAGAACCCGAGATAGATTTTTTCTCCGTTCTCATTGGAGAGAAGGGTTTCATAACGCTGGTAATCCGGAAAAAAGCCTGATGCCCCCCTTCTCAGCCCCTCGAGGGCACCGGCAATCTCGGGAAAGAGGTCATAGATGGAGACATTCTTCAATTCTTCTCCTCTCCGGTTCAGGATCTTTTCTGCGGTCCGGTTGAGGAAATTGATCCTGCCATTGAGATCGATGGTGAGCAGTCCACTGTCGAGGCTCTGGATGATATTCCGGTTGAAGGCTTCGAGTTGATCGTAATCGACCTGTTTCTGGATGAGTTCGCTCTTCTTCTTTTTCAATTCCTCGGAGATCGTGCTGCTCAGAAACGCCACGATGTAATAGGCGGCCAGATAGGTGATCAGGGAATAGAAGACCTGGCTGGCCTCAGGTGTTATGAGCTGACCGGGGGGGCGGATCCACTCGTAGAGTTGAAGGAGCAGGATGAGGCCGTAGAGAAAGGTGGAGAGCGATGCCGAATAGAAGGCCCCCCGTTTATAGAAGAGGATACTGCTTCCGATGATCGTGAAGATGTAGGCGATCGGGAAGAAACTTTCCTTTCCGCCGGTATAGTAAATGAGGCCAACGATGAAGAGATGATCGATCACCAACTGGACAAAGGTGAATCGGCGGAGGTCTTTGACCCGATTGAGAAGAAAGGCATAAGCGATCGTCACCAGATAGAAGAGGCTGATGAAATAGTAGAACCGGTTGGTCATGGGGATGAAGAAGTACTTCTTCTCGGAGAGCTGAAAGATATAGGCGATGGCCAGCAGAAGGGTGAGGATGATGATCCGGGAGACCATCATCCCTTTCACATTTTTTAGGATTTTCCGCTGGGCGCCGGGAGGAAATTTCAGATTCGAATTCATAAAACCCCATCATCCGAAACGGTCCAAATGCCAAAGGTTAACCCGCCCTTGGCAAAAAAAACAATATCGAAACCGGGCAGAGGTACTGTGCGGCTTTGCCGGGAAGTCGCCGCACAATGCGGCGGGTATTTTCCCAAAGCCTTGCACCTGCCTGCGCGAAGCCGCTTCGGCGAAGGCAGGGCGGCACCTTTGGGAGTCTGCTGCAAACGTTTTTAGGCAAAACCGGGACTTCACGAAAAGTGAGATCCTCTGTAACCCTTGATTTTCAAAAAATCCGCAATTGCAAGGGTTTGGGAGTACCCTTGCCCGGGTTCGATGTTGCAACACATGGGTTAATGCACGGCCGAGGCCATCTGAAAGATTGGCAGATACATTGCAATGACAACCCCTCCGATCACCACCCCCAGAAAGACCATCAGGAAAGGTTCGAGGAGGGAGGTCAGATTGCTTACGGCCATATCGACCTCGTCGTCATAGAAATCCGCAATTTTTGTCAGCATGGAATCCAGGGCGCCAGTTGATTCTCCAACGGAGATCATCTGAATCACCATGGGTGGAAAGATCCCGCCCCGGCCCAGAGGCTCTGCAATGGTTTCACCCTCGCGGATGCTGGCTCTTGCATTGAGGATGGCTGTTTCAATGGTCCTGTTCCCAGCCGTCTTCGAGACAATCAGGAGCCCGTCCAGGATGGGAACGCCGCTGCTCACCAGCGTTCCCAGCGTCCGGGCAAATCGGGCCACAGCGACTTTTTTGAGGAGCATTCCGAAGACAGGCACTTTCAGCATGAGGCGATCGATCAGGGACGTTCCCGCCTCCGTCTTATAAAACTTTCTGAAAAGAAAGACGAAAAGGATGGCTGCGGGGATGATGACGACGATATATTTTTTGATGATCTTGCTCATGGTGAGCACAATGAGAGTAGGGAGCGGAAGAGACTGGCCTGCTGACTTGAACATCGTCTCAAAGACAGGGATGACGAAGATCATCAGGATGATCACGACGAGGATGGCTACCGACACAATGACGGCGGGGTAGATCATGGCGGATTTGACCTTCTTTTTCAGGGCCTCCGCCTTTTCGATATAGTTTGACAGTCGGATCAGGATATTGTCGAGAATACCTCCTTCCTCACCCGCCACGACAAGGTTCGTATAGAGGTCATCGAAGGTGGAGGGGTGCTTTTTGAGGGCTCCGGCAAAGGTAGAGCCGCTTTCCACATCCTCCCTGATCTCTCGGATGATATTTTTGAAGACCTTATGCTCCTGCTGAGAAGAGAGGATGTCCAGCGATTGGACCAGAGGCAATCCTGCGTCGATCATCGTTGCCAGTTGCCGGGTGAAGATGGCGATACTCCGCTGTTTCACCTTCTTCCCCCCCAGCAGGGAAATCTTGAACTCTTTTCCTTTGGTTGCGATTTTTGTGGGGATGATGCTCTGCTGACGAAGATGGATGCGGATGGCTGCTTCACTTGGAGCTTCCATCTCACCCTTCTTGGTCGATCCCTTCAGTGTCTTTCCTTCCCATTTAAAGATTGGCATAATTCACCCTTCCGAATTGATTTAGTCCCTTATGAATGAAATTGTTCGCAAAATGGCAACAAAATTTTAGTGATCGATCGGGGTCTAAATCCAAAGCACCTGCCTGCGCGAAGCCGCTTCGGCGAAGGCAGGGATTTCGATATTCGGATTTCGGATTTTTGAAACCCCAAAAACTTCTTTGGTTCCCCGACTTGTCGGGGGTTAGGTTGTTTTAGCCTGCCTTTCTCTCTTCCCTCCCAGAATGCTCGTGTTGGATAACATCTGACGGAATTCATCGATATTATGGCTCCGCTCCGTGGCAACTTCCAGGGAGACAACATGACGCTCCACAAGGGAGAGGAGAGCTTGGTTCATCGTCTGCATTCCGAATCTGGCCTGGCCGACCTGCATCAGGGAATAGAGCTGCTGGATCTTGTCCTCCCGGATCAGGTTTCGGATGGCAGGGTTCGGAATCAGGACCTCCATGGCCAGGGCCCGGCCTTTCCCTCCTAATTTGGGGAGAAGCTGCTGGGATAGGATTCCCTCAAGAACAAAGGAGAGCTGTGTCCGCACCTGTTGTTGCTGGTGGGGGGGGAAGACATCGATGATCCGGTTGATCGTCTCCACGCAGGAGTTCGTGTGCAGTGTGGCAAAGGTTAGATGGCCTGTTTCAGCGGTCAGAAGGGCCGCTTGAATCGTCTCCAGATCCCTCATCTCACCGATGAGGATGATATCCGGGTCCTGACGGAGGACGTGCCGTAGGGCATGGGTAAAGCTTTTCGTGTCGGAGTTTACCTCACGTTGATTGACGATGCAATTTTTGTGGCGATGGAGGTACTCGATCGGATCTTCGATCGTAATGATATGCGCATTTTGCTCATTATTAATCTTGTCGATCATGGCGGCAAGGGTGGTGGATTTCCCGGTACCGGTGGGGCCCGTTACCAATACGAGGCCTTTGGGCTTCTTGATCAATTCGTTGACGATGGGAGGAACTCCAAGTTCAAAAAAGTTGAGGATGTCGAAAGAGATGGCCCGGAAGGCCCCTGCCACAGCTCCCCGTTGCATAAAGATGTTCCCCCGGAATCGGCTCAGACCCTTGATGCCGAAGGAGAAGTCCAGTTCTGTCTCCTCCTCAAACTTGTGGCGCTGTGCATCGGTGAGCACACTGTAACAGAGCCGTTTCGTGTCAGGAGCAGTGAGAACGGTTGAGTCGACGCCCATCAACTTCCCATCGATCCTGCACTGGGGAGGAGTGCCTGTGGTGATATGTAAATCGGAGGCTCTCCTTTCTATCATGAGTTCAAGTAGTTTCTGTAATTCGATCATGCTTTCTCTTCTCCTTCTTTTGAAAGATCATCGGTCGTCCATGGTCGACCTGAGCACTTCTTCGATCGTGGTCAACCCTTCTCGAATCTTAATAATCCCGCTCTGCCTGAGGGTCTTCATCCCTAACCGCATGGCTTCCTTCTTAACCTCCGAGGTCGACGCCCGGGACAGGATGAGTTCTTTGATCTCCTCTTTGATGGCCATTACCTCATAGAGTCCAACTCGGCCTTTATAGCCTGTATTATTGCAGATGGAACATCCTTTTCCTTTGTAAACCGGGAAGGTTTTTACCTCATCCGGCGAAACTTCCAGGTCGATCAGAAGCTGGGGATGAACTTTGATAGGTTCCCGGCATTCCATACAGATCTTTCGAATCAATCTCTGAGCCAGGATAAGGATGACAGCAGAGGAGATCAGAAAGGGTTCAATTCCCATATCGATCAATCGGGTCACGGTCCCGGGAGCATCGTTGGTATGGACAGTGCTCAGGACGAGGTGTCCGGTAAGAGCGGCCTGAACAGCGATCTGGGCGGTCTCGAAGTCCCGGACCTCGCCCACCATGATAATGTCCGGGTCCTGACGAAGGAAGGCCCGGAGTGAAGAGGCGAAGGTGAGCCCGATTTCCTCATGCATCTGGACCTGATTGATCCCCATAAAATTATATTCCACAGGGTCTTCGGCAGTGGTAATGTTCTCTGTCTCTTTATTCAATTCGGATAGGGCCGAATAGAGGGTCGTCGTCTTTCCACTTCCCGTGGGCCCGGTGACCAGAATCATCCCTACCGGTTTTCGGAGGGCATTCTTGAAATCCTCAAGGGACGATTCTTCAAACCCTAATTTGATCATGTCCAGTTGTAAAGACGATTTATCGAGGAGGCGAAGGACCACCTTTTCTCCGAAGAGGACAGGCACGGTGGAAACCCGGAAGTCCATCTCCCGGCCTTTACCGAGGCGCAATTTGATCCTCCCATCTTGTGGAAGGCGCCTTTCAGCGATGTCGAGCCTTGACATAATTTTTAAACGGGAGACGATGGCGTTCTTGATCTGCAGGGGGAGCGTCATCTCTCGCCTCATGACGCCATCGACACGGTATCTGACCCGGAAACTCTTTTCATAAGGTTCGAAATGGATGTCGCTGGCCCCCAATTTGATCGCCTTGATCAGGACTCCGTTGACGATCTTGATGATCGGGCCTCCGATCTCGTCTGTTTCATCCTCGGTCTGGTTTTCAATGACCTCGATATTATCGACCGCTCCATGGACCAACTTGTCAAACTCATCAACATCGACCTCACTGCCGTCGAGGAGGTCGAAATCAGATTCCAGGGATTTATCCTCCTCAAGGGAGTAATCGATGGCCTGAAAATTCGTCTTCCCCATTCCGGCTACACTGCCTCCCCCGCCGTAATATTTCTTTATGGCATCGATAATTTCTGCCTCCGAGGCTACGACCGGTTCAACATTGAAGCCGGTGATAAATTTGATCTCATCGATGACGAAAATATTGCTTGGGTCGGCCATCGCCAGTGTCAATTTTGGGCCTACACGATTAATCGGGATGATAAAATATTTTTTGGAGATACTCGGAGGAATCAATTTAGCGACATTGGGGTTAATTTCGATTTTCGAAAGTTTTACAGAGGGAACTCGGTACTGGGCGCTCAAGAAGGAAAGAAGTTCATCCTCTTTGATATAGCCCAACCTTATTAGGTTCGACTCTAAACGTCCCCCCTTCAGTTTCTGCTCATCCTGCGCCTTTTTCATTTGCTCAGGGGTAATAAAATTTCTTTTAATGAGCAGTTCGCCTAATCTTTCTGACAATTTTTACTCCCTTGTAACGCCCTTCAATTAATGATGGTCTCGTAAAAAGTCTGAAAAGATGATTTTCTGTCATTCCTGCGCAAGCAGGAATCCAGTCTTTTCATCTATTTAGAATTCTCTGGATTCCCGTTTTCACGGGAATGACGACTTTTACGATTTCATCATGTTATGCCAGAAAATATAGAAGCAAGATAAGTGCCAAAATTTGACATTCTCTAATCTCTTGAAATAATTATATTAATTTAATTCTTTAATTTTTGACCTCTGAATGGAGGTGTAAAAAGGGGTTCCATTGGTTAATAATTATCCAGATTCTCTCCTTGATGGGAATAGAGGGGTAATCTGACAATAAAGGAGCTTCCTTTTCCGGGCTCGCTCTGAACCGTGATCTCACCTTGATGAGCCTCGACGATCCACCTGCAGATGCTGAGCCCGAGACCGCTACCTCCCTGTTCTCTTGAACGGGCCTTGTCCACCCTAAAAAATCGATTAAAAATCTTCTCCTGATCCTCCTTGGCAATTCCAATGCCCGTGTCTGTAACGATAATTTTAGCAAACGTTGCAGCTTTTTTTTCTTTTGGGGTCAGCGGGTTTACGGAACCACCTGCCCTCCGCAAGGCTTCTGGAGGCGGGGCCGTCTCTTTTGTCAGAGTGATCAGGATACTCCCCCCCGCTTCAGTATATTTTATTCCGTTTTCAATCAGATTGATAAAGAGTTCCCTCATCCGGAGGGTGTCTCCGAAGACATGGATCTCATTCTGGTGATTCGAAATTTCGATCCGGATGTTCTTGGGCTGGGCCAGAATCTTCATCTGTTCGGTCAATCCACCGATGAACCGGATCAAATGGATATCTTCTCTATTCAATCGGATCTCACCGATATCCGCTTTGGAGAGAAGCAGGAGGTCTTCCACAATCTTCGACATTCGATCGATCTCTTCGAGATTGCTCTCCAGAATCTGTTCATATTCGTCAAGCGTTCTTTTCTTCCGGAGGGCGACCTCCACCTCTCCCTTGAGGATGGTCAGAGGGGTTTTTAATTCGTGAGAAGCATCTGTGGTGAATTGTTTGATCTGGCGGAAGGACTGATCCAGTCGGGAGATCATCTCGTTGAAGGTGTCAATCAGCCTCGATATCTCATCCTTCACCTTGAGGGTCTGAATCCTCTGGTTCAAATTTTGCGAGGTGATCATTCGAGCCGTCTGGGTAACGCGATCGACCGGTTTTAATGCCTTGTTGGCAAGAAATTGCCCTCCGAGGCTGGCGATGACAAGGATCGATGGAACCGTGACGATCAGGATGATCAACAGGGTGTTGAGGGCATCCTCGACATCTTCCAGGGAGGAGGCGACCTGAATCATTTTGGTCACCTGGTTGTTCTCTTTTACAGGGTAGGTGATGATCCGCAACGGGGTGTTTCCCAGTGAATGATTGGTTTCATAAGTGATCAAACCTTTTGAGCCGTTCCTGAGAGCATTCAGGCTGATCGGGAGCTGAACGTTTTTTAAGTTTTCGGACGTTCGACCGATTCTTCCCGATTCATCGAGAACCTGAATGAATTTCCCGATCGGTTTTAAATTCATTGAAGCCTCAAGGGCCTGATCGATGTTCCCGAAACCGAATTTGGATAATGGCGAGGTCGATTCCGAAGCGATCAGCTCGGCAAGAGACCTCAATTTATGATCCACATCACGGTAGAGACTTCTGGAAAGAGTGAGGTATAAAAAACTGCTGAAAGAGATCAATAGAATTCCCAGGATGAGGACATACCACAGAGTGAGTTTAAAACGAAGGCTTCTGAAATCCATTTATTCCCTTTTAGCCTCTTCCTTGTCTGGAGAGAGGATATATCCGACCCCCCGGATGGTATGGATCAGTTTAGGTTCGAATCCCTTATCGATCTTTTTCCTGAGGTAGTTGACATAGACATCGACGACATTCGTCATAGAGTCAAAGTGATAATCCCAGACATGCTCAGAAATCATGGTCCGCGTCAGTACCTTGTTCGGATTCCTCATAAAATATTCTAAAAGTCCATATTCCTTGCTGGTGAGTTCGATCTCTTTCTCTCCTCTTGTCACCCTGTGGGTAACCGGGGATAGGATTAAGTCAGCCAACTTCAGAATCGGTTCCGTATCCACCCTCTCCCGGCGTAAAAGGGCGCGAACCCGGGCCAAAAACACTTTAAATTCAAAAGGTTTGGTCAAGTAGTCATCGCATCCGGAGTCTAAGCCTTTCACAATATCTTCGGCTGTGTCCTTTGCCGTGACAACCAGAATGGGAACCTTATTTTTATTGCTCCGGATTCTCCTTAAAACATCCAGCCCGGCTATTTTGGGGATCATCAAATCGAGCACAATCAAATCGTAATCGTTCACCTCAGACATATAAAGGCCCGACTCTCCATCAAGAGCTGTATCAACGGCGTAGTGCTCCTCTTCGAGCCCTTTTTTAATGAAATTGGCCACTTTGATCTCGTCTTCAATAACCAGAATTCTCATCTGCGATTTCCCATCGAACAGGATCAAATCTTTATAACATTATAAATTTAATATAAAAAATTGCAATATGGAATTTGTTTTTCCCTTTTGCTTGACACCATCCCTCCAACTCTGTTAGCATTTTTAGAATTTTTGTAACACTTTAGTGCTTTGGAAAAACTGATCTAATCCCCCTTTATCCCCCTTTGCCCGCTGCGCCAGCGCATGCGCGGCGAGTCAAAAGGGGGAAACCTTTCTCCTCCCCTTAGTCTCCGACCCAGAGGGCAAAGGGAGGTTGGGAGGGATTTTACAAGGCGATTTCAAACAACTGAATTGATATAAATTTTTCAAACAGGAGATGACCATTGATCAAGCTGGCGGGAATCCAGACATCTTGTAATGAAGAAAAAGAGAAGAACATTGAAAAGGCGATAAAATTTTCACAAATTGCTGTCGAGCGGGGAGCCAACATCATCTGCTTTCAGGAACTTTTTGCAACGCACTGGTTTCCAAGAGAGATGAATCCCGGCCATTTTCTCTTGGCCGAGACAGCGGACGGCCCAACCGTTATGAGGATGCAAGAATTGGCTAAACAGTACGGGGTGGTTTTGGTCTGCCCGATTTTTGAAAAAGATGAGCAGGCGTTTTATAATTCCGCAGTGGTCATCGATACGGGAGGAGAGGTCTTAGGAAGCTATCGAAAGGTCCATGTTCCACAGATTCCCCTCTGGGAAGAGAGATTCTATTTCTCTTCCGGTAACCTTGGCTTTCCTGTGTTTCAAACGAAGTTTGGGGTTATCGGCGTTCAAATCTGTTGGGACAATTTTTTTCCGGAAGGATCCAGAATATTGGCCCTGAAGGGAGCCCAGATCATCTTTTCCCCTACGGCAGCTGCTTTTGCCTCACAGGAGAGATGGGGGACAGTGATTTCGAGCAATGCGATGACAAATGGGGTATTTATCTTCAGGGTGAACCGGGTGGGAAGCGAAGAGAAACAGGACTTCTATGGTAAATCCTTCTGCGTGTCTCCGGAGGGGGAATTGATGGACAAACCCAGTGGAATGAAGGAAGGCATCATTTTGATCGACATCGATCTCAAAAACATCGACCGGGTCAGAAAGGAATGGCCTTTTTTAAAAGACAGGAAGCCCGAGAACTATCAGGTGATCTGTAATTCAGATTTTTGACCATAAACTTCAAACCTTAGACCGAAAGAGGAAAAAACACCAGAAGTTACAAAAAAAACATTCTACTTTCAATAATCTGAATCCTGAGTCCTATCATTCTGAATTCAGAATTCAGGTCTGGTGTCTAAAGTCCGAAGTCTGGTGTCTGCATTGACCGGGGAAGGAAGATGAATAAGAGAAAATTTATTAAGGAATACTTAGAGCCGATTGCCATTGCCATATTGATCGCCCTTTTTATTCGAACCTTTGTTGTTCAGGCTTTCAAAATACCCTCCAGTTCGATGGAACCGACCCTGCAGGTAGGGGATCATATCCTTGTCAGTAAATTTATTTACGGGATTAAAATCCCCTTTACCCAAACCAAACTGTCTCAATTCAAAAACCCTCAGAGAGGAGATGTGATCGTTTTCATCTATCCAAAAGACTCCTCCAAGGATTTCATCAAGAGGGTGGTTGGAATCGGAGAGGATCGGATCGATATCGAGGGGAACAAGGTCTATATCAATGGGAAGCAAATGGAGGACCCATGGGGACATTACGACACGAAAAACGAATGGAGGAAAAACCTTGGCCCTGTTGGCCCGTTTGAACATGTGGTCGTGCCGAAAGATCACCTCTTTGTCTTGGGGGATAACCGGGACAACAGTCAGGATAGCCGTTTTTGGGGGTTTGTCCATGTGAGCGAGGTGAAGGGGAAAGCCTTTATCATTTATTTTTCCGGACCAAGTTTTTTAAATATTTTATTTCCATGGATATGGGATGAGATCAGGTGGATGAGGTTTGGCAAATTAATTCACTGAGATTTCTGAAAAAGTCCAGAAATCTCTGTCATTAGAGAACGAAAAGGAGTTTTTCAGAGCTCTCTCATTGATTTCGAAAGACATTCGCTTCGGCCCATTCGATATCTTTTCTTATCTGCTTGATCAACCCTTCTGCTGAAAGAAAACGGATTTCATCACGGATTCTTTCTGTAAAGTACACCTGGAGCTCCTCGCCGTAGATCTCCTGGTCAAAGTTTAAGAGATGGACCTCCGATGAAACAGCGTTCGCATCGAAGGTCGGATTGAATCCGATATTGGCTAGGCCATTGAAACACTGGCGATGCCAATTCACCCTGACCGCATACACCCCTGGTTTTGGATAAAGTTCTTCTGCCATTTCGAGATTGGCTGTCGGAAAACCAAGGGCACGACCCCTTTTCGTCCCCTCGATCACCCGTCCAATCACGGGATAATCTCTTCCCAGTAATTTTGAGGCCTTTTCAACCTCTCCATTCCTAATGAGCTCTCTGATCTTCGAGCTGCTGACGATGGTGTCCGTCACTCTCAGGACCTCCACTACTTCAACATCCACTCCGAAGAGGGCGCAATTTTCTTTAAGGGAATCCACATCCCCGCTCTTTCCTCTGCCAAACCGATAATTATATCCAACAATGATCTTTTTGGCTTCGACCTTATCCACCAGAACGCTCTTCACAAATTCAAGGGGTGAAAGCTCTGCAAAGGCCCTGGTAAATTGAATGCAAAGGACTTTCTCCACCCCGGTCTTTTCGATTAACATCATTTTCTTTTTAAAAGGGGTGAGCAGGGGAGGGCATTGCTCGGGGGAGAGTATTTTTAGGGGATGGGGTTCAAAGGTGACGACAACAGATTCTCCGTGAATCTTTCTGGCTTCCTCTTTGACTTTTTCAAATATTCTCTGGTGTCCCAGATGGACGCCATCAAAATTCCCCAGCGTAACAACGGGATTCCTTAAGGGTCCTTTTAAATTTTCAATCCCTTTGATGATTTCCATGACGATTTTTGGATAAAGGCTAAGGTGAGGAAGCCGGTTTGGTGAAAGGTTAATGGGTTAGGGCTAATGATTTTAAACCATTGCCTTTACCTAAAGACAAAACCTGCCTCTTTGCCTTTACCTTAACCCATTTACATCATTCATTTCCATCGCTTGACTTTAACCAAAAAAAATATAAAATAGTATCTTATTATTTTCAATGCAATCATTTATAATGAAGTATCACCTACGAACGTTGAAAATGATTTTTGAGTCAAGGATAAGAGGTTAGGGCTATGAAGCCGGTTTGGTGAAGGGTAAATGGGTTAGGGCTAATGATTAAAACCATTGCCTTCACCCAAAGACAAAACAGGCATCCTTACCATAACCTTAACCCAGTTGCAAAAAGCCGAAGTGGCGGAATTGGTAGACGCGCTAGATTCAGGGTCTAGTGGGATGTACGTCCTGTGGGGGTTCAAATCCCCCCTTCGGCACCAAAGAAAAATTGGAATATTGGAATACTGGAATGTTGGGTAAATCTTATTTCTGGGCCTTCGCCCTTCTCATTATTCCATCATTCCGGTTTCGTATCTTAGTTAGAAAATAGCTTCTTAAAATCCCTCCCCGCCTCCCTTTGCCCTCCGGGTCAGAGACCGCTCTGGGTCGGCGACCAAAGGGAGGTGTAATTATCCCCCTTTGGAAAAGGGGGACTGAGGGGGATTTTCATGGTTTGTGAGTGGCCTACCGGCCATGGGCAATTACCTGTTTTTTGAAGAGAGATTCATATCGAATTTGAAGAAATCGGTGGTTGCAACAGATCGGGACGAAGTTTTTGGGGTAGGTCCTGTCCCTTCCTTGAAACATTCAAGGACTCCTCCTTTATCCGAACCCATCTGACCTGTTTTAGGATTGACTTTCATAAACTCAATCCCTTCGGGGATAGGGAAATCTTTTACCTCTTTGTCCTTCAACACCCTTGACATAAAAGCGACCCAGATGGGAGAGGCCGCACGAGCGCCGGTTTCATTTTCACCAAGAGACCTATCTTCGTCAAAACCCACCCACACGCCAGTGACGAGTTCAGGAGTATAACCGACAAACCAGGCATCAAAAAATTGGTCGGTGGTTCCTGTTTTTGCCGCCACAGGTCTTCCGAGTGCCTTTGCCCTCCATCCTGTCCCGTTCTGCACCACACTTTCCAGAAGGTTTGTCATGAGAAAGGCTGTTTGTGGGCTAATGACCTGTTCTGAATCGTTCGATTCTTTTGGGAAATAAGAGGGGAGATGTTCTTCGAGCAAATTCCCGTCCCGGTCCAGAATTTTTTTAATAAAAAGGGGTTTGAACTTCTTACCCTGGTTGGCAAAGACGGCATAGGCTTTCGTTAATTCGTAAAGTGAGACGCCTGAAGAGCCCAGGGCCATGGCAAGGTTGTCGTGAAGAGGAGAGGAGATGCCGAGATTTTTAGCATAGTCCTTGATATAATCGATCCCGATATCGCGGGCAATCTTTACGGCGACGACATTGATCGAGTGGGTGAGCGCATTTCTGAGAGTGGTCGGTCCAGAAAATTTGTCCTCGAAATTTTTCGGTTTCCATTTTTTGTTTCCGAATTCGAACACGATTGGAGCGTCGACAACAATGGAGGAAGGGGTATAACCTTTATCCAGGGCCGAAGCAAAGATAATGGGCTTAAAGGCCGATCCGCTCTGTCTTCGGGCCTGGGTGGTGCGGTTGAACTGACTTTTTCTGAAGTCTCTTCCGCCCACCATCGCTCTGATGCATCCTGTTTCCAAGTCGAAGCAGATCAGTGCCCCTTCCAAAATGGAAGACATCTCCCCCGGACGATACTTCTGTCTTTTTTCAATATCTTTTAACCCCGCTCCGACCGCTTCCTGAGCGATGCTTTGAGCATATAGATCGATGGTTGTATAGACCTGGAGGCCATTTTTATAAAGTCCATCTTTTCCATATCTTTCTTCGACATATCTCCTCACATGCTCCACAAAATGGGGTGCCTTTTCAAAAGAGGGGGTTTGCTTTCCCTTAATCTTTATCGGAGTCTGTAATGCCCTTAGGGATTCAGCGTAAGAGATGAATCCTTCCTCAACCATTCGATTCAGGATATAGTTCTGCCTTTTTTTTGCTTGTTCAGGATGTTGATGAGGAGAATATTTAGAGGGGGCCTGGGGAAGCCCTGCAAGCAAGGCGGACTCCGCAAGGTTCAGTTCTTCGACTGGCTTTCCGAAATAATTTTCAGCGGCCACTGCCACTCCATAGGCTCCGTGTCCCAGATAAATTTGATTGAGATAGAGATAGAGGATCTCCTCTTTAGAAAGATATTTTTCAATTTTAAAGGACAGGATGGCCTCGCGTATCTTTCTTGATAAACTCTTTTCCGGGGTAAGAAGAAGCGATTTGACGACCTGCTGGGTGATAGTGCTACCGCCCTGTAGGATCTCTCCGGAGAAGATATTCTTAAATAGCGCCCTCAGAATAGCCCAGTAATCTAAACCCTTGTGTTGGAAAAACCTGGCATCCTCACCTGCGACAAAGGCCTGGATTAAAAAGTTAGGAAGCCTATCAAGAGAGACAACCTCTCTCTTCTCAACAAAAAATTCTCCTATCATCTCCCCATCTTCAGAAAAGAATTTGGTGATGGCAGGAGGTTTATAATTTTTTAAATTTTCAATGCTTGGGAGATCATGGCCGAAATAGAAGTAAGAAGCCGCTCCGATCACCGTAAAAAAGGTAACAGTGATCATGATAATCGAAATGAAAATCTTGACTGTCCTTTCAAAATGGATGGATCTCATTTTTTAATGTAAGGTAGTAACCCCTCAGTTATGGTTTTCTTAATTTAATCATAAT
>Ga0299912_10002574_pt1 | contig 14869 bp, 14 predicted proteins | sample RVTome_2_FD_207667 | JGI IMG/M metagenome (GOLD analysis project Ga0299912, IMG submission 207667) | Soil microbial communities from uranium-contaminated site in the Upper Colorado River Basin, Wyoming, United States - RVT95D214 (version 2) ... | reverse complement strand
GCGAGCGCTATTTCGCCCTGGTGACCGTCTTCCAGGTGAACTTCGAGGACCCGGAGGCGGTGCGCCACAAGGTGCACTTCGACAACCTCACGCCGCTCTATCCGGACGAGCGACTGAACATGGAGATCGACGATCCGACCCTGAAGGACCGTTCGGGCCGGGTGATCGACATCGTCTCTCCCCTAGGCAAGGGCCAGCGCTGCCTGATCGTCGCCCCGCCGCGGGTCGGCAAGACGATCATGATGCAGAACATCGCCAAGGCGATCGCCCACAACCACCCCGAATGCTACCTGATCGTGCTCCTGGTCGACGAACGGCCCGAAGAAGTCACCGACATGCAGCGCACGGTGAAAGGCGAGGTGATCTCCTCCACCTTCGACGAACCGGCCACGCGCCACGTGCAGGTGGCCGAAATGGTGATCGAGAAGGCCAAGCGCCTGGTCGAGCACAAGCGCGACGTGGTGATTCTGCTCGACAACATCACGCGCCTGGGCCGGGCCTACAACACCGTGGTGCCGTCCTCCGGCAAGGTGCTGACCGGCGGCGTGGACGCCAACGCCCTGCAGCGGCCCAAGCGATTCTTCGGCGCCGCGCGCAATATCGAGGAAGGCGGCTCTCTGACCATCATCTCCACCTCGCTGATCGACACCGGCAGCCGGATGGACGAGGTGATCTTCGAAGAGTTCAAGGGCACCGGTAACTCGGAAATCGTCCTGGACCGCAAGGTCGCCGATAAGCGCATCTACCCGGCCATCGACATCCTGAAGTCGGGCACCCGCAAGGACGAGCTGATCACGCCCAAGGACCAGCTGCAGAAGACCCACGTCCTGCGCCGCATCCTGGCCCCCATGGGCGCCCAGGACGCCATCGAGTTCTTGCTCGACAAGCTGCGCCAAACCAAGAACAACGCCGAGTTCTTCCAGTCGATGAACACTTGATCGGGCGCGCCGCTCCCGATCGCCTGGCCCGATCGCCCGGGGAGGGTCCGCCGATGATCAAGATCTACCACGTGCCCAACTCGCGCTCGCTGCGGGTGGTCTGGCTGATGGAGGAGCTGGGCGAGGCCTATGAGGTGGAGCGCGTGGCGTTTCCGCCCGACGACGCCTTCCGCGCCATCAGCCCCACGGGGTCGATCCCGACCATCGTGGACGGCGACGTCGTCATGGGCGAGTCCCTGGCCATCCTGCAGTACCTGACCGGCCGGCGGCTGCAGGCGTCCATGGAGATGAAGATCACCGTGGGCCCGAACCCGAATCCGGCCGCCTACGCCGAGCACTTGCAGTTCCTGCACCTGGGCGAGGCGTCGCTGATGACGCCGCTGGCGATCCTGGCGCGCACCCAGAGGACGGCGCCGGAAGGGCAGAGGGCGAACTTCACCACCGAGCTGTGTGGAACGCTACTGAAGAGGCGCCTGGGCGTGGTGGAGACGCGGCTGGCGGACGGGCGCACCTGGCTCACCGGCGAGGACTTCACCATCGCGGACATCTCGGTGGGCTATGCGCTCGGCTTCGCGCGCCTGCGCCAGATGGACGCGCTTCTGGGTCCCCTGACGATGGCCTATCTGGACCGCATCCAGGCCCGGCCCGCCTACCAGCGCGCCCTGGCGAAATAGCCCCGGCGGCGGGCGTCCCGCCGTGGGCCTGCGCCTGAAATATCAATCAATATGATCAATATGTATCAACCTATCGCCCCTCAGCGGAGGTGTTCCTCGAAGAACGCCGCGGTGCGCTGGTTTGCGAGGTCCGCGTCGGCCTGGTTGAAGTTCGCCCCGCCAGGCCGGGCGAAGGCGTGGTCGCGCCCCGGATAGCTGTGCAGGGTGACGCAGGGGTGGTCCTTCAGCCCGGCGAAGATCCGCGCCTGGGCTTCCTTGGGCACGAACCCGTCCTCCTCGGCGATGTGCAGCATCACCGGGTGGTGAAGGCGTTCGGCCTCGGGCAGATAGGTCTCGATTCCCACGCCGTAATAGCCCACGGAGGCGTCGCATTCCGTGCGCGTGGCCGTGAGGTAGGCCAGCCGTCCGCCCAGACAGTAGCCGACGCAGCCGACCTTGCCGTCGCAGGCCGAGTGGGCGCGCAGGCCGTCGATCACGCCACGGATGTCTTCCACGCCCTGGTCCACGTCGAAGCGGCCCATCAGATCCAGCGCCTTGTCCCACTCCGCCTGGGACTTGTCGGTGAGCTCCACCCCGGGCTCGAGCCGCCAGAACAGGTCCGGACAGACGGCCAGGTACCCGAGGCCCGCGAGGCCGTCGCAGACCTCGCGCATGGTCGCGTTGACGCCGAAGATCTCCTGGATCACCACCACGGCGGGGGCTTGGGCGGCCGCCGGCCTCGCGACATAGGCGAAGAACGACCCGTCGGTCGTGGTGAAGGCCATGGATTCGCTCATCGGACAGCTTCCCTCCACGTGCTCCAAGGCGTTACTAGCCACGGGCGGGGCCAAAAGGCAAAGCGCCGCGGGCGAGGCTGACATGAAGGTGAAGATCGAGATCGACTGCACCCCCCAGGAGGCGAGGACCTTCCTCGGCCAGCCGGACGTGGAGGCGCTGAACGACTGGGTGGTCGAACAGATGAAGGGGCGCATGGCCGAGGGCCTGGAGCGGATGCGCCCCGAGGAGCTGATGAAGGACTGGATGGCCTTCGGCGGCCAGGCGGCCGACCAGTTCCGTCAGTTCATGGGCGCCGCGGCGGCGTCTGCGCCGCCAAAGAAATGACCAGTCCGAACCATGGCCGCCAAAGGGCGATCCGGCGACGATGAGGGACACCATATTCGCCCTGGCCACCGCGCCGGGCCGGGCGGCGGTGGCGATGGTGCGCCTGTCCGGACCCAAGGCGGGCGAGGCGCTGGCGGCCCTGGCTGGTGGGGTGCCGCCGCCGCCGCGCGAAGCTCGGGTGCGACGGCTGAGGGGCGCTGACGGCGCGGCGCTCGACCGTGCGCTGGTGCTGTGGCTGCCGGGACCGGAGAGCTACACGGGCGAAGACAGCGCCGAGCTGCACCTGCACGGCGGCCAGGCGGTGGTGGAGGCGGCGCTTGCGGCCCTGTCCGCCCTCGGCCTGCGGCCGGCGGAGCCCGGCGAATTCACCCGGCGGGCCTTCGAGAACGGCCGGCTGGACCTGGCCCAGGCCGAGGCGGTGGCCGACCTTGTTGACGCGGAGACGCAAGGCCAGCGCCGCCAGGCGCTGGAGCAGCTCGGCGGCGCGCTGGGCCGGCGCCACGAAGCCTGGCGCGCGGAGCTGGTGGAGGCGCTCAGCGTTCTGGAGGCGGCCATTGACTTTTCCGACGAGGACCTGCCGGCGGACGTGGCTTCGCGCGCCCGCCCTCCGCTGGAGCGGTTGGCGGCGGCGCTCGACGCGGCGCTGATCGACGCCGGTCGGGGCGAGCGGGTCCGCACGGGCATGCGGATCGCCCTGATCGGCGCGCCGAACGCCGGAAAGAGCCGCCTGTTCAATGCGCTGGCGGGCCGTGAGGCCGCCATCGTGGCGTCCAGGCCCGGCACGACGCGCGACGTGATCGAGGCGCCGCTGATCCTGGGCGGCTTCAAGGCGGTGCTGGCGGACATGGCCGGTCTGCGGCCCGCCTCGGCGTCCATCGAGGCGGAGGGCGTGCGCCGCGCCCGGGCTTGGGCGGACGGCGCGGCCCTGCGCCTATGGGTCGTCGATGCGTCGGCCCGCTCGGGCGCCTGGCGCGAGGCGGAGGATCTGGTCAGGGCCGGCGACATCCTGGTGCTCAACAAGACCGACCGGCGGGCGGGTAAGGACCGGTCCGAGGCCCTTGAGCGCGCCAACGCCCTGGGCATGGAAACCAGGGAGGTTTCGGCTCTGACGGGCGATGGCGTTGAGCGCCTTCTGGCGCGGCTGGCCGCCCGGGCGGCGGAGGCGGCTTCGGGCAGCGAATTTCCCGCCGCCACTAACGCTCGCCATCGCGCCCTGCTGGCCGAGGCGCGCGACCACCTCGGCCGGGCCCTCGCAGCCCTCGATGATGGCGCGGAATTGGCGGCGGAAGACGTGCGTCTCGCCGCCCGCGCCCTGGCGCGCGTCACCGGGCGGATCGACCCGGAGGACGTGCTGGGGCGCATTTTCGCGAGCTTCTGCATCGGCAAGTGATCCGGCCGGAATGTTTCACGTGAAACATCGGCGGAGCGGTCGTGAATTCGCCCGAGTATTTTCGCTTCGCCAGGCAACGGCATCGCTGAGCGAAAATGCTCAGAAGTCGTAACAACAGAGCGCGTCGGGCGGCGAAGCCGGGTTCCACTTTCGCCTGACGCGCTCTAGCCGATGCGCTATAGGCCCGCGCCATGGGTTCCTGGGATGTCATCGTCATTGGCGGCGGACACGCCGGCTGCGAAGCTGCGGCGGCGTCGGCGCGGTTTGGCGCGCGCACGCTTCTGTTGACCCATAATGCGGCGACCATCGGCGAGATGTCCTGCAACCCCGCCATCGGTGGTCTGGGCAAGGGCCATCTGGTGCGCGAGATCGACGCCCTGGACGGGCTGATGGGCCGCATGGCCGACGCCGCCGGCATCCAATTTCGCCTGCTCAATCGCTCCAAGGGTCCGGCCGTGCGCGGCCCCCGCGCCCAGATCGACCGCAAGCTCTATCGGGAAGCCATCCAGGCGGCCCTGGCCAGCCAGCCCAATCTGATCATCGTCGCGGACCCGGTTGAGGATCTTGTGATCGAACACGGTCTGACGGCGGGCGCCGTCGGCGCTTCCGGCGAAATCTACCGCGCCGGGGCGGTGGTGCTGACCACCGGCACCTTCCTGAAGGGCATGATCCATCGCGGCGAAGACCGCATTCCGGCTGGACGCGTGGGCGAAGCGCCGTCCATCGGCCTGGCGGATCGCCTCTATGGCCTTGGCCTGCCCATGGGGCGGCTGAAGACCGGCACGCCCGCGCGCCTCGACGGCTCAACCATCGCCTGGGACCGCCTGGACATGCAGCCCGGGGACGCCGAGCCGGTTCCCTTCTCCTTCCTCACCGAGCGGATCGATCGGCCGCAGGTCGCCTGCGGCGTCACCTATACGACCGAAGCCACGCACCGGATCATTGCCGATCGCCTCAGTGAATCGGCGGTCTATGGCGGGCGAGCGACCGGGCGCGGGCCGCGCTATTGCCCGTCCATCGAGGACAAGGTGGTCCGCTTCGCCGACCGGACCAGCCATCAGGTGTTCCTAGAGCCGGAGGGGCTTGACGACGACACCGTCTATCCCAACGGTCTGTCCACCTCGGTGTCCAAGGCCACGCAGGACGCCTTCCTGCGCACCATCCCGGGGCTGGAGGCCGCGCGCGTGCGCCGCTACGGATACGCCATCGAATACGACTACGTCGATCCGCGCGCCCTCTACCCGACGCTGGAGACCAAGGCGCTTGGCGGTCTCTATCTGGCCGGTCAGATCAACGGCACCACCGGTTATGAGGAGGCGGGCGCCCAGGGTCTGGTGGCGGGGCTGAACGCGGCTCGCGCGGCATCCGGGCTGGACGGCGCCGTGTTTGGCCGGGACGAAGCCTATATTGGGGTGATGATCGACGATCTGGTGACCCGGGGGGCCAGCGAGCCCTATCGGATGTTCACCAGCCGCGCCGAATTCCGCCTCAGCCTGCGGGCGGACAACGCCGATCAGCGCCTTACGCCCTTGGGATTGAATCTCGGCTGCGTCGGCCCCCAGCGCGCCGCGATGTTTCACGTGAAACAATCCGCCCTGGATGCGGCGCGCCAGGAGGCCCGCAACCTCGCCATGACCCCCTCCGAGGCGGGCCGCGCGGGCCTGCGGGTCACCGCCGACGGCCAGAGGCGCGATCTATTGCACCTTCTGGCCTATCCGGACGTCGAATTCGACGACCTCGCCCAGGTCTGGCCCCAGATCTCGGCCTGGGCCCCCGCGGTGCGCGAGCAGATCGAGATCGACGCCGCCTATGCCGGCTATCTGGACCGCCAAGCCGCTGACGTGGCCGCCTTCCGCCGCGACGAGGGCCTCAGCCTGCCCACGGACCTCGACTACGGTTCGGTGGGCGGCCTTTCCAACGAGGCGCGTGAGAAGCTGGCCGCCGCCCGCCCGCTCACCCTTGGGCAGGCGGGCCGCATCGAGGGCGTCACCCCCGGCGCCTTGGCCGCCCTTCTCGCCCACGTGCGGCGCGCGGCGAAGGCCGCATGAGCGTTTCGCCCGCCCCTGACCTGGCCGCCACCACGGCGGACCCGGCCGTCTCCGACGCCGCAAGCTTCGCCGCCGCCACGGGCGCGACGCCCGCCCAAATCGCCGATCTGGAAGCCTTCCGCGCGCTTCTCGCCGACTGGAACGGCCGGATGAATCTCGTCGGCCCGTCCGCGCTCACGGACTTCTGGGGCCGCCATGCCTACGATAGCGCCCAACTGCTGGATCTGGCGCCCAAGGCCCTCGTCTGGGCCGATCTCGGCGCCGGCGCGGGCTTCCCGGGGCTCGTCCTGGCCATCCTGCTGAAGGGCCGGCCGGGCGCGCGGATGCATCTGGTGGAGAGCGTCGCCAAGCGCTGCCGGTTCCTTGAGGCCGTCGTCCAGGCTCTTGATCTGCCGGCCGAGGTGCATTGCGCGCGCGCGGAGGACCTGAAGCTGACGGTGGATATCGTCGCCGCCAGGGCTTGCGCGCCGCTCGCGCGCCTGCTCGAATTCGCCAAGCCCTATATGGACCGGGGCGCGGTCGGCCTGTTCCTGAAGGGCCGGGGCATAGAGGCGGAAGTGCGCGAGGCGCTCGCATCCTGGACGTTCGAGGCGACGTTGACGCCCAGCCGATCCGACCGGTCCGGCCGCATCGTCACCATTAGGAGGGCCGGCCATGTCCAGCGCTGAGGCGGGCCTTCGGGTGCTGGCCGTGGCCAATCAGAAGGGCGGGGTCGGCAAGACCACCACCGCGATCAACCTCGGCACGGCGCTCGCGGCCTGTGGCGAGCGGGTGCTGCTCATCGACCTGGACCCGCAAGGCAACGCCTCCACGGGCCTGGGGGTGCCGCGCCACGAGCGGCGGGCCACCACCTACGACCTGCTCATGGGCGAGAAGACCATCGCCCAGATCGCCATTCCCACCAAGGTGCCGGGGCTGGACCTCGCCGCCGCCGATCCTGACCTGTCCGGCGTGGAATTGGAGCTAGGAACGTCCTCTGGCCGCTCGTTCAAGCTGCGCGACGCCCTGGCGCCCCTGCGCGCCGACCAGGGGCCTGAGCGCTACACCTATGTGCTGATCGACTGCCCGCCCTCCCTTAATCTGTTGACCGTCAACGCCATGGCGGCGGCGGACGCGGTATTCGTGCCGCTGCAGTGCGAGTTCTTCGCCCTGGAGGGGCTGAGCCAGCTGATGCGCACGGTCGAGTCCGTGCGCGGCAATCTGAACCCGCGCCTGGAGCTGCAGGGCATCGTTCTGACCATGTACGACCGCCGCAACACCCTGGCGCGCCAGGTGGCGGAGGACGTGCGCGCCCATTTCGGAGACAAGGTCTACACCGCCATGATCCCTCGCAACGTCCGCGTCTCGGAGGCGCCCTCCTTCGGCAAGCCGGTGCTGATCTACGATCTGCACTGCGCGGGCAGCCGCTCCTACCTTGAGCTGGCGCGCGAAGTCATCGGCCGCGAGCGCGCCCGCCAGGGACTGGCGGCTTAGATGGCCGCCGATGGACGTAGGGGACTGGGACGGGGGCTTTCGGCCCTCTTGGGCGAGTCCGAGGGCGGGCGGTCCGACGGCGACGCCGGGGTCCGCGAGATCCCCATCGAGCTGATCAAGCGTAATCCCGACCAGCCCCGCACCCATTTCGACGAGGCGGAGCTGGACGAGCTGGCCGCCTCCATGCGCGGCCGCGGCGTGCTGCAGCCGATCCTGGTGCGGCCGTGGCCCGAGGCGCCGGGGTATTTCCAGATCGTCGCGGGCGAGCGGCGTTGGCGCGCGGCCCAGAAGGCGGGTCTTAGGGCTGTCCCGGCTCTGGTCCGCAATCTGGACGACCAGGAGACCCTCGAAGCCGCCCTGATCGAGAACGTCCAGCGCACCGACCTGAACCCCTTGGAGGAGGCGGCGGCCTACAGGACCCTCATGGATCTGGCCGGCCGCACTCAGGAGATAGTCGCCGAGGCGGTGGGCAAGAGCCGCAGCCACGTTGCCAACTCATTGAGATTATTGAGCCTTTCCCCGGCGCTCCAGACCATGGTGATGGCCCGGGCGCTCTCCGCCGGCCACGCCCGCGCCCTGATCGGGGTCCCCAACGCCGAAGACCTTGCGCGCCGGATCGTCGTGGAGGGCCTGAGCGTGCGCGAGGCCGAGGCCCTGGTCCGCCGCCAGGCCAAGGCCGGCCACAGCCGCGCCGCCTCCGCGCCCAGGTCCAAGGACGCCGACACCGTGGCGCTCGAACGCGATCTTTCCGAGGCGCTGGGCCTAAAGGTGGAGATCGTCGACAAGGACGGCGCCGGCGAGGTGCGCATCCGCTACGGCGCCCTGGAGCAGCTCGAAGACATCTGCCGCCGGCTGATGAAGGTCTAGAGGCCCTATCTTAGAGCCCCAGTCGCCGGGCCCGGGCGGCGATGGTCATGGCCAGGCGCTCGGCGATCAGGTCGTCGGGGGAGCCCGTGCGTTTGCAGGCGCGGTCGGCCTCCAGAATCTCCGGCTGAGCGACGTCCAGGGCCTCCAGCGGCCAGGCCCGCGCCTGGCGCAGGAACTCGCGTTCGCCCTTCCAGAACACGCCCGCCGCCTTGGCCGCTTCCGGCAGCCCCGCGCCGGCGCGGTGGGCGACCAGGACCTGACGCAGGCGGCCGAGATGCTGGCCCAGCGCACGCACGGCCGCCGGCCCGCTCTGGCCTTCGGCCCGGGCGCGGCGCAGGGCGGCTTGGGCGGCCCCCAGCCGCCCCCCGAAGGCGTGAACCGCCGCGTCCGCGAGAGACGCCTCCGGCTCCACCCCCAGAAAACCTTCCAGTTCGGCCGGCCCGGCCGTGGTTCCGGAGCCGGGGCCGAGGAACAGGATCAGCCGCTCGATCTCCTGGCGCGCCACCGACCGCTCGCGCGGCAGCCGCTCCACGAACATCTGCAGGGCCTCGGTGGTCAGGCCCACCCGTTCGGCCGCCATGGCCTCGCGGGCCATGCGGGCCACGTCCCCCGGCTCATCCTCGTAGCAGGGGATGGCGACCGCGCTGGTCTTGGCCCCCTCGGCCGCCCGGCGCAGGGCGGAGTCGCGCCCCAGGGCGCCGGCTTCGACCAGGAACACCGCGTCCGGATTGAACTCGCCCGCCAGATGGGCCTTCAGGGCCTCGGCCGCCGCCTTGTCCGGACCCGCCTTGTCGGAATCCAGCCGCAGCCGCACCAGCCGCCGGCCGCCCATCATCGACAGGGCCGCCAGCTCGTCGTGCAGACGGCCGGCTTCCGCATCCCCCTCGCTCAACAGGGCCACGTCGAAGGGATCGTCGGGCCGATCGACGACCTTGGCCGCCAAGGCGTCGGCCCGCTCGCGCACCAGGCCCCGGTCGCGGCCATGGATCACGGCGGCGCGCAGCTCGCCCGGCGGCGCCTTCAGGAATCGCTCGATGTCGGGCCGTTTGGTGAGGATCATGCCCGCCGAATCTAGCGCGCCTCGCCCTGTTTCGCGAAATAGGACGCCAGGGCGATGCGGATGCGCTGGGCGGCCTCGGCGGCGGCGCGTTTCTGGCCGTCCTGCTGGGCCACCAGACCGGCGTAGGGATCGTTCATGGCGTTGTAGCTGACGTTGACCGGCTCCTGACCGGCGGTCAGGGTCCGGCCGGTCTCAATGTCGATCAGGCTGTAGCTGACGCGGACGGAAAGCTCGTACCAAGTGGCGACCTGCTCGGTGGAAAGGCCCCGGGCATAGCGCGTCTCGTCCACCGCCAGGGCGAGGCGGTAGCGCGGCGCTTCCGCGCGGCCCGACGCCAGATCGTCCTTCAGGGCTTCGCCGATCAGATGCCCGGTGCGGCCCTCCGGCGTCACCACCTCCACGCCCCCCAGGCCTGAGCTCACCCCCGGCGTGGCGTAGAGCGGCGTGAAGCCGCAACCGCACAGGCCCACGAGCAGCAGCGCGCCCGCCGCGACGAGGGCCCCGAGCCGACCGGAGGTCCGCGCGCCCGGCCCCACGGTCAGCTCGCCACGATGTTGACGATCCGGTCCGGCACGACGATCACCTTCCTGACCTTGAGCGCGTTGGCGGCAAGGTAGGCCTTCACGGCGTCGCTGGCCAAGGCCCGCTCTTCCACCGCGCCCATGGGCGCCCCGCGCGCGGCCCGGATCTCGCCGCGCCGCTTGCCGTTCACCTGGATGGGCAGGACCAGCTCGTCCTCCGCGGCCAGGGCCGGATCGAACTGAGGCCAGGGGGCGTCCGCGACCAGGCCCTCGCCCCCGATCCGCGCCCAGCACTCTTCGGCAAGATGCGGGGTGAAGGGGGCTATCAGTCGCGCCAGCGCCGACAGGGCCTCGGCCCGCGCCGCAAGCATTGCCGGGCTCGCGCCATCGGCCGGTATCCCCTTGAGAACATTCAGGAATTCGTAAAGCTTGGCGATGCCGCTGTTGTACCGGAAGCTGTCTATGCTGTCGGTCAGCGCCATGATCAGGCGATGGGTCGCGCGGGTCAGGCCCACCGCGTTCGGGTCATCCCCGGTAGCGCCGGCGGGTAGGGCCGGCGGTTGGCTGTCGAACTCGTTCCACACCCGCTGGACGAAGCGCGCGGCGCCTTCGATGCCGCCGGCGGTCCACTGCACGTCGCGGTCCAGGGGCGAATCCGACAGCACGAACAGCCGCGCGGCGTCCACGCCATAGGTCTCGAAGATGTCCTCCGGCGCCACGCCGTTCTTCTTGGACTTGGCCATCTTCTCGATGTCGCCGATGACCACGGTCTCGCCCGTCTCGGCCAACACCGCCCGGCGCGTGGCGCCTTCCACGGCGATCTTCACGGCCGCCGGCTCCACCCATTCGCCGTTCTGACGCCGATAGGTCTCGTGGGTGACCATGCCCTGGGTGAACAGGCCCGCGAAGGGCTCCTCCACCGACAGCAGGCCGTCGTCCTTCAAGGCGCGGGTGACGAAGCGGGCGTAGAGCAGGTGCAAGACCGCGTGCTCGATCCCGCCCACATACTGGTCCACCGGCAGCCAGTAGTCCGCCGCCGCCTTGTCGATCGGCGCTTCGGCATGGGGATTGGCGAAGCGGGCGAAATACCAGGAGGAATCCACGAAGGTGTCGAGGGTGTCCGTCTCGCGCTCCGCCGGTCCGCCGCAGGTGGGGCACGTCACATGCCGCCAGGTCGGGTGTCTCAGCAAAGCGTTGCCGGGCTTGGTGAAGTCAAGGTCGTCCGGCAGGGCTACCGGCAGCTGGTCCTTGGGCACGGCGACCGGCCCGCACCTGGCGCAGTGGATCACCGGTACGGGGCAGCCCCAGCCCCGCTGGCGCGCCACGCCCCAGTCGCGCAGGCGGAAGACGGTGGCGCCCTCGCCCTGGCCGGCGGCCTCGATGCGGACGACGGCCGCCGCCTTTGCGGCTTCCACGTCCAACCCGTCCATGAAGCCGGAGTTGTAGATCCGCCCCGGGCCCACATAAGCTTCGTCGGCGACGGCGAACACCGCCGGATCGGCGCCGGGCGGCAGCACCACCGGTCTGACCGGCAGGCCATACTTGCGGGCGAAGTCCAGGTCGCGCTGGTCGTGGGCTGGACAGCCGAAGATCGCGCCCGTGCCGTAGTCCATCAGGATGAAGTTGGCGATCCAGACGGGCAGGCGCGCCTGCGGATCGAAGGGATGCGCGACGTCCAGCCCGGTCCGATAGCCCAGCTTCTCGGCTGTTTCGATATCGGCTTCGGAGGCGCCGCCCTTGCGGCATTCGGCGACGAAGGCGGCGGCGGCGGGATCGGCCTGGGCGACCTGTTCCGCGAGGGGGTGGTCGGGGGCGACCCCTAGGAAGCTGGCGCCAAACAGGGTGTCGGGGCGGGTGGTATAGACCTCAAGCCCGTCCTCAAAGCCCTTGGGCGACGGGCCCGCGAACGCAAAACGCATCCTCAGACCGGTCGACTTGCCGATCCAGTTCTGCTGCATCAGCCGGACCTTCTCCGGCCAGCGATCCAGCGTCTTCAGGCCTTCCAGCAACGCCTCGGCGTAGTCGGTGATGCGCATGAACCACTGGTTCAGCTTGCGCTTCTCCACCACAGCGCCCGAGCGCCAGCCGCGCCCCTCGATCACCTGCTCGTTGGCGAGCACGGTCATGTCGACCGGGTCCCAGTTGACCACGCCTTCCTTGCGATAGACCAGGCCCCGCGCCCACAGGTCCAGGAACCAGGCCTGCTGCCGGCCGTAGTACTCGGGATCGCAGGTGGCGAACTCGCGGCTCCAGTCGATGGACAGACCCAGCTGCTTCAGCTCGGCGCGCATCCGGTCGATGTTGGCGTAGGTCCAGCCCTTGGGGCTGACGCCCTGCTCCAGGGCGGCGTTCTCGGCGGGCAGGCCGAAGCCATCCCAGCCCATGGGGTGCAGGACGTTGAAGCCCTGGGCGCGCTTGAAGCGCGCGATCACGTCCCCGATCGAATAGTTGCGCACATGGCCCATGTGCAGCCGCCCTGACGGATAGGGGAACATCTCCAGGGCGTAGTATTTGGGCCTGCCGGCCGCCTCCTCGGGCGAGCGCGTGCGGAACGCGCCGGCCGCATCCCAAGCGGCGCGCCATTTGGGCTCGACCTCCTTCGGATTGTAGCGGGCCATGAAAGGAGGGGGTCAGCCCCTGCCGGAGATGTTGGAAAGCCGAAGCTGGCGCGCCTTGGTGAGGATGGCGTTCTCGATGTCGCCCTCAGTCTGGTCGCCGGTCTGCGCATCGACCCATTGGCCGCTGGCGTCGCGCACCTGTTTGTAGACCGTGACGTTCAGCCCGTCCGCGCGCAGGCGGGTGTCGAGGATGTAGACCGTGGCCTTGAAGCGTTCGTCCGGCTTTTGCGGGCTGGAATACCAGTCCGTGATGATCACTCCGCCGTAGGGATCGGCCGAGACCAGGGGCATGAAGGCCAGGGTGTCCAGGCTCGCGCGCCACAGATAGCCGTTGACGCCGATATTGGCGGGGTTCGAGGCATTGTCCCGCTTGCCCACGCCCGGCAATCTGGGCCCGTGGGAGCAGGCCCCCAGTGAACCAGCCGTCAGAACCGCCAATATGGCGATGGAGGCGCTGCGAATCCCGCCCATATGTTCCGCTCCAGACTTAAATCGGCCCGCGCCGCGCCCCCGGCGAAGGCCCGCTCTATATCATGCGGGCAAAGGCTCCAACTAGTGGATGGCCGCGCCCGACGGATTCCGCGCATGTTTGTCAGTCGATCCGGCGAATTCAAGAGGTTGCGCCATGGCCCCGTCCGGCGCATCGGGCCCTAAGAGCGTCCTCGTCCGGAAAGATTCGCGTGGCCCTGCGGACACAGGCGGGCGCTGAACATCACCGAACGTCGGGATTCGGCCGCTCTCGCCTCACGCGAATGTTGACCGGAGCCCACAGGTGCCCTTTATCAACAGTCCAATGCTTGACTGCGGTCATCGTCTCGCCGTGGTTGACGAACACAGTGCGCCTAGGACGCACGGGGCACATGGGGATTGCGGACCGAACGTGAAGACGCGCCGGTTGATCATTTCCGCGATATCGGCGGCCGTCGCCCTCGGGGCGGCGGGCGCTGGCGTGTGCGCGGACATCGGACCGTCCGCGTTCACGGCCAGGGACGCCTTCGCGCCCGACCTCAATCAATGGGGTCCGCAGGTCGCCCGGCGGAGCCTGCAATGGGACGCCAAGAAGGGCCGCTGGGGCCTGAAGCTGGACCTCAACCAGGCGGTCGGCCGTCCGCTCAGCTACACGGACCGGGACGTGCAGGCCGGCGCCTACTACAAGATCACGCCGTCCTTGAGCGTCGGCGGCGCGGTCAGCATCGGCACGGTGCGCAACGACCAGCAGTCGGTGATCCCGGCGGACCGGCCGCCGCAGGTCCGGCTCGAGACCGCCTTCAAGTTCTGATCAAGGCGCCGATCGCCGCCAGACCCGCCGCGCCCGAGCCCAAGAGCCGAGGCGCGGTTTTCATGTTCACGCCCCCCAACGCATAGACCGGAACCCGCGCCGTCCGCGCCAGGGTGGCGAACCGCGCCGGCCCCAGCGGGCGTCCCGCCGACGGGCTGGCGCTCTCGAACGCCGGCGACAGCAGCACTGCGTCCGCCCCCGCCCGCGCGGCGGCGACCAGGCCCGCCCGGCCGTGCGCGGCGGCGGTGACGATCCAGCGGGAATGGCGCCGGCGGATCGGCCCGGCGCGATGGACCAGCCGTTCGGGCAGATGGACGCCGTCCGCGCCGATGGCCTGGGCCAGGGCCTCGTCCGCCCCCACGAGCAGCACTAGCCCCCGCGCGTCGGCGATCTCGCGCAGGCGCCGGCCCACCGCCAGCGCGTCCGTCGCGCCGAAGGCCCGGAACACCAGCCCGCAGCCGCTCGGCAGCCGCTCGGCGGCCCGCGCCGGATCGGGCGTGCGGCGCGGATCGGTGAGGAAAAGCAGGGGCGGAAGACCGGCGCGCGAGCGCTTGGCCCTTGCGCGCAGGCGCCGGGCGGCTCCAAGGAGGGCCTGAACCCCAACGGCCTTCGCGTCCGCCATGACCGCTCCGTCCCTCGATCCCGCCTTCGATCCCGGCTCCGCGCGCGCCGAGATCCTCGCGCGCATCGCCTGCGCCGCGAGGGCCGCCGGCCGCGACCCGGCCGCCGTCACCCTGGTGGCGGTGAGCAAAGAGCAGCCCTGGGCGCGGGTGCAAGCGGTTCTTGACGCCGGCCAGAGCGTGTTCGGCGAGAACCGGGTGCAGGAGGCGTCCTTACGCTGGTCCGGTCGGCGCGAAGGACTGGAGCTGCGCCTGATCGGCCCGCTGCAGACCAACAAGG
>Ga0299912_10002573_pt1 | contig 14871 bp, 13 predicted proteins | sample RVTome_2_FD_207667 | JGI IMG/M metagenome (GOLD analysis project Ga0299912, IMG submission 207667) | Soil microbial communities from uranium-contaminated site in the Upper Colorado River Basin, Wyoming, United States - RVT95D214 (version 2) ... | reverse complement strand
GTTTTGCTTTATTTCTTCCTGAGTGACCCAAATGTTTCTTTTCGATTTACCAAAAGAATAGGGGATGGGCTGCTGCGGGGCATAAAAGGAGACCGCTGCGGCCAGCTGATAATCATCGGTCAGAACATAGACCTTTTGGTGGTTTGGGAAATAGTGCCGGTATTCTTTTCCCACCGCTTCTCCCAACTCACGCCATCCTCTAATTTCGAGGGTGCGGTCGCCCAGATTGCCAATATTGAATAAAGGGAAAAAAGCGTGAACAGCTATTAGAATCATGGGCAGCCAGCCAGTCAGAAAGACCAATCCTCCGACCAGAGATCCTTTTTTTAGGGTTACCCTTGAAAGCCAGTCTGAAAAAATTTTGCCGACCAGAATGGCCCCGAAGGGCCAGCCGATGTCCATCCAGACCGGATCCGAATTTTTCCCCCTAAAAGCCGCCAATCCGAAAACCAGTAAAGGAACAGCGGTTAAAAGGACCAGGTAAGCAAAACGATAATCCTGGTTAAATTTCTTGATTCCGGACCAAAGCCCCTTTAGAAAAAAGATGAAGAGCACCGGCCCCAGAATCAAGGGTTGTCCGAACCAGAAAGCGAACACTTCATTCCAGTCCCTTTTACTATAGAGCAATCCCTTTTCCAGTTGGGCCGTAAAGGAAATCCAGTCATGATTCATATTCCAGTAAAGAAAAGGGGAAAAGATTACCAGGGCCAATAAGAGGGCCAGATAGATATGAATGGACCCCAGCAGGTTTCTTCTTTCCCGGGAAACCAGCAAAAAGAGAAAACCGGCAACGAGGAAGAGGACGGCCGATACCTTAGACAGCAAAGCCAGTCCCAAAGCCAGCCCTGTAAAGTAATAGTATTTATGATCCCCCCGCCCGAACCCTTTCAAAAAGGCCAAGGCCGCCCAGAGATAAAACAGGATACAGACATTATTGATGTGTAGGATCATGCTCCCCGCAGAAAATAACGGGGTCGCCTCTAAGGTCAAGAGACTAAAAAAGGCCACCCTGGTCCCGAACATCTCTCGGGCCAAAAGAAAAAGGCCAAGGAAGGAAAGCAAAGTAATAACCTGGGTAGCGGTTTCCACGGCCCACTGGTTATTGCCCAGAAGCATGGTAAAGAAGCGGATGGCCCAAGCTATCATGGGCGGGTGTTCATAATATCCCCAGGAAAGATATCTGGACCAAACCCAATGGTCAGCCGTATCGGGATGAAGATCAAAAACCATTCCCAGGGAAAACCAGATCAGGAAATGAACGAGCAACAGCCCATAAAAAGCCCGGAGGTAGAAGCGATCGTTCTCAGGATTCATTTTGAGGTCCTCCGATGCGAACCGGCCTGGCCCGGTCCTTTAGAGCCTCGAGATTGGCGGTTATACTTCCCATCGGATAGGCCTCGAGGAGTTTTTCAAATTTCTGCAGGGTATTGCCCAGGTGAAGGGTTACCCAGCGGGCTTTCAACTGCCGGTTTTGCTGCGGAGATCGTTTCCAGAGATCCCAAGGATGAAAATAAAAAAGGCTGGCTTTGCCCTGTCGGGTTTGTCGATTCACCATTCTCCGGATTACCGTATAGGGCCAGAAATTAAAAAAAACCCCCCCCGAATAAGCAATCCGGGTTGGCCCCAACTTGATGACAGGAACCGGGATTTCTAAGAGCTTCAATTGCCGTCCCCGGATGATGGGGAAAAAGGGTTCCATTGGAGCGGAGGGGAACCCGTAGAGGAAATTCTTAATAGGAAAAACCGAGGTGTCGTAGGCAAATCCAAAGGATTCCAGGATTTCCAGTACCCAGATATTTTTTTCATTAATAGACCAGGAAGGGGCTCGAAAACCCAAAGGATGGTTTCCGGTGATCTGTCGAAAGGCCTGCAGGGAACTATCCAGTTCTCTTTTGAATTGATCAGGATTTTTTTCGGTCAATAAATCATGTTCAAAACCGTGAAGGGCCAGTTCCTGTCCCCGGTCGACAATCCATTCTCCAATCTCGGGTCTTTTTTCCAGGAGACGGCCCAATACGAAAAAAGTCCCTTGAATACCCCGGGCGTTACAATAATCCGTCAGTTTCCTGATTTTATCAAAAAGGGCCTGATGGTCTTCCTGCTGATCAAAGACCGTAAAATCAACAATGGGATAATTGACATGGTACCAGTCTTCGATATCAAAGGTCAGCAGATTCATGGACATTCATCTTTCGGGAAAGTTCTTCGACCTTGTCCCGTAATAAGGCGATTTCCTGAGCCAGGATCCTTTTCTTGGACTTATAATCGGAAAGTTGGACGGATACATGGATCAGGATAAACAGGGTCACTACATTAAAAAACAGAAAGAGGGCCGAAGGACCATATTCGATTCCCAGGGTGTGGGCTACCTTGTCCATGATCGGATGAAAAAAAGAGAGGACCAGAAAAACCCCGGCGATGCAGACCCACAAAAAGGAATATTCTTCCATCAAAAGCCTTCGCCGGACCAGGGAAAAAATCCAGAGTAATAAAAACACCGATAAAAAGAAGGTGCTTATTTTCAGCACTAAAAAATTCATGAATCACCTCCGGGAATGCCGGTTAAAGGAAATAATCGAGGTTAATACCCTGACCATGTAATAAATACTCTTCATCGGAGTGATGGAAGATTTCCCCCCCGGCCGATTTCGCATCCGGACCGGGACCTCGATGATCTTACAACCCAGACTTTTAAGATAGCTGATAGATTCCGGTTCAGGATACTCTCCCAGGTAGGTTTGAGATAAAAGCCTGATGGCCCGATGAGAATAAGCTCGGAACCCCGAAGTATTATCAATAATCTTCTGCCCGAAAATCAAGGCATTCACCCATTGGAACAGGCGATTCCCCGTTCGCCGGAGCCACGAACCCCGGTAGCCGGTGTATTCTATAAATCGGGAGCCGATGACCATGTCGGCTTCTTCTTCCGATAGAACCTGAAGCAATCGAGGCCCTTCCTGGGCCGGATGTTGATAATCACCGTCAATCTGCAGGGCCTTGGAGTAATTGCGCTCGCAGGCATATTTGAAACCCGTTTGGACCGTTGCCCCGATCCCCATATTATAAGGATGTTCGATCACCTTGACTCCCGCTTCTCGAGCCAAAAGAGCTGTTTGATCCATAGAGCCGTCGTTGACTACCAGGATATCCGCATCGGCAATATGGGCTTGGATATCCTCAATGACCCGAAGGATATTGGCCTCTTCCTGATAGGCCGGTACTATGATCAAGGTCGTCTTCATAAAATAATAATCAGTTAACCTGAAATCTAACCAAAGATATTTGAAATTCCTGAATTCAGAATCCAGTAGTCAGAATTCAGAAGGGGAACCAATCGCAAAAAAGATATACCGTTTTATTCTGGATTCTCAGCATTGCAACAAAACTCAATTAGTAAAAATATTAGAAAAAATTCTTATATGATATTTTGTAAGAATCTAAAATCAGTCGATCGTTTCATTTTCCCGGAATTGAATTTCATAAAGCCTCTTATATTCTCCGTTTAATGCCATCAGTCGGTCGTGATTGCCTTCTTCAACAATCCTTCCATCGGCCAGGACGATAATCCGGTCCACGTTCCGTATGGTCGAAAAGCGGTGGGCGATAATAAACGTCGTTCGCCCTTTCATCAGGTTTTCCAGAGCTCGCTGGACTTCCGCTTCCGAATCCGAATCCAGGGAAGAAGTGGCTTCATCCAGGATCAAGATGGGAGCATCCTTGAGCAATGCCCGGGCGATGGCAATGCGCTGTCGTTCCCCTCCGGAGAGTCGTACCCCCTGTTCTCCGATCATAGTGTCCATTTTTTCCGGAAGACGCAGGATAAATTCATAGGCATAAGCGGCCTGAGCCGCCCGGATGATATCGTCTTCCGTTTTTTCCGGTGAGCCATAGGCGATATTATTACGGACCGTATCGTTAAACAGGATGGTTTGCTGGGTAACTATACCGATCTGCCGGCGCAAAGAGGCCTGGGTGATTGTTTTTATGGATCGGTTGTCGAAAAAAATATCCCCTTCGCTGGCCTCATAAAACCGGGGGATCAGGTTGACCAGGGTGGTTTTCCCTCCGCCGCTGGTGCCGACTAAGGCGATGATTTCCCCCACCTTCACTTCAAAATTAATATCCCGGAGCACCCAATCATTTCCATATGCAAAAGATACTTTTCTAAAACTAATCCCCTGATCGATTCGATTGATGGCTTTGGCCCCTTCTTGATCATGAATTTCCTCCGGAATATCCATGATTTCAAAAACCCGGATGGCCGCCGCCATCCCCTGTTGAATCGTATTGTTGACCCCGCTCAAATGTTTTATCGGTTCGTAGAGCATCAACAGGGCCGTTAAAAATGAAAAGAGGGTCCCCGGAGTGGAATACCCCTTTAGGACCTGGTATCCCCCATACCAGATGATGGCAGCAATGCCGATTCCTCCCAGAAATTCCATGATTGGCGAGGACATGGATTTGATCGAAACGTCTTTCATGGTCCACTGAAAAAATTTCTGGACCCGCTGGCTGAAGCGTTCGATCTCATAGTCTTCGGTATGGAAGGCCTTGACGATCCGATTCCCGGACAAGGTTTCATGAAGGTGAATGGAGATCTCGGCCATGGTTTTTTGGCTTTGGGTGCTGATTTTTCTCAGTTTCCGGCCGAATTTGACAATTGGGAACACCGCAACCGGAAGCACCAAAATAGCCAGGATAGCCAACTGCCAATCGCGATAGAAGATGACCCCGATCAGACCCAGGATGGTGAAAGAGTCTTTGAGAATGCCGGTCACGGCGCTGGAAACAGCCCCCTGTATCAGGGTGATGTCATTAAGGATACGGGACATCAGCAGGCCGGTGGAAGTCCGATCAAAATAGGAGAGGGAAAGCCTTTGCAGGTGAGTATAGAGCGCCATTCTCATGTTGGCCACAATCCGCTCTCCCACATAACTCATCAAATAGGATTGTCCATAAGCAAAAAGCCCTTTAATGACATATAAAAAAATAATGAAGAGGGGCAACAAAGAGAGGAGGGAAACTTTTTTCTGGATAAATATATCATCCAGAACCGGTTTGACCATAAAGGCCATCAGGGAGGTGACCCCGGCCACCACCAGCATGCAAACCATCGCGGCCAGTAAACGGACCCAATAGGGCTTAATGAGATGGATGAGTCTTTGGGTAATCAATTTCAATTCATCATCTCCCTGGCCAGTTGCGCGACTCGCAAGGATGCCCCCGGTTTGCCTAATTTCTTTCCAACCTCTAAAAGCCGGCTGCGTATATCCTGATAATGCTCAGGGTCCTCCAGATAACGCCTGGCCCCTTCCATGATGGCTTCCGGAACAGCCCTTTCTTGAATATATTCGGGGATAATTTTTTTTCCGGCCACCAAGTTGACCAGTCCCACGTAGGGAACATGGATCAGCAGCCGGGCAATCCAATAATTGACCGGAGAGATCTTATAAACAATAAGGATCGGGACCCCCAAGATTGCCGCCTCCAGGGTGACCGTACCGGAAGCCATGATGGCCAGATGGCAACGGCCCAGGGTCTTCTGAGAATCCCCTGAAGTGAGTTCCAACGAAACCCCCTTTTCCTGAAAAGGCCGAACTTTTTCCTGGATAGGTTTGAAATCCAGGGTCCCTGCTACCGGAAGGATAAACCGAATCCCTTGACCGTATTGCCGGGTCAATCGGGCGGCCGTTTCTAACAGCGTGGGAAGGATGGCCTTTATTTCCGCGGGCCGGCTTCCGGGGAGGAGGCCGATCAGGATTTGACCGGGAGAATTTTCCGGGGAAGGAATCTCCCTCTCCCGGGTTTCATTTTTTATCCGGTCAAGAAGCGGGTGACCTACAAATTCAACCCGGACACCGAAGGTCTTATAGAAGGCCACCTCAAAGGGCAAAATGACCGCCAACCGATCCACATATCGGGCAATGTTTTTTACCCGGCCGGAACGCCAGGCCCAAACCTGGGGGCTGATGTAATACAAAACCGGGATTTTTCTCTTATGCGCCGCTTTGGCCAAGCGAAGATTCATGTCGGGATAATCGATCAAGATGAGCAAATCCGGTTTATGAAAATACCAAGCTTCTTTTACTTTTTGATAGGCCTTGAATAAATGGGAAATCCTAAAAACCACCTCGATAAATCCGACCACATTTAAAGGCGGGGGATAGACCATCTCCACGCCCATTTCTTCAAGAAGCGGGCCTCCTAACCCGAAAAAAGAAATGGGTTCCCCGGATTGTCTTAGGGCCTTAACCAGAGAAGCCCCGTGGAGGTCTCCAGAGGCTTCTCCGGCGATGATACATATTTTCTTAATCGCTTACTCCTTAATGAGATTCCCTGGGGGACGAGACCCCTTTCCATCCTTTTATCAAATCCAGGGTTCCAGGAAATTGATCGGCAAACTTCAAATTCTTTTCAATCTCTTGATTGATCCAGAGGGCCATGGCTATGGCCTTTTTACCGTCCTCACCGCAAACTACCGGGTCCGACCGGGTCCTTACGGCGTTAACAAAGGACAGCAATTCCATCTCCAAAGCGTCACCACCATTGGCGGTTCCATTTTCAGAGGCGAACTTGGGTCCCAGAGACGATTTTTCGTTTGGCTGTTCCAGACGAACCACCGAGTAGGTTTTTTCCCAAAAATCCAGAGAGAGGTAGGCGGCCGGTTGAAAGATCCTCATCTTCCGCATTTCCTGGAGGGAAATCCGGCTGGCGGTAATATTGGCCACACAGCCGTTTTGAAACTGAATCCGGACGTTGGCGATATCCACCCTCGGAGAAACCACCGGTACTCCGACGGCCTGGATCTGCTCTGCCGGTGATTGAACCAGGTGTAATATCAAATCCAAATCATGGATCATTAAATCCAGGATCACATCCACATCAATGCCTCTGGCCTTAAAAGGACTCAGTCGATGGCTTTCAAAAAACAGGGGGTTTTTGATATAGGGTTTAATTTTAAGATAGACCGGGTTGAATCGTTCCAGATGTCCGACCTGTAATAGACACCCCTGGGTTCCGGCCAGGGCAATCAATCCTTCTGCTTCGGCAATGGACCGGCTGATGGGTTTTTCTATCAAAACATCGACCTTCTCCATTAAAAAATCTTTGGCCACCTCAGCGTGCTGGGTCGTCGGTACCACAATACTGACCGCATCAATCTTGGGAATCAGTCGATGATAATCTTCATACCCGGGAATCCCATATTGCCGGGATATGGTCTCCCGCCTTTCCGGAGAAATATCGGCAAAGCCTGCCAATTCAACATTCGGCATCCGGGAATACTTTTCTACATGAAATTTCCCTAAATGTCCGACTCCGACCACACCGACTTTGATTTTCTTCATTCGAAGGTTTTCCACTTATAATCTAGATTATAATCAGACAAGATGCCTGATCTGTTCAAACCAATGCAGATACCTTAAAACATGAAAACGGATTTCCCCGAACACCGAACGACGAACGTTTTTTTTATTTCCTACCTCGAAACAATAACCATCCGATATTTATTGGCCAGCCGAATAGTGGCCTCCCGGTCCAGTAAAATGGTCTTCCCGGCCTCTATGGCCAAAACGGTGGCTTTGACCTCATGCATGGTCTCAATGGTCTCCTCTCCAACGGCCGGCAGATCAAAGCGAAGGTCTTGAATAGGTTTACTCACCTTGATGACCACCGCCTGTTTACGGGCCAGTTTTCCTCCCCGCCGAATGGTCTCATCGGTCCCTTCAATGGCTTCCACAGCCACGACGGCCCCATTTCGAACCACCAGACATTGCCCTATATCCAATTTCCCAAGCTCCTTGGCCAGGGGCCAGCCGAAATCGATATCCCGTTCTTCCTCGGCGGTTGGCTGGCGTCTGGTCAAAACACCGGGGGGGGGCAGTAGCGAAGGGAGGAAGGCGGTGGAGGGACAAACATGAAACCCTTCTTGCTCTAATTCGGCCGCGACCATTCTCAAAACAAAGTCATCCTTTCGATGCTCCATCTTGGCCAGAAGTAATTGCCCGTTCCCATCCGGTCGGACTTTGGAATACATGGTTTTCTTGTTAATTCCCCCGGCCATCAGGACTTCTTTTACCCCTTCCTGTTTCAGGATCCGGATCAGTTTTCCGAATTCACCCAGACGGATCCAAAAAATACGATCCACCCAGGATCGCAGTTCGGGGCGGGTTTCTCCCCGATGGGCAACGGCCACCAACCTTTTTCCTTCTTGTTGGGCCGCCTGAGCTATCAGGATGGGGAAGTTTCCGCCCCCCGCTATTAAACCAATAGGAACCGGTTGGATCATTTGCGAGTTATACCCAGTTGAGAATTAAGGATGAAATCCAAGAAACGTTTAATTTCCGGAAAATGGGGAATCTCCTTTTCAACGCGAACGATAGCTTCCTGCAAGGTCAGGTGAGAACGAATAACAATTTGATAAGTCATTTTTAAGGCCATGATGATCTCATCGGAAAAATCATGACGTTTCAAGCCCACAATATTCAGGCCATATAATTTGGCCCTTTCTCCTGAGGCGATCACATAAGGGGGGATGTCCTTTACCACACCGGTTTTTCCTCCAATATAGGCATAGGCGCCCACCCGGACGAAGGGCTGGATGGCCGCCAATCCATTCAGGATACAATAATCTTCGAGAACCACATGGCCGGCCAAAGTCGCTACATTGGCCATAACAATCCCATCCCCCAATTTACAATCGTGGGCGATATGTACATAAGCCATTAAAAGGTTGCCATGGCCGATCAGAGTGACCCCGCCCCCACCGGACGTTCCCCGATTGATGGTAACATACTCCCTGATGACATTTTCATCCCCGATGATAACCTCGGTTCTTTCCCCTTTGAATTTTTTATCTTGAGGGGGAGTCCCAATGGAGACAAAGGGGGAAATCCGACAGTTTTTACCGATTCGGGTATCACGGTCGATATACACATGGGCCCCAATTTGGGTGCCGGAATCAATGAAAGCGTTTCCTTCGATAATGGTGTAGGGGCCGATAGAGACATTTTCGCCCATCTCGGTGTGAGGGCCAATAATAGCCGTTGGATGGATGGTCTGTGTTGACATCAAGCCTCCTCGCCGCGCATCATCTCTTTTTCATCGGAAATACTCGCAGTCAGTTCCGCCTCAGCCACTAACTTATCCCGGACAAAAGCCTTGCCCTGCATCTTCCAGACCTTTTGGCCCCGGCGCAAGGCCGTCAATTCTAAAATCAGTTGATCTCCCGGAACCACCGGTTTTCTGAACTTGACCTTATCGATGGCCAGGAAATAGATCAGTTTGTTCCCTATTTGTTGGGGGTTGGATTTAAAAGCCAGGATCCCCCCGGCCTGGGCCATGGCTTCAACAATCAAAACCCCGGGCATAATCGGTTTCCCCGGAAAATGACCCTGAAAAAAAGGTTCATTGATGGTCACATTTTTTAAACCGACCACTTTCTCATTCATGGTGAATTCCAATATCCGATCCAGTAATAAAAAAGGATATCGATGGGGTAGAATCTTTTGGACTTCCTCATTACTTATTTCCATGGTCTTCCTTCTTCCTTTTTAACTCGGCTTCCAAGAGACGGACCCGGTCTTCCAGGTCTCTTATTTGTTTTGCCATCTCAGGCAATCGTTGAATGAGAAATCGAGTGCGCAAAAACGTCTGATGGGGCATAGTGGTTATTCCCGAAACCACTTCCCCGGCCGGAATGGATTTTGCCACCCCCGACTTGCCTCCGACCATAACCCCATCCCCAATGGTGATATGCCCGGCTACACCAACCTGACCGGCCAGTACGACCCCTCGACCTAACGTAACACTCCCGGAGATACCGACCTGGGCAATCAGGAGAGAGTGTTCACCGACCACCACATTATGGGCCACATGGACCAGGTTGTCTGTTTTGACCCCGGTCTTGATCCAGGTTTTGCCCATCGTTGCCCGGTCGATAGTATTATTGGCCCCAATCTCGCAATCGTCGTCTATCTGAACGATGCCCCCTTGAGGAATCTTGACATGAGTCATTCCGTCCTGGGCAAAACCAAAGCCGTCACTGCCGATCACCGTTCCGCTGTGAATGATGACCCGTTGCCCGATGATGGTTCCCGAAAGGATGGAAACGTTGGGATAAACAATAGAATCCTTACCGATCCGGACCGAATCCCCCACATACACTCCAGGATAAATAGTAGCCCCGTTTTCAATCTCTACCCGGTTTCCCAGACAGACAAAAGGGTAAATGGAGACCATTTCCCCGATTCGACAATCTTCCCCGACATGGGCCAAGGGACTGATACCCAGCGGGTGACTAAGTGGGGGTGCAAAAAACTGGGCGATCCTGGCATAGGCCAAGGAAGGATTGGAGGTTATTAATAAGGGTTTAGAGGTTTGAGGAATCTGGGATCCGACAATAACGGCCGAAGCCTGGGTCGTTTCCAGGTCTTTGGCATATTTGGGGTTAGTCAGAAAAGTGATCTGGCCCTTTTGGGCTTCACGGATCCCGGTAATACCGACAAGCAGCTCCTCACAGACCCCTTGGACCTCTCCTCCCACTAACCGGGCCAGTTCCTCCAAGGCTACCCCTAAAGGGGATGCGGCCGGCGTTTTCATGCTTATTTCTTTTTTTCCTTTTTGGGTTCGTTGGCAAGTTTGATGACTTTATCGGTTATCTCTTCGACGGGTTTATTGAAATAAACCACCCCGCTCTTGGCTTCCAGGATCAGGGTAAAGCCTTCATCTTTGGCCAGTTTTTTGGTAACCTCAAATAAATCATTTAATAGAGGCTGCATGGCGTTATATTCATCCTTGTGCATTTCATCCTCTTTTTTCCGAACCAATTCCCTTAAATCCTCGTCTTTTCGGATCAGGTCCTTTTCTCTCTCTCTTTTGGCATCGGCACTTAGGACATTACTTTTTTTATTGAATTCCTCGGACAGTTTTTTAAGTTCTTCCCGCTTGACCTCCAAATCTTTTTTGATTCGATCCGCCTTGTCTTGCAGACTTTTGGAGGCCTTTTTGCCGGCCTCCGATTGCTGGATGCATTTCTGCAAATCGATGACCCCTATCTTAACGACCTCAGCGGCCCAGGAAGGAGCACCTGTCCATAGAAGAACAATTCCGATTACCAAAACAGTACTTCTAATAAATAATTTGATCATGTTCAATCTCCTAACTGATAATAATTTAAAGGAGTCGATGGCGCCCACGGCGGGCTCGGCGGCGGGTTCGACTCCTGTTTAATATTAAAAAAATGTCCCTATGGTGAATTCCCAGGTGCTGTGGTCTTCGCCGGGTCTGGGATCAATATTCCAACCCCATTCCAGCCGCAGAGGCCCTATTGGAGAATACCAACGGATCCCCGTACCCACACTTTTTCTTAAGTCCCCTAAATTAATCTTTTCGTCTTTGGCATAGACATTACCGGCATCAAAGAATACGAGTCCCTTAAGCCCGACCGATTTAAACAAGGGGAAAATATATTCCACATTGAGTTGCACCATCTGTTCGCCGCCGATCGTTTGGCCGGTTGCCGGGTCGGTAGGACTGATGGATCCATATTTGAAACCCCGAATCGAGTTGATGCCGCCTAAATAAAATTTTTCATATAAAGGTAAATCCCCCCCGGCATTCTTGGTAATATAACCCAATTTGCCGTTGACAAAAAAGGTGGTATCCCAAAATAAGGGGAAATACCAACCCGAACTGGCGAAATACCTGGTAAAATAATTGGTCCCACCAAGAGGGCCGCCGGCATATTCCACCGAAACACTATGAATCGATCCTTTGGTGGTATTAAAGACTAAATCCTTCGTATCCCTTCGAAGGGCCAAGCGAACACTGCTGGTTTGATGGCGGCCTTTCATGTCCTGGATAATTTGAGCGGCACTATCCGAAACCGCGGTCACGTTGGCGTTATCGTAAGAATAGGTGATATATCCTCGGGTATATTCTTCCAGGATGGGATAGCCGAAACCCAACGAGCCTCCGATACTATCTTTAGTATATTCGTCATATATCCGGTCCCAGTTATAGATGTTGGCATCGGTAGAAATCCGGGTACCCAAAAGCCAGGGTTCAGTAAAGCCCAAATTATAACGAGTGGTTACGGCTCCGATCTGGGCATCCAGACTTAAGCGCTGTCCCCGCCCAAAAAGATTTCTTTCGGCAATCTGTCCCATAAACAAAACCTTTTCGACCGCACTATAACCCGCCCCCAGGGAAAAGGAGCCGGTATTCTTTTCCTTGACTTCCACCTTTAATTTCATCCGATCTTCCTGACTCCCCGGGGAAGTCGAGATGTTGATCTCTTCGAAAAAATCAAGCCGATGAAGGTTTTCATTGCCTTTCCTGAGGGCCGTGGCATCAAAAAGGCCTTTTTCCGCCACCTTGAATTCTCTTCGAATGACCTTATCACGGGTTTTAACATTCCCAACGATGTCGATCCGTTCAAAATACACCTTAGCCCCTTTTTTGATGTCATAAACCAAATCAACCTTGAGAGCGGACGGATCTTCCTTGATTTGAGGGTTGATTTCGACAAAGGCATACCCTTCATAGGAATAAAGATCATTCAGCATTAAAATATCTTTGCGGATGACTTCTCGATTATAAAATTTTTCTTTGGTGATGGCCAAGGAAGCCATCATTTTATCTAGGGGTTGAATCAAATCTCCAGTGATGCCGACCTGACCCATTTTATAGGGCTGTCCTTCCTCAATAGGGATGGTTATATAAAGCCATTCTCCCTCATGCCGTACGGTCGGTTCCCCTATTTTGGCCTTTAAATATCCATGGTTGTAATAAAAGGAAGCTAATTTTTCCAGGTCCTGTTCCAGAAGCTCCTTCTTATAGACACCGGAGGAGGTGATCCAGGAAAGATATCCTTTCTCATTGGTTTCCATGATGGATTTCAATTGTTTTTCGGAAAAACCTTTGTTCCCTTGAAAAGAGATGGTTTTGATATAAACCTTATTTCCTTCCACAATATTATAAATAACGATGGCCGCCTCCCCTTTGTCTTCGTAAGTAACCGAATTGGTCATCTGGACATTATAATATCCTTTGGACTGGTAAAAGGCCGTCAGTTTTTCCGAACTTTCGTTTACGATATTTAAATTTAGAATCGTATAGGGCTTGATGGTCAAAAGGTCTCTGAGGTCGCCCTCTTTGATCTCTTTGTTTCCTTTGAAATCAATCCGTTTAACAAAAGGGCGTTCCTCCACCACAAAGGTAATCGCTTTCCCTTGAGGGGTTTGATTCACTTCCAACCGTACATCGGAAAAAAACCCCATCTTGAAAATGGCCCGGAGGTCTTGATCCAGGAGTTCCGGGTTAAAGCCTTCACCGGGTTTTAATTTAAGTTCTCTTTCTATGGCTTGGGCCTCAATCCTTCGATTCCCTTTAATGGAAATCCCGGCAATCTTTTCCTGACCCAAAATCTTTAAGCCGGCCTCTTTGGTAAACTTGTCAATCAACCTCAACACATTTTCCAATCCCTCTTCGGTCATGGAAAAGGTCAGGGGGGATTTTTCAGTCTTGGTTTCTAAAAGGTTTCCGGTCAAGCTCAGTCTTTGACCGATCTTGGTCAGACTGCCGTAAATAAGAAAGTCCGCTCCCAATTGTTTTCCGATGGTCCGTAGCTCATTCCAGTCGCTGGGAATCTTTTTGGTCAGCCAGGGCTGGGTCTTGGAAAGGGGAAGGACGGGGATATGCTGTTTACTTAATCCGCTGGAAAGGGCCTCAAAAATATTTTTTTGCAGATAGGTCAAATTTTCCTGGCTGTAGATGGTGAAGGGCATCAGGGCCACCGTCCCCTCCGAGGCAGCCCGGACTTTTGGCCCATTCATCATTTGAACCAATAAAAAAACCACCAAGATGGAAAAAATTTTCTTCGGCATACGAGCTCCCTTTTAATGATTAGTAATTTCCCTGGCCTTGCCGTCCACTATTTCCACGCTTCTATTGAAGCGCCTGGATAAATCCTGATTATGAGTGACCATCAAAAAGGTTACTCCTTTTTCTTGATTTAATTGATTAAATAGTTCGATGATCTGTATCCCGGTTTTTCGATCTAAATTCCCGGTCGGTTCATCCGCCAAAATCAGTTGGGGGGAGCGAATCAGAGACCGGGCAATGGCCACCCGTTGCTGTTCCCCGCCCGAAAGCTCCCCGATTCGATGAAACAAACGCTCTTTCAAACCCAACCGGGTCAGAATTTCTTCGGCCCTTTCCCTGGCTTTTGGTTTGCTTTCGTTGGCTATTAATAAAGGCATCATCGTATTTTCCAGGGCCGTAAATTCCGGCAGCAAATGATGAAATTGAAAGACAAAACCAATCTTTTGATTACGGAATCGGGCCAGGTCCTTTGCCGACTGTTCAAAGATATTTTGCCCTTCGAACAGAACCTGACCCCGGGAGGGTCGATCCAGGGTTCCCATGATATGTAATAATGTGGATTTCCCGGTCCCCGAGGCCCCCACCACCGCCAGGGTATCCTGCCGGTGAAGTTCCAGATCAAGATCTCTAAGCACCTCCACGCGGTGCCGGTTGTTGATAAAAAATTTCTCTAAATTCTTGACCGTGATCAGCGGTTCAGACATAATGCCTTCCCAAACCTTTATTCCCCTGTTGGACACCATGAAACATGAAAATAGGATTCGACGAACGACCCTGCCCCTCGCAGGCACCGAACGACGAACGTTTTTTTTATTAAAATCTCCTTACTCATACCGTATGGCTTCGGCCGGGTCAAGACGGGAGGCCTGCCAGGCCGGATATAAGGTGGCTATTAAACTGATCCCCAGGGCGGAGGCCACAATCATCAGGATATCCTCTCCCTTCATCAAGACCGGCAAAGAGGATATGTAATAAACGTCGCTGGGC
>Ga0299912_10002572_pt1 | contig 14875 bp, 12 predicted proteins | sample RVTome_2_FD_207667 | JGI IMG/M metagenome (GOLD analysis project Ga0299912, IMG submission 207667) | Soil microbial communities from uranium-contaminated site in the Upper Colorado River Basin, Wyoming, United States - RVT95D214 (version 2) ... | reverse complement strand
GCCAGGGCGGACGTGTAATTCTCCAGCACGTTCTGCAGCTGGTCCGTACGCCCGCCGACGGCGGTCTCCAGGCTGCCGACGCTGGTCGCCAGCGAAGTTTCGAGGGAGGTCAGGTTCTCGCCGGCGCCCTGGATGACGTGGGCAAGCTTCACCTGCTGGTCGGACAGCTTCTCGATCAGAGCCGGGATCTCGCCGCCGAGCCGCTGCAGGCTCTCGGACACGCGATCGCTGGTATTGACCAGCGCGTGACGCTCGCCGGACAGCTCGTTGATGAGCCCGCGGATCTTGCGCTCGTTCTCCTCGTAGGAGCGTTCGAGGATGGTGACCTCGTTGTGCACCATGGCCTCGAGCTCTCCCGCGCGCCCCAAGGCACGCGAGATCGCATCGTTCATGAACGAGACTTGGCGGCGTACGGCCTGGCCGAGTGAAGCGGCTGATTGCTCGGCGAGGCGGTCGGGCTCGGCGAGGCGGATCGCCACCTCGGTCATGGTCGAGGAACGAAGCCGCAGCTCCTCGGTGCGCCAGGCGAGCAGCGCCAGCAGCCACAGCACGGCGATCGGCACGACAATGGCGGCGATGATGAAGAACGTCGCCGGCCGCGTCAGCAGATCGAGCCAGCCGAGGATCGGCGCTTCCGAGCCGAGCGACACGATGGCGAAAGCGGTTCCGATCGCGGCCCAGATGACGCTGGTGATCGCGGCAAAGCGGAAGGGCGCGTTGGACGGCTTCTGGTTCAGCGCGAATATGAGGCCGCCGATGCTGGGCCCGTCGTCATTGGCGGCGATGCGATTGCGCGAGGGACCCGCGGGCCGGCGCCGCGCCACCCGGCGTCTTGGCGCCTCGATCCCGGGGGCTGCTGCTTCGGGCGCTTCCGGCTCGGCCGCTTCCGCCGCGAGTGGGGGCGGCTGCGCGGTGTTGAGAGTGGCGTCGGGGGTGGGCGGGATGAAATGGACGCGTTCGGCCTTGGCGCCGGGCAGCGGCGGCGGCACGAGAGAAGGCGGGCCGTCGAGCGAAGGCTCTTTGCTGCTGCCGTCTGTGGAAGCGGTCTCGGCGGTCGCGCCTTCGGCGGGCAACGGCAAGCTGGGCTCGGACCTCTCGGCGCCGTTCGCGTCCAGCTTGTTGTTATTGTCTTGAGCCATTCGCCTCGTCCGTGGAAGCTTCTGCCGCGCGCTCCAGCCCCACATCCAGAGCACGCGATTTGGCGGGCAGGCTCAAACAAACGGCGCGGCACGCAGACCGGCTGCGAGGCCAGATTCAGATGCGCACCGCACGAATTGCAAATCCACCCGTCGATCCAACGATTTGGCCGGAGTTTGGGGCAAAAGAAAGGTTCGCCGCCCGCTGTCACGGGGCGCCCCGCCCTGCGATTCGCTCCAAGGTTAATGCTCAACTTGAGGGAGGGCAATTTACGGGCATTTATATCCTGTGTGTGAGGTTCGTTTGCCAACTCCGGGTACCGCCGGAGCACGCTTCTGCAGGCTCTACAAGGCGCCCAGGCAGCGGACCAGTCGAGCGAGAGCACGGATGACGGCGATCAATCCCAGGCAAACAGAGCCGAGTGCTGCTGCGAAGGCTGCCACGGATGCGCCGCCGATCGACCTCGCCCACCTCCGGCGCTACACGCTCGGCGACCGCCCGCTGGAGCTCGAAATCCTCGGACTGTTCGTGGACCAGCTGCCCATCACCATAGGCGCGCTGAAATCGGCTGCCTCCGACAAGGAGTGGGGGATGGCCGCGCACACCCTCAAAGGTTCATCGCGCGCCGTCGGCGCCTGGAGCTTGGCGACTCTCGCCGAACGGGCCGAGAGCCTCGGCGGTCGCTCGTCCGCCTCCGAGCGAGGGAAGGTCGTGCGCCGGCTTGAGCACGCCGCCGACGACGTGCGCGCCTACCTCGCCCGGCTCGGTTCCGACGACTGAGTCTCGCGGGACCGCTCCGCCCCCAACCTGTGACCGCGCTCCGCTTGAATTTGCAGGCTGTGCCGACTATTGGTGCGGGGCATTGACCGCCATTCTGCGGGTTCCTTCCGCTGGCGACGCGCCGACCAGCCCTCACGGAGTTCTCCATCAACGCATGCTCAAGATCACCTTCATTCAGCCTGACGGTAGCGAACAGGTGGTCGAGACCGAGCCGGGCGTCACCCTCATGGAGTCGGCGAAGCTCAACAACGTACCTGGCATCGACGCCGAGTGCGGCGGAGCCTGCGCTTGCGCGACCTGCCACGTGTACGTCGAGGACGGTTGGCGCGACAAGACGGGCAAACCCTCGCAGATGGAGGAGGACATGCTCGACTTCGCCTTTGACGTGCGTGACTCAAGCCGCCTGAGCTGCCAGATCAAGCTGACGCCGGAGCTCGACGGCCTCGTCGTGCGCGTGCCGGCGAAGCAGTTTTGAGCGAGCGCGAGGAAGGGAACCTGATGAGCTCCAGCGCGATATCCGAGGCTGTCTCCGGCGGGGCGAGCCCGATCGAGACCGATGCCGTGATCATCGGTGCCGGCCCAGTCGGACTGTTCGCGGTGTTCGAGCTTGGCCTCGTCGACATCAAGTCGCACGTCGTCGACATTCTCGACAAACCGGGCGGCCAGTGCGCCGAACTCTATCCCGAAAAGCCGATCTACGACATTCCCGGGCTGCCGATCGTCACCGGGCAGGAGCTGACCGAGCGCCTGATGCAGCAGATCGCTCCGTTTGGCGCCCAGTTCCATCTCGGCGAGCGCCTCGACGTATTGCAGCGGTTGGCCGATGGCCGGTTCCGCCTGAAGACCGACGCCGGCACGGAGTTTCTCTGCAAGGTCGTGGTCATTGCCGCCGGCGGCGGCTCGTTCACGCCCAAGCGGCCGCCGCTCGCCGGCATCGAGGCCTACGAAGGCAGCTCCGTGCTCTACTCAGTGCGCCGCATGGAGGCGATGAAGGACAAGTCCATTCTGATCGTGGGTGGCGGCGATTCAGCGCTCGACTGGACACTGAGCCTGCAGCCGCTCGCCAAGCGCCTCACGCTGCTGCACCGTCGCGACGAATTTCGCGCCGCGCCGCACTCCGTCGAGAAGATGCGCAAGCTCGTCGCCGACGGCAAGATTGACCTGCTCATCGGACAGGTCGGAGCCCTGCACGGCAGCGGCGATCAGCTGCAGGCGGCGACAATCAAGACGAAGGACGGCGAGGAACGCCGCGACGTCGATGTCATGCTGCCGTTCTTCGGCTTGACCATGAAGCTCGGCCCGGTCGCCGACTGGGGATTGTCGCTGCACGAGAACCTCATCCCCGTCGATACGGAGAAGTTCGAGACGAGCGAGAAGGGCATCTTTGCCGTCGGCGATATCAACTCGTACCCCGGCAAGCTGAAGCTCATCCTCTCCGGCTTCCACGAAGCGGCGCTGATGGCGCAACAGGCGTACAAGTACATCTACCCGGGCAAGAAACTGCTGTTCCAGTACACGACCTCGTCGTCGAGCCTGCAAAAGAAGCTCGGCGTGAGCTAGGCGCTCCGGCCGCCGTCAGCCGGCGGCGCCTGCGTACCGGGCCGCCACGAAGCGCCTAAGCGACCTCGGCATCGCAGTCAGCATCGCGATGATGCCGGGACGCACGAAGCCCAGGTAGAGTTGCGCGAATAGCCGTCCCTTGAGCGACAACGGCAGCGCCCAGTCGGTCACTCCGACCACGCCGTCTGCCCAGTCCACCTTGTAGCTGTCGGCGGGGGCGAGAAGATCGTACGTGCGACAGCTATCGCCGAAGGATTCCGCTATCGACCTTTCCAGCAGCAGCACGCCGGCGCCGGCCTTTTCGAACTTCAGATTGAAGACGATGACGTGCATGAGGACGGCGTCTTTGCAGTGCAACGTGATTTCGATGGCGGCCGCCTCGTCGCCGGCCGTCAGCGCGCCCACTTCACAGCCGGGCGGCCGTACAGCGCCTTCGGCAATGTCGGCAAAGAAACGGTCCGTGCGGAGATCGCTGAACGCGGGCGAGACGAGGCCGCGCTGCTTGAGCCAGTCGCGCTTCAGCGAGAGTGCAAGGCCTGCCAAATCTCGCGCTCTCGCACCGCCCCGATGGAATTCGAATGCCGTCTCGCCGCGCTCTTCGAAACGACGCGTCAGCCGGCGCCGGTTGCGCCGCGACCGCGGCGAGTAACGCTGCTCGTAGGCGGTAAAGTCCTTGGCGCTGGCGAGATCGAGATAAGGGGCTTCGAGGCGGACGGTTGCCAGCGCGCCGAGTTCGGCGAACAGTCGGGCGATGCGTGTGTCGTCGCGCACCTTGCGCAGGCGCACGAGATCGGGCGCCAGATTGGCCAGTATGAAGCTCCAGGCCTCGCGCAGGAGGGCGTCCGCATCGGGGGCATTATCCATGAGGACGTCGCCGTACTGGCTGACGGGCTCTCCCATCCAGACAAGCTCGCGCAAGCCCACGACGCGATTGCTAACAAGTGGCCAAACGAGGACCAAACGGCCGTTGCGGCGCCCGGTTACGACGGCGAGGGAGCGCTGATCTTCTCTCGCGGCTCTCGCGGCTCGAGCCGGCAGGTAGTGATTGCACCAGTGCCAGGCCCAGTTGAAGGTTTGAAAGACTTGGCAGCCGCGTCCCGCGCGCTCGAAAAGATCATTCCAATCGTGCTCGAGCGCATCGAAGGCCGTGCGGTCGGTGATGAGCTCGAATTCGCACGCTGCGGTCTTCGGTCTCCCTGCCGCGGCTGTGTCTTCCGGATCCTGCGCGGGCTGCGGATGGACCGGTCGGCGGATGGCGACGGCTGACATATTCGCGACTCCAAGAGGCTCGGCCCCCCGCGGCGAGGCACGAGCATGCGCCTTGACGCAGCAAGCCGCATGCCACCGGTAGGGTTAAGTTTAAAGCTTTGCGATTTCGAAAAGGCTCAAGCCGAGGAGGATGACGACGACGGCCCATACGATGATGCGACCGCGCGCCGACGCCGGGCCCTTTTCCAGCACCAGGAGCGCCGAAAGTATCGAGGCGCCGCAAAGGTTAATGACGACGACTCCGGCCAAGCCAAGACCATGCGATCCGGGTGTGCGCCCTTCCAGGAGCAGTGCACCGGCAATGCCAATGAGCAAGGCGCCGCACAGCCGCGGCCAGAATCCCGAATCTGGACGCGGCAAGCCGAGCAGCCGGATGGTGCTGAGCGGGACGAGTGCCAGCGGCAGCCCGGCGGAAAGCTTCAACAGCGTCTCGATCCACAGGAGCTGCTGCAACGAATTCTCCTGCCGGGTTCTCCTGCGTGGGGGGCCCGCTTCGCGCATGGCCGCCCGATGCCGAGTGTCTTCAGTCGGGGTCGAAGGGGGTCGGCATGCGCTTGTTGTCGTCCGAGCTGGCGCTGCCCCAGCCCGAGAACAAGCCTTCTTCCTGCTCCACCTTCGGCGGCGGCGACGGCGTGTAGTCGCCGGCGAGATGGCGGGTGAGATCGGCCTTGATGACTTTCGTCTTTACGTCCGAGCAGTATTCGGTCTCGCCGACCACGGCCTTGGCGACGCCGTTGAAGGAAACGTCGTAAATCCGCTCGATCTTTGCGCGATCGGGGGCGCCGGGTTGCTGGCTTTCGTAGGCGAGATACGAGGCCTTGAGCTTGGCCGGGTCGAAGTTGAAGCCGCACTTGACGGCGCGTGCCGAGACGGTGCCCACTTGGAAAGCGCGCATCGGCGGATCGTTGACCGGGGCTGCGGGCTTCTCCTCGCCGAGCAGCGAGCCGGTGGTTAGCCCCGAGCTGGCGCCGCAGCCGGCGAGGGCTGCCGCCGCGACCAGCGCGAGCATCAACCTTGCGGCCTTCATGGCGAGCCCCTCGTTCCCATCGGACTGGCGGACCTTAGCGCCAATTGGCGCGCCGTCAATCGACCCCGCGGCGCAATTATTCCCTATCGATACGGCCGGCCGCTTTCGTTAAGCCGGGTCGCCGCTCACCGCATCAGCTCGACCATGGCCGCATCGAGCCCAGCCAAGGTCAGGGGGTACATACGTCCCTCCATTATGTCCCCGATCATGGCAATTGATGGCGTGAATGGCCAATAGCCCTCGGCCACGGGGTTGAGCCAAACGCAGTGCTTGTAGGTTTCAACGACCCGCCGCAGCCACAGGGCGCCCGGCTCGTCGTTCATGTGCTCGACGGCGCCGCCCACGTGTGTGAGCTCGTAAGGGCTCATCGTGGCATCGCCGACGAAGACGACCTTGTAGTCGGCGGGATAGGTATGCAGCACGTCCCACGTGGGGATGAGCTCGCTGCGTCGGCGGGCGTTGTGCTTCCACACCTGCTCGTAGAGGCAGTTGTGGAAGTAGTAGTATTCGAGGTGCTTGAACTCGGAGCGGGCGGCGGAGAACAGCTCCTCGGCGCCCTTCACGTGCCAGTCCATGGATCCGCCGATGTCGAAGAACATCAGCACCTTCACCGTATTGTGCCGCTCCGGCACCATGCGGATGTCGAGGTATCCTTTCTCCGCGGTGCCGCGAATGGTGCCGGCGAGGTCGAGCTCATCTGCGGCGCCGAGGCGCGCAAACGACCTCAGCCGGCGCAGCGCCACCTTGATGTTGCGCGTCCCGAGCTCGACCGTCTCGTCGAGATCCTTGAACTCGCGCTTGTCCCAAACCTTGATCGCGCGACGGTGGCGGCTCTCCTTCTGGCCGATGCGAATCCCGGCCGGATTATAGCCGTAGGCGCCGAACGGAGACGTGCCTCCGGTGCCGATCCATTTGTTGCCGCCGGCGTGGCGTTCCTTCTGCTCGGCGAGACGCTGGCGCAGCGTCTCCATGATCTTCTCCCAGCCGCCAAGCTCGGCGATGCGCCGCTTGTCCTCCTCCGACAAGTTGAGCTCGGCGACGAGGCGCAGCCACTCCTCGGGGAGCTCGGCCTCGATCGTGTCGGGCAGAGCCGCCAGACCCCTGAACACCTGGCCGAAGACGCGATCGAAACGATCGAGATTGCGCTCATCCTTCACCAGGCAAGCGCGCGAGAGATAGTAGAAGTCTTCCACCTGCCTGCTGGCGACATTTGCCTCGAGCCCCTCGAGCAGCGCCAGATATTCCTTCAGCGTCACTGGCAAGCCGGCGCGCTTCAGCGCATGGAAGAACGTGACGAACATCGGATGCCTCTTGCGATGCGGGCGCGAGCACCATGCAGGTGGCCGCGCCCCGCAAGCATAAAAAAACCGCTCTGGGGTTACCAGGGGTCGATGAGCCTAGTTGCGCTGAGGCCCGTTCGCCGAGGCGACGGCGCCCTTGCCGCCGAAGACGATGTCGGCGTCGTCGACGTACCACTTCTCCGTTTCGACGATCTCCGGCGGCTGGCCGCTCGCCAGTAGCCAGCCGTCCACCGCGAACCGCTGCCCGGTTTTTGTCTCCGCGAGGATCGCGGCGTAATGGGTCCAGCCGGACATGCCCCGCCGCCAGTCCTCTTTCACAATGACCGACCCGACGCTGTGATGGCGGAGGAGCTTGTGGCGTTCCAGAATGAGCAGGTAGCTCGACAGATTGGTTGCGATATCGACGCAGTCCATCTGTGTGGGATCGCCGGAGCCGCCAAAATCGTCCCCGGGCCTGTCGGCGGAGGTGCCGACCACGGCATCCACCCGCCGCTCCATCCAGGCGAGCGTGACCTTCGCCGCCTCGCGCTCGTCCGCGGGGGTTGCGGTGTGTGAGGCAGACATCAGCGATTGCAGCTTGGCGATGTCCGCTGCCGTGAACTTGAACTCGGTTTGCGTTCGACAGCCGTAGGCGCTGCACGCGAACACCTTGTCGCCCTCCGGCAGGCGCGCCTTGTAGCGAAGATAGTGCAGGTCGATCGACCCGTCGCTGTGATAGGCGCAGCCGGCGACGCCGGCCGAAAGAAGCATCGCGACGACGCCCCGCCACAGCCAAGCGAGATGCGCATGGCGCTGCAAATGATCGTTCGGATTTATGGCCGCACCCGTGCGTGGTTCTCTGCCTCGGAATCGGGGCTATCACGCGTGTTGAGTCGGGTCATCAATCCGTCGTCGGCTCTCACGCTTCTCTGTGCAGACAGCGGCGCTGATGCGACCGAGCCTCGACGCTGACGACGGCCCCGGATGCGAAGCGGCGAGGAAGAGCGAAGCGCGACGACACTGCGCGCAAAGAAAAAACCGCCCTGGAGTTACCAGGGCGGTTTCAAGTGAGAGAGATAGAGGGTCGGCGATCAGAAGTTGATCAGGCCGCCGGCCTTCAGATACTGGAAGTCCTCGGTCGCGCAGCCAACGTCGAGACCCACGGCAGCCGTTTGGACAGCGCTTGCACACCCAACGCCGCCGATGTCAGCCGAGATGTGGCGGTAGGAGACCCACAGCGACATGGCGGCAGCATCGATCTCCTGCACCACGCCAAGACCCCAGAGAGTCGTGTTAGCTGAGATAGTGGCGTTGGCCAAGAAGTCGGAATTGGCCCCGTCGAACTTCTCGTACTCGCCGTAGAGCACCGTGTGACCCAGGGGATGCCAGCGCTCGCGCAGACCGCCCTTGATGTAGTAGGTCTCACCATCCGCCCGATCAAAGCCGCCAAGTGCGACGGCACCGTTGATGCCGGTCGTGGGGGCAGTGAGGCCGCCTGGATCGATGTGGCCATAGGCACCGTACAGCCAGAGGCCCGTCGGCACATGCTCAATGTAGGCACCGACCTGGAAGTATTTGTCCCAGCGATCATCCCCAACTTCAACAAATCCTGGGCCAACGAGAAGCGCGGTCTGCCCACTGAAGAAGTCCTCGCTCCACTCCGAGTAGGCAGCGGCGACAGCAAGCTTGATGCCGTTCCACTCACCCGAGTAGCGGGCCGAGGCGTCCCAGAAGTCGTCCTCACCCCACGCGGCCGACACCGAGAACCCACCGAAGGTCGGAGAGTCGTAGCGGATCGAGTCACGCGGAGCGCCGAAGCAGTCGCCACCCGCACCGCCGCCACCGAAGCAGAACCCGCCGACCTGCTGCCAGTTGAGGCCCGAAATCGTGGCGCTTGCGGAGTTGCGGAGCGAGAAGCCGTTGTAATCGAACATCACCCAGTTCGCGGGAACGAGCGAGCCCGAGCCGTCGACCAGGATCGCAGCGTTATCCGACGCCGAGGACTGCAGACCGACGCCGAGTTTGCCGAGGTGGTCGCTCTTGATGAACCAGTAGGACTGCAGCAGCTGCACGGCATAGGCGCCAAAGTTCCCAAGCGCCGATGCATTGTGTTGCGAGTACTGGTCGATGGTGAGCGAGTCGGAGTCCATCGCTTCGACGTGGATCACATAGCCCGCCGACCAGCCTGGAGAGATGGTCGCCTGACCGGTGAACTTGAAGTGGGAAGCAAGTGTCGAGCCGAGGCCCGTCACGTAGGTGTTCTGCTCTGCGCCGTCGTCCCAGTACATGATCTGCTCGCCGACCCATCCGGAGACGGTGAGCGATACTTTGCGGTTGCCCTTGCGGGCGGTCGTGGCTTCGAGTTCGGCGATACGCTCTTCGAGATCTGCGCAGCAATTCCCCCCGAGGTCGGCTGCGGACGCGCTGCCGGCGGAGAGACCGCCCACCAGCAGGCCCGCTGCCACCAGGGCGCTAAGGCTGAATTTCTTCATCGTTAGTCTCCCGTCTTCGTCTCAGCTGTTGGCGGACGCTGAACTAAAAGAAACGCGAGACAAGAACCGCCCTAGCAATGCGCAATGCGAATCCCTCAAGGATCGCTGCGTGCCGGGACGGACAGTGCTGTGATTCGCGCGAGTGCAACAATTAGGCAGTGCGGATTTGGTGGTGACGAATCCCCGAGTGTGGCGGACTGGCCACGAGCCGCGGCGGGGGCGGCACGGCACGAGCGGCGCGCGGGGCTCTACTCAAGGGGCCGGGTGCGCCTCCTGCGGCTAAGAGAAATCTGATGCAGGGTCAATGCTTTGAACGGACTTTCCGCGGCCCGTTCGAAGGCGCAGTTGCGCGTCGCCGGCAGCGCGTTCGGCGCGATGGCGAGGTGTGTCGCGGCGGTGGCTTGCGCTATGAGCGACGCCTGGGGATGCCGTGTGGACAACCGAGCATGGGGAATGTTTGGGGGAGCAACCGCCGCCATATTCGGCGAAGGTGCCCCCGGCGCCGGGAGCGGTTGCGCTCCTCCTCAATGCTTCCGCGGCGGCTAGCGCCTGCAACTCTTGACGGTTCATCTCGGATAGCTCGCGCCAAACGAAAGAAGCCGCCCCATTGCGGGGGCGGCTTCCTGATCTTGAAGTGAGTGTCGGTGGCTCAGAAGTTGATGAGCGCGCCGGCCTTCACGTACTGGAAGTCGTCCACGTCGACGCCACCCTGCTCACCCGAGAGATTACGATAGCTGAGCCAGACCGACATGGCCGCAGCATCGATCTCCTGCACGACGCCGACGCCCCAAAGATCGACCTCTGCATCTCCGGCGTCATTGTTGAATTTCTCGTGCTCTCCGTAGAGCACCGTGTGGCCAAGCGGGCTCCAGCGCTCGCGCAGACCAACTTTGACGTAATTGAAGTCATTCAGATCGCCGCCTGGACCGTCAAGCACACTGAGCTGGCCATAAGCACCGTAGGCGAACAGGCCCGTCGACACGTGCTCGACATAGCCGCCGATCTGGAAGAACCGTGTGTTGTCGGCCTGAACGAAAGCCCCACCGATACCGGGTGCGCCGCTGTCGGTCGACTCGCTGTAGGCAGCGGCCACGGCAACCTTAAACCCGCCGTGCTCGCCCGCATAGCGCGCGGCGACATCCCAGAAGTCATCCTCACCCCACGAGGCCGAGGCAGAGAACCCGCCGAACACCGGCGTGTCGTAACGCACGGAGTTCAAAGGAATGCCGTTGCAATCCGTGCAACCCGTGAGAGCGATCCAAGCACCGGCGCTTGTGGCAAAACCGCCGTAGTCGAACTGCACGAAGTTTGCCGGAACGAGCGAGCCCGAGCCGTCGGGTAAGATCGCCGTGTTGTCGGACGCCTGCGACTGCAGACCGACGCTCAACTTGCCGAGGTGGTCGCTCTTGATGAACCAGAACGACTGCAAGGTACTCACGCCGCGCAAGCCCCCGCCGAACAAGCCGGCACCGGTGGCCGTATCTTGATTGGTCATGGTCAGCGTCTCGCTGCCGGTTACCTCAATGTGGATCACGTAACCGGCATACCAACCGGGCGAGATGGTCGCCTGGCCCGTGAACTTGAAGTTAGAGTTGAGGGTGGCGCCGAGGCCGCCGACGTACGTGTTGCTCTCGCCCGTGAAGTCGTCGTCCCACCACATGGCCTGCTCGGCGACCCAACCAGAGATCGTCAGCGACACCTTGCGGTTGCCCTTGCGGGCGGTCGTTGCCTCGAGCTCAGCGACACGCTCCTCGAGATCAGCGCAGCAGTTGCCCCCGAGATCGGCGGCGGACGCGCTGCCAGCGGAAAGCCCGCCAACCAGCAGGCCTGCTGCCACCAGGGCACCCAAACTATACTTTTTCATTGACCTACTCCCGTCTGCTTACTTTCTGATGGCGACGCCACGCACAAGTGCCGCCTACTCCCTACGAAACCCAAATGCACCCTACGAACTTGCACCGCGGAGGTCGTGAGACCGAATCACCGCTCGGGGGAAAAGATTAAGCAGAGATTGATTGCTCAGGAAACGGGCTGCGTGCTCAAAGCCGCGGAATCCGCTACCAATGTGGCCTGTCTGCAACGACATTCATGCAACACCTAAGACGTTGAGACACCGCCGCAAACGGCCGATACGCGAATTCGAGTGCCCAGAGTTATCCCCAAACGGCAAACAGGCCGAGCGTCGCCCGCGACTGCCGCGCAGCTCAATTTGCGGCCCCTGTCGGCCGGTTACGCCGGGTCTGGATGAATTCCCGCGACAGAAACGCGAGCATGATGACGACGAAGGCCATGCTGTGCGTGGTGAGAACCGTCGCCGGGCGATCGGCGAAGCTCTGGCCGACGAAGTGCTGGAAGAACGCCGGCTGGAAACGCTCCGCCTGGCCATAGAGCGCGCGATACTGATCGAGCGTGGCGTCGAGGAGCATGTAGGTCGAAGCGAGTGCCTTGCCGTTGATCCACTCGAACAGCGCCACGCCAACCAACGCAAAGAGGCGCGCTATGATGTTCAAATTCTCCACCGCCTCGTCGTAGATAAAGAGCAGGGCAAAGAGGGCGATGTGGACGGTGACGAAGAACTGCCAGAGAAAGTCGACCTGCGAGCGGATGGATAGGATCGCGTCGATAAGCGTCGCTTCCTGGATCATGGCGGCTCCCCCTCGCAGCGCAGTCTTCGCTGCGCCTTAATCAAACTAGCCAAGTCGCCTCGCCCCCGCGAGAAAGAAGCCCGTCTCAGCCTTAACGCCATAAAGTATGCGGCGAATGTGTCGGGACGCCGGATGCGCTGTGACGTCGCATGGTATTTGCCGGACGAATCGCTGCCGAGCGGACGCCAAGTGTCCTCCATCCCCTTGCCGAAATTCCGCCGTTGCATTAGATTATTGCAGCGCAACAAGAGCGCCAATCGACTCGCGCAGCTTGCTCCTAAGGCCGTGTGAAGCGTGTGAGCCAGCCAGAAAGATGCAGCACGCCGCTCGAACCTCCGGGAAGGACCGCCACAAAGGGCTGTTAAGCCGCTGCAATTGAAATTCGCGCCGGGGAATGGGCACTCTCTGGACGAATTTCGTGGAAGCAGAGGTTAACGCCTACGGTGCATTGTGCGTTTACGGCGGCGCAGGGCCTTATAGGCGCGGAAAGCAGAAGATAAATGCTAGCGACGCGGGTGGATCGCCGAGCGGTCCTCATGAGAGCTGGTGCGTTGGGCGCGATGTGGTTAGGGGCGCGGTTCGTGGGCGCTTCGCGCGCCTTCGCCGAGGCCCCTTACGATGCAACTGCGAGCTTCGGCCCAGGATTGGTGCAGAGCATCGCCAAGCAGCTTTCGACGAGCGACTTCGCCAGCCCATCGCTGACGCTGCCAGTGGCCTTCAAGCAGCTTTCCTACGATCAGTTTCGCGATGTCCGCTTCCGCACCGATCAGGCGATCTGGCGCGGTGAGAAGCTCGACGTCGAAGTGCAGCTTTTGCCGATGGGCTGGCTGTTCGACATGCCTGTCGAGATATGGCTTGTCGATAGCGGCACGGCGAAGCGGCTGACCGCCGACGGCAGCCTGTTCTCTATCGGGCCGCTGGTCAAAGATGCCGGTCCCGGCGCGCCCTACGGCTTCTCCGGATTTCGCCTGCACGGGCCGATCAACCGTCCTGATTACTTCGACGAGTACGTCGTGTTCCAGGGCGCAAGCTATTTCCGCGCCGTCGGGCGCGGTCAGAACTATGGTCTCTCGGCGCGCGGCCTCGCCATCAACACGGCGCGCCCCGGCGGCGAAGAGTTTCCCGTCTTCCGCGCCTTCTGGATCGAGAAGCCGAAGCTCGGCGCGCACTCGACCGTCGTCCATGCGCTGCTCGACAGCGTTTCGACGACGGGGGCCTACAGGTTCGAGATCGGGGCCGGCGAGGCGACCGTCATCGACGTCGAGGCGACACTCTATCCGCGCCGTCCTCTCACCCACGTCGGGTTCGGCCCGCTGACCAGCATGTACTTGCACGGGCCCGGGCATCATCGCATCGACGACGACTTCCGCCCCTCCGTGCACGATAGCGACGGCCTGGCCATCTTCAACGGCAACAGCGAGTGCATCTGGCGGCCACTGACCAACCCGCGCACGCTGCAGACCAGCGCCTTCCTCGACAGCAATCTGAAAGGCTTCGGGCTCTGCCAGCGGGCCCGCTCGTTCCATTCCTATGAGGACCTCGAGGCGCGCTACGAGCGGCGCCCAACGGTGTGGATCGAGCCCAAAGGCAGCTGGGGTCCTGGCTATGTAGAGCTTATCGAGATCCCTACGACCGAGGAGATCCACGACAACATCGTCGCCTATTGGAAGCCGGCCACCGGGCCGGCGCCCGGCACGCCATTCAGCTTCGCCTACCGCATGCACTGGACGGACGCGCTGCCCATTGCCTGGAGCGGGGCGCGGACGACCGAGACCCGCGTCGGCCGGGGCAAGCGGGAAGGCTCAACACTCTTCGTCGTCGACTTCGCGGGCCCGGCGGTTTCCGGCCAGCGGCAGTTGCCCGTGGCCGTGGTTACTGCCAATCCGGGGACGGTCGCCGACGTCACCGTCCACGCCAATCCCGAGATCGACGGGGTCCGCGTCAGTTTTCAACTCGATCCGGCTGGAACCGACCTCTCCGAAATACGTTTGTTTCTGAAGCTCGGCGATCAGCAGATCTCCGAGACTTGGCTGTATCGATGGACCAAATCATGAGCGAGCCCACTGTGGCCGGCCAGCGGATCGGTCGCATTTCTGATGCGAGCAGCCCTGAATTGCTGCCTCCCGAGACGCCGCTCGAAATGCCCGACCAGAATTTTCACATGCGCGGTGCGCGCCCGCAGCGGCTGCGGCGCGGCTACTGGGTCCCGCGCGCTGCCGTCTTCACCGGCGCGCTGCTGGTGACGGCCGCCTTCGCGCACGAGCTTTACGGCGTGCTGGCGCTGGAGCAGCTGACGCCAATCCAGGGCATCTTCCTCGTCCTGTCGACGATTGCCTTTGGCTGGATCGCGCTGGGTTCGCTCAATGCGGCGCTGGGCTTCTTGCCATTGTTTGCCGGCGAGAAGGCCGACACCATCGACCTGCCGACGCCGGACGGTGCGCTGGCCTCGCGCACGGCGCTGTTGTTCCCCGTCTATCACGAGGATCCCGCGCGCATCGCGGGTACCGTGCAGGCAATCGCTCTGGAGCTGCAGTCGATGGGCTATGCGCCGGCCTTCAACGTCTTCGTCCTCTCCGACACTCGCGATGAGGCGGAGGGTGCCGCCGAGGAGACCGCTTACCGCGCGCTGCGCCGGAGGCTGCAGGGAGCCGTTCCTGTCTTTTATCGCCGGCGTCGCGAGAACCG
>Ga0299912_10002571_pt1 | contig 14878 bp, 14 predicted proteins | sample RVTome_2_FD_207667 | JGI IMG/M metagenome (GOLD analysis project Ga0299912, IMG submission 207667) | Soil microbial communities from uranium-contaminated site in the Upper Colorado River Basin, Wyoming, United States - RVT95D214 (version 2) ... | reverse complement strand
GCCTGCTGAGCAGCTACCGCTATCACCAGTGCTTGAGGGTCAGCCACACCAACGTCCTCGGAAGCAAAGCGCACCAGGCGACGGACGATATACAGAGGGTCCTCCCCAGCTTCAAGCATACGCCCTAGCCAATATAAAGCAGCATCCGGATCGGAGCCGCGTAAAGATTTATGCAGTGCCGAAATAAGGTCATAATGCTGGTCACCACTCTTATCATAGAGCAAAGCACGGTGTTGCAATGCTTCCTCAATAGCTGACAAGTCTATTGACCGTAAGCCCTCACCATCAGGCAAAGTAGCAAATGCCGCCATTTCTAAAGCATTCAAAGCCACCCGAGCATCCCCGTTGGACATGGTCACCAAATGGCGCAGGGCCTCCTCACTTATGGTAATCTGGAACTTTCCCAGCCCTCTTTCTACATCCTTAATGACTCGCTCCACAATGACCCTGACCTCGTTATCGCTCAGCGGATTCAATCGAAAAACCCGGCACCGCGAAAGAAGCGGGGCGATAACTTCGAAGGAGGGATTTTCCGTAGTTGCACCGATGAAAGTCACTGTACCATTTTCCACGAAGGGCAATACGGCATCCTGTTGTGCCTTATTAAAACGGTGAATCTCATCAACGAAAAGAATGGTTCTCTGCCCTGATGATTTCAGCCTCTTCTTAGCTTCCCCGATAACACGCCGCAAATCAGCCACCCCGGCACTCACGGCGCTCAAAGAACTGAATTGTGCTCTGGTGACATTGGCGATAATGTGAGCTAGAGTCGTTTTTCCGCTCCCTGGCGGTCCCCAAAATACCATAGAAGGTAGCTGGTCTGCCTCGATGCATTTCCGGAGCACCCGTCCCTCGGCAACCAAATGCTCCTGCCCCATGAACTCGGCAAAAGTCTGTGGTCGCATCCTTGCCGCCAAGGGCATACTCTGGGGTAAGTCCTTTTCTTCAGGCAAGTCGAAAAGAGGCATCCTGTCCATCATTGATAATCACAACCTATTATTTGAATCTTCTCACCTGAAAGCGATAGAGCTTAACCAGCTCGCTGGCTGATATCCCCGCCTTGAGCCGGCAAATAGCAATTTGCTCCTCAACGCTATCTACTCCTTCCAGGGCAGGCAGCAAAAGTCCCCTTCTCCAACCACTCTCCACAATAACACCATATTTCTCAGGGTCAAGCTGGCTGATATCTGTGACTGGCTCAGGCTCAGTAAGAATATCCACGCTATATTCCAGGTCATCGAGCTCAGACGCAGTCACCGGGGGAAAGCGAGGGTCCCCGGTAGATGAGCTAATAGCGTTGGCAATGATTTCTTTAGCCACATTATCCTTAGTTGGCTCAAAGGTGCCAATACATCCTCTTAACTGCCCGTGCTTATGAAGGGAAACGAAAACCCCCGCCCGCTCTCTCATTTCCGGAGTTAACTTCTTCGGCTTGGGCGTTTTACCCTTTCGGATATAGCTTTCCACAGCCTCCTTAGCCATTCTTACTACAGGATGAAGTCCCCCTTCTGCCATAAGCACCTCCCTCATGTCCGGAAATTAAGCTCAGCTCCGCAGAATTTACACTTCGAGCCATCCAGCCCAACTACCTGGGTATCGTAGCCAATACGCTGAACAACTTTCTTGCCACACGAATAACACACGGTATTTTCATACTCGTGCCCCGGCACATTGCCCAGATAGACAAATTTCAGCCCCGCCTTTTTTCCAATCTTATATGCCCTTTCTAAAGTGGATAGCGGGGTAGCCGACAGATGGATAAATCCGTGCAGGGGATGGAAACGAGTTACGTGCCAGGGAGTGAGCTCACCCAGATTATCTCGAATCCAGGTAGCAATGTTCCTGAGCTGCTCCTCGTCATCATTCATCGTAGGAATGATATTGGTCACCACCTCAACATGCATATGCCATTTCTCTTTAGCCCGCCTGGCGACGTCCAGAATGCCCTGCCACTGAGAGATTTTGGCTAGCTGGCGATAAAACCCATCGGTAAAGCCCTTGACATCCACCCTCCAGGCATCAAGCCAGGGCCCTATGGTATCCAGAGCCTCGGGCGTAGCATAGCCATTGGTCACATACACAGTGTATAGATTATTCTTCTTAGCCAGCCTGGCTGAATCCAGGGTGTATTCAAACCAGATCGCGGGCTCATTGTAAGTCCAGGCAATTCCCTGGCACTCATACTTCTTGGTTAGCTCTATCTCCTCTTCCGGGAGCAATTGCTGAGAACCTCGCGGGATATCCACGCAGGAAATCTCCCAATTCTGGCATCCCTTGCAGTGGAAATTACATCCCCAGCTGCCTAAGGAAAACGCATAGGTGCCAGGGAAGAAATGGAATAGAGGTTTTTTCTCAATATGGTCAGGTGCCATCGAGGATACCTCGGCATAATTCATGCTATACAGCTTGCCATCCCGATTGATGCGCATACGGCAGACGCCAAGCTTACCGGGATTAATAAGGCACCTCCACTGGCAAACATGACACCTCACCCTGCCACCAGGGAGTGTCTCATAGAGCATCGCCTCCCTTTCCATCCCTTATTATTATACCACCCCAAACTACCCCACATAATCACAGCCCTGAGTATAATTTCACAGAAAGTCCCACTACTTTAATGGAAAAGGGTCAACAACCCAATGCGGGGAGTAAATCCCGCCCACAAGCTAGGATTGCTCCAGATAAACCTTGCTCAGGTCGGGAATACCCAGGGGACCGAGTTCATAGCCTTTGACATAAGACTTCACCAGGATATAGTTAGTGCCATGGAACAAGGGGAGACAAGGGGCGTCATCAATTACCAGTTGCTCAGCTTGTTGGTACATAGCCAGGCGGACAGTCCTATTCTGTTCTATAGCTGCCTGGTCAAGTAAAGCGTCCAGGCTGGGGTTGTTGTATTCGAAGATATTATTTTCGCTTCCAGTATAAAAGAGGATATCCAGGAAATTATGCGGGTCGGGGTAGTCAGCTATCCAGCCCAGCATGAACATCTCATCCTTCTCTTGTTTCAGGTTATAAAGGAAATTCTCTGGTTCCAGTTGCCTAACCGAGACTTCCACGCCGAGATTTTGCTGCCATTCCTGGATGATGGCACCCAGATAACTGGGAATGCTATTGCCATAGCCTTCAAAAGTCAGGGTGATAAGGGGCAAGTTCGAGACATCTCCATATTTCGAGGCGGCGATGAGCTCTTTGGCCTTTTCCACATCGTAGCCCAGTCCCTCGAGAGTCTCGTTATAGCCAGGCATGCCCGGCGGCAAAATACCATAAGCTTCATTTACCATGTCCCTCAATATCACCTTAGCGATATGCTTTTTATCCACAGCCAGACAAAAGGCACGGCGGACGTTAACGTCGTCGAAAGGTGGTTGGGCAGTGTTGAAGCCAATATAATAGAGGCTGAGCTCAGGCGTTACAGCTAACCCTTGATGAAGCGGGTTTGTCTCATCACTAGCCTGATCAATGTAACTCGTGGACACAAGGGTAACATCAATCTGCCCTGTTTCGTAGAGGGCCATGGGCGCACCAGCGAGAAAGCGAAAGATGACCTGCTCCAATTTGGCAGGTTCGCCGTAATAAATCTGGCTACGCTCTAAAATCAGCCGCTGACCTGGTTTCCATTCCTTTAACTTAAATGGTCCTGTGCCGTCTGGCTCCCGCCACCAGTATTCCCCGGATTCCACATTAGCCCTATCAACCACAAAGGCGGTGGGATAAGCTAGCTTGTTCAGGAAGTAAGCCTTGGGAGCATCAATGGTAACCTGAAGAGTATCGTCATCAAGGACTTCGACTCCGGAGATTTCTCCCGCTGTTCCCGCCAGCATATCTTTGGCACCAACGATATCGCCCAGATACGTGGCGGCTGTGCCAGAGCCGGTAGCAGGGTCGCAAGCTCGCTCCCAGGAGTATTTGAAATCGGCAGCTTTGACCTCCCTGCCGTTATGGAATTTCACCCCCTGTCGCAGGTGGAAGGTATATGTTTTGCCATCAGGGCTTTCTTCCCAGCTCTCAGCAATATCGGGCACTATGGTTAGCTCCTGGTCAAGGCGGACCAAGCCCGAGAATATTTGCATGACGTAGGTATGAGAAGACATGTCGGCAGAAATCGCCGGGTCAAGCGTTATGGGACCGCTATCCCAGAGACGCAGGGCGTCTTCGCCACCCCACCAAAAATAACAACCAGTTAAAGGGAGGAGAAACAAGACAAGAATAAGCGAGAGGAATACTATACGCCGACTTTTTTTGCTGCTTAACTTCATTGCCCTGCTAATCCCATATTCATTGCTTGACCTGGAACAAGCTTGGTACCTCTTTACCAGATGACGATAATTCGCGTTATTGTGTCATCATAGCCAGGCTTGGTCATATAATAGCCCGAAGGGGGGGTTACGCATTGGTAATAACGCTCGCCAATCTCAGGCTCGATCTCCCAATCAAATTGCGGCTCAATAAAGACCAAGCCTTCATCGGTAGTATCAAAGGCAATAATAGCATGCCCGGTTTCCCCTCGATACTCAATAACCACATACGCACAGCGAATTCCCCGCCTTGCAGCATTTGCCTTGACATCCGCAGCAAAATCAACACAGACATATTCACCTTCCACGTATTCTCGCTCACTTGTCATATCTTGGGTCAAGAAATCTTGCATTTCCTGGTAGCCCGGGTCCATCAACACATAGCCATACCCCGTGGTCAGCCTCTCATAATTAGCTTGCAAGTTAAGAAGCTCAGCTTCCAGAGATTCGACAAGTTCTTTTGATGCGTTTAATTCAATTTCAACAGTTGATAGTTCAGCTTGCATCGTGGCTAATTCTGCCGCTACGTTCGTCAATTGTGCTTGTGCCGCCTCCAGTTCATTTGACACCCAGGCTGTGGCGACAAGAAATGTAATAGCCACTATTGCCAGAATAACAATGGCAAGCCAGAATTTTTTATGGGAATGTCTCTCCACTATCATCATTAACACCTCCAAACATTGTCTCTAGGGTGGAAAATAAATGAGCTGGGTCTTTTGAATTCTTTGCCAGTTTTTCAAAGGGACACAAGTCTGTGCCATCGTAGTTAGCGATATAAGGCACTGCGTTCTTACTAATAACGGTTACCCCTTGCCTCTTAAGCATGTCAAGTGCTCCCTGGCTTGCTATGCCAGCATACACCGCAGCTATCCGGGCATGAAGGCAAAGCATAGCTACGGCTAAGCCCACTATGTGGTCAGCCACCGCAGCATTATGTAAACTCTTCTCTATATTCTGGACGGCCTGGAAAAGGGGGGCTACTCCGCGCTCTCTGGAGCTGAAAAGAACTTGCCCTCCCTTCACTATGACGATATTCCATTTCTCTTTCTCCAAAAGAGAGCGAGCCAGGTCAATATCTTCCGTGTTATTCCGCATAGCGTTCTAAACAGTGACTAAATCCTGAGAGAAATATCAAAACCGTTCTGATCATGCAGATTTCGGTTATTTGATTATTTTTGCTCTTTTAGCTGGTATTCCATGTTGCCCAAGCCAAGCTCCTGGGCAGTTCTTACTTGAATCAGGCTATCCGTGCCATTTATCTTGCCTAGTATATCGGCAGAGCTGATGCTGGCAAATTTCCCTAGGGGCTTGCTCTGAGCAATCAAGTCCAACGATGCCTTGTCAATAGCTACCACATCCGTGGAGGCGAGGATACCAATATCGGGAACTACTGGCGAACCTGACGGCGCGGCACAGTCACACAATCGCGTTACATCCTGGACGAAATTAATGAAAGCCACCTTAGAGTGAAACCGGCTTAGCACCCCCGCGGCAGCGTGAGCCAGAGAAACTTGAAACCTTTCTCGTGCCTGGGGAGGCAAGGAATAAACACCCTCCGGGCAAAGATAAAGACAATGACTACAATCCATGCATTTCTCATCATCACGCACCATTTTTTCTTCAACTAACGACAAAGCTTTAAAGGGGCAAATTTCAACGCATTGTCCACAGCCTGTGCATTTGGAGATGTCGATGAGAGCCCGATTTACCCTATGTTGAGCAGCCTTCGACTCCTTGATAACACAGCCCATAGCTACATTCTTGATAGAACCGCCAAAACCAGATAGCGCATGCCCTTTTACATGAGAAAGAACTATCAGAGAATCGGCATCGAAAATCTTCCTGGCTATCTTTATCCTATCTAAAGAGCAACCAGAAACCTGTCCGGGGATATCCACCCACTCTCCATCATAGCCTTGCTCCCCATCGGCGATAACTACAGGCACTCCCACCGATTCCTCAGTAAAGCCATTGCGGGCTGCTGTAGCCAGATATTGGCCGGCGGTGAATCTCCCCATAGGATAAAGAGTAGTGGTATCGGTGACAAACGGTTTGCCTCCAGCTTCCTTAATCAAATCGCATGCCCGGCGCACTATCGGCGGGCGAAGGTAAGCACTACCGCCATATTCTCCCATGTGCACCTTAACCGCTACTGAATCACCAGCAGAGACAACATCGGCTATTTTAGAGTAGAGAGTCCTCAACCCTTTGAGGAAAGCCCTACCCCTATCATAGGGGAAAAAGAAAACCTCGCTTTTTTCGCCAGTCTTCATAATACTCACCTGCCCAATAGTATATCTCAGAAATTAAGCTGTAGTAAATTGATTTAGAACAAATTTCTAGCCTTCAGGCTTAAGTAACTCTTATCGCAGACGATGATGTGGTCAAGGACATCAATGCCTATGATTTCACCAGCTTTAGCCAGCCGCTTGGTTAGCTCAATATCTTCTTTGGATGGCTCAGGGTCACCCGAAGGATGATTATGAGCAAAAATTACCGAGGCGGCGCAGGAAGATATCGCCTCCTTAAACACCTCGCGGGGATGAACAATGCTCGTGTCCAGGCTGCCTATGGAAACTGGCTTGCAATTTATTAACCTGTTCCTAGTATCCAAGCAAAGTACCAAAAAATGTTCCTTCTTCTTGCCTTTCAACTGGCTCCTCACCTCGGCAGCCACATCCTCCGGGGACTTGAGCATCGGCTTGGGGTTCTCATCGGCATCGGCTTCCAGCCTCTTGCTCAATTCAAGGGCTGCTTTAATCTGCGCCGCCTTGGCTGGCCCGATACCTTTTACCTGAGTCAACTCCTCTACAGAAGCATTAGCAACGCCTTTGAGATTGCCAAACCGGCTTAACAGCTTCTGACTAGTCACCATGACGGACTCACCTTTAACTCCTCGACCCAGGATTAAAGCTAAAATTTCCTGGGCAGAAAGAGCCTCACTGCCCAGCTTAAGCAGCCTCTCCCGAGGACGTTCACTGAGGGGTAAATCGTGAACAGTAAAAGAGTCTTTCATAGCTTATCTACAGTTGATTTCTCAGATGGCCTTCACCAGGTTCGCTTCTCCAGAGCCAGAGCACCCCACAAAATCAGTGCTGTGGCTAATGCCGCTAATACAGCAATCAGAGCGGGAGGGGATTGCCTCGCTTCGCTCGCAATGACAGTGTAGCTCGTGAACGTTGCTCGCCAACGAGCATCAAGACCATTTATATCAAAACCATAGACCTCGGTCAAAGCTTCGTCGTAGGTACTACCCTGCTTCAAAAGAGTCAATAAGTCGAGCATCTTGTCCTGTCCATAATTATCCAGAAGGTACTCCACAAGGCTATAGCTTTGAGCGTAGGAAAGGTAAGCTTTTTCGGAGTAAGCGGAAAAGGGACTGCACAGGCTGCGCACCGAAATAAGCTCATCTTTCAAAATAGCCTCTTCCAGGTAGGAGCGAAGAACAGGGTCAAGCTCGCCCTCGTTATGCATAGCTAACCCTTCGTCAAGCCAGAGAGGAAGCTGCCCATAGGGGCTAAAAGTCGCCTGACGAACAACAAGATGCGTCAGCTCGTGAACCAGGGCCCTCTTGCCCCAATCAAGTTCGCTCGGTGAGATACCAATAGCAATTATGCCAAAATCAGTAAAGGCAACGCCGCCACTCCATTCGTTAGAAGAAATCATAGCCCCTTTTAAATCACTGGTGGAGGCATAAATATATATCTTGACGGGCCTTTCTGGATAGGTGCCAATATCCTGGGTCAACCTGGCAATTCCTTCCTCGCAAGCATCCATCAATTCTCGGGCGAAGGAATCACCGCCTGCATACCAGAAAAGGGTCAGCTCACCACCCTGAGGTACGGTATTAGTCAAGCTCTGCCAAGAATAGCGTTTGTCATCGAAATGCATTATCTTGGGAGAAGTCTCAACTCTATTCTCATCAGCATCCTCAATCATCCACCAATATGTGACTTCAGCACCAGGAGGCAAGCTCCCATTCCTCATATCCCATACCCAATTAGCCTCTATCCTGTTTGCCGGGGTAAAATCAGCCCAACCCTCACTGACAACTTCAGCGTAGTTCATCTTATCCACCTGGTAGTAAAGACGGACATCAACGATATCAACATAGCTTTCAGCCTCAAGAGTGAACACAGCCTGGCTTGGAAAATCTACATCTACATCGCTAGCTGTAACTGCAATACCAGCATCGGCTGCAACGAGGGAAGGGCTTAAAAGCCAGAGAAACGCCGAAGTTATTAAGGCGATGCGTCTAATCATTTCCCCACTCTAGACCGAAGGTAGGCAGTAATGAATCCGTCCAGTGCTCCATCCAGTACAGCTTCAGCATCGTGAACCTCATAATCGGTGCGATGGTCCTTCACCATTTTGTAGGGGTGAAGAACGTAACTTCTGATTTGATTTCCCCAACTCGCTTCAATACGCTCGCCTTTTATCCTGGCTCTCTCCTCCTCTTTCTTCTTGCGGTCAAGCTCCAGGAGGCGAGAATAAAGAACCTTCAAAGCAGCTTCCTTGTTTTGGTGCTGAGACCTTTGACCCTGGCAAGTAGCTACCAGCCCTGTAGGTAAGTGAGTTATCCTGACAGCGCTGCTTGTCTTCTGCATATGTTGACCGCCAGGACCACTGGACCTGAAAGTATCTATTCTCAAGTCTTCCGGGTTTATTTTGACATCCACCGTCTCTTCAGCCTCGGGGAGGACTTCCACCAGGACAAAAGACGTGTGGCGGGCATGGTCAGCATCAAAGGGGGACAGTCGCACCAATCTGTGCACTCCGTGCTCACTTTTGAGATAGCCATAGACATAATCTCCCTTAATCTCCACGATAGCGCTTTTGATACCAGCCTCTTCTCCCGGGGAGACATCTAAGACTTCAGCCTCATAATCATGCCGCTCTGCCCACCTCAAATACATCCTGAGCAACATGTTTGCCCAATCCTGAGACTCCGTGCCACCAGCGCCAGCATGAAAGGCGAGCATGGCATTTCGGCTATCGTAATCGCCAGTAAAAAGCTGCTGGCTCTCCAACTGTTCAAACCGAGAGCTCAGCTTTTTTAGCTCCAGTTGTATCTCTTCCTTAAGAGAGTAATCTTCCTCCCCGATAGCTAGAACAATCATTTCCAGAAGATCGGCGGCTTTCTTCTCCAGCCCGCGCCAAATATTGACCAGATTCTTCTTGCCCCTGAGCTCCCGCATGATAGCTTGAGCTTTAGCCGGATCACGCCAAAAATCAGGTTGGGCTGACTCTGCCTCTATCCTGGCAATTTCCTTTTCCTTGCCAGGGATGTCAAAGATGCACCATGATATCTGAGATTTGGCGAAGCAAGGCTTCTAGATTTTCCTTCTCTTCTTGCATTTGAAATACTCCTTAATTTAATAACTTCGCTTGGCAGCTCGGTTCGGAGGTCAACATTCCTCCAGCAGCGAGGTGAGCCAGGCGGGTAGGTTCAGGAAGTCTATAACCACGGCAGCAGTTTATCACCCATTGTAAAGCCGATGCCAGGTCAATTTTGTGGCCCACGGAAACATATATTGGCTTCACTCCAGATTTAGTCCTTAACGCCGCTCCAATAAGCTCTCCATTATCAAGCAGTTCAGCATGAGAGTCAGCCTCTTCTCCCACAAGTCGATGCTGGCCACAAAGAATAGATTTTGCACAGCCTATAGTAGGCAAATTAAGAAAAAGTCCCACATGTGAGGCGAGCCCCAATCTCCTGGGATGAGCAATCCCTTGACCATCAATCAGAATAAGATCGGGAACATTACATAGTTTTTCACAAGCAGCCAGAATTAAGGGACTTTCTCGAAAAGACAATAGGCCAGGAATATAGGGAAATGTAATCTTACCTTCAACTACCTTTACCTCGACTATGCTAAATTCAGGGTAACGGAGAACTACCACTGCTCCTCTTGCTACACTCTGAGCATCAGGAGCAGATATGTCAATACCGGCAACAAGGCGTGGTTTAATAACTTCACTTTCAGTTACCACCCTTTTCGCCAGGCTCAATTGTATTTCCTTCGCTCGGCCAACGCTCACCTCCCACCCATGTAATGTGTGCACTTTCATATCTTGAATTATAAAGCATTCCACTGTAATAACAAACTTTGAAGTTGTGATATGTAAGGAGCGCGGATTCTTACCAAGAGTACCAATTTGCCAAAAAAGGAACCACCATGTTACAATCACGGACGTAATCAATCATCAGTTGCTGAAATGATTATCCTACCGATTACAGAAGCAGCTTATGCGCAAATGTTGTCTAGTAGTAGCCCAGGGAACTATCAAGAAGACGTGTTATGGCCAAAGAAATCACCAGTAGCGTAGAAACCATCGAGGTCGAAGCCGAGAAGATACTCGCAGAGGCAAGGACCAGAGCCAGCGAAATCCTCCTTGAAGCTAAGGAAGAGGCTAAGAAAATACTTTCTTCTCAGTTGCCCCTCGACGAGCTAAAAACTAAGTGTGACAAGATTGTAAGTAAGGCTAGGGCGGAAGCCGATAAAAAAATCAAGGATTCTGAGAAGAAAGCTGCTGAAATCAGCATCAATGCCGATAAGAAAGTAAAAGAGATTACGGAGCTCGTGGTGAATATCGTCAGGGGGAAAAGCTGACATGATACCTTTAATCGTCAATACGCCTGACCCCATGGTTAAAGTCAGGGTAATGACTCCCAAGGATTACTCCACCCAGACCCTCAAAACTCTACATAGTGCTGGTGTGCTTCATATTGAGGAAAGCGAAGAGCTAAAGCCCGTAGACAAAGAAGCCATTGAACGGGAACGAAAGCAAATCGGTGAATTACTAACCAGCATTAACGATGCATTAGCTTATATTCCAAAGGGAGAAAGAGTGTCGCTGGGAGAGGATATGGAGGTTATATATGCCAGGCCCCTTGACGAAATTGACAGCGAAGTAAGGGCGTTATGTACCAAGCTCAGCAAAATGCATCAAATAGCCGCCAAACTCAACGAAAATATTAAGGAGCTAACAGAACTGGGCAAGTATCTTGGCTCTCTGGGACAGCAGGCTGATATCAAATTAAGAGATTTAAATTTTTCCGGGGGTTATCTTTTCTCCCGGGTTTTTGTGTTTCCTAACGAGCTATTTGAAACTCTATACCCTAAACTTAGAGAGCACCTGCTCGAGAACATTGTGGTCATTATAGAAAACGAGACCGTCTTATATGTCATTGCTAAAGTTGAAGACCGGGAAATCATAGAGTCTACAGTCAGGAATGGTGGTGGCAAAATTCTACAGATACCAGAAAAGGATTTGACCCTGAGAGAATTCTTTAAGGCAGCCGACAGTAACATTCACAATTTTGAAGAAGAACTGGCAAAGCTTCATACCGAGATTGAGAGCAGAACCAGAGAGAATTTGAAGACACTCGTCCTTTTCCGGGAGGCATTATCAGCCGAAACAGAAAGGTTAGCAGTCTTAGCCAAAGCCTGTGAAGCAAAATACGTCACATTAATAGAGGGGTGGATTCCAGAGGCTAGTGCAGAGGATATAATTTCTGAGATTAAAGACAAAGTGGACTATGTGTTCATTGATACCAAGAAGCCGCAGGAGGTTGAGGAGCCGCCTACCAAATTTAGGAATTTTCGTGCCTTACGGCCATTCCAAGTCGTGGTGAACCTCTTTGGCATCCCCAAGTATAGGGAATGGGATCCCACACCCATAATATCTTACTCTTTTCCTTTTTTCTTCGGTCTGATGATGAACGATGTGGGGTATTCGGCTATACTCCTATTATTCGCTAATCGCGGCTTGAGGAAGTTCGTTGACGACCCCGAAACCGAAGGATTTAAGCTATTTCAGAGAATGCTCTATATAAGTGGCGGGGCTGGGCTTGCCTTTGGGTTGCTCACGGGCAGCTATTTTGGGAATTTCGTCCAGCTTTTCAGGATTGAGAGTCTAGCCCTTTCCAAGTGGATTCAAACTCTACTTGGAAATCCCATACAATTCATAATCCTCTCAATAATCATAGGCCTGATTCATGTGAATATAGCACATGTACTGACGCTCATTAAGGGGGCAAAAGCAGGTAGTAAAGGAACAGTGGTCAGTAAAGTTGGTCTATTCCTACTGGAAATCGGAGCAATACCCGTGATCATACATTATTTGCTTCACGCAGATATCCCCATATTACCAGAACAGGCATATCCTATTCTGTTATATGTCGCGGCCGTGGGCTTAATCTTGATTATCGCCTCCTATCTGAGAATGAACGGCATCCTTTTGGGGGGGATTTTCTCGTTGTCCGAAGTAACCGGAATCCTGGGTGACGTCATGTCATATTGCAGGCTGGCAGGTGTAGGCTTAGCTACGTATTACCTCGCTTATTCTTTCAATCTGATGGCTACCCTATTGCCCGGTCTGATGCCAGCGGCAATTCGAGTGATTGCTGGTCCATTGTTGACAGTGATAATTTTGCTTGTTGGACATACAATCAATGCCGCTCTGAGCGGTATTTCGTGTTTTGTTCACTCTCTCAGGCTGTGTTTTGTGGAATTTCTCCTCAAGTTCTACGAGGGTAGCGGCAGAGAGTATAGTCCATTCCGGTTGAAGACTCGACCCGTGTTTGTAAAAGCAAAATCTTAGAAAGGAGTGTGAAATGGCATTGGATCCAACAGCATTAGCAATTCTTGGTGGGGCCATAGGACTGGCTGGTGGCATGGCCGGTTCTTCGATAGGCGTCGGTATAGCGGCATCCGCGGGAGCCGGCACGCTGGCTGAAGAGCCCGGGCAGTTTAGAAATGTTATCTTGCTATCATCTCTTCCCATGACACAGACCTTTTACGGGCTCATAGTTCTCATACTTATCATAACCACGGTGCTACAAAATATAACTAGCATGGGCAATGGTCTGGCTGTGCTGGGCTGTGGTATTTTCGTCGCGGCCGCTGAGGGTTTCTCGGCAGCATATCAGGGCGTTATCTGCGCTTCAGGCATCTCGCTCTTGCCCAAGACGAAAGGAAAACTACTAACTACTACCATGATATTGGCCGTACTTGTTGAGCTGTGGGGTATACTGGGAATAGTGTTCACTGTACTGACGCTAAGCCTGCTAAACCTTTTCTAAGGGTGTCTCAAAAATGGAGAAAATAAGCCAAGCTGTCTTAAGTAAGGTAAAGGCGGAGGCTCAGAGTATAACGGAAGAGGCTGAGAAGAAGGCACAGGAGGAGACAGAGAAAGCCAAAAGGCAGAAGGAAGCGCGGTTCGAGGAAGAGAGAGGCAGAATGCTGGGAGAAGCAAAGGAAGAGGCTGCGAGAATTTCGGCTCAGGCTTCTATTAAAGCGCGACAACAGATATCGAGTGCGAAAGCTGACACAATCGCCAAAATAATTGACGGGGCGCGGAAGGAATTGTCCCAAATTTCCAGCGATGAAAATCACCTTCTAAACTTGATTAGGGAAGCTATGAACGGACTCGGTGTCGATAAAGGCAGAATTTACGTTTCTCCAAGAGCTGTAAGTTCTGTACGAAAATTTCTTGAAGCGGATAAGGAATTATCTGGCAAGATATTGGAGGTGCGGGAATCCAATTGCCTGGGTGGGGTCATAGCCGAGGATATTGATGGAAAGCTCAGGATAGATAACACTTACGAGACCAGACTCGAGACCGTGCTACCCAAGTTGCTGCCCAAGATAAGTAAGGAACTCTTTGAAGCTCCGTAAGGGAATATTGTGCTCAATCCAAGATACGCATTTATATCTGCTTGCCTGAAAGGCGAGGAACCTAAAACTGTCACCTCCGAACATATAGACAAAATGATGACAGCATCCAACCTCCAGGATGCACTGGCAATTATTAGAGAGACCGACATAGGGAGCTATCTGGAGGAATTGCCTGTTAGAACTTTTGATGATCTAGATGAATGCTTGTGGCGCTATCTCGCGCAGCGCATTAGCTATGTAGAATCATTTAAGTTCCTGCCCAAAGATGTACTGAAAGTATCCAGGGCATATATAGTGAAATATGATGTCTCAAATATTAAAGCTGCCTTACAAGGCATTTCAACTGGTAAAAAGGCCCGCATGATACCGGTCGGGATTATCCACAACAATGGATTGTTAGATGGGCTTTCCAAAGCTGAGAATGTGGATGACATCGCCCAGCTACTTATCAAGTGTAAACTGGGAGATTATGCACCTGCCCTGGAACAGTATAAAACAGATAAAGGAGCAAAATCGAAGTTCCTTGTTGAGGCTAAGTTAGACGGTGAGTACTATAAAAGCATGTTAAACACGGCAAGAAGAATAAAAGATGGCTCTGTACTTACCAAAGCCTTCGGCTTGGTGATAGACCTAACAAACCTGCAAATTGCCTCGAGAGCTGTAATTGAAGGCATAGGACCCGATGCTGCTGAATTTATTATTGCCGGCGGATATAGGATTACAGACAAAGCCATCAAAGAATTACTACCCCTTAAAATGACCGACATACCTGCCAGGCTGGAGGATACCCAATATCAGGATATAGCAAATGAAGTATCCACGAGCTATGATAAAACAAAAAGCATCACGGCTGTAGATGAAATTATCGATAAGCATAAGTTCAGGATGCTCAAGGAG
>Ga0299912_10002570_pt1 | contig 14878 bp, 11 predicted proteins | sample RVTome_2_FD_207667 | JGI IMG/M metagenome (GOLD analysis project Ga0299912, IMG submission 207667) | Soil microbial communities from uranium-contaminated site in the Upper Colorado River Basin, Wyoming, United States - RVT95D214 (version 2) ... | reverse complement strand
AGGTGGAAGAGTTGCCCGCCGATGTGGGCGGGCTTGAGGCCGCCCTTATTGCCTGGAACCAGATCTACGAGAGGGTGCGGCCTCATCAAGCCCTGGGTTACAAGACACCAGAGCAGTTCTATCAAGACTGGCTTATAACTCATTCCAGTAGAGAGGAGGTATTGTCCGATATGTCTTGACCCTATACACAATGTTGACAAATGCGGTAACGCGGAGTTATAATCCCTTCCGTGGGCCTACGCTATCGTCTTCTTCTGAGTTACAAGGGGGGTCTCGTGTGTTTAGCGAGTTCAACGCTATGAAGGAGGGGCACCATAGTGACGGCAAGTTTGACAGCGAAAGGCTATGTTTTCGCTACCCCCTTGATACCTAGTTACAGCCAGCAATATCCTGACGGAAGGCGGTCTCACTGTAGTAACAACAGTGAGACCGCCTTCCCCTTTTGTCGCCATATCAGCGGTTAGAAAGGAGAGTAAGTTGGAAAAGAAGGTGCTACCATTGAAGGAGGGGTTATTCCACATCCCTGACTCCTCCACCGACGAGGCTTACCTCATCGGGAGTAAGTGCCGAGTGTGCGGGTATGTCGCCTTTCCCAAAAAGGTTATCTGCCCGGCCTGCGTCCGGGACGATACCATGGAGGAAGCCCCTATCGGCAAAAAGGCTAATATCGCCTCGTTTGCCCTTATGGGCCAGGCCCCAAAGGGGTTCACCGCTCCCTATTTCCAAGCCATGGTCAGACTCGAGGAGGGCATCACTATCGCCACTACCCTCACCGATTGTGAACTCAAAGAGGACGCGGTGGAGATGGGGCAGCCGGTGGAGCTAGTCATCACGAAGATCAAGGTGGACGACCAGGGCAACGATATCATCGCCTGGAAGTATCGCCCGCTCACTAAGAAATAGAGGAATCTAAACGAAGAGAGCAGTTGCAGAGTAAAGGAGGTTTAACATGAGAGAGGTTGCCATTATCGGGGTGGGCATGCACAAGTTCGGAAAGTTCCCTAATGAAAGCCTCAAGGACTTGGGACGCGTTGCCGTCTGGAATGCAATACACGACGCCAATATAGAGGCGCATGATATTCAGACTGCCTATGTCGGCAATGCCGGCGCCGGCCTTCTCACTGGCCAGGAGTGTGTCCGCGGTCAGGTCATCCTCAACGATGCCTGCATCTTTAGCGTCCCCGTTACTAACGTAGAGGGGGCCTGTGCTTCCGGCCTCATCGCCCTCAGAGAGGCGTGGATCGCTGTCGGCTCGGGTATGTACGATGTCGCCCTGGCCTTAGGCGTGGAAAAGATGTATATCGACGATACGGCTAAGGTTCTCCAAGTCCTCGGCGCTGGCACCGATATGGAGTCGGTGGGCAGCATCGGCTACCAGTTCAGTGGCGGTTATGCCCAAGGAATACAGCAGAATATGCGCCGCTACGGCTGGACCAGGGAGGACCTCGCGCTGGTGGCGGTCAAGAACAAATACAATGGAGCGAGGAACCCCTATGCCCAGTTTCAGAAGGAGACCACCGTGGAAGAGGTCCTCAACTCCCGTGTGGTGGCTTATCCCGTCACCATATTCATGACCGCCCCCATCGGCGACGGGGCAGCGGCCGCCATCATCTGCCCTAAAGAGATGGCCTCCAAGTTTACCTCGAAGCCGCCCATCATCATCAAGGCCATGGCCATGCACTCCCCTGGCTTCAGAGACTATCGCTTGCCACCTCGGGAGCCAGACACCACTAAGCGGGAGGTATCGAGTCTATCCGCTAGAGAGGCCTACGAGACCGTGGGCATCGGCCCTGACGACGTGGAACTGGCTGAGGTACATGACGCCATGACCCCCGCTGAGCTCAGCACCTATGCTTCCCTGGGTTTCTGCAAGCCGGGCGAGGGGAACATCCTCGTTCGGGAGGGCCGCACTAGCCTCACTGGTGATATCCCCGTCAATACCAGCGGTGGCCTCTCCGCTCGAGGCCACCCCATAGGAGCTACTGGCCTCGCTCAGGCGGCTGAGATTGTATGGCAGCTCCGCGGTGAGGCCGGCCCCCGCCAGATACCGGGCAAGAGCGGTAAGGGCCCTAGAATCGGCCTGATCGAGAATAACGGCGGCACAGTTGGATCAGGCGCCGCTGTGAGCACCGTCAGCATCTTCATGCGCGATTAGACTGGAACATATTACTAGGATAAAGCGGAAGTACAATCGCATAACACTCTAAAGGAGGTTTGTACCTTGGCTGAGGAATTTAAGCACCTTTTCACGCCTTTGCAGATCGGGACCACCACAGTTAGAAATAGGATCTTGAGCACCGCCCACCTCACTGGTATCGGCAGCCGCGGTGCCGGTGGGATGGGTGGCGGGGGAATCCTGCCCGATGCCCTCATCGCCTATTGGGCCTCCAAGGCCAAGGGTGGCATCGGCCTTATCGTCACTCAGGTCCACCCCATCCATCACTCCGCCGGAGGCGATGTCTTCAGCTTCCCCGGTGCCGTGGTGGCCTTCCGTAAGGCCGCCGACGGCGTCCATGAGCACGGGGCTAAGCTCGTCGCCCAACTATGGCACCCCGGCAACCAGGGCGGCTCGGCTATGCGAAACCCCTGGGCCCCCTCCGTGGTGCCCGCCCTGGAGGGCTGGTACCCGCCCCACGAGATGACGGTGGAGGAGATCAAGGAGGTCATCGCCGGCTATGCCCATGGCGCTGCCGTTGTCCGTGAGGCCGGCCTGGATGGAGCTGAGATCCATGGCGCACACGGCTACCTCATCACCCAGTTCCTCTCCCCCCTCACTAACCGCAGAACCGATGAGTACGGCGGCAGCCTGGAAAAGCGCACCCGCTTCGCCTGTGAGATCATCGACGCGGTACGCACCGCCGTGGGGCCCGACTTCACGGTGGGGATGAGGATCAGCGGTGATGAGTTCATTGAGGGAGGGTACACCCTGGATGATATGCTCAAAATGGTCCCCCTATTCACCAAAGACCATAAGCTCGATTACCTCAGCGTCAGCGCCGGTACTTATAGGTCCGCCCCTACCATCATCGCCCCCATGTATTACCCCCTAGGCTTCAACGTTTACCTCGCCGCCGCCGTCAAGGCGATCGTGGACATCCCCATATTCTGCATCGGCCGTATCAACGATCCCGTTGTCGCCGAGGAAATCTTGGCCAATAATCAGGCTGATATGATTGGCATGACCAGAGCCAACATCTGCGACCCTGAGCTCCCCAATAAGGCCCGCGAGGGACGCCTCGAGGACATCCGTAAGTGCATGGGCTGTAATGAGGGCTGCTGGGGTCGCCTCGACTCCGGCCAGTCGGTGACCTGCGCCATAAACCCAGTGGTGGGGCGTGAGCTGGAGCCCGGCTGGCTGGAGCTGATACCGGCTGGGAAGCAAAAGAAGGTGATGGTCATAGGGGGCGGGCCGGGCGGCTGCGAGGCGGCCAGAGTCGCCGCTGCCCGTGGGCACTCCGTCTCCCTCTACGATAAAGCCTCCGAGCTGGGCGGCCTGGTCAACGTGGCCCGCCTGGCCCCTGGCCAGGAGGGCTTCCAGGATATTGCCCGCTGGCACAGCTATCAACTGAAGCAGCTTAACGTTGACATGCACCTGAACACCGAGGTTACCGCAGATATGGTCAAGGCCCAAAACCCCGACACGGTGGTGGTGGCTACTGGCTCCCTCCCCCTCATTCCCGACTTCCCCGGCGTTGACCAGGACAACGTGGTGGAGGCCAGAGATATGTTAAACGGCAAGGTCAACGTCGGCGAGAGGGTCATCGTGCTGGCCGGCAACCACCATATGCAGCCCCTGAGCGTCGCCGATTTCTTGGCCAGCCGAGGCAAAAAGGTGGAGATCGTCACCGAGGAATACCACGCCGGCTCGCACGTGGAGATGATCACCCGCATGGCAATCTATGCCCGCCTCTACCAAAATGGAGTTGTTTTCACTCCTTGCAACGTGGTGAGAAGCATCTCTGGCAATACTGTCACTTTGGCCAACGTGTTTAGCGGAGAAGAGCGCCAGGCAGAGGCGGACACCCTGGTCTTGGCCTGCGGTGGCAGGGAGGATAACTCCCTCTATTACCAGCTCAGAGGTCAGGTGCCTGAGCTTTACCGGATAGGCGACTGCAATGGCGTTCGCAGGATACTGGACGCCGTTCTGGAGGGCGCTGTCGTAGGCAGACGGTTATAGGATCGATTCAATGCGGGAGGGGAGCTGACAAACGATATTAAGATGCGCTTCAGATTCCTATTGCGGGATGGCTCGACGGACAGTGGTCGATTGAGTAGTGTTTTCGAGAAGATAGTTGAGGCCGCTCATTGCTAGTTGAAGTGGAAAGTTCCGATTGGGAGGGAAAATGATACGGGAGATTCATCACGTGGGGCTCGCCGTGCGCAGTATAGACTCCGTCGCCGCTTTTATCGAGGAAGTTTTCGGGGCGAGGCTAGTCCCGGGCTATGCCATGGAGACGAGGGAGTTCGTGTCCCGCATGGTTAAGGCGGGCCAAAATCATTTCGAGCTGCTAGAGCCCAGAGGTAATGGTGGCCTCATCGAGAGATTTCTCGAGAGTAGAGGGGAGGGGATCCATCACGTCTCCCTTCGAGTTGAGGATGTGGAGGAGGTACTAAGGGTTTGTGAAGCGAGAGGCATGACGCTCATAGGTCGCCGTTTCATACACCCCAAAAGCGCCTACGGCGTGTTGATAGAGTTGATGGGGAAAGACGAACTGACCGACCTTTGAGCTGAACTATGTAAGCTTGCTAGTTACGAAGGTATTAGGAACTCACAACCTCCGATGTCTAAGACGAGATCTAGAAAGGTTCAAGATGGACAGGAAGGTTTTCCAACCAATCGACATCAATGGAATGCATATCAAGAATAGAGTGGGATTATCCTCTCTACTTAACAATCCGGTAGGGGAGAATGGCGGCATAAGCGATTTGACGATCAGATGGTTTGAGCAGCGGGCAAAAGGTGGGGCAGGGCTCATAATGACTGGCGCGGTTCAGCCGATTGCTCCAAAGCGTTGTGATGAGGTGGGGCTTCTCATGAGGGCTGGGCTTGCCCTCTATGATGATGGGCATATTCCAGGTTTTGCTAGGCTCGCAGACGTGATGCACTCGTACGGCGCCAGATTGGGAGTCCAAATCGCAATTATCGGTCCGATGGGAGGAATAGCGCCTTCACCGCCGCCCTATCCCGATGAAAGGCATCCTACACAAACCGTGGCTGAAGCTTTGAGGGGGCAGTCCACGCCCATAAGGGAGTTATCCATTGGGGAAGTCGAGGACTTTGAAGACGATGTTGCCGCCGCTGCAGCAAGGGCGAAGGCAGCAGGGGTCGATTGTGTGGAGTTGCATTGTAGCCACGGTGGTGCGACTCTTCACTGCTCCTTCATCTCGCCTTTTTACAACAAGCGCACCGATAAGTACGGTGGAGACTGGAACGGGAGGTTGCGCTTTCCGATCGAAACGATCGCGAAGATGAGGGAGGCTGTCGGAGAAGGCTACCCTATACTGGTCAGGATTTGTGCTGATCAACTATTGGGGACAAGGGGCATTACAATAGGGGATACCACTGAGATCATCGTCCCTGCCCTAGAAAGGGCGGGTGTGGATTGTTTTGATGTCTCGCAGGGAGATAACATACGTTCTGTCGAGGGCATCTCCATTCCACTATACTATCCCAGGGGATGTTTCATCCACTTGGCAGCGGCGGTTAAGAAGGTTACGAAGCTTCCTGTGATTGGGGTGGGAAGGATTGTTGACCCGGATATGGCCGAGAGATTCCTGCAAGAGGGCAAGGCTGATATCATCTACATGACCAGGCAGCTAACAGCCGATCCAGAAACCCCCAACAAATACTATGAGGGAAGACCTGAGGACATTCGGAAGTGCATAGGATGTCTTGGCGGTTGCGGCAGACCCTGCCCAGTCAATTACGATATACAGGATGAACCGCTTCCCCTGCTCCCTGCGGAAAAACCAAAGTATGTTTTGGTCATAGGTGGGGGGGTGGGGGGTATGGAGGCGGCTAGAGTGGCTGCCTCAAGAGGGCACAAGGTGACTTTGATTGAGAGAGAGGCCGAGCTTGGGGGTATAGTAGCCGCTCTAGCGCTAAATCCACTAATGGCCGAGTTCAGAAATCTCGTTGACTACCTTGCTATGCAGTTGAGAAGGCTGAAAGTAGATGTAAGAGTATGTAAGGAGGGTACCGCAGCCGTCGTTAAAGAGCTAAGCCCTGATGTAGTCATAGTCGGGACAGGCTCGTCTATGATAGTGCCCGAAGTCGCCAAGGGAAAACCAGGGGTGATGACCCACGTTGAGTCTCTAGTGAGGAGAAGAGAAATAGGCAACAAAGTCGTCATATGGGGGCTAGTGGGAGCCTCGTGGGCTATTGCACTTGCTGAAGAGGGGAAGGACGTGGTTCTCATTGGTCGAGGCGGGGAGGATACCTTGGCAAGAGATGAAACGAGCTCAAGGAGGTGGTGGATTTTCAGAAAGTTGACGGATGTCAATGTAGTTAGAGGAACAGCCGAGGCGGCAAGGATTAGCAATCCGGAAGTCCTCTATTACGTCGATGTGGAGGATGTCACTGCCGAAGGGGTAAGAATAGTGGATAGGGAAGGCAAGAAGAGGGTACTTCCCTACGATACCCTGATTATCTCTAGAGAGAGGGTGAGCAACGATTCTTTTATTGACGAGCTTCAAGGCAAGGTGGCGGAGGTTTACAGGATTGGGGATTGCTCACAGGTCGGAGAAATCAAGGATGCGATCTGGAGTGCCAACGAGGTGGCAAGGAGAATCTAGATACTATCTGGGACATCATAACGAACTTCATAGAGAGGAGACGAGAATGCCGGCACCGTTGGAAGGATATCGAATTCTGGATTTCACCCGGTATTATCAGGGGCCTCATGGGACAGTCATGCTCGCTGACATGGGCGCGGAGGTGATCAAGGTAGAGCCCCGAGTGACTGGTGAGCCAAACCGAGTCGTGGCGCAACGGCCTGATGGGTTCAGCCCAACTTTTCAGACCAATAACCGGGGCAAGAAGAGCATCACCGTGGACACCCGGAAGGAATTGGGTGCAGAGATTATCAAGAAGTTGGTTACGGAGATAGATGCAGTGGTGGAGAACTTCCGCCCCGGCGTCATGGATAGGATGGGCCTGGGCTACGATGTTCTCTCCCGCATCAATCCCCGCCTGATTTATGCCTCGGCTTCTGCTTTCGGGCTTAGAGGGCCCATGACCTATTGGCCCGGCTACGACATCTGCGCTGAAGCCATGTCAGGGTTGATGGTAGCCAACCAGGAGTCCGATGGGACGCCCAGACTGGTGGGTCTCCCTACTACCCCTTTTGCCGACCACCTGGGAGGGATGCAACTCGCCATGGGGGTGATGATAGCCCTGTTAGCGCGGGAGAGATGGGGCATTGGGCAGAGTCTGGATGTGTCACTGTTGGGCACTATGGTGGAAACGCAGGCCTGGCCCTATTGCTGGCGTCCTGGGGTTGACCAGATAACGTCCATAAGGGGAGGGACAAGGGCACGTGGTGGTGTGACCTACAATCACTACAGGGCGGCCGATGGCAAGTGGGTCGCGGTTGCCGCCATAGGCGGCGCTAACCTCTGGCTACCATTCTGCCAGGCCTTGGGAATCGAGTGGGTGAGCCAGGACCCCAGATTCGCTAACCCCAGAGATAGAGCCCAGCACGGACAAGAGCTTTTCGAGATCGTGGAGAAGTCCTTCCTCTCTAAGCCGAGAGATGAATGGGTCAGGATTTTCAATGAACATGATATCCCAGTTGCGCCTATCTATGACTATGCTGAGGCGGCGGTACACCCCCAGATAAGGGACAATGACTACCTGGTGACCATCGATCACCCCAAGTGGGGCCAAGTGCAACAGGTTGGGCTTGCTGTGCAGTTGACTAAGACGCCAGGGAAGATAGGAATCCTCACGCCGGAAGTAGGAGAGCACACGGAGGAAATCCTGGCTGAGGTGGGTTATACAGCCCAGCAGATCGCTGAACTTAGAGAGCAGGAGGTGATCTGATGGTCTCGGAAGAAGAACAAATGTAGTAAGGCAAAAGATGAGTTGAGAAAAGGAAGGAGAGGAAAGTGCTCAAAAACAAGAAAGCATTGGCAATCGTCTTAGGCTTTGTGGTATTGGCAGCGCTGTTAATCGGATGTGCTGCGGGAGAGGAGAAGGCGACACCCACTGCCGCGGCCCAGACGCCAGGAGTAGGAACCCCAACCGCAGCGGCTACTAAAGCCGAGCCGAAACGCGGCGGCACGTTGAACGTCTATATGGGAGATCCCAGCGTGCTCGACCCACAAAGGGGTACGACGTCCAACGCACATTACAACGTGGTTGGCCTTTGGCTGACCGGCCCTACCTACGGGCCAGGAACCGAATATACTGATTCCACCCCCGGCCCACAGCTAGCGGAAAGCTGGGAGATGTCTGCTGACGGCCGTATCTATACCTTCCACCTGCGCCAGGGGGTGAAGTGGCAGGATAAGCCCCCGGTGAACGGACGGGAGGTGGTGGCCTCCGATGTGAAGTTCACCTTCGACCGCATCTTTAGGGTGGCCAAAAACATGTATGGCATGTTCCTAGGCTCTGTAACCAGCATCGAGGCCCCGGACAAGTATACCGTGGTGTTTACCTTAGATGAGCCTTTCTTCGACTTCCTGGAAAACACAGGCAACTTCTGGACTGTCATTATTCCGCCGGAGTGCGAAGAGAAGATCCCCGGGGGATTCAGTAACGTGGAGGCTACCATAGGCGCGGGCCCCTTCACGCTGGAGAGCTACCAGCCCAATGTGAAGGCGGTCTTCAAAAGGAATCCCACCTACTTCCGCTCCCCAATGCCTTACCTCGATGGGATCCAAGGCATTAACATTGCGGATTCGTCGACGCGACAGGCGGCCCTGCGCGCGGGCAATCTCGACATTTCGAGTGTGGATGCCGTCAACCTCGAGCTTTTCAAGAGGACGAACCCTGAGCTGCAGATGCGAGAAGAGCTACCTAGTGCGGGTTGGGCCATAGCCATGAGAACCGATAAGCCTCCCTTCAACGATGTGCGGGTGCGCCAGGCCATCGCACTCGCCCTCAACCGCCAGGAGTGGGTCGATACCATATATATGGGACATGGCGTCGTCGACAATGGCGTTCTCAACGCGGCCATGACGCGATGGAAGCTACCCACCGACCAACTGGGCGAAGGAGCAAAGTACTATCGTTATGATCCCCAGGAGTCGAAACGGCTCCTGGCAGAGGCTGGCTATACCAATGGTTTTGAGACCACGTTTACGGTTTCCGGTGGAGTGGGCACCGCTACAATGGAAGGGTGTGAGCTGATCGTTGACTACCTCTCGAGGGTGGACATTAAAGTGACCCTTAAGCCGATGGAAACGGGGGCCTGGCTCTCCAGCGTAGCCTCCGGTGGCAAATATGAGGGCATGGCCTACAGCGGGGAGTGGGTCACCCCCTGCGCGGGCCTCAAGATTGTAGGCTGGTACGGGCCAACCCAGTTGACCAATATCAGCCACGTAAACGATCCGAAAATGAATGAAATGATGGAGAAGTCCGCGAAGTGTGTGACCTTCGAGTGTCGCAAGGAGGTGGTTGACGAGTTTCAGCGCTACGACTCCGTCATGCTCTACCGCATCACCCTTCCCACCGGCAATGGGATCACTCTGTGGCAACCCTGGGTCAAAGACTACCAGTCTAAGGCGTACGGCTGGTCAGGCCAAGTATATCAGTATATCTGGCTAGACAAGTAGAGGTAGGCCCGGAGACAGATAAGGGGCCAAAGGGGATAAGCGGCTGATCCGCTTATCCCCATATCCTTGTATGGCGCGTATAACGCCATTGTCTTGGCTCACGATATCATAGAGCAGTGCAAGAGATAAGGAATGCACTCTAGCCTTAAGTAATCTAAGAGACACTCAGCAAAGTAGAATTTCCTAGGAGGCGAAGAAATGGCCGTACGCACTAAGGAAGAATACATCGAGAGCCTGAGAAAACAGAAGCCCAAGGTCTACATGGCGGGAGAGGAGATAGAGAACATCGTTGAACACCCTGCTTTCCAAGCAGGGATAAACTCCGCTGCAGTAACCTATGAGGTCGCGCACGACCCTGAATATCGCGATGTTTCGAGAGTGCTATCCCCCCTCATCAATGAGGAGATCAGCCGTTGGACCCACCTAATGCGAGATGAACAGGACGCCATTGCCAAGGTCAAAGTGATGAGGGGAGTCTCAGAGCACCTGTGCCCCTGCTGCTATAGATGTATCACCTCTGACTTTTTACATGCTATGTGGGCCGTCAGTTATGATATCGATGAGAAGCATAACACAGAATACCATCAGAGGGTTGTGGAATTCGTGAAGGAGGCCCAAAGAAACGATTGGATCATTGGAGGGTCTATAGTAGATGCCAAGGGGGATAGGAGCAAAGGGCCAGCCGAGCAAGCAGATCCTGATATGTATTTGCGCGTGATCGAAAGGAGGAAGGATGGCATAGTCGTGCGAGGAGCCAAGCCTCACAGCACCGCAGCGCCATATATAAATATGCTAATAGGTGTTGGGGTTGCACCTCTTGAGGATTATACGGTGGGCTTCTTTACCCCGGTAGACACTGAGGGTGTAGTAATGATATGCAGAGCCAGCCCTGCACCCCGTGAGCCAAAAGAGTTGGAGAATCCCCTGAGCTCAAGATTCGGCGGGCACGTCGAGACCATGGTGGTGTTCGACGATGTATTTGTGCCCTGGGAAAGAGTGTTCATGTGCGGGGAGTACCAGCTCGCCCGCGCCTATGGCGCGGTATTCGGAGCCTCTCATGCCTGGCATAAATGCATGTGTCGCTGGGGCAGTATGGACCTCGCCATCGGCGCCACAGCGTTGATCGCCGATTACAACGGAGTGGAAAAAGCCCCCCACATATGGGATTACCTCTGCGAAATGGCCATGAGTGCTGAAATTATGCACTCATTGGCGCTTTCGGCTGCTCTCGAGGGCTGGAAGCACGCATCCGGAGTATACTGCCCCAGGCGCTCAGCAGCGTCTACCGGCAAGGTTTACGCGGCCAGGAAATTGGGTGAAGAACGCTTTTACATGCAAGACACAGCAGGTGGATTGGTGGCTACCATGGCCTCGGAGAAGGACTATATCAGCCTGAACACTAGAAGATATCTCGAGAAATACTATAAGGGAAGAGAGGGAGTGCTAACAGAGCACCGGATACGAGCCTTCAAGCTCATCGAGGATCTGACCGCATCTGAATATGCCGGGTGGTATCACGCCATGTGCATTAGTGGAGGGGGATCCCCGCGCATGCATAAGCAAACCGTAATGTCAGAATATGATTTCGAGAAGAGCAAGAGAAACGCGATGAGAGCTGCTCGAATAGAGTAGTCGAGGCCTGGTGATTAGGGTCAGATAGATATCGGACACTAGCGAGGAAGATGAAAGGGAGATATGCTAGTGTCTCGATGAGGATGTATGGGGCGATACTGCCGGTAGTCATGTCTCGTCTGCAATCCTGAGACTTCTCGTTCATTTTCCATCAATCCTTCACGTTCGACAATATCCTGCTGTACAGATACACGAACATAATGAGCAAAGCATACCTGAAGGGGGCCAAAAATGACTCAAGAAAGGGAATTGGCTTCTCCCTGTGGGCTATATTGTGGCGTTTGCCCTCTTAACCGGGCGGCAAGCGACCGAGGCTTCGCCGAGAGGCTGGCCCAGCGCATGGGGATGGCAGTGGAGGATATCGGCTGTCCGGGGTGCCGTCCTCAGCACGGCATGGTGGGAGTGATGGCTGGACAAGTCTGCGAGACCTACGACTGTTGCGCGAACCAGAAGGGGCTGGAGTTCTGCTATCAGTGCGACGATTTCCCTTGTTTGAAGCTCCTACCCTCTGCCGATCGAGCCAGCGAACTACCACATAATACCAAGGTATATAACCTCGCACTTATTCAGAAGAAAGGAGTAGAAAGCCTGGCTCAAGAGGCGGGAGCCCTGTGGCGGCTCTACTTCCAGGGCAAGAAGCCGCGCCCCGGCGGCGAGCCTGCCTCCGGAGATTGAGCTTGGCCTTTTTCGCCTTTCCGACCCTGAACCCATAACAGCGCAACTGCCCAACGTCCAACCTGCCCGAACCTCTTTCGGTCGTTCGGAGAGTTCTTCGATCTTGTGTCGTGCCTTTCGGGTGATTTCTCTGGTGTTGCCTTGTTTTCATAGTATAGCCGGTTAGAAATCCGTAGCGATAACCCGGCTGGATTTCATAGCACATTGGCTGTCTCTTTAGCACCCGTTACGATAGCCGTCAGGGCAAAGCGCTTGTTGTCGGGCAGGACGATGTCGGGGGCCAGGCGCAGCAAGAGAACATGCCGCGCTGCCGTCGCCCATCCTAACCTTTCTCTAATAGCAGGCCAACCGTTGCTCGGTGACGTACCACGTATGAGTCTCTATGTGGGGGCCCCTCCTCTTGGGTACTTGTATATATGTAGCGGATTCTACCGAGAGTGTAACCTGCGTTTCATAACAGAATTAGGATCCCGCACGACAAAGCGATTGACTGTGAACAGGAGATAGACTAGAATGCACATCCGGAGGAACCTCTCACCCATCACCGTTCGTCAAGGCTGCCAACCATGATATGGGAAGTTCATGGTTGATTTACTGCACAAGCAGAACAATTCAAGAAGGAGGGAGCGATGTACTTCGATCTGACAGAGGAGCAACGCATGTTCAGAAGGATGGTGCGGGATTTCGCCACCAAAGAAGTCGCCCCTATCGCTGCTCGGTTGGATGAGACAGAAGAGTTTCCTAGAGACAACTACTCGAGGATGGCTGAACTGGGACTGACCGGCCTAACCATCCCGGAAGAATATGGAGGAAGCGGTGGCAATACCCTTGATGTCGTTATTGCAACGGAGGAAGTCTCTCGCGCTTGTGCGGCAACCGCGGTTGTGCTGGGGGCAAGTCTGTCACTTGCCTGCCATGCCATTTACGACTTCGGCACAGAGGAACAGAAGAAACGATATGTGGTCCCTTTGGCTAGAGGAGAGAAGATCGGAGCCTTCGCCTTGACTGAGCCGAATGCGGGCAGTGATGCGGCCGCCCTGGAGACTACCGCACTGCGGCAAGGTGGTGGTTACCTTCTCAATGGCACAAAATGTTTCATTAGCAATGGCAAAGAGGCCGAAATAGTGGTTGTATTTGCCACGATCGATAGGTCATTGAGGTCACGAGGCATTTGCGCTTTCATTGTCGAAAAAGGCACGTCGGGCTTCTCTGTGGGCAAGAAAGAGCGTAAACTGGGCATACGCGCCTCATCCACCACTGAATTGGTGTTCGACAGCTGTTACGTACCCATGGAGAATCGGATAGACGAGGAGGGACGCGGCCTACGGCTAGCCCTTGAGATCATAGACGCCAGCCGGGCAACCATAGCAGCCCAGGCAGTGGGGATCGCCCAGGCTGCCCTAGACGCCTCACTGGCGTTCGCCAAACAACGCCAGCAATTCGGCCAGCCTATTGCCAGCTTTCAAGCCATCCAGTGGATGCTAGCGGACATGGCAACCCAGACGAATGCAGCTCGGCTGTTAACCTATCAAGCTGCATACCTGAAGGACCACAATCAGCCGTTCGTTAAAGAAGCAGCAATGGCCAAGGTCTTCGCCAGCGAAGCCGCTATGTGGGCCACCACAAAAGCAGTCCAGATCCACGGCGGCTACGGATACACTCGGGACTACCCTGTAGAGCGTTACTTCCGTGATGCCAAGATAACCGAAATCTACGAGGGAACATCTGAGATGCAGCGAATGACTATTGCCCGGAACCTTCTATCTGAAATCTAGAGGCAAAGATCACTTAATAGTACTGAACTAGTTCAGAAACATATGAGACAGAGGGGCTGGATCTCCCATATGTTGATGAGATCTACCTCATAAATGTCCCAGACGCCCCCCCCTCTTTGGCAGCTTTCAGGGCGGAGCAGATCGATATTTGCAGCATAGGCTGGATGGACCTGGATAGCGTGAAGAAGACCAACCCCGATATGTATTGCCATGAGAGACAAATCAGCACGTCCGGTTCGAATTGCCTGTTTATGAGCCCTCTGGACAAGCCGCCCTTCAATGATGTGTGGGTGTGGCAAGCCCTATTCATGGCCCTGGATCGCCAGGCCGTGATAAACTCCTTCTACAACGGCTTCGCCATTGAGCAAGCGGGGGCCCATTCATGCCGCCTCACAGTGGTCTCTCAAGGACCAGGGGGAGTACAGCAAGTACTACGAGTACAACCCGGCGGAGTCGAGGAGGCTTCTAGTCGAGGCCAGCTATCCCAACGGCTTTTCGACCCTCTTCTGGATCACAGGCACTTCAGATGCCTCCGAACTGTGGGCTGACTATTTGGATGCCATCGGCATCAAGGTCACCATCAAGCCTCTGGAGAGCGAGACCTACTCGACCAAGATCTACGTTGGGCATGCTTCGAAGGGCTGACTCCCTCTTTTTCTCTGCCTAACTCGATCCCGACCATCGGCTGTCGATGCACTATTACCCAAGAGGGTTCACCAACTACAGCAATATCAATGACCCTAAGCTGAACCAGCTGATAGAAGCCCAGAGGGGGGAGCTGGATCCCGACAAGCGTCAGGAGATCCTGATGAGATCCAGAGATACTTAGACTGCCAGGCCTACATCATACACAGAGGCTGTTTAATAAGAGGGCTGCCAATCTACGTCTTCCCGTTTGAGTGTTCTTTCAGCGGGTCTGAGACTTCTCCGAGTCGCGACGACTATGGAGTCTCGACATCAAGGCCTCAGTGCCGGCTGTCATTGGTCTGTTCTCCTTTACCCCACTATCAGAAGGT
>Ga0299912_10002568_pt1 | contig 14886 bp, 13 predicted proteins | sample RVTome_2_FD_207667 | JGI IMG/M metagenome (GOLD analysis project Ga0299912, IMG submission 207667) | Soil microbial communities from uranium-contaminated site in the Upper Colorado River Basin, Wyoming, United States - RVT95D214 (version 2) ... | reverse complement strand
GGGCCAGGCGGTCCAGTTCCTCCCGCTGGGCGTATTCCACCCAGTGGCGCCGGGGGTCGAAATCATAGAGGTTCCCCAGCATGAAGCGGGCGGTGTTGCGGAAACGGCGGTAGGCCTCCGCCAGTTGCTTCAAAATGGCGTCGGAGAGGCGGATGTCGTCCCGGTAATCCTCCCCGGCCACCCACAGGCGCAAAATCTCCGCGCCGTAGGCCTTGATGACCTCCTGGGGGGCGATGACGTTGCCCACGGACTTGGCCATCTTCCGGCCTTCCCCGTCCACCACGAAACCGTGGGTCAGCACCCCCTTATACGGGGCCCGGCCCCGGGTGCCCACCGCGGCCAGGAGGCTGCTGTGGAACCAGCCCCGGTGCTGGTCCGAGCCTTCCAGGTACAGGTCCACGGGAAAGCCCAATTCCGGATTGGGCTCGCACACCGCCGCGAAGCTCACCCCGGAATCGAACCAGACGTCCAGGATGTCCGTTTCTTTAGAAAATTCCCCCTGGCCGCACTTGGGGCAGCGGGCGCCGGGGGGCAGAAGGTCCGCCGGGGCCGCGGCGAAATAAAAATCCGCGCCTTCCCGGCGCACCCGGTCTATGATCCCTCCCAGGATTTCCGGGGTCAGGAAGACCTCGCCGCAGCCCCGGCAATGGAAGGCAACGATGGGCACCCCCCAGGCCCGCTGCCGGGAAATGCACCAGTCCGGGCGGTTCTCCACCATCTGGTAAATCCGCTCCCGCCCCCAGCGGGGGATCCAGGCCACCTTATCGATGGCCTCCAGGGCCTTCTTCCTGAGGCCGTTTTTCTCCATGGAGATGAACCACTGCTCCGTGGCCCGGAAGATGATGGGTTTTTTGCAACGCCAGCAATGGGGATAACTGTGGGTGGTCTCCGCCGCGGCCAGGAGCCTTCCTTTCCCCTGGAGCAATTCGATGATCCCGGCGTTGGCCTCCCAGACCTTTTGTCCGGCGAACTCCGGCACTTCCTCGGTAAAACGGCCGTCATTATCCACTGGCGAGTAGGGTTTAAGCCCGTACTTGCGGCCGCTGTCGTAGTCCTCCTGGCCGTGCCCCGGCGCAATGTGCACCAGCCCGGTGCCCGCGGCCAGGGTGACGTAATCCGCCAGGATCACCCCGGAGTCCCGCTCCAGCCAGGGGTGGCGGCAGATGAGGCCTTCGAGAGACCGGCCCGGGTAATGGGCCAGCACTTTTCCTTTCAGGCCCCACTGGGCCAGCAGCCCGGGGGCCAAATCCCCGGCCACCACCAGGGCTTCGCCGCCTGCGTCCATTAGAGCGTATTCCAGGTCCGGATGCACGGCAATGGCCAGGTTGGCGGGGAGCGTCCAGGGGGTGGTGGTCCAGATCACCAGGGCAACGGGCTGATCTCCATTCATTCCCGGCAGAGGCTTAATAAGCGGAAATTTCACATAAATTGACGGGGTCTTGTGCTCCTCATACTCCACCTCCGCCTCCGCCAACGCAGTGTGGCAGGTGGCGCACCAGTGCACCGGCTTCTTGCTGCGATAAATGTCGCCGCTCAGGAAAAACTTGCCGTATTCCTCCAGGATGGCGGCCACGTAGGCGTGGTTCATGGTCAGGTAGGGATGGCCCCAATCCCCCAGGACCCCCAGGCGCTCAAACTCGCTCCGCTGGATGCCGATGAACTCCTGGGCGTAGGCCCGGCAGCGCTGGCGCACCTCCACCTGGCTTAATTTCAAACCCTTGGCCTTCAGGCCCTTGTCCACCTGGTGCTCGATGGGCAGGCCGTGGCAGTCCCACCCCGGCACGTAGGGGCAATCAAACCCCGCCATCTGCCGGGACTTGACAATGATGTCCTTGAGGATCTTGTTCAGGGCGTGGCCCAGGTGGATGTGGCCGTTGGCGTAGGGCGGCCCGTCATGGAGGATGAAGGGGGCCCGGCCCCGGCACTGGGAGCGCAGGCGGCCGTATAGGTCCATCTCCCCCCAGCGCTGCAGAATCTCCGGCTCCCGCCGGGGGAGGTCCGCTTTCATGGGAAAGGGAGTGCGGGGGAGATTCAGGGTTTCTTTATAATCCATGAGGTTCAAGCCTCTTCCTAGTCTCTAACCTATTTAACATACCCCATCGCCCCGAAAAATCAATAAATTGGTGGGGGGCCATGGCCGCAGGGGTTACTGACCATCTATGGTCAATCACTGACCTTATAAAGGAGACAAGTTAGTTTGGCGATGGAAGTTTGATCTTCAGATTCTAGGAAACCGAGGCGTTGGGGGATTCGCGCTTGACAGCCAATTTTATTTCGGTTTATAATTACATTAGATGTGATTAATAATCATCAAGAGGTAAAATGACAAATGGAGACAGTAAGGACTTTCGGCAAAAAAGCCGTGTTAGCCTTAACTGGATTGACTTATAGACAAATCGATTACTGGACCACAACAGGGATAGTGGTCCCCTTTAAGACCAGCGCTGGCAAGGGTAGCCGTAGGGAATATTCTTTTATGGACTTAGTGCAACTGCGGGTAGCAAAGCGGTTGCGGGCCGATGGGATTTCCCTGCAAAAGCTTCGCAAGTCCCTGGCTTGGCTAAGAAAAAACTTCCCACAAGTGGGGGCTCCTCTGTTTACATTGCGGTTTGTGACCGATGGAGAAACCCTCTTTGTCATGGACCCCGACAAGAATCGGGAAAGAATTATTGACACATTGAAGGCAGGGCAGACTATTTTTTCTGTCGCCTTGGGAGAAATCATTGAAGTTCTGAGGGGTGAAGTGAAGCAACTGGCAACGCCCAAAGAAACAAAGGTTTGGGTCGGTAACCGGCAATTTACTGTAACGATTACATCCAATCTTGAGGACAGCGGGTATACGGTGCGCTGTAAAGAAGAACCAGCAGCAATCACACAAGGGGAAACAGAGCAAGAAGCCCTGGATAATATCATTGATACCCTGGAGCTTCTGGAGCATGAAGGGGGGATAACTCAGGCAATGGATATGTAAAAAAGGAAACCCCTTAGTGTTGGCAGCACTAAGGGGTTGTAAAGCTTTCCCCGAAATCTAAACTAGAGCAGGCTCGGGGCTGGCAAGAAATATTGACTAAGCTTAGTGATTAATTTAGCTTGGATTATATAGCGTTGTCAAGCATAAATTAACACGAATGCAAAAAATTCCTTGCCAGAATGCTCCTTGTCCAACAGGTGTGTCATGAAACATCGGCAGCAACCTGGCAAGGGTAAGCGTCTGATTTTCCGGTGGTACTATCGGCATCCGATAACCGGTAAAATCATTCGCGCTCACCATCGGCCTTTCCCGATGTGGGTTGATGGTTAAAAATTAAATTAACCATTAATCATTAACAACCTGGCCGAACTTAAGGTTCGAGAGCCGCCTTTGGGCGGCTTTTTTTATCTTCGAACCCGGCGAAATCATATTAGGACACCACAGTGGGGGGAGGGAGTCTGAGGGAGGGGGTAGGGGCCCGCAGCCCCTATCCTCCTCCCTCAGAATGCCTTATTCCTCCCCTCCCTTGACCCCGGAAACCTCTTCCGTTAGAATCAGGCATCATGCGGCAAGCCATTATCGCCTTTCTGCTCTCGGCCTTCGTCTTTCCGGGGTTGGGCCAGCTTTACAAGCAGGACCGGAAAAAGGGGATCATCTTGGTTCTCCTGGCCAACCTGCTCCTGGGCGTCCTGCTCCTGGCCGGATTAGCCCTTTTTTCCCGGGGATACTATGAATATTTCTATCCCAAGCCCCTCACCGGGGTAATCCTGAAAGAACTGCTCCGGGATCTCCTCGCCAACCCCATATTTTTTCTCCCCTTGAGCCTCCTGGCGGGATTGTGGGGTTTTGCCGCGCTGGACGCCGCCCGCAGTGCCCGGCGCCGCGCCCCCGGGGAGGCAGCGAAGGAATAATGGCGACCACGGAACTTTTCTGGATATTCCTCATCTTTATCGCGCTCCAACCCCTCATCAAACAGAAGGCCATGGAGTTCGCCCGTAGGCGCCTACTGTCCAAATGGGAACAGAAACGCTCCTCCCGGATGATCCTCCTGGTCCACCGCCAGGAGACCATGGCCTTGCTGGGCTTTCCCATTTTCCGCTACATCGACATCCATGACGCCGAGGAGGTCATCCGGGCCATCCACCTCACCGATAACGAGGTGCCCCTGGACCTGGTGCTCCATACCCCCGGCGGCCTGGTGCTGCCCTCCACCCAGATCGCCCGGGCCCTGAAAAAACACCCGGGCAAGGTCACCGTGTTTATCCCCCACTATGCCATGTCCGGGGGAACCTTGATCGCCCTGGCCGCGGACGAAATCGTCATGAGCGAACACGCGGTCCTGGGGCCGGTGGACCCGCAACTTGGGCAATTTCCCGCGGCCTCCCTCTTGCGCGCGGTGGCCAAAAAACCGGTGGCCGATGTGGATGACAGCACCTTAATCCTGGCGGATCAGGCGGAAAAGGCCATCTCCGAGGTGAGAAACAGCGTCCGGGAACTCCTGGACCAGAAATTTCCCCCGGAAAAGGCCCAAGAACTGGCCCGGCTGCTCACGGAAGGCACCTGGACCCACGACTTCGCCATCACCTTCGAAGCCGCCCAAGGCCTGGGGCTGCCGGTTTCTTCCGAAATCCCCAAGGAAATCCTGGAACTCATGAGCCTCTTTCCCCAACCCATGCGTCAGATCCCGGCCGTGGAATACCTCCCCATCCCCCGCCGGCCGAAGCAGTGAGGGGGAAAGATTTTGGGGGAGGGGGCCAGGGGCCGCGGGCCCCTGCCCCCTCCCCCAAACCCCCTCCCCCAACCCCTTACATTTTTTAGATGGGAGTAAGACTTCCGGCAACAAATAAACTTAATTCTTGGCAGATAACTTATTAATTTCAATATTTTTTTAACCGAAAACCGAAAACCGAAAACCGAAAACCGAAAACTGAAAACCGAAAACGGTACTTAAAATGCGCCAGTATCAGTTGGATGAAATCAGCCGCAAAGATATTCCCCGGGTCCTGGATTACCTCCAGGAACACGCCCAGGCCTCCAGCCTGGAAGGCGTCTGGTGGGTGGACCTGCCGGAAGACCTCCTGAGCCCGGAGCAATTCGCCCACGCCGATTGCCGCCCCTTCCGCTTCGCGGTGGAACTGGGGGATAACTTCGTGCGCTTTGAATTTCTGATCCGCAGCCGGGAGACCATGCGCTGCGCCTGCATCGGCTACGCCACCCGGGGCCAACGGGACTTCATCTTAGCCTTCGCCGACCGCCTGGTGGAGGATTTGGCCCTGCGGACGTGATTGCCGCTTGCACTCTGCAACTGCCCCCTCCTTCGGCTCGGTGCCTGGATCTCCATCCCGGTAGATGAAGACCGGGGCGCCCCGGCCTCCATCTGCAAGGGGCCGGTCACGGAGTCCACTAAAAGTCCCCGGATCCCCCCCCACCGCGGCAGGGGTGCATTAAGCAATTATTGATTAGCAATTGTAATTACTTACCCTTTGTGCTATAGTGCCAGAAGAACTACCAAGTGGCAGAAAAGACGTTTTTCCCTTAAGCTGCCTGCTGCCGGCATAGGGGGGTCAAATGGCTACAGATAGACTTTCCGGCGCCAATTGGGGGGGCGAAAATCCGCCAATCCCCAAAACCCGTCTGATTCCCTGCCTGTTATTTTTTGCTTCCCTGTCCCTGATTATGGGCTGCGGACCATCCTTGAAACAGGCGCATATTTCTGACCAAGCCGTGCGGCTGGAAAAGGAAAAACAGCAGGAGATTGCTTTTGACACCCTCATAAAAAGGCAGAAGCGCCTTTATGAAGTTTCTTTCCCTCTTCTCGCGGCAGCTCACAGCATGAACATTAATGATGCTATGCTTGTTTGCGGTTTCATGCTTTGCACGAAAGATGCCTATGGCAAGGAATATCGGGAGGTGGCCCAGCGTTATTTCAATTTGGGGGACAACCCGGTTATCTTCTATGTCCACCCGAATTTCCCGGCCGCCAAAGCGGGCCTCAAACCGGGAGACCGCTTGATAAATTTCGATGGCACCGTGCTCACCGGGAAATCTTTCAGGGAAATAAAGCATATTTTACAGGGGAAACGACTGGGAGATGATAAGCGGATAACGGTGGTGGTTGAACGGGATGGCCGAATCTCGGATTTTAAGATGGAGGGCGTGCCCTGTGCTAAATACTCCCTGGCTTTGGTCTCCAATGACCAGATAAATGCCTTTTCCGATGGCGAGAACATCGTGGTTTACAGTGGTTTAATGCGGATCGTCGAGAATGACGATGAATTGGCTTTAGTGGTGGCCCATGAGATTGCCCACAATGTGTTGGGACACGTTACCAAAAAAAGGGGGAATGTCTTACTGGGCAGTATATTTGATATCCTCATCCTTGGAGCAACCGGGGTTAGTACCGGCGGTATCTTCGGGAGACTAGGAGGCGCAGCTTATTCCAAGGGCTTTGAGTTTGAGGCTGATTATGCCGGGCTTTACATTGCCGCCCGAGCGGGGCATGACGTCTCGGGTGCGACAAACTTTTGGCGTCGCCTGGCCGCTGAACATCCCAAGTCTATGGAAAGAGGTTTTGCGGCTTCCCACCCCAGCACTCCCGAGCGCTTTGTGGCCATGGAAAAGACCATTGGCGAAATCAAGGAGAAGCAGAAACTTGGGAAGCCTTTAATCCCCGAATCCAAAGGAAAATGAAGGGGCAAGAAAAGCTCTGGAAAGAAAAATGCAGGCCCTTAACGGGAGAATAATTGCGAGATTGCCTCTTAATGGGCCTCCCCTAACTTGGAACTTGGAACCTGGAAGTTGGAACTTTTCCAAGCGGCGTTGCCGTCGTAAAGAACTTATAGGGGTTGGGGAGGGGGAGGGTCCTCCTGACCATCCCCCTTTCCCCCGCCAATCTCACCTTGCCTCCGGCGGCACGACCTGGGGCGGCAGCACCACCGGGATCTTGACCTCCTGGACAGTGGGGCCCCCGGCCTCCGCCAGCACCACCCTGATGGAGATGATGGGCACCGCGGGGAAATAGACCAGGCCGTCGCAAGACATTCCCCGGCTCAGCTTCTGGGTCCTTAACATCTTGTCATGCAACAGGTGGCGGATTCTGGCCTCCGTCCGGGAGGGGCTGCCGGCGGCGCCCACTATGAGCCCCTGGACCCCCCCGAACGTGGCGCCGATGGCTGCACCCCGGGCCGCGGCGCCGCCGCCCCCGGCAATGCCCCCCACCGCCGCGCCCAGGCCGGCCCCCAGGGCCGCGCCGAAGATTGTCCCGGTCAGAGCGCCCTGTACGTGCGCGGCAAAGGCCTCCGAAGCCGCCACCGCGTCTCCCGCCTCCCTGGCATCATAAGACTTATAGGTAATCCCCCGGGCATCGGTGCAGGTTATTTGCGGGGGATTGACCACATAGGTGACGTCCGCCTCACTGCTGAAGATCAACCGGGTGGGGCAGACCCCGGCCTTGAACCAGTTGAAATCCGGTTTCCGGGGAAGGGGTTCGTTAGGGGCCGCGTACACGTCCCGGTGGGGGTCAAAGGGCACCGCGGCCACCGTCACCCCGGCCACCGTCACCGCGTTGGGATAGGCGGCCGCGGGCACCACCACCTTGGGCTTGGGCGGCGCCGGCGTGGCGCAGGAAGATACCAGGGCGCTGCTAAAGGCCATCAGCACCACCCAGACCAGACAAGATTTTTTTCTTGAACGCATTTCTTTTCCTCCCTCAGGCCCTCCCCCTGCCAACCTCTTAACCGTTGGTGATCAGTTGTCAGTTGTCAGTTGTTTTAATCTTTTTCTGGCCACTGATTACTGATTACTGAAAATATCCCTGACCCTCCCCGAAATCTTTGGCAAAATTCCCAAGTTAATACGGCGACAGGGTGTATTTCTGCTCCGCCTTGGGCACGTACCATTTGGTGAAATTGTAGTCGATGCCCGCGGCCGCGGGTTTTATGCCCCGGAAGCGTTTGTGGATGGCCGGCAGGGCGTCGGGGACGAAGAGAAAGGTGTAGGGCTGGTCCTCGGCCAGGATCTCCTGGACGCGGAAGTAGGCCCGCCGCCGTTTTTCCTTGTCAAAGGTATGGCGCCCTTCCTCCAGCAACCGGTCCACCTCCGGGTTCTTATAGTGGATGAAATTGAGCTCCCCGGGCCGGACCTTAGAGGAGTGCCAGATGTCGTATTGGTCCGGGTCCAGCCCGGTGTTCCACCCCAGGAGCACGGCCTCAAAGTGCCCTTTTTCAATGAATTCCTTAATGAACGTGGCCCACTCCACGATGCGGATCTTCACCCGGATGCCGATCTCCTGGAGGCGGCGCTGGATGATCTCCGCGGTGCGCTGCCGGATATCGTTCCCCTGGTTGGTGAGGATGGTGAACTCAAAGGGCCGTCCGTCCCTGGTGAGGATGCCGTCGGCACCGGGCCGCCAGCCCGCGTCCGCCAGCAAGGCCCTGGCTCTTTCCGGGTTGTAGCTAAACTTAGGGACATCAGGATTATAGAACCAGGCGCCGGGTTTGTAGGGGCCGGTGGCCTCTTGTCCCATCCCCAACAGCACTCCTTCGATGAGCTCCTTCTTGTTGACGGCCAGGGTCAGGGCCTGGCGCACCCGCCGGTCCGCAAAGCGGGAATCCTCCTGATTATAGCCCAGGTAAATGTAGGAAAAGGGAATGTAGCGGTATTTGTTGAACATCCGGGCAAACTTGGGGTACGCGGTCTGGCGGGTGTATTGCAGGGGGGTGAGGCCCATGCGGTCGATGTTTCCCGCCTTCAGTTCCAGGAACATGCTGGCCTGCTCCGGTTTGATCAGGTAGATATAGCCGTTCAGATACACCCGGCCCTCAAAATAATCGGGATTATAGACCAGCGTGATCTTCTCACCGGCCTTCCACTCCTGGAAGCGGTAGGGGCCGGTGCCGATGGGCCGCCGGGCCAGGGGGGACTTGGTGATGTCTTTACCCTCCAGGAGGTGCCGGGGCAGGATGTTCAAAGTCCAGGTCCCCAGGGCCGGGGCGAAGGGTTTCGGATAAGTCACCCGGAAGGTGTAGTCATCCGGGGCCTCCGCCTTCTTCACCTGGAGATAATCCCCGGAATAGGCCGTGGGCGTCTTGGGGTCCACCATCACCCGGTAGGTGAAGAGCACGTCTTGGGCGGTGAAGGCCGCGCCGTCGTGCCACTTCACCCCCCGGCGCAGCTTAAAGGTGATGGTGAGGCCGTCCGGGGAGACCTCCCAGGACTCCGCCAGGTCGCCGATGAGGCTCAAATCGCCGTCATATTTCACCAGGCCGCTGTAAACCAGGGAGGCGATGCCGTGGGAGGAGGCGTCCGAGGCCAGGGGGGGGATCAGGGTACTGGCGTCGCCGATGGAGGCGTCGATGAAGAGGTCCCCGTAGGCCGGTCCGGTGTCCGGGCCGCCGTAAGTCTGCTCCGACGCGGGAGAGCCGCAGCCGGCCGCGGCCAGGAGCGCCAGTCCCAGAAGGATAAATAGCCAACAAATCCGGCCCTTTCCCCGGTAAAATCTCCCACTCGTTGTCAATTTTTTCACCTTCCAGCCTTTTCCCTCTGAGAAGGTAGCCCAGGCTTTCCAGCCTGTGCCGGCGCAGGCTAAACGTCCATAAACCAAAAGTTTGTCTCAACCCTAGAGATGAAAATCCCCCCTACCCCCCTTTAGAAAAGGGGGGTTTTAAAAGTCCCCCTTTATTAAAGGCGATTATCCACCTCTTGACTTATGGGGTGGGGTGTGTTATCTTGGTAATCATCAAGGATAGAAGGAGATTCCCGATGAAAACCAAGGCCGTGAAAACTATGACCCTTGCCGAACTTGAAGCCAGATTTTCGGATGAAGACGCCTGCAAAGCCTACCTGGTTTCCCGGCGCTGGCCCAAGGGCGTTAGGTGCCCCAGGTGCGGCGGCGATAAGGTCTATAAACTTAAACGCCCCTGGCACTGGCAATGCCGCTGTTCTGCCCAGGGGAGCTATCGGTTTTCCGTGCTGGTGGGAACGATTTTTGAGAACACGAATTATCCCTTGCAGACCTGGTTTAAGGTCATCTACCTGATGCTGAGTAGCAAGAAAGGCATGAGCGCCTTGCAAATTCACCGCATGATCGGCACGGGGTCTTATAGCACCGCCTGGTATATGTGTCATCGTATCCGGGCCGGACTTGGCAATGCTGAATTTCGGAAGCTCGTGGGGTTTGTGGAAGTGGATGAAACCTTTATCGGCGGCAAGGAGAAGAATAAGCATCGGAATAAGCGGGGCGGTGGGGGCCGCGGGCCTACCGGCAAGACTCCCATAGTGGGAGCCGTGAGCCGCGGCGGTAAAGTTGTGGCAAAAGTAGTCGATAACGTGGATACCAAGACCCTGGATAAATTCGTCAGAGAAACGGTCTCCAAGAAGGTCAGCCTGATCTCCACCGATGACAACTCGGGCTATCGGTATCTTGACCGCTTCTTTAATCATGGCGTGGTTCACCACGGAGCCGGTGAATATGTTGTCGGGGCGATTCATACCAACACCATTGATAGCTTCTGGTCTATGATTAAACGTGGCATTGTGGGCACATTCCATAAAGTGAGCAAAAAATATCTCCAGCTTTATGTGGCTGAGTTTGAGTTCCGCTATAACAATCGCAATAACCCGGATATTTTCGGGGCGGCGATAGGATTATGCTAATTAAAAGATTAATTAGTATTTCCCTTTTTCTCTTATTCTGTGTGTCTCCAATAGCCGCACAATCACGACTACCCAAAGAGAATATTATAAAACCATTTCCAAAACAAGATCGGACTGTCACAAGCGGCCCAGCCAAAATCGGTCAGCAGTATCAAAAAACCGATGATCAACAAAAAAACTCCAAAAACCCTGAAATTAAGGTCAATGAAATAAAATCCCCGGTAGTGTATCAGTTTGATTTTTTGGGGGATTGATTTCCTGGCAGATTCTGGCATAATCTAAGTATGCCTGAACACTCAAGCAAGAAACCGAAACGCCCCCGCGATTTGAACGTCCTGGCTTCTACGATAGCGAAGATTGTTACGGAAGGGGAGCCGGAGACACCCGCTTCAGAAGATCAGAAAAATCCCCACGCTGTAGCTTTAGGCCGCCTTGGTGGCAAGAAAGGCGGCAAGGCCCGCGCCGAAAAGCTCACCCCGGAGCAACGAAAAGAGATTGCTCAAAAGGCTGCTAAGGCCAGATGGGAAAAGAAGGCTGAGTAACGCGGCCTAACTGCTTAGAATTTTCTCAAAATTCGTTAAAACTTCAAGGTGAGCATCCGTTTGAAGGGGAGCTGCCGAAAAGTACCGATTTTCGGCAAACGGAATATCGCTTACTCTTTCGAACCTGAATGGTCCTGGAGGAAGAGTTATGGTTTGGTCAGTCCAGAAAGTAATACCAAAAGTTTCAAATGCAATAGGATGATGACTATGTCCTTTGATTAGCGAATTTAGCAGTTTTGCAATTTGTTGTAATTTTGGATTAATAGCATTAAGAGGTTTATCGGTCCAAACCATTAATTCACTTACATAGGACTTTGTTCTGAGAACCTCATTGTACGGAACCAGTCCTAACTCGTTACTTGCCAAAGTAAGAAGTTGATCAAGAAATTTATCCGAATCGTCGGTAGAAGATCGCGTATCTGCAATTATACCATCAGGAAATACAGTAAGATCAATATTTATCTCGGTCTCGGAATCTTTCTGAAAGACACCTCCCGTTAACTTGACCCCATTAGTTAAGTTAAAATCCTCAGATTTAATAGGAAATCCTCGAAACTTATATTTGGCAACAATGCCAGGAATTATAGCTTGTAAATTGCGCCCACGAGGATTAAGGTCGATCAGGTTAATTAACCATATAGCTCGGGACAGCTTTACGGAAAGCAGCTTCATGGGGTATACTCCGATAGGGATTAGTTTGACGAGCTGCTGAAGGTATCGCCTCCTTAGGCGCAAGATCAGTCATTGCTATCGCATTGCTACGCATAAGGTCTTTGTTTGCCTCAACAATCGCCATAACGGGACCAGCAATGGCCTCTTCTTCTTTTTCTGTAAAGACAGGATCATTCTCAAACGAATCCCGCTCTAAAGCCGTGCGATTAAATTGCTCAATTTCTTCTACCAGGCTGCCGAAGCTCTCAAAAGAAACCCGCAATCTCAGATCAAAAGCCTCAGCCAATTTTCGCAGTGTGTTGATGCTCCAAGAAGAGTAATTAACGTTTTCCATAACGGAAATCCGTGTTTGTCTCATTAGGGGATTAACGCGGTTACCAAGTTCTGCCTGAGTCCATTTGCGTTGTTGTTGTTCTCGAAGGACCTTTATCTGCGTGGCAATGCTTGTATTTAAGAACTCATCGGCATAGGCATGGCGATACTCTTTGGACTTAAACGCATTTTTCAGTTTATCTACTAAATCGCCTATGATTTTCACGTCCATGTTCTCCAATTTTTAATAAAACAAGCCGGTTTTTATCAGCTCGTTGGGGGGCATCTAAGGGTACATATTTTCTATTGCGCTCTTCTGCCCCAAACAAAAACGTAAATTCGCTTTGCATGGCAAAAGGGCCACGGCATAGCATCGGGCGTAAGGCCACCCGACCGTTTACTCGCATCTCCAGGATATTTCTGTACCTTGGCTTCCCGCTTGTTGGTGTTATCAGTTTGGGAGGGAGGCTGTCTCCTGACCTCTCCAACAGTTCAATTTTAAGATCCAAACGAGCGCGCCTTTCTTCTCCCAAACCCATAGCCCAACCTTGCATCACATTTCTGCCACGAGAATCGAGACAGTCGAAAAGCTGATAATGGCTGTTTATAGTCATATATATAATAAAAATATTATAAGTCAAGAATAATTTGGTTGACGAAATATAATAAATTTATTATATTCCAAAAAGAAATGGCTTACCGTCCAGGTTTCGGGGCCAGAACGGTAAGCCATTTTGGGGGCCGGTACCTCAATGGATCAGAGGAAGGGGCTGCTAACCTCTCTGCTGGCGGTTCGAGTCCGCCCCGGCCCGCCTTTTTCTTCCCTATTAATAATTTTTATCGGGAATGTCAATTATTTTCTTGACAAGCTTGACCGCTCAAGGTATATAGTCATTATGAACAGATTGAGCATAGAACGGCGTGCAAGGATAATCGGTTGTCTGGTAGAGGGCAACAGCCTACGGGCTACCGCTCGCATGACCGATACAGCCATAAACACGGTGGTCAAGCTCCTGGTGGACGTAGGGAAGGCTTGCTCAGAATATCAGGACAAGGCCCTAAGAAACCTCACCTGCAAACGCCTTCAATGCGATGAAATCTGGTCATTCTGCTATGCAAAGAAAAAGAATGTCCCCGAAGATAAAAAGGGTCAATTTGGTTACGGTAATGTCTGGACCTGGACGGCTATTTGCGCCGATAGCAAACTTGTTCCCTCTTGGCTTGTTGGGGACCGGAGCGCAGAAACCGCGGTTGTCTTTATGGAGGATTTAGCCTCCCGGTTTTCGCATAGGGTTCAACTCACAACTGATGGATGGAAGGCTTATTTAGAGGCGGTTGACGGTGCTTTCGGAATAGATATTGATTATGCCATGCTGGTAAAAATTTATGGCGATAGCGTAGAGCCAAAGTCTGAGAAAAGATATAGTCCAGCTAAATTCACCGGAAGTATAAAAGAAGTCATTATGGGGAATCCCGATAAAAAGCACATCTCCACCAGCTACGCAGAGCGCCAGAACCTCACTATGAGAATGTCTATGCGCCGGTTTACCCGCCTGACCAATGCCTTTTCAAAGAAGGTGGAGAACCTGGCTCACGCTGTCTCCCTGCATTTCATGTATTACAATTTCGCCAGGATTCACAAAACCCTGAGAGTGTCCCCGGCGATGGAGGCGGGAATTTCCGATCATCTTTGGTCTTTAGAGGAAATCGCGGGTCTGCTGGATTCAAAATGATACACTACCAAATCCCCAATAAGCAATGACACAACCAATAAGCCCTATGATTATGAAAAAGCAAACCTGCAAATTCAAGCTCAATTGTCTAAATCTACCGATAAAATAGCCAACTTCACCTGTTGGCTCGTTATTGTCACTGCTATTTTGGCTATAATTGCTATTTGGCAAGGATACCAGTTGAAAAGAAGTGTTGATTCTCTGATAACCTCTGAGAAGGCTTACGTTTTTGCTCACATTAAGCCCGACAGAGAAATTGATATTACCAAAATGACCGAAAAGGATTTTGTTAATAATGCTTTCGAGTTTAATGCCCATCTTTACTTGTATAATCTTGGCAAAACTCCTGCTATTATAAATAAAATAGCTTTTGACGGCGTTAAATCTAAGACCTGCCCAACTAAAGAGAATTTGCCGGAGCCAAAAGACCCGCTTATATATTTTGTTGGTAGTAGTGACAATGGAGTTCAACAAAATCAATTTCATTTTACTATTAATAAGGATGAATTGCATAAAATTCACACCGATTTCTCTATTACCTATTATTGTTTTGGTTATGTTAAATATACTACAATTTTTCGTAAAAAGCATACTCATGGTTTTTGTTTTGAATTGGTTGCTCCCCACGGACAATTCATTAGAACGCCAGACAGTGAATTGAATTACGATACATAAAAGGACACTTATAATAACCAATTTCCATTTTCTTCCCATCTTCCCGGCTCCTTTTTGGAATCGGCAAGCCGGATTTAAAAAGGAATTAATCTATTCTTGACAATATGTTAACCAACCTCACCCTAAGTCAAGTAATGGATAATCGCCTTATTAAAGGGGGATTTAGGGGGATTTTTTTCACGCAAAAGTCTGGGGCACCCCAAATTGCAGTTTGCATGCAAACTCTCTGAGATAGGGAAACCCCCAATTTCTCTTTTCTCTTGCGCTACGCAGGCATTTTGGATAAATTTTCAGTGTCGGGACGTGGCTCAGCCTGGTAGAGCACAGC
>Ga0299912_10002567_pt1 | contig 14889 bp, 15 predicted proteins | sample RVTome_2_FD_207667 | JGI IMG/M metagenome (GOLD analysis project Ga0299912, IMG submission 207667) | Soil microbial communities from uranium-contaminated site in the Upper Colorado River Basin, Wyoming, United States - RVT95D214 (version 2) ... | reverse complement strand
GCCCTGAGCTTGTCGAAGGGGGAGCGGTTCGCTCAGGACAGGCTTGTCGAAGGGCGTCGTCACGCCATTCATGCTTCGACAAGCTCAGTACGAACAGCTAGGAAATTCAGCCTTCAGTGTCCATACAATTATGGACTGATTAGTAAATGAGTCATTACCACTCAACGGGGAAATATTCACCTTACCCCTGACGCCTTACACCTTACGTTTGATGCTAAGGATACATTCTTCCCATTGCTCGTTCCAACTGGGCCTTGGCGATGTTGAAATCGGCCAAGGCACTAAAAAAGTTTGTTCTTGCCTGGGCCAGCAAAGTCACTGCATCGAGAACATCGGTGGCTGTCGCTACTTGATACTTGTATCGTTCCTCATTCATCCGCAAATTCTCTTCGGCCTGTTCAATTGACTTCGCGGCCACGTTGATATTCTTCTCCGCTGTCAACATATTCAAGTAATCCTGCCTTACTTCTAATATAATGCTATCGATTAGCTGGTTTTTTGAATCTTGTGCCTGGATCACTCTGACCTTACTTTCTCCAACTTTATAAGCAGTATTTCCCCAATTCCAAAGAGTGAAGGTGGCTAATGTCTGGACCGTCCATCTCTCGTTCACCAAATCACTATGAAGTCCGGGGACATCAGAGAGTCGAGTATAATTGCCTGCAAGCGAAACCGTTGGGAAAAAACCACTTTTGGCAATCTTCACACTTTCCTGGGCTTGCTTGATAGCAAAATCTGCATTCTTTATCTCTGTTCTTTGCCGCAATGCCTCTTCAAGGCTTTCTTCGAAAAGAATAGGAAAGGCTTTGTATTCAAGGATATCAACTACGTTGAAAGGCGTATTGATATCTCTTCTGAGCAATGTATTGAATGAAGATTTCGCTACCGCTAAATCATTTTCTGCTTTCACCAGTCCTTGCCTTGCATTCGCAAGCCTTACTTCAGCCTGGAGGACATCATTTTTAGCAACAATCCCCACCTCAAAGAATGCCTTTGCCACCTCTAACTGGGCCTCAAATTGTTTGACGGTTTGTGTTGCCACATCCCGAAATTTAATTGCCCTTAAGATATTGAAGAAAAGCGCTCTGACCTGAAGGACAATATCTCTCTTCACTATCTCGACAGTCGTTTTTGAGATATCGACTCCCAACTTCCCCAGACGATAGTTGGCAAGGGTTAATCCCCCTGTAAAAAGAGGTTGGCTGACAGTGGTGCCAAAATTGAAAATGTCACGGCTCCCTGAACTTCCCAAACTAGAAATCCCTGAAGAACCTACAGTGACTGGACTGTTATATCGAGTATAGCTATATTGTCCTGTCCATAGGGGAAGAAAATTGGTGACTGCTTCCTTCTCTCTAAATTGAGAAGCCGTAATTTCTTCCACTGCAGAGTGAAGTTGCAGGTTCCTTTCAATGGCAATCTTAATACTTTCTTCAAGGGTAAGGGGTTCTTGAGATGTCTGGGCTACAACAGAACCTCCATAGAGAATAATGAACAAGATTGACCCAACAACCCATTTCACTCTCATCGATCTATCTCCTCCTTTCAACGCTTTGAGTCCCTATCAAAAATATCTCCAACGTTGTGTAGTGCGTCAAACGCTTCTTTACATTAATTCCGAAACCGTCATTCCAGCCCCGTATCAAGTACGGGGTAAACTCCAGCGGGAATCCAGTTCGCAAATACTGGATTCTCCCGTATCAAGTACGGGGCAGGCTTAGTCAAGCTCGGAATGACAATCAAAGTAAAGGGACTTTTGACGCAGTACACTAGCATTCATTCTCTAAGTGACCGGATCTCCTATCTTAAGAATATCTATGGATTTAATGAATGCTAATTTTTAATACCAAAAAGGAGTATTGTCAATCCATTTTTGGCCATGCTTGATTTAAATTAGGAAAAGGAGTGGTAAGAGACGAGATTTTTCAGAGGAACATCCTTCCTTAGACCTTAAACCTAAATCCCATTTCTAAAACAATTTCAGCTGCTCTTTCAATTCTTCCCCTTCCTTTTTCTCAGGAAAAAGGGTGATTTTCCCATAAACGCCGTCATGGCCAGGGATGATCGAGACCTTTCCTTGTCTCATTCGGACGATCGCCTCCAGAATCTTGGCCGGGACAAAGGACGCCAATTCATCTGGAGTGGCATCAAGGAGAATTCTAAATTCGGAACCCCCTCTTTCCACTAGCCTTTCATACTCGGCCTCGACTGCCTTTGTTCCAACCCGATAACCCATCGCCTCTGCAATGACCTCCTCTAAGGGAATAAGGTGAATGGAGGGAATGGCATTCTTTGGAATAAACCCTTCAGGACGGTCAGCAAGTTTCTCAACGCGATGCATCACCCCTACTGTCAGCTTCTTGTGACATTTGGGACAGAGGTATTGGCTGTCCTTCGTTTGAGATGGGGAGAAGATTACGCCACATTGGCGATGACCGTCGTAATGATACTTCCCTTCCTCTGGAAAAAATTCAATGGTGAAGAGGAATTTCTTCAGGTCTTTCTTCCGAATGGTCTCGATGATCTCTCTGTAACCCAATTCACAATCGAAGGCATTGGCCTCTCTCCCCAATCGATTAGGCGAATGGGCATCGGAATTGGAGATAAGGGTAATGGAATCGAGGGTCGAGAGTCTCCAGTTCATCTCCGGGTCAGAGGAAAGGCCTGTCTCAATAGCATAGACATAAGTGGACATCTCTCCGAAACATTCCTCTATCGAGTCGAAACCGGAATTGGCTCCGAAGATTGAAAACCAAGGTGTCCAGGCGTGAGCAGGGACGATTAGGCAATCCGAGGAGATATCCAGGATCATCTTGATCAACTCTTTCGCAGTAAAACCAAAAATGGGTCTTCCATCTGAAGAAAGTTTCCCAAGGTTGCCAAATTTAGAACGAATGGTTTCAACGACTTCAAAACTGGGGGCGAAAATGAGACTATGAATTCGTCTCACCTTCCCAGCCTGAGTATAGATATTGCTGACTTCGGTCGTCAAAATATAAAGAATCCCTTCATCCCCTTTTTTCAATCGAAAGAGGCCACCACTCAAGGGCTCCAATTTCGATCGAAGCTCTGCAAAATAGGTAGGATGAGTGAAGTCTCCTGTTCCCAGAAGTGTAATCCCTTTCTTCTTCGCCCATTGGGCGAGGGTTTCCACCTCCATGCCCTTGCTGGTGGCCCGACTGTATTTGGAATGAAGATGAAAATCAGCAATGAATCTCATATATCAAATCCATAAATTTCAAATGTCAAAGCTCAAATTTCAAATCATATCCAAAGCTCGAGCGAGATGCCAAAACAAGTTCGGCATGACAGGGGTGTCATTCTGAATTCGTTTCAGAATCCAACTTTGCACTTTGCTATTCATTTGACATTTGGATTTGGAAATCTGACATTGCCTTACAATTGAGTGAAGTGTCTTAGCCGTTGGATGGCTTCTATCTTCTCTCTATCCCCTACCTTGGCTTTGTCAATCGCTCCTTTCAATATCTCAATCGTCTTATCATAGACTCTTCGGTCTACGGGATAAGGATGACCATCCTTTCCTCCGTGGGCAAAACTGAATCGGGTCGGATCTCTGAAACTTGGTTCCACTCCGCAGACCAGTTCTGAAATCAGGCTCAATGCCCGAAGGCTTTTTGGGCCGACCCCCCGGATTCCAAGAAGTTCCTCAAAATTTGTTGGAGAATGGTCATAGATCTGATTAAAAGATTTTTCTAATCTTTCCAGACGAATCTCTTCCATCGGAACGGGATGTTCCTTTGGAAGATAAAGTTCAATCGCTTTCTTTCCCTCTGTGATCAGGAACTCTGGCTTCTCGTGAGAGAGTTCTGCAATCATCTCCCTAGTCTTCTCACTCTCCAATGCAACAAGATTCAACCCTTCCTTTCTCTGGTCACAACAGACAGCCCAATGAGGTTCGCAGACAAAATCCTTCACACCTTGACTTAACCAGTGATACCTTCTCGCATATCGAGACTCTTCATTCATCCCTTGCTGTACCACTGCCCAAGATCCCTTATCCGTTAAAAAGAAACAGTGATGATAGATTTGATAGCCATCTTGGACAGCCGCGCTATCCACCTTTGCGGACATCCGACTCGCATAGATGAGAGGGGTTCCATCGATGGACCTTCGGTCACAAATCTCCTCAATCTCCTGTGGCGTCTTTCTGGACGCCCTTCCTTTCCCACCTGCAATGTAGAACCCCAACTCCTGCTCCATCCCTCTAATACCCTCCTTGAGCGCGCCACAGACCGTGGTGGTCACTCCACTGGAATGCCAATCAAAACCCAGGACGCAACCAAAGGCCTGAAACCAAAACGGATCAGAGAGCCTGGAAAGCATCTCCTCGGCTCCATAGACATCAATGATGAAGAGGGTGATCTCTCTCGAAAGGCTCTTCATCCTCTGAAAAAGCCATGAAGGTGCCTTACCATAATGGAGTGGGAGGTGGGCTATACCCGTTCTCATTTATCTTCCTATAGGCATGTTCAACGTACCCCTACCATCATTGGTTGGCAGGCCGTCGTAATACCAACTTACATTTCTTTCGTCTGGAGAAACTCCAATAAGGATTCCTTTCTTCCGAGTCCTCAGACCACAATAGCCCCAGCCACCTTCCGAAATTTGGCATCCATTGACACAGATTGAACACGGGGTGTGGGATGTATCTCGAGGAGGGGTATCGACCAATCGAAATGATATTCGGGATCGATGACGGGCACTTTCAACAAAGGGTTTGATGCTCTCCTTGCCCAATCGGAGGCAGTCCAAACAGAGCGCAAGGGTCTGTGAAAGGGGGGCTACCTCTTTCCTGCAGTCACTGCACTCTTGTCCTTTCTGTACCCCCCTTTTTTTGGAACCAAACTTTCACTCCACAACTTTATACACGATGTCGTTCTCCCTCACCCTCTCCTTCACTCTGATCCCAATGTCTGCACCAGGGCCTGCCTCCTGGACGTTCTTATTCTCAATCTGCATCGATTCCACCGTTTCAGTGAGATCGGTGGTATGTCCGACAATGTGGATTGTATCCCCAACCTTTAACGAACTCTCGGACAAACGGATGGCAGCAACACCAATCTTCCCAAAGAATTTGATGACCTCACCCACCTTCTTCTCTTCCATCTTCTTCCTCCTTTCCCAGGATTTACAATTTAACTCCAATTCTCTCCAACCCTTTTAAGACCTCTCCGATCTCAATCCCTCTCAGACATTCTAAATGCTGGCATTGAAAGAATCTTTCCTGAGGACAGGGCGAACAAGGGATCTCCCTACGAACCACGAAGACCTTTTTCCCTCTCGGCGACCATACCCTTTGATCTGTGGGTCCAAAGATGGTGACTATGGGAAGTCCCAAAGCAGCGGCCATATGAGAGATGCCAGAATCGTTTCCAATGAAGAGCCGACATTCGGCCATTACCGAAGCCAGTTGTAAGAGTGAAAGTCCTTTTGCCAGAATGGGCGCAGTGCCATCCATCTCCCGTTCCATTCTTTCAAAAGTCTTCCTGATCTCTGCCCCTTCGGCTGGACCGAGAACGATAAGCATTCTCGAATACAAATGTTTTCGAAGATAGCCTACGAGATCGAGGAACCGCTCCAAGGGCCAAACCTTCCTCTTGCTCCCACTGCCGGGATGGAGGACAATGATCTCTGATCTCTCCTCCATGGTCAAACCCTTTCCCTTCCAAAAATTCTTCCCAAAAATTTGGTCCGATTCATTTAAATAAAGTTTTGGAATTGTCTCTGAATTGGAAAACCCGTATCGGGAGAGCTCCTTGAGAAGATGATCGGTGAGGTGCACCCTTTGGTCCCAAAGCGGAAAAGGATTGATGTGAAGAATTTGTCCGTGACAGACCCGCTTTAGATTTCCAATAAGGGTCCCCTCTCCGTCCTTTCCAAAGACAACGATAAGATCGAACTCGTTAAAGAATTGAGAAAGGGTTGTGTTCAACTCCCCTTCCCGAACGAAGAAAGTGGCCATTCCTTGCTGATCGATTGAAAGAATCTCCTCAGCGTAAAAATGATGCTCTACTAATTCAAGAATCCTGGGATAGCCCATGATGACCGATCTTGCTTGGGGAAAGGTCTTCCGAAGGATCTCAAGGGCGGGTAATGCAAGGATGAAATCGCCCAGGGCACCTTGATGAATTACTAGCATTGAATGAACCTTAGACTTCTTGTCTATGGCGGAAGGGGACATCCTTTCTCCTCATCTTATTAGCCCAAATGTCGCAAAAAATTCCTCCAAAAGACTGGACAGGTGAACCGGAAAAGCTTTACAGCGAAACCCTTCGGCGTTTAGCGACCCCGATTTCTGTAGTATTCCTCATCCCACTCTCGGCAAGAAACTTAACCTGAAGATATTGAAAACAATCCACTTGGTAAAGGTTTGGGGGCTCATCTGTCCCGCCTTCTATGCAACATCAGGGTCAGGAGATTCTTTCTAAACGCTTGCGAAGTTGTTCATCCTCCGGGGTGATCTGGAGAACTTTTCGATATTCCCTTCTGGCCTCTTTCCATTTCTTCTGATCCTCATAGAGGACGCCTAAATTAATCCTTGCAAAGAGGTAGTTCGGGTTGATACGAAGGGCCTTCTTCAATTCGGAAATGGCCTTCTCATACCGACTTCGATCACTATAGAGCAGGGCCAAATTATAGTGCAAGTCTGCATAACGGGGGTTCAAACGAACCGCCCTCTCCATATGTCCAAGAGCCTCCCGGGTCCGCCGCATCAAACCATAAACATAACTAAGGTTGGCATATCCCATTCCATAGAGAGGATCGATTTTCAGAGCCTGCTTGTACTCCTGGATGGCTTTTTGATAGGCTCCTTGATGGTAATAGACGGTCCCGAGGTTCGAATGAAATAGGAACTGATCGGGTTGCAGTTTCGCAGCCTTTTGAAGTTCTCTGATGGCTTGAGTGGCTTTCCGCTTCCTGGCGAGGTAGAGGCCGATGAAGTTGTGAAACTGGGCGTAATGATAATTCAAATGGATTTTTCTAAAGATGCTCCCCGTCTTCTCGTCCAGGTGAACCTTCCCTTTTTGCCAGACCCTTTTCTTCTTATAATAATCCCGATAATAGGGGTAGTACTGGACAGCTTTCCGAAGGTGAAAACCTGCTCCCCTCCACCTTCCGGTTTGCAGATAGAAGGTTCCTAAGATGTGGTGGAGAAAACCATCCTTTGGATGCTTCCTTGACTCGGACAGAAAAATCCCCTCGGCCTCTTTCCATCGCTCCATTTCTATATAGAGATGGCCCAAATTGAGAATGGCCTCACGATACCTTGGGTTAAGATGGAGGGCCTTTAAAAGATGGCTCTCTGCTCCCGTCCATTCCTCCTTCATCGCCAAGAGGAGCCCGAATTGATTCTGTAGGTCTGCATAGTTCGGATGAATTTCAATCTCCTTCTCGACTTCAGCCAAAATACGCTGATAGAGCGGAAGCCACTTTACGTTCAACCGTTTTCCTGCAAATTCTTCGAAACCCATTGTCCCTTTTCCTTTTGCCAATTGATGAATTCAAAGACGATATCGACGACTCCAGGAATACTCTTTATCTTCTTTTCTAAGGATTGAAGATTCTTCATCGTGAATTCAATGCTCTCTGCGTTCGCCTCCGTGTAAATACGTGCCAATCTGAAGATGCCCCTCAGATAGACCACCCCTCTCACCGTCCCAAATGTGATCTCTGAATAATCGACATTGCCCCGGATCAGGATGCGCCGAACATTCGTTTGGATGACGAAATCTTCCTTTAACATCCCTCTTCAAGGGGTGAGGATCTACGCACCCCGAGCCTCAAGAATCGGAAGGTGTTCCCTCTAGGGCCCTTTTCACCGCATCCAAGAGCTCCTCTGGGTCATAGGGCTTCTTAATAAAGAAACGAGCACCCAGATCCATCGCCCTTCCCTCTGCCTCCCTCTCCGGGCTCCCAGTCAGGAATATGATGGGGATGGTCCAGGTATGGCTGGAGCGCTTCAACCTCTCTGCAACACTGAACCCATCCCCGGCTGGCATCCGAATATCAAGGATAATCAGATCCGGTTTCTCCTTATGGGCCATAAAAACGCCCTGGGCACCGTCAAAGGCTGAAATGACTTCGTATCCGCTCGACTGCAGTCGAATCACCAATACCTTCACAATATCCCGTTCGTCATCCACAATAAGAATCTTCTTTTTCTGACCCATATCCCCCTCTTTCTACCGCTTCACCCTCTCCAATCGTACGGAGAGAAGATTGGTCCGGTCAGGACACTCCATCTCGATAACATCAGGATCCCCCCAAGGATATTTTTCTCAAAACTGTATCACCGACAGTGTAGGAAAAAGATCGTGGTAGAAAAAGCCACAGAGACCTCCTAGTGTAGTGCGTCCAACGCTTCTTTACATTAATTCCGAAACCGTCATTCCAGCCCCGTATCAAGTACGGGGTAAACTCCAGCGGGAATCCAACTCGCAAATACTGGATTCCCCCGTATCAAGTACGGGGCAGGCTTAGTCAGGCCCGGAATGACAATCAAAGTAAAGGGACTTTTGACGCAGTACACTGGATTGTGACAACTGATCTCAAACTTTCCCCCACTGCGTGGCCTGCGTTGCAAGTGCCTTTTAACCCAATGACGGTGGCAACGACCTTATTTCCAATACCCGGATCTTTACCCATCTTTCTCTCCTTCTCGGTAAAGGGAACTCGTCTGTTCCCCTATCACCTTCTGGTAAGGGGTATTCCCTTGAAGCCATGTGATCATTTCATCTCTTCTCGTTTGAAACGCTTCTATCTCTCCTTTTCCGATGGGGCCCCCTGCAGGAAAAGACTCTTTCAAGGGGTTTCTCAACTGGCCACCCTTTGCCAACCGATAGTCCAAATGCGGTCCTGTCGATAGACCGGAGGAACCTACATATCCGATGATCTGCTTCTGTTTCACCCGCGCACCCTTCCAAATCCCATGGCCGTAGCGAGAAAGGTGGCCATAATAGGTGACATATCCGTTCGGATGCCGGAGGATCACCTGGTTCCCAAACCCCCCATTCCGACTACACAAAATGACGGACCCATCTGCCACTGCCCATATCGGGGTCCCTGTGGGCGCGGCATAATCAACGCCCAAATGAGGCCGAACTCCCCCCATGATCGGGTGCTTCCTTGCCTGGTTGAATCTCGAACTGATACGATTAAATCGCAGGGGGGTTTTCAGAAAGGCTTTTCTCAAGGGAATTCCATTCTCATCATAATAGTCACCTTTATATCTGATCCCCTTATAAATCTTCTCCTCCCGTTGGTACTCCACCGCATGGATGGGCCCATATTGAATGAACTGATCTCCTTTATAGATCTTTTCCACCACCACTTTAAACCGATCCCCTTCCCTGACGTCCTTATAAAAATCGATCTCCCAGGCAAGAACGTCTGTAAAGGCGATGGTCAAAAGATCCCCTTCTCCAATGGCATCCATTGCTTCAAAGAGAGAGGAATGAATCTCTCCCACAGCCTTCACGAGATGGGTCTCTAACGAGACTTTCTTCCTTTGGGCAGTATATCCTCGGCCATCCCTTTCGATCTCATAAATCTCAGTGGGGCCTGCTTCATAGACAAACTTCACCAATTCCCCCTTTACATCCCTGATGAAGTGGTAAGTCCCTCCTTTGATCTTTTTAAAATTCACATAGGGTTCCAATTTCGAAATGACCAGATGGATCCATTGAAGGGGGATTTTTCTCTCGGTTAACGATTTGAAAAGGGTACTCTTTTTGTTTACCTCCCCTTCGATGATCTGAACCTGCTGTTCTTTGGGTGCTTCATGCATTGACCGGGAAGGCTCTACTGGAGGAAGCATAGGTCTAAAAGAAAAGATGAAAAAGTAAATCAACAGGAAAAGACCAACTAGAAAAAACCCCAAAAAGAGAACCCTCTTCCTTCTTTTCTTTTGGGCATCCGGAGACCGTAAATGAAATCGATCTCTTTTTAATTCACCTACCATCTCGGTATTTCCTGTCTCTATAGCCTCTTAGTTCTCGACTCCAAACTCCTCACTCCGAACTCTTAACTATAGTGAACGCCTTAATAAAGTAGTCATTGCGAGGAGCGAAGCGACGTGCCTGCGCGCTGAAGCGCTTCGGCGCGCAAGTGTGGCAATCCCATGAGATTGCTTCACGGAGTTTATCCTGAGCGAAAGGCGAGATTCTTCGCTTCGCTCAAAATGACAGGGAGCGAAGGGTTCGCAATGACACGACGCAAATGCCAACTTATTTATGGCGTTCACTATATTTATCCCACTTCCCTCAAATAAGCAGCGGCATCTTCAGGAGGAGTGGGGTTGACAAAAAAGCCACTCCCCCATTCAAACCCCTCTCTCAATCCAATCCTTAGCCGGGTCTCAATGTGCCAGTGGTATTCTGACCGATGGAAGCGATTCCGGACCGGCGAGGTATGGAAGATCAAACTATAAGGAGGATCAGAAAGTAGTTTATTGAATCGAAGAAAGAGCGATTGGATTGCTGAAGAAAGATCTTCCATCTCTTCTTTATTGATATGGTGAAAATCAGAGGAATGGGTCTTGGGGATGATCCAGGTTTCAAAGGGGTAACGGGATGCAAAGGGGGAGAAGACCAAAAAATGGACGGTCTCCAAGATGACTCTCTTCTTCAGCGAAATCTCTTCTTTGATGATGTCGCAGAAGATACAGCGTTCCTTCTGTTGATAGTAATCCAACATCCCCGAGATCTCCTCATCAATCCCTCTGGGGATGACCGGCATGGCCATGATGTGGGAGTGGGGATGGCGATTGAATATTCCCGGATAATTCTTCAAAATGAGGAACTGCTCAAATCTCCGATCCTTCTCTAAATCGATAAGCCTTGCACGATAGGCGAAAAGAGTTCTCTCGATCTGAGAAGGTTCCATCATCGCAAAATTCTGATGATGTTCGGGTGCCTCGATAACGATCTCGTGGGCACCGATCGCTTCCATCACATCATACATCCCTTCGGGCCTTCGGTCGAATTCCCCCTCAATACGAAAGAAGGGAAATTTATTCGGAATCACACGGACAGACCATTCCTTGCCCACCCCGCTCAACGAAAAAGTCTCTCTGGGGGTCATCCCCTCATTACCCGGACAGAAAGGACATGGTCCCTCGGGATCTTGAAGCTGATAAGGGGGTTTAAAGGGAAGGTAATCCGATGGTCCCTTCACGTCATCCGTGGTGACCACTACCCATCTTCTTGCAATCGGCTCTCTTCGAAGCTCCGCCATTTCACCCTCCCCCACCTATGACAGCAAGGACCGATAAACAAACTGTCTCCCTCGATGAGGATCGTCCTTGCCCATCATCGGTCCTTCCATTCTCGCAACGAGCCGTTTTTTATAGAGATTGAGGAGTCTTGTGCCGCTTGTGTTCATCCCAATCCTCTCTTCTTCTGACAGCTGTCTCAAGGTCAACCTCTTCCTCTTCATCACCTGGTTTAAGGTATGGATTAAATAATTGTTAAGCGAACCGATGATCCGCCACCCTTCTGGTCCGATGGTTAAGACCGCTAACCGTTTTCTTTCTAACGCCACATTGATATTCTCGGCTTGAGAAGGAGTAAGGCCTTTCAGGAGGAGAAACTTTTCCCCATATTCATCACTCCACAACCGCGATACCATTTTGGCCACCACTTCATCAGCCCAGGAAAAATCGATAGCCCCAATCCCCGAAAAATCGAGAATGACCCGAAGCGTTCCTTTTCCCTCCCCTAAAACCTTTTCAATCGCCTCCCGGATTCGGACGCCTCGAGAGCGACCGGTCATCTCCTTTGTCCCATTCTTCAAAAGGCCATTGCTCAATTTCTTTAAAGAGAGGACTCTCTTATTCATTCTCTACCTTCAATTGATTCAGTTGAAATAATTATAAACCAAAAATTTCATCGTTTGTCAAGAAAATATTGTTTTCATGTGTAACCCCTCAGTTACGATTGGAGATTCTATCCCTAGGATCGGGGTGGTCTCTCCGGAGAAAACTTGAAGCGGCACATTTGAGCGATGAGCCAAGGCGCAGATACCCTTTAAAACGGCCCTTTCAGCACCACCCGCCGATTCCCCTCTTTCTAATGATCCGCCTTTCAAGGTTTCGGAGGGGAGACCATCCCGATCCAACCACACCCGAGACTTAGGGGTTACTTTCATGTGTTTTCAGTTCTTCCCCGATAAGGGTGACTCACGGAACTCCACGGGCAAGCCCGTGGTCCTCAAGAACCCTACCCACCTACGCCAAGGCTTCGGTGGGTCATCCGACGGTGAGCGAAATCCGCCGAAGCATGGCAGGTCTATCGCTGTAAGGGTTCCTATCCGGAGTTACGCATTCCTCCATGGCCAAGGCCATGGTCTCCTGCCCAGGCGGATGAAGAAGCCCATTCATGTCACCGCCCTTCTTTGAGCAATGGGGCAGGGTTGAGAATGGATGGATAAATAGGGTATAAATAACCCAGTCCTGGTTCTCAAAATTGGGAGAGTTGGTCGTTCAAGGGAAAATTCAATGGAAGCCTTCTTAAATCTTTTCCGTTGGCAGGACGGTCTGGACATTTTAGTCTTGACCTTTGTTTTCTACCGCCTCTATCTTTGGCTGAGAAAGAAGAAGGCCCTGCGTATGATACTGGCCATCCTGGCCTTACCTTTCTACTATCTCATTGCCCGGTGGGTTGACCTCCCTCTCTCTTTATGGGGTCTCGAGAACCTATGGGCCGTGATCCTCGTTGTCTTGGTAGTGATTTTTCAACAAGAGATACGGGGAGTCTTGGGAAGCATCACTCTCCCGACATTCCTTTTTGGAAAGCCTGAGAGGCGCCCTTTAAAGGGCCTCGATAAAATTGTAGAAGCCACTTCCAAGATGGTCGAGAAAGGAGTGGGCGGTTTAATCGTCTTACAGAGAGAAGATGAACTCGATGATCTCATTCATGGTAAAACCCTCTTGGACGCGGAGATGAATGAAGATATTTTGATCAGTATTTTCAATCCTCAATCTCCGCTACACGATGGGGCTGTCATCATCCGGGGAGATCGAATCCGCTATGCGACCGCTCTTCTGCCTGTTTCTCAGTCTTCATCCCTTCCAAAAGAATGGGGCACGAGACATCGCGCGGCACTGGGGATAACAGAAGTCTCAGATGCAGAGTCCATTATCATTTCGGAAGAGAGGAAAGAGGTCCTATTCGCCTCAAAGGGAAAGATCGAAAAGAAAGAAGGGAAAGAGGACTTAACAAGAAGTCTCACAGATTTTCCTTCCCCTCCGGAAGAAAAAGAGAATAAGAAGATATGGCCGAAAAGACTTCTTAATGATCTGCCCCAAAAGGCATCCCTCCTCTTCTTGGTTTGCCTCCTCTGGATTTTTGTGATAGGGGTCCGCCAGGGCCAAATCAGTTTCAAAATCCCCATCGAATACTATTCCATTCCCCAAAATTCAACGATTGTCGGGGAATGGCCTAAAGAGATCAATGTACGTCTCAGGGGTTCGCAAAGGCTTCTCTCTTCCATTGACCCAAGTCGTCTCCGAGTACATGTCGATCTCACCCATGCTCATCCTGGAATGAACCAGATTATTCTTTCTGAGGCGAATATGAATGCCCCTTCCGGAATCTCTGTGACTCATTTCTCTCCCAATAAAATAGCCCTTCAGCTATCAGAGATTCCCAATCCCAGTAGAAAACCATAAATTCAAGCCCGCCCTCACTCAAATGAGAATCCAGAATCTCTGAGACTGATATCTGTCCCTTTCTATCAGGAAAAAGGAGGCTTTGGGAGTGTTAATTTTTATTACTCAGAGCATATTATAGTTTGCATTGCAACGAAACTGTCATTGCGAGCGAAGCGAAGCAATCTCCAGAGATTGCCACGCCTGCGTGCCGAAACACTATACCAACACCATAGCTGGATAAATACTCCGGCGTGCAGGCACGTCGCTAACGCTCCTCGCAATGACCACATTTAGTCTTTCGAGGTAAACTATTTTATGCTCCCCTTAATAAGTGTGAGAAGAAAATTCAAGAGAAGACTATTAGTGGAGGATTCGGTCTGGATCTTTCTTGACTTGAAAAGGGCCTTCCCAAGGATGCTGAGTCTCCTTTACAAAACGATCACGACAACTCTTACAGAGAAGTAGAGTAAACTCCTCATAGATATCCTTCTCTAACTCCTCTGGGTCCGATTTCTCAATCTGCTCAAGGATCTGCTTCATCTGTTGATCGATTTCTCCCTCCGGCTCCAGGAGCACCTCATCGAAACCGGCAAACACCCTGATGTGGACCACATAGTTCAGACTCCCAGGTGGAAGCTCTTTACCACACCTCAAACAATGTCGCTCTTTCATCCTTGCGCCACCTTATCCTAAACAAAATTATTAAATCCGAATTTCAAAATCCCAATGTCAAGTAAAGAACCCCACCCACAGGGCGGGGCTTTACAACCCAAATTCTAAACCAAAAACAGAGATCCCGAAACAAGTTCGGGATGACAAAAAAACGAGGCCCAAACCATCCTGTCATGCTGAACTTGTTTCAGCATCTGGGGTGCTTTTTTCTGCCTTCGACAGACGCATCTTTCATCCCCGTCCACAGGACGGGGTTTTCAGATGCGCTTTTAATAAAGCTCAAATGATTATATGTCAAAATATTTTTACATTCGGCAAAAAATATTACAAAACATACTTTTCCAATTTGATCTTTGGATTTCATTTGGGCATTGAGCTTTGACATTTGACATTGTTTCATCACATTCGGATTTCGTACTTCGAATTTATATATCCCTATTATATGTCCATCTCCTTTTTCCATTGTTCCATCTCTTGCAATGCCCTCTCCGCCAAGAGTCGCCTCTTCTCCCGGCCTTTTCTCTTTTCTTCTATCGGAGGAAACA
>Ga0299912_10002566_pt1 | contig 14896 bp, 11 predicted proteins | sample RVTome_2_FD_207667 | JGI IMG/M metagenome (GOLD analysis project Ga0299912, IMG submission 207667) | Soil microbial communities from uranium-contaminated site in the Upper Colorado River Basin, Wyoming, United States - RVT95D214 (version 2) ... | reverse complement strand
ACAGGTGGCGCCGGAGTTCTTCCGCTCGCAGATCGAGGTCGGCACCACCGTCTGCCGCGATTTCTCAGCTGGCCGCCGCGAGCTCGCCGGGCTGCGCAAGACGATCGCCAGGATAACCGGCGAATACGGGATGGCGCCGATCGCCGCCTCGACCCACCCGTTCGCTGACAGGTCCACGCTGGAGACGACCCCCAAGGCGCGCTACCAGGCGCTGGCGCGCGACTTCGCCGGCATCGGCCGCCGCCTCGCCATCTGCGGCATGCACGTGCACGTGGGCATCGAGGACGATGAGCTGCGCATCGATCTGATGAACCAGGCGCGCTATTTCCTGCCGCACCTGTTGATGCTGTCGACGTCGTCGCCGTTCTGGCAGGGCGAGGACACCGGCCTGAAAAGCTATCGGCTAGCCGTATTCCACGAGCTGCCGCGGACGGGACTTCCCCAGCGCTTCGGTAGCTTCGGCGAGTATCAACGCGCCGTCGACGTGCTGGTCAGCAACAAGGTGATCGAGGACGCCACCAAGATCTGGTGGGACCTGCGCCCGTCGGGGAGGTTTCCAACGCTCGAGATGCGCGTCACCGACGTGTGCACGCGCGTCGACGATGCCATCTCGATCGCGGCGATCTTCGTCTGCATCATGCGCATGCTCTACCGGCTCAGGCGCTCCAACCAGAAGTGGCGGTCCTACCCGGCGTTCCTCATCGAGGAAAACCGCTGGCGTGCGCAGCGCTACGGCGTCGGCGACCAGCTGTTCGACTTTGGCAAGGGAAAGCTCGTCCCGTTTGCTTCTCTCATCGACGAGCTGCTCGATCTCATCGCCGAGGATGCCGCCGTGCTCGGCTGCGAGCGCGAGGTGAAGCACGCCCTCAAGATCGCCACGGGGGGCACCAGCGCCGACCGCCAGGTGGAGTGCTACGAAAGGCTCGTTGCGGAAGGTGCCAGCGCCGACGACGCCCTGATCGGCGTCGTCGATCAGCTCATCGCGGAGACGGTGGCGGGCACCTAGAACCGGGCCCCGGGGAATAATTCCGTCATGCCGGCGTCATGGCGAAGCCATGCTTCGCATGGACGGCCGGTATCCACGCAAGTCCCAGCGATCGCTACATCTGCGGTTAAGTTCATCCTGCCGAACTGTCTCCCGTCCACTCTAGCAAGAGAGCTTGCTGAAGCTGGCGTGGATCCCGCGCCAGCGGGATGACGGTAGAATGCAGTCGAACTTAGCTACAGCGCGGCGGCCATCCCGCCGTCGATGGCGAGCTCCGCGCCGGTGATGAACTGCGACTCATCGGAGGCAAAGAACAGCGCCGCCCGAGCGACATCCTCGGAAGTGCCGAAGCGGCGCAGGGGCGTCTGTTCCAGCAGTGCGTCGGAGAGCGCTTTGACGCGCAGCACGCGCTCGGTCAGCGCCGTCTCGATGAACCCTGGCGCCAGCGCGTTGACGCGGATGTTGTAGGGCGCGTACTCGACGGCGAGCCCGCGCGTTAGCGCCGAAATGGCGCCTTTGGTGGCCCCATAGGCGGCGAGCGTGCGCATGCCGCGGTGGCCCATGATGGACGCCAGGTTGATCAGCGAGGCGCGGCCCGACGCCTTGAGCAGCGGGAAGGCGTCGCGGGCGATGCGGATGATGCCGTCGAGGTTGACCTCGCGCAGCCGCACCCAGTCGGCATCCGACATGTGACGGAAATCGGTGCGCACGTTGATGCCGGCGTTGTTGACCACGACGTCGAGCCGGCGGTGCTGCTGATCGATGGTGCGCATCAGGGCGGTCACGTCCTGCCCGCGCGACACATCGACCGCCAGTCCCGTCGCCGAATGTCCCTGCGCGACGACCGCAGCGGCCGCCTTTACAGCCCCCTCGCCGTTGACGTCGGTTATGTAGACGTGCGCGCCTTCGCTGGCGAAGAGCCGCGCCGTGGCGAGCCCAATGCCGGCGGCAGAGCCGGTGATAAGCGCGATCTTGTCCTTGAGTCGCTGCATGGGCCGCCTCCACGAAACCGACGCGCGACCTAGCACCGGCTTGGCCGGCTTACAACACGTCGGCAGCATCCTTCGAAAAATCGCTTACCCGGCGGCTTCGCCAGGCGCCATCCATCGCTCGCGCATGGTGACCAGTTCCTCGGCCGCCGTGGGGTGCAGCGCCATGGTCGCGTCAAAGTCCGCCTTGGTGGCCCCGAGGCGCAAAGCGATGGCCGCCATCTGCACGATCTCGGCGGCGTCCTCGCCCAGCACGTGGCAGCCCACGACCTTGTCGCTCGCAGCGTCGACGATGAGCTTCATCATCATCTTCTCGTCGCGGCCCGACAGCGTGGCCTTCAAGGGGCGGAAGGCCGCCTTGTAGATGTGGAGCTGCCCGCAGCGCTCGACCGCCAAGTACTCGGGCAGGCCGACGCTGGCGATCTCCGGCGTCGAGAACACTGCGGTCGGGATCAGCTCGTGCTCGACCATGCGCGGCTTGTTGCCGAACTCGGTATCGGCGAAAGCATGCCCCTCACGGATGGCGACCGGCGTCAGGGCGAAGCGGTGCGTCACGTCGCCGACGGCGAAGATGCTATCGACCGAGGACTTCGAATACTCGTTGACCACCACATGTCCGTTCCAGCCCATCTCGACGCCCGCCTTGTCGAGGCCGAGACCGGCCGTATTCGGCGCCCGGCCGACCGCATACATGATCTCGTCGGCGGCCAGCGATGTACCGTCGCTGAAATGGCCGACGAGACCGCCGCCCGTCTTTTCTATGCGCGTGAACGTGCGCCCGGTGAGGATGCGAATACCCTCCTTGGCGTAGGCCTCGCTCAGGCGGTCGCGCAGGTCCTCGTCGAAGCCGCGCAGGATCTTGTCGCCGCGGTGGACGATCGTCGTCTCCACCCCGAGCCTGGCGAAGATGCCGGCGAATTCCACCGCGATGTAGCCGCCGCCACAGATCGCCATGCGCGCAGGCAGGCGGGGCAGATCGAAGGCCTCGTTCGACGTGATGACGTGCTCGAGCCCCGGGATGGGATCGCCCAGCAAGGGTTTTCCGCCCGTGGCGATGAGGATTTTTCCCGCGCTCAGCGTGCGGCCGCTCTTGGCGAGCTGCACCGCATTCGGTCCGACGAGCGTCGCCCGCTCCTCGATCAGCGTAACGCCCGCGGCCGCGACGATCTTGCGATAAGCCCCCTCGAGGCGCGCGATCTCCTTGTCTTTGGCGGCAACGAGTGTCGACCAATCGAAGTCAACGTCGCCGACCGTCCAGCCAAAGCCGCGCGCGTCCTCGAAATCGTCGGCAAAGCGGCTGGCGTAGACGAGGAGCTTCTTGGGAACGCAGCCGCGAATGACGCATGTACCGCCGAGGCGGAACTCCTCGGCGACGGCGACCCTGGCGCCATAGCCGGCGGCGATGCGCGCCGCCCGCACGCCACCCGAACCGCCGCCGATCACAAACAGATCGAAATCGTGCTCTGCCATGCGGTATCCCACCCGTTAGGGCGTCACGTGCCCTCGCCGCTTTCGGCGCCGAGAATGGTGATGCCGCCGGCGCCGGCGATGATGGCGAGGTCAGCGATCCCCAGGAACATGCCGTTCTCGACGACGCCGGGGATCAACTTCAAGGCTTCATCGAGGGCCTCGGGCTCCTCGATTCGCCCGAAGGCGCAGTCGAGGATGAGGTTACCACCGTCGCTGAGGAACGGCTTGCCACCGGGCAGAGTGCGCAGGCGGATTTCTCCCTCGCAGCCGACGTCGGCCGCGAGTGCAATGATCATATTGCGTGTCGCCGTCAGCCCGAACGGCACGACCTCGAGCGGCAGCGGGTAGGCCCCCAAGGTTTCCACCAGCTTGGACGCATCGGCGATGACGATCATGCGTCCCGACGCAGTAGCGACGATCTTCTCGCGCAGAAGCGCGCCCCCGCCGCCTTTGATCATGCGCAGCTCGCCGTCGATCTCATCGGCGCCATCGACGGTCAAATCGAGAAATGGCAGATCGTCCAGCGTCGCCGTGCGGATGCCGAGCTTCTCGGCCTGCGCTTGCGTCGACTGCGAGGTGGCGACGCAGACGACGTCCAAGCCGGCGGCAACTTTCTTGCCCAGAAGGTCGACGAACTTCGCCGCGGTGGAGCCGGTGCCGAGACCAAGCCGCATGCCGCTCTCGACGTAATCGAGCGCCCGCGCGGCAGCGGCGATTTTCAAGGCGTCGTTGCTCATGCTGATCCCCGCAGCGCTGAGGCACCGGCGGCGCGCAAAGGCGCACGGAGCGATGCTCGTCAATGCCGCTGCCGTACGCGGATGGCGAGCCGGACGCAAGCCCAAGCTTGCAGATCCGGCTAGAGGCCGCCCATCAACGTGTACTTGGTCTCGAGGAATTCCTCGATGCCGTGGTGCGAGCCCTCACGCCCGATGCCGCTTTCCTTGAAGCCGCCGAACGGCGCGATCTCGGTCGAGGTGATGCCCTCGTTGACCCCGACGATGCCGTATTCGAGCGCCTCGGCAACGCGCCAGCAGCGCGCCATATCGCGCGTAAAGAAGTAGGCGGCGAGCCCGAACGGCGTGTCATTGGCCATGCGGATAGCCTCGTCCTCGGTGGCGAAGCGGAACAGCGGCGCCACGGGGCCAAAGGTTTCCTCGCGCGACATCCGCATGTCGGGCGTGACGCCCGTCAGCACGGTCGGCTCGTAGAAGGTGCCGCCGAGCGAAGCGGGTTTGCCGCCGATGACGACGCGCGCACCGTGCGCGACCGCGTCGGCGACGTGCTCCTCGACCTTCTTGACGGCGTCCGCGTTGATGAGCGGCCCGACGGTCACGCCCGCTTCGGTGCCGTTACCGACTTTCAGCTTCTTGACGGCGGCGGTGAGCTTATCGGCAAATTCGTCGTAGACGCCGTCCTGCACCAGGATGCGATTGGCGCACACGCACGTCTGCCCGGCGTTGCGGAACTTCGACGCCAGCGCACCGGCAACAGCCTTGTCGATGTCGGCGTCGTCGAAGACGATGAAGGGGGCGTTGCCGCCGAGCTCCATTCCGACGCGCTTCACCGTGCGTGCGGATTGCTCCATGAGGATCTTGCCGACCTCGGTCGAGCCGGTGAACGTGATCATGCGCACCAGCGGGCTGGAGGTCATCGCGCGCCCGACCGGCACGGGATCTTTTGCCGTCACGATGTTGAGCACGCCCTTCGGCACGCCTGCCCGCTGCGCCAGCTCGGCCAGCGCCAGGGCGGAGAGCGGGGTATCCTCCGCCGGCTTAACGACGACGGTGCAGCCTGCGGCCAGCGCCGGGGACACCTTGCGCGTGATCATGGCGCTCGGAAAGTTCCACGGCGTAATGGCCGCGACGACGCCGATCGGCTGCTTCATGATGATGACGCGCGCATCCGCCTTGTGGGTTGGGATCGTCTCGCCGTAGACGCGCTTTGCCTCCTCGGCGAACAGCTCGACGAACGCCGCACCGTAGAGGATCTCGCCCCTCGCCTCGGCGAGGGGCTTGCCCTGCTCCTTGGTCAACAGCAGCGCCAGCTCGTCGGCATGCTCGACGATCAGCTCGTACCAGCGGCGCAGGATCTTGGAGCGGTCCTTGGCGAGGCGCCGCGACCAGTCCGGGAAAGCCCGGTGCGCGGCTTCGATGGCCATGTTCGTCTCGGCCGCACCCATGGCCGGGACGCGGGCAATCTCCTCGCCCGTCGCCTTGTCGGTCACCGGCATGCGCGGCTCGCCGACCCAGGCCCCATCGATGAAGGCTTGCGTCTTGAGAAGCGTGATGACCTTCTTATCCATAACGGCACCGCGGCTGGGGCTGCAACAATCTGGCTTTGCATAAGATGCAGGGCCCCTGGTTTCAAGGTAGATAACCCCGCTGCTTCGTTAGTCGCACCGCGCCGGCTTGCCTGCTCACGTACCAACCCGAGGACCCATGCCCCGAGATCCCATACGCGACCTGACTCTCGTCTTCGACCTCGACGGCACGCTTGTCGACACCGCCCCCGATCTCATCGCCGCGACCAATCACGTGCTCGAGCACGTGGGGCTGCCGGGCGTCGACGCGGACACCCTGCGGCCGTGGGTCGGGCATGGCGCCAAGCACATGATCGAGCGGGCCATCGGGGCGGCGGGCGAGAGCATGACGCCGGCCGAGCACGCCGCCCTGCTCGCACGCTATTTCGACTTTTACGGCCGCAACATCGCGGTGGGCAGCCGACCGTTCGACGGCGTCGTTTCCGCACTGGAGAAGTTCCAGGCGGACGGCGTCAAGCTCGCGGTGTGCACCAACAAGATCGAGCGCATGTCGAAGCTGCTGCTCGATGCTCTCGATCTGAGCCGCTACTTTGCGGCGGTCGCCGGGTGCGACACGCTTGGCGCCGCCAAGCCGCACCCCGATGCCCTGTTCGGCACCATCCGCATGGCCGGCGGCGACCCCATGCGCGCCATCATGATCGGTGACAGCGGCGTCGACGTCGCCACGGCGAAGGCCGCCGGCGTGCCGGTCATCGGCGTTAGCTTCGGCTACACCGAGACGCCGGTGCGCGAGTTCGCGCCGGACGCGGTTATCGACCACTACCGCGAGCTGGAGCCGGCGATTGCGCGACTGCTGCCATAACGGCCAGACCGATTGCTCGACCCGTCAGTCGGAATCACTCGGCCGGTGCGGCCACAGCCGCCGTCCGACCATGATCGTCGCCGGCAGGAACACCAGGTCGGCGATCAGCGAGGCGAGCAGCGTGAAGCCGCAGACGAGCCCGAACGTCCTGAGCGACGGCAGGTCGGAGAAGATCGTCACCCCGAGACCGAAGGCCAGCACGATCGTCGTCAGGATGATCGCCGGGCCGACCAGCACGCGCGCCCGCCGGATGGCGAGCTCGGGCGCATCCCCAGCCCGTTCTTCCAGTCGTAGCCTGTTGAGGAAGTGTATGAGGGCGTCGATGCCCAGCCCGAAGACGACGAGCAACGCCACCACGGAGGCAAACTCCAGCCCGTCGCCTTGCGCCCACAGCAAAGCGCCCGAGGCCACCACGGGGAACAGCCCGGGCAGCAGGCTGACGACCGCCACGAACGGCGAGCGGAAGGCCATACCGAGCATGACGCCGGCGAAGGCGACGCAGATGGGGATGCTCTCCTTCAGCTGATCGATCATGCGCGCACTGTTGCGCGCGGCGACGGCCGGCAGGCCGGTGACCGAGATGTGGAAGTTCGGGTACTGCGTGCGGATGCCATCGAGCGAGCGGTCGATCTTTTCAACGACCGGTAGGATCTGGCTGGAATCGATGTCGGGCAGGCGCCCGGTCACCAGCACGGCGTTCTGCTCCTGGGCGATAAACCGGCGCACAAGATGTTCGGGCAGGATGCCGACGTACTTCTGCACCGTCTCGATGCGGTCATCGCCCGCCTCGTGCAGCCAGCGCCGCAGGCTTTCGAGCGACCAGACGTTGCCGAGCCCCGCCTCCTGCTCGAGTGCGTTGTGCACCTTGCCGATGACCTCGAAGGTCGCCGGCGAATAGAGCGGCGTTCCGTCACTCCACTCGATCATCACGTGCACGGGATTGGCGCCCGTCAGCTTCTGGTCGATGCGGCTCGTCGCGTCGAGCGCCTGCTCCCGATCGGGCACCTGGTCGGCGAGCCGATAGCGGGCCGGCAGGTCGGCGAAGGCCGCGGCGAACAGCACGAACAGGCCAAGCCCCAGGGCCGCGTAGAAGTACGGCCGGTGCACCACCCGGTCGACAATCCAGCCGACGATGCCGCCGAGACCATCCATCAGCGCGTCGGCCGGCGTCCGATCCTTGGCCAGCGTCGCCTCGTCGCGGATGAACGTGACGCCGAGGATGGGCAGCACGAGGATCACGGCAATGAACGAGATCAGCGTCGAGATGGCGCCGGCCAGGCCGAAGGTGCGGATCAGGCCCGATTCCGACAGCAGCAGCGCGCAGAAGGCTAGCAGCGCCGTGCCATGCGCCAGCACGCAGGCCGGCCCGACGATGCGCACCGCAAAGCGCACCGCCTGGAAGCGATCGTCGCCTTCACGCAGCCGGATGCGGATCGCCGACACCATCTGCATGCTGTCGGCAAACCCCATGACCATGATCAGCGGGGTCATGACGTTGAGGAACAGGTTGAGCTTGAAGCCCATCCAGCCCAGCAGGCCGAGCGACCACGTCACCGCCAGAACCGGCGGCAGGGCGGCAACGAGCATCAACGAGACACGCCGGAAGAAGATCACGGCGATCACGGCTCCGAATAGCAATCCCAGGCCGTTGTAGAGAATCTGATCGCGCTCCACCGCGTTGCGGATTTCAAGCTGCATCACGGGTGCGCCGGTGAGCTTGGCGGTGAGGCCCGTGCCCTTCAGCTGCTCGTCGACCGTGGCGTTGATCTCGCCGATGACGACTCTGGCGGTCTTCTCGCGCACCGCCTTGCGGTCGAGCGCGATGATGATCATCGCCAGCTGACCGTCGTCGGAGAGGAATTTGCCTTTGACGATGTCGTTCGTTTTGAGCGACTCGATCATCGCGTCATAAGCCGGGCCGTCTGCCGGCAGCTCGTCGGGCACGATGGGCGCGGCGTAGCCGGAGGCATCCGGCTTGCCGCGCGCCGACAGCATGGAGACGAGGCCCGACACGCCGTCGACCAGCTGCAGTTCCGTGGTCAGGCTGGCGAAGGCCTCGAGCTGCTTGCGCTTCAAGAGGTCGTGCCCTTCGACGACAACGAGCACGTCGTATTCGCTCGAGGGAAACCGCGTGTCGATCGCCTCGTAGCGGCGAAACTCCTCGGTGTTGGTGCGGAAAAGCTCAGACAGCGAGTCGTCGACCTGCAGCTTGGCGACGCCGAGAGCGGCAACCACGGTCGCCAGGACGACGAGGGCGGCAACCACATAGGGGGCCTTGAGGGCGATCAGCCCCAGCCGCTCTAGGCCGAACGAGAACACGAAATTTCGGTGCGGCTCCTCAGCGTTCCCCATGGCTCCCCCGTCGGCGCTTTATTGGGCTCTGCTTTGCAGCGGCCGGTGCAGTCTTCTCCCACGCAAGTCCGCCGCGCGCCACACGGAATCGAACAATGCCGACGGATCGTTGCATTTGCCTCGTTAGCTGTGCAAGCGGATCGCTGGGCCGCGGATCGGCGCCCCAATATGGCCGCAAGCGAAGGCTCCTTTTCCCCTCCCATCGCGCGGCCGATGCGCCCGCTCCAGGCGCAACATCGCGGCGGCTCACGAGGTGACGATGCGTTCCATCCCCCTGAGCTCGAGCTCCGCCGGACCGCGGCGCGGGCTGCGCTGCGCCGCCAGAAGCCTGATGATTCTCTGGCTTACCCTTCTGCTTGGGATGAGCGCGCCGGCCGTCGTCTCGGCCACCTCGCAACAGGCCCCCAACAGCCGCGTCGTGCTCGACCTGCCGCCGGGCTATGTCCCCTCGCCCCTCTTCGCGGGCTTCCAGAACGACACGCTCGGGGTGTCGTTCGTCATCCTCGAGGCGCCGGCGGGCGAATACGACAAGTTGGCGCAGGGGTTCACGCCCGAGGAGCTCGCCAAGCGCGGCATAACCGATGTCGAGAAGGCGCCGCTGGCGCGCACCGACAGCTACACCTACATGCGCGCGCGGCAGAAGTCGGCGGCGGGCACGTACGTGAAATACTTCGTGCTGTTCCGCACCGCCGATCAGACGATCCTCGTCTCGGTCAACGTGCCCGACAAGACCGTCGAGGACGGCAGCGTCAAGCGCGAGGACATCGAGCGGATCCTCGCCAGCGCCAAGACCACCGAGAAGGCGGCGCTGCGCGAGCTCTACTCGCTGTCCTACCTCGGCCCCTTCAAGGAGGCCGGCACGCTCGTGGGCACGAGCAAGGTCTACACGCTCGATGGGCGGCTCGAGCCCGAGCGCTCAGGCGAGACGCGCTCCGCCTTCATGGTCGCCCCGTCGCTCGACAAGCGCCCGATAGCCGAGCCCGAGAAGCTCGCCGTCGCCCTGCTGTCGAGCCTGCCGGGCTACAAGCACGTCAAGCCGGGCGAGACCCGGTCGATCAGGATCGGCGGCCTCGACGGCGTCGAGGTCGAGGCGGAAGCGCTGGATGAGGACGACGACAGGCCGATCCACCTCTATCAGGCCATGCTGCTCGGCCAGGATGGCGGCTATTTCCGGCTGATCGGCATTGCGACGCCGCAGGACGCAACCCGCGTCGGGCCGGAGTTCCCCAAGATCGCGCACAGCTTCGCGCTGATGCCGTAAGGGGTCGGCGCGTCGCCAGGGTTGCGCCCCAGGGAGGCGCAGCCCATAGTGCCGGCCATGAGCGAAAAAGCATCAGCGGCCGGATGGGTTGTTCAGCTGACGATCCCCGGCGTACCGAAAGTGCCGATCGAGGGCAGCAAGTGGCGGCCCGCAGTGAATACGGCACCGACCTTCCAATTCTTCAATGTTGCCATCGGCGCGGCCGACAAGGCCATCGAGGCGGCGAGGAAGAAAGCCGGGGCCTCGGAGGAGGCCGCCATGAGCGCCGTGCGAGCGCTGTCGGAAGCGGAAATCAGCTCCATCAAGTTGCGCGCCGGCGACGCCAAGCCCGCGTGAGCGCCTGAAGGCGCCGCGCGGCGCCTTGACAGTAGCTGCGGGGGCCTCGCATAACGGCCGCCCGGCGCGACTACGCGCGGGCATCAGGGCGGGCGGTTAGCTCAGCGGTAGAGCACACGCTTCACACGCGTGGGGTCATAGGTTCAATCCCTATACCGCCCACCATAATTTCCAACCGGCGTGGTTTCTAACTCGATCGTCGCTTGAAATGATTTCAATATGGACGAGGCTCAGCTTCGGCTCACTCAGGTCGCAGTTGGTGCGTGACCTTTTCTGTTGATCTCAGCTAGTATTGAAGTCGGCGGGGCAACCGTGCCTCGGGGGATTTATGGAGTCGGCCTTTCAAACGTTCTTGGAACGCCTCTTTTCATTTGGCTCGCAATCAAGTTTAGACGATTGGACACTTCGACTGGCGGCGGCAGTAATCGTCGCCTTCCTGGCGTGGATCTCGACACGTATTATCAGATGGCTCGCGCCACAAGTTGCTGCTGTCCTAAAGTACGCATGGCAGGTCCGAAGAGCGCTCAAGGCAGTCGCACCTGAGGGCAAGGGTGTTTGGCTCTCTTCGCTACCGCGACCACCGAAAGAATACCGGCGCTGGCTCACCAAGAGCTGCCCTATTCTCGTCGTTGCAAACTTGAAAGGCGGCGTTGGCAAAACTACAACGGCGGTCAATTTGGTCGCACACTACGCCATTGAGAAGAGCAAACGCGTCCTGCTCATCGACCTCGATTTTCAAGGCTCCTCCAGCTCATCCGCGCTCTCGCGCGATAATCGGGATCGACTGCTTGAAGATCAGGAAGAAGGGAATATGAGCAAGGCCGCTTCGCTTATCGACGGCAAAGATGCTGAGTGGCTTCGAAGTGCGAGTGAAGAGATTGAAAACGTACCGCGCGCTCGGATCATCCCTTCATATTACTCGTTGGCAAGCACCGAGAACCAAGTGATGGTGGAATGGCTTCTCGGCGTACGCGGCAACGATATTCGGTACCATCTTGCCGAGGTTCTGCACTCAGAATCGGTTCAGCGCACTTACGATGTGATCGTCATAGATGCACCGCCTCGTTTGACCACCGCCTGCATCCAGGCGTTCTGCGCTGCGACTCATGTGTTGATCCCGACAATCCTCGACGAGCTCTCCGCCGAAGCTGTCGCTGCGTTCGCTGACCAGCTTCGCATAGGACAGGACCTTTGGCCCCACCTCCGGATTGCTGGCGTGCTTGGCACCATGACTGAAACCAGCACAGTGAAGGACGGAGTGCTTAGGGAAAAACCCCTCAACGACTACGAAAACGATGCGCATATTCTCGCGCGTGATCTTTTGAAGCGTGCACTTCGCACAGCCAAGCCGCCGCTTAGTACGTCCAGCGTGTTCCCGATGGAGTGTTTTATTCCTGACAAGACCATCCTTGGGCGCGCCGCGGGGCGCGGGATCGCCTATGCATCGTCCGCGAACAGCGCGGCGCACGCAGAAGTGCGTGACGCTTTCGACCGTCTCGGCTTTGAACTTGACCGGCGAATTGCGACGATGTGATCAGGCGGCAGAGCGACCGCCAATTGCTCGCTGCTTTCGGTCAAAGCCGACAATATTTTTGTGACGACGTAGAATTCGATCCAACGCCGTGGCCTTGGGCGTACTCGCGGCCATGGGCGAAACAAAGCGACTGACGATCCCGACGGCCTCGACTTGCCGCACAGCCGCATCTTCTATCATCGCGCCGAAGACGCGCATAAATGCTTTGTCGTCACCAAGCGAAGCCTCAAGCTTCGCAAGGTAGTCAGCTACCACCGCTTCGTTCATGGGGGGCCGCGTCCTTTTTCGCTTTGGCTTGGACGCAGACGCGACGGACTTCGGCATCACAATCTCGCAGTCATCGGCGCGAACCTGTTGATTGGCCAACTGTACTGTAAAATGGGAACTCTTACACAGCCGGACAACAATCGATTCTTAGGCTTGCCGCAAGGCCAGACCGCCATGCCTTGATGCCCATTTCGTATCATCCCTGCTCGGGAAGGCGGAGCCGTCTTTGCGTCGGAACTCCCAGTGCGCCCGCGTGAGATGCACGATGACACGGGCTGCAGCGGCGCGGCACGTCGCGCACGCTGGAGCGCGAACCCAATGTCGAATGCTAGATCGTTGTCGCTGTCGTGCCGGGTACTTACACGAAGAGAACAGACGAAGAACACTGCAGCTTTGGGTCTGCCAATTGACGCGCGGGCCTTACGCCGTCGCGGAGCCGCTTCTCGCCGTGTCAGGCGGCCTCGGCGGCGGGCGCGACATCGGCCGGCGCGTCTGCTTCCGCCGCAGCCGCGACCTTGATCGCGCGGTGGCGCAGCGGCACGGCCAGCGCCGCCTTCAACTCGCGGTGCATGTCGTGGAGATCGTATGCCGCCTTGGCGACCAGCTTCTCGGCCTCGGCCTGGCGCCGCGCGTTATCCTGCGCAGAGCTTGCCTGGCGGGCGAACTCGGGCAGCAGCCGGGCGAAGAAATCCTCAACGGGCATGAGCCCTCCCCTGGAATTGAATCGCGCTCAGTAGACGCGATTCTGGAGAGGAGCTGGGGATAAGCGGGGGACGAGCTGTGGATAACTAGGGCCGCGCGGCAGCGCCGAGCCTGCCGCGATCAGCCGCTCGCCGAGCAGGCCTCAACGCTCTCGGCCGTGTACATCGTCAGCATCGGCTCATCGAGCAGGATGACCTCGTCGTACACGCCGTAGCCATTGAAGTGGCCGGCGATCGCCCGCCCGTAGGCACCCATATTGCCGATCTCGATGTAGTCACCCTCGGCGACGGAGGCCGGCAGCATGAAGGGGCCCTTCATGTAGTCGATCGAGTCGCACGTCGGGCCCCACAGCTCGAAGGGCACGAGCGGCTCGGAGGGATCGATGGCGCGGCTGACGACGCGCGTCGGGAATATGAAGCCCAGGTGGGCGGCATCGAACAGCATGCCGTACGAGCCGTCGTTGATGAACAGGTTGTTGCCGCGCCGCGCATCGACGCGCACGATCAGGCTTTCGGCTTCGGCGACGAGCGCGCGGCCCGGCTCGCACATCAGCTTGATGTTCTCCTTGACCGGCATCGTCTCGATGCCAGCGAGGATGACGTCGAGGAAATCCTGCAGCGGGGAGGGATCGCTGTCGGGATAGCGCGAGGGAAAGCCGCCGCCGATGTCGAGGCGGTCGATCATCACGCCGGACTTGACGATGATGCGATGCACCTCGCCCAGCGCGGTGACGAAGGCGTCGGGCGTCGTCGTCTGCGAGCCGACGTGGAACGTCAGCCCCAGCTCGGCCGCCGCCTGCCGCGTCTTCACCAGCAGCCGCGCGGCCTTGGACCCCGTCAGGCCGAACTTGCGCTCGAGCGGGATGCGGCTGTTGATCGCCGGAACCGCCACGCGCACCCACAGCAGCAGGTCGCGCGCGCCACCCGTCATCTCGACGATCTTCTCGAGCTCGTCCTCGCCGTCGAGCGCGAAGGATCGCACGCCCAGCTCGTAGGCGCGCTTGATGGCGTGCCGCGACTTGACCGGGTGCATGAAGTGCAGGTGCGCGTCGGGGATGGTCGCTGCGTCCTCGATCTCGGGCAGCGAGGCGACGTCGAAGTGCCGGATGCCGGCGCCGTAGAGCGCACCGATGAGGAAGACGGAGCTGTTCGCCTTGTAGGCGTAGGCCACGTCGCCGGGGAATTTTTCGAGAAACCAGCGCGCCGCGCGGCCGGCCGCATGCGGTCTAAGGCCGCGCACCGGCCGCTCGGGCCGGCACTTTTCGATCAGAGCAGCTGCAGAGGAGAGCTTCTCCATCGCATGGGACCTCCATCGCCCGGAGGCGAACCGGGCGTTGCTTGACAGAGACCGCCGAACCCAAAAGAGCGCTGCATTTAGGGCGCTGCTGCCCCCCTGTAAAGTGCTTTCTGCAGCGCGCCGCCGTTTCCTGCGGCACTCCGCCTATGTGGGCGGCGTCGGCCGATCCTTCAACGTTCGCAAGCTGCTCCCGCAGCGGGCTCCAATCGTAACCGAACCGCCCGATTGGGCTGTTCGGCGGACGCGGCCCCTGCCTAAAACAGCGCATGAAGCCCATGAAGCCAGTGACGCCCGAGAAACGGTAATGCGGACGGGAGGCAAGATCCTGATCGACCAGCTCGTCATTCAGGGCTGCCGCACGCTTTTCACGGTTCCCGGCGAGAGCTTCCTCGCCGCGCTCGATGCCCTGTTCGATGAGGGCGCCATCCGCACCGTCGTCTGCCGGCACGAGGGCGGCGCGGCGATGATGGCCGAGGCGACCGGCAAGCTCACGGGAGCGCCGGGCGTCGCCTTCGTGACGCGCGCGCCGGGCGCCACCAATGCCGTGAGCGGGGTCTATGTCGCCCACCACGATGCGACGCC
>Ga0299912_10002564_pt1 | contig 14899 bp, 13 predicted proteins | sample RVTome_2_FD_207667 | JGI IMG/M metagenome (GOLD analysis project Ga0299912, IMG submission 207667) | Soil microbial communities from uranium-contaminated site in the Upper Colorado River Basin, Wyoming, United States - RVT95D214 (version 2) ... | reverse complement strand
TTTGGATCAGCGTTTAACAACTGGGCGATCACGGTTCCGTACATGAAGAAGACCGGAATCAACTTCAAACAGATCTACGAGCACTGCAAGAACCAGGATCAGAAGGCTCTCGCGAAGAAGGCTCCGCTGCATGAGGTACTTCTGGAGCAGGTCATCCAGCATCTGCCAGACCCGCTCGAGGCCCAGAAGCTCCGTATCCCGGTCATATGGCACGGCGACCTCGAGTCGCCCAGCGGCAAGGCGATGCTCACATGCGACCCAGAAGGGCCTGTCGCATACATGGTCACGAAGATCATAATGGACCCCCACGCTGGCGAGGTCGCGGTGGGCAGGCTTTACAGCGGCAAGATCGTGAAAGGGCAGGAGCTGTTCATAAGTGGCATGCCCAACTCCAACAGAGCCCAGCTGGTCTCGCTCACCGTCGGCGCTGATAGGATCCCGGTCGATGAGATCGACGCGGGAAACGTCGTCGCAGTGTCGGGGCTGAAGGACGCGATCGCTGGTTCAACCGTCTCGAGCGATCCTGCGCTGCCACCGTTCGAGAAGATAGTGCACTATTCAGATCCAGTCGTCACCGTCGCCATTGAGGCCAAGCACACGAAGGATCTGCCGAAGCTGGTCGATGTCCTCAGGACGGTTGCTAAGGCCGACCCGTCTATCCAGGTGGAGATCAACCAGGAGACGGGCGAGCACTTGATGTCCGGGATGGGCGAGTTGCACCTGGAGATCACCAACTACAGGATAGTCAACGAGCACAAGGTCGAGATCAAGACCTCCACACCAATCGTCGTGTACAGGGAATGCGTCTCTGGCAAGGGCGGTCCGTTCGAGGGCAAGTCCCCCAACAAGCACAACAGGTTCTACATCGAGGTCGAGGCGCTCTCCCCCACGGTCGTCCAGGCGATAAGGTCGGGAGAGATCGAGACCGAAGGAAAGATCAAGGACGCGAAGGCCATGGCCCGGAAGCTGATGGACCTGGGCATGACCAAGGAAGAGGGCAAAGGGGTCGTCTCGTTCAAAGGGACGAACATGCTCCTCGATATGACCAAAGGTATCCAGTACCTGCACGAAACGATGGAGCTCGTGAAGGAGGCCTTCGACGAGGCGATGAACAGAGGCCCGCTCTCGAACGAGAAGTGCATGGCGATGAAGGTCATGCTCGTCGACGCGAAGCTGCACGAGGACGGCATACACAGGGGTCCAGCTCAGGTCATTCCAGCCGCGAGGTCCGCGATCTACGGTTCCATGTGCCAAGCCGGGCGAATACTCTACGAACCCGTCCAGAAGGTCTTCATAAACGTGCCTGAGGACCAGATGGGAAGCGCGATCCGCGAGATACAGCAGCGGAGAGGCATAATCGAGGACATGAAGCAAGAGGGAGACGTCGCGACCGTTCAAGGCAAGTGCCCGGTGGGTGAGATGTTCGGGTTCGCCGCGTCCATAAGGAGCGCGACGAGCGGCCGGGCGCTTTGGTCCACCGAGAACGCGGGATTCGAGGCGATGCCTCGCGAGGTGCAGGAGAAGGTAGTCCTGAAGATCAGGGAGAGGAAAGGCCTCAAGCCGGAGCCCTACGACGCAGCCTACTATGCAGGGTGAGCCAGGCATCGACATCAGCACTTGGCGACAGAGAAAAAGCCTAATATACCAATAGCATCATGCTCAAAGAGAAGCCAATGGAGTGGAAAACATGGCGGAAAAACCACACATGAACTTGGTGTTCATCGGACACGTTGACCATGGGAAGTCGACCACTGTCGGCCGACTCCTCCTTGACACAGGGCACATCGAGCCCCACGTCATCGAGAAGTACAAGAAAGAGGCTGAGCAGAAGGGAAAGGCGACTTTCGAGTTCGCGTGGGTCATGGATGGACTCAAGGAAGAGAGGGAGAGAGGTCTCACCATCGACGTCGCTCATAAGAGGTTCAACACCCAGAAGTATTACTTCACTATCATCGACGCTCCTGGCCACAGGGACTTCGTCAAGAACATGATCACGGGCACGAGCCAGGCCGACGCGGCGGTCATCGTCTGCTCGGCCATCGAGGGCCCGCAGGCCCAGACCAAGGAGCACATCTTCCTGGCGAGAACCCTCGGCGTGACCCAGATCGTAATCGACATCAACAAGATGGACGCCGTCAACTTCGACCAGAAGAAGTACGAGGACGCCAAGAAGGCCGTCACCGAGCTCTTGAAGACGGTCGGTTTCAAGGCTGAGGAGATCCCGTTCATCCCGTGCTCAGGATACAAGGGAGACAACGTCGCGAAGGCGTCGCCCAATATGCCATGGTACAAGGGCCCGACGCTGCTGCAGGCGTTGGACAACCTCAAGGAGACATCGAAGCCCACCGAAAAGCCGCTCAGGATCCCTGTCCAGGACGTGTACACCATCACCGGCGTCGGCACTGTCCCCGTGGGCAGGGTCGAAACCGGCGTGCTGAAGCCCGATATGAAGATCATCTTCATGCCTGCCAACAAGGTGGGCGAGGTGAAGTCGATCGAGATGCACCACGAGACGCTCTCCCAGGCCGTGCCTGGTGACAATGTCGGCTTCAACGTGAGGGGCATCGCGAAGACCGACGTGAAGAGAGGCGATGTCGCTGGCCCAGTGGACAACCCACCGATGGTCGCGAAGACCTTCACCGCCCAAATCATGGTCCTGAACCACCCGAGCGTGATAACGGTCGGATACACACCTGTGTTCCACTGCCACACCGCTCAGGTCGCGTGCACGTTCACCGAGCTCCTGAAGAAGCTCGATCCGCGTACGGGCACAGTGAAGGAAGAGAACCCGCAGTTCCTGAAGACCGGCGACGCGGCAATCGTGAAGATCACGCCGACGAAGCCTCTGGTCATCGAGAAGGCGAAGGACTTCCCGCAGCTGGGCAGGTTCGCCATCAGAGACATGGGCCAGACCGTCGCCGCTGGAATGGTCCAGGATGTCGAGAAGAAGGAGATGTAAACCCCTTTCCAATGTCCTTTTCCTATGTTTTGTTGAATGAGGTTTGAAAGAGATGGTGCAGAGGGCCAGGATATCGCTCAGCGGGACCGACCCCAAGAAGGTCGATAACGTCTGCAAGCAGATCAAGACCATCAGCGAGAAGACTGGTGTCGCGATCTCCGGCCCGATACCTCTTCCCACCAAGCGTCTCGTCGTGCCCTGCAGGAAGGGTCCGGACGGCGGCGGGTCGAGCTCCATCGACAGGTGGGAGATGCGAGTTCACAAGAGGCTCATCGACCTCGATGCGGACGAGCGCGCATTGAGACAGCTGATGAGGATCCAGGTGCCGGACGGCGTCAACATCGAGATAGTGTTGCGCTCTTGAGCGAGTCCTTCTCGGCAAACATATTTATGAGCAACTTCTATTGAACCCCAGCGCAGCCGCGGGATGGGCCGATAGATCAGCGGAAGATCGCCTGCTTTGCAAGCAGGAGGTCAGGGGTTCAAATCCCCTTCGGTCCATTCAGGATTTTCAATTGAAATGTCAGAATTATTTTTGCATGATAGCTAGCCTCGGAAAAGACCATAGGGGAGGAGACAATTCACAGACCACGTAGCAGGGACGACAGTCGGTTGGGGGGAAATGAAGATGGATAACTCCGTGGTGGGTCCTGCGAGCAGTAGATTGAATAGAAGAGCTCTCACCATTCTTGTGGCAGTAGCCGTCGTGGTAGTGGTAGCAGCAGCCTCCTATGTTGTGCTAGTGAGGCCATCTTCAACACCTTCGCATGAGCCTTTCACATGGACCATGCAGACAATCGACTCCGACGTATGGGGGGGATTCGATAGAGAGACCACATGCATTTCGGCGGATTCCAACAACAACATCCACATCTGCTATTACGACGGCAAAAACTGTGACCTGAAATACGCCACCAATAGGGGCGGCGCGTGGTGGAACCGCACTCTGGACGCACCGGGCGACGTAGGCGAATACAGCTCAATGGCAGTCGACTCGAACAACAAAGTCCACATAAGTTACTGTGACACCACGAACTACGCTCTCAAGTACGCCACGGACGCGGGTGATTGGTGGACGACAGAGACTGTAGTCAGTTATGGGAAGGACCGAATGCTGAGCTCCATCGCAATCGACTCGGAGAACAGACCATACATATGCTACCGGGACCCGACGAGTTCAGAGCTGAAGTGCGCGACGAAGTTCAACGGTTCATGGACGCATCAGGTAATTGCAGATGCGGGAAGGAACTACTGTTCTATCGCGATCGGCTCAAATGATAGTCTACACGTGTGCTACAGCGATCCAGACGGAGCCCTTACATATGCGACGAACTCCAGCGGCACGTGGACTTCCGTTGTCTTTGATGACTCTGGATGGTGGTGCTCGATTGCTCTCGGGGCGAACGATGAGGCCCACATCAGTTACCTGGCTTCCAACCAAGAGGGTCAGAACTCTCTCATGTACGCAACAAACGCAAATGGGACCTGGACATGTATTTCCTTGTACGACGACGTTGGTAACTGGAACACGGGCACTTCTATTGCAGTTGACTCCGACAACAAGGTACACGTAGGATTCTTCGACTCCGGGGAATACGACGCCATGTATGCTACAAACGAAGGAGGATTTTGGGGATGCTACATTGTGGACAATCGTGAATACCCACGTGCAACTTCAATGACTATAGACTCGAACAATGGAGTCCATTTCAGCTACTTCGACAGGGGCGACCTCGAGTACGCCGCGTCTTCGGCCGGCTCCTAGTTTGCCCGATATGACAGTAAGAATCGGCTCTCCCTCCTTATCGTCTTTCCTGACCGAGAGGCGCCGCTGCCCTTTCCTTTCGTTGAGGCCTCTTCCCAAACACTCCTTCTGGGGCTTCTGACTCCTCTATCTGGCGTGCCTGTTGCCACCGACCTCCATTGCTGGGTGATCGCCTGTTCAAATCTAACCTATACCATCGTCAGTGGTTACCGTGTTATGGTGTAGCACCAGCATGTGGTTGAGCGACTAAGCACGTGATAGATACTGCACTGGGTCAAATACGTGATTCTTCTCCGTCTGTTGTGCAGTGGGGATCTCTTGCGCATTGTTCTCGTGAAAGGAGTGATAGAATATGGAAAGAGAGTTCAGCGTGAATCTAGCGAACAGGTCGGGAGAGCTGGCGCGGTTGACAGAGGTCCTGCAGAAGGACGGCGTGAACATACGCTCAATATCGACGGAGCCCAAAGCCGAGGTCGTGAGGATGGTGACATCCGACCCCGAGAAGACTCGAAAGAGCCTCAACGGATCCAACATGCAGTTTTCCGAGAGGAATCTGCTGGTGGCCAAGCTCGAGGACAAGCCTGGGGAGCTCGCCAGAGTCTCGAGCCTGCTCGCCAGGGAAGGCATCAATATCGATGCCGCGTACATGATCGACAAGGACTCGAAGCATGTGCATGTGGCGCTAGCTGTCAGCGACGAGGACAAGGCACGGAACGTTCTGAAGCTTTGATCCTTACTGATACCTGGCCAACAAACCCCTTCCCTTCAGCTTTTACTGACGATCAGCTGTATGTGGGCTCGGAATTATGGCTATTCTTCAATCAGAGGATTATTGCTAAGATCCAGACTCTTCTTTCCGTCCATCTTCTAGTTGCGCATCAGGAACTCAACGACTTTCCTGAGCGGGCGAAGGAGTGCGTCCCGTCGCTCCAGGCGCTCGATCTTCTTTTACCCTGCCTGCATTCGGAGTGTGCAGGGAGCCGGATATGAATCAGGATGATTCGTATGATTTCATTCGGCCGATTACTGCAATAGACTAGACTTCCTCTGACCTCGCGATAGGTTCTTTGCCTGCAAGCAATGCCATGCCGTTCTCGACCGTTTGGGAGCTGGCAACTCTCTCGCGGCGCCCGCTCTGTGGCGTTCAAAATCTTTCTTTCGGAAAAGACCTCTATGTTGAAATGTCCCGCAATACCTATTCGATCTTGGTTATCTTCTTCTCAAATCCCTTCATTCTCACGGATCCGGGAGCTATCGGACACGCCTCTATTCGCGGTCTACGCCGCACTATGGCAACTTCGTCCCTTGTCAAGGATTTGCCCCAATCCATAGGTCGCACTCGAAGTGCACTCTTTTCCCGGGGTCGGATCCGTGACTAGAACATCGTATGGTCTTTCGACTACTCGTATCCTGCGGACACTAAGGGACGATTTCATCATAACATCCATAGGGAAGGAAAGGCGATTCCATCTCCGGAGGAATGGTAATGGTGAGTCGAATGAAGGTGCTGGCGATAAATGGGAGCCCAAGGAAGAACGGCAACACCCAGGTGATGATTGAAGAAGCGGCGAAGCCGCTAAGGCGTGCGGGGATCCAAGTCGAGGTTGTGTCCATCAGAGACTACGAAGTCAGGCCGTGCAACGCGTGCGAAGTCTGCTATACGAAACCCTGGCACTGCCCAATAAAAGACGACGCTGTGAAGCTACTCCGGATGATGAAAGATGCAGACGGACTCATCGTCGGATCCCCTGTGTACGGCGCGGGGGTCACCGCCCAGCTCAAGGCGTTGCTGGATAGGGGTGTCATTGCCTGTATTAACCAGGATTTCAGGAACAAAGTCGGTGGAGCAATAGCCGTCGGGGCGACACCTCACGGGGGCCAGGAGTTCGTGATTTTCCAGATTGTGGCAGATTTTGCCTTCCATGGGATGATTGTAGCCTACCCCAAAGTTGAGTTGCTTGGCGCCATGGGAACGGCTGATGGTAGGGGGAAGATCAAGGAGGACAATTACGGCCTTCGTTGCGCCAAGGAGCTTGGAGAACGCATGGTCGAGCTAATGAAGGAAAAGGGTTTGGCGAGGGGCAAGTAACCCCTCCTTTTCGTTACCCTTCCCGAGATGCCGTTCAAGAAGGTCATTATCATTCTTGAGTCGATTCAATCGAAAGATCGAACAATATCCGGTTGGGCCTATTTCCAGAACAATTAACTATTGCTAGGTGCATTCTGCTAAGCTAGAACCCTTTTCGAGGGTTCAGGCAAAAGGGGGAGTTTGACTGAAAGTAACGAAGATAGCATGTTTAGCGTTAGTCATGCTGATGGTTGTAGGGATCTTCTCCTCGGTGGCCGCGTCCGGAGCGCCGATTGACTCGACCGTCCCAAGCATCGCTGACGTTATGAAAATGGATATTGGTCCTCAGATCCGAGACTTGCAGCCTAACAAGGCCGAGGTGTTAGCCGCAGCCTCGGAGGTATCCTTGCGGTCTGGTTCGACCGACTACTACGAAGTCGGCGATACGGAATCATTTTACGTGAATGGATACGGTCCGAGTAATTGGACGGAGTTTGAGAAGAGGGGAGAGGGCAGCATAGTTGAGGTATGGATCGCAACAGACCTTAGCTTCCCAGCCGGAGATCCTCGCAATGACGACCCGAACAAGATAACGATATATGACTGGCAGGTCGAGTACCTCATTAACGAATACGAGACCATCATCTATCCCATTGAGACGGAGTACTTCGGCACACCAACTTTCCACGATGGGTCAAGTTCGCTCTTCGAGGAATGGGGATTTCCATTCTTCAACGATGACGATGGAAGACTAATGATTATGGTGTGGAACATGGTCGACAACAGCTACTATGATTCGACCTATCCGAGCTATGTTGTCGGCTACTATTCGCCGTCTATTGAGGCTTACTATGATCGTAATGTCATACACCTCGACAGCTACGACTGGACAAACAGACTCGGTGCCGACGTTGCTCGACCGTTCGTATACGAATCTACGGTTGCTCACGAGTACCAGCACCTGCTGCACGACGACCTAGACGAGGATGAAGTATCCTTCGTCAACGAGGGTTGCTCAATGTACTCTGAGATGCTCTGCAATTATGGAGAACCATGGGGTTACATCGAGCAGTTCCTATACACTCCTGACAACTCCTTGACCGAGTGGGGCGACCAGGGTGACATCAACATCATCGCCGACTACGGCGCTGCTGCCATGTTCGCCATATATCTCAATGATCACTTCGGGGGAGCAGAATTCATCTCTGCCCTGGCCGCTAATGAGGCCAACGGTGAAGAGGGAGTGACCGCGACTCTGGCAGCTGCTGGCTATGTGGACTGGGACTTCGAGAGGGTCTTCGAAGCATGGAAAATGGCCAACTTGATTCATTCCAATGACTTCGGTGATGGATGGTACAATTACGTGTCGATTGACCTGAACGATCCAAGGGCAGGGACACTCACCACCCTGAAGATCAATCCCGGAATGGGCTACGTTACCCAGTCCTACGCCTTCCAGTACACTTGGACCCAGGACGGATACAACACCGGGACATATCTGCTTGGGCCGTACGGCACCGACTATCTGAAGATTCAAGGTCTAAGAGTTGGACAGCTACCCAAGCTGAACTTCAAGTTCGACGGCAATGATTACTACGATCCGGGCTGGAAGCTCACTGCGGGCCCCGCGGTCCCAGGATTCTCAGGCATGGCCTGGTACTCAGGCGCTAGCGACCTCAGAGACGTGGCCATCGTTGGAACGGTCGACTTGACCGGAATGACCGATGCAACCCTCACTTTCGACACATACTACGCGATTGAAGAACAGTGGGACTTCGGTTTCGTGCAGATATCGACTGATGGTGGGGCGACTTGGACTTCGCTTGCAAACGACTATACCACCTCTGACATTGTTCCTGAGGGTCACCCTGATATCGTGGCAAACTTGCCCGGATTCACCGGATTTGGCTCTGGGAACATGGCATTTGATCTGTCCGGTTATGTCGGCAGCGAAGTGATGATTGCGTTCCGGTACATGACCGATTGGGGCTACACAGAGCAGGGTTGGTTCGTGGACAACATCGCCATCAATGGACAGATCGTTGATGATGGCGACAACATACGGTCCTTTGTGTCAATGCAGCCACCTGTAGAGGTCGACTTCTCGGTCACCATCTACGCTCCAGCCTATAGCAACGATGAGATCTCGCTGCCGTATAAGATGGAGATCCTGAGTCTGGCGGATGACACCGAGACCGTGATGAAGAACCTCGCGGGTTACTCGGGATACAAGGAGGTATACATCGTCATATCTTCCGACTCCGGGCCAACCAACTACAGATTCGGTCTGCTCAAAGCCTGAACCAAACCTCTTTCATTTTCATCTTTTCTCATCTTTTCTCTTTGTTCATTGAGGTGATTGGTACTGCGTCTCCTTTTATCCTCTCCTCTTGAAAGGAGCAGGGGTTTGTGAGTGGCTGCGAACCCCTCCTTTCTGATGCCCTTCCTGAGATGCCGTTCTGGAAGGACTCTGCACCTTTTTCAGTCGAGCAAGTCGAAAGAATCGGTGGAAATCCCCTTCGGTCCACCCAAACAACTGGCAGGGCTGCAAAAGGTACAATTTTCGCTGTTCTTTGCATCTGGACACGCCTCGGAAAAGACCATAAGGGATGAAGGGTGATTGCCATCGAGCGCCACGGAGAACAAGAAATGACAGAGGATGATGTCATCAAGGCAACGCTCGGGATGCCCGCTACCGTTGACTCAATAAGAGCCGATCTCGCCACTCTAGGTGTTGCTCGAGGGATGGTTCTTCTGGTTCATTCCTCATTGAGTGCTCTCGGATGGGTTTGCGGCGGTCCCGTGGCAGTGGTGATGGCAATTGAGGAAGCGCTCGGACCTGAGGGGACCCTTGTGATGCCGACTTATTCGGATGATTTGTCGGAGCCCTCGTACTGGAAGAAGCCCCCCGTCCCAGAGACTTGGTGGGCGACAATTCGTCAGACCATGCCCGCCTACGACAGCAGAATGACACCAACGCGAGGGGTCGGCGTCATTCCGGAGTGTTTCAGGAATCAAGCGGGTATACGTCGGAGTCCTCATCCATCCGATTCATTCGCAGCAAGGGGCTTGCATGCAGAGATGATTGCCGACGAGCACACTCTCAATTTTCCAATGGGGGACGGTTCTCCATTGGCTCGCATCTATGATCTGGACGGTTGGATTCTTCTTTTGGGCGCGAAGTTCCAATGCGCCTCTTCGTTGCATCTAGCGGAGTATCGTGCTGAGTATCCTAAGAAGAAGCGCGTCAAGCGGGGTGCACCTGTTATGCTCGAGGGAAGGCGTGTGTGGGTGGAGTTCAATGACTTCGATTGGGACGATTCAGATTTCAGCTCCATTGGAACGAGCTTCGCTGAGAAGACCGGATTGGTCCGGTCTGGTCGCATCATGAACGCGACCACACATCTGCTGCCCCAGCGACAGTTCGTTGATTATGCAGTTGAATGGATGGAGAAGAATCGTGGGTGAGACTCCTCGAAGTCCTTAGAATTTCCTGTGCGGAAGACTGATCGAGCCGGGATACTAGGTCGCCTCTTGCGGAAAGGCGCCTTGGTCCTGGAGGGTCGTGTGGTCATCCCGAGATGTCTTGTTTGGCTGAGCTCCCTCATCCAGGCAGACAACAACTGATAATCGAATCATCGCCTCTAAAAAAGATCTGACATGGTCAGTGTGCGGAGCGGACCTAGGCGCTCCACAAACCCACTTAGGTGGGGAGGATAGAGAAGATGAACAAGAGGTCGTATGCAATAGCGGCATTGGCCGTTGCCGGCGTGGTCTTGTCTGCTGGTCTAGTCATCGCAGACGATGGTGACGACGACGAGATGATGACTGGTGCAGGCGGCGGAGGCTGGTTCAAGGACTATGGAGCCAAGGACACCTTCGGGTTCTACCTGAACTCAAGCGACATAACCATGAGTGAGTTCGTGCTGCAGGCGCGTGACGTGGACGTCACCGTCCACGCTTACCAGTTCGACAGCATCGTGTTCAACTACGATGCAGATCTCGAAACTGGCAGTGCGGAAGCCTGGGGTATGGCATATGTCGCAGGCGTCACAGCGACGTTCCACTTGATCGTTGAGGACAACGGTCACAGGAGCGTGGGCTGTCTGATGCTCGAATTGTCCGGCGACTACGCTGGGACATGGGAAATCACCAGTCTCGGTGGCGGCCAGATCTGGGTGTACCTCGAATAGACTCCCAGAGCAACTCTAGAAACCCCTTCTGCATTGTTTTTTCCTTGATAGTGAATGAATGCCAAGGACCGATTCCAGCAGGGAAGACCAACTCAAGGCAATCTGCAGAAAGGGAAATATGTCGGTCGGTTAATCTCCTTTAGATGCAATCGAGCAATGTCGAAACCAGTAAGCGGTGGTATTCCAGAAGGCGCTTGGCTATCTTGCTCGTGCTGGCCGGTGTTCTGATCGTCTCTTTCGTCGCCGTCACTGGTGGCGAATACGGCGCGTGGACGCTGTGGATTGCCATTCCACTGCTGATGGTAAGTCTGGGGTACTTGTTCCTGATCAATGCGATCCCGGTCTTCCTTAGCTACGATGCGGATCATCAGACTGAGAGTGAGCAGCGAGACAAGCCTGAGGGTAAGTAACCGAGAGAGCGCGATTTGAAGGTTGAGGATGAAGTACATCAAGGAGCCCGTCGGAGCGAGTCTCAAGTGGTCGCAACCTAACGCCATGATTCGGTATCATGAGCTCAGATCAGACGGCGGTCTCTATGCAACCGTGAAGTGGAAGAAGATGTTCGGGTCGCTTGCCGTTGGAGAATGCAGAGAAGGCAAGTTCACACTCAAGAGAGGCGGCTTCCTGAAGCCTTATGTCACGGTCCGGAAAGGAAACCTCGACTCCAATCTGGCTGTGATGAGATTCAGAAGCGGCTCGGTACTTGTGAACACGGTTTTTAGTCCTGGTGGAGTGCTGGAATTTGAGGCCGGCCATAGGTTTGAATTCAACAGGCTAAGCTTCTGGAAATCGAGGTGGGCGTTCACCGATGAGAGTGGGGTTCAGTTGGTGACCTTCGACAGGAAGAACAAGGGAAAACCATCAGGGAGTATCACTCTGCGCTGTGACCCCAGAGAGATTGACGATATCAACGTGCTTCTCATTCTCGGCTGGTATGTGATCATCCTCAATTACGAGGAGGAAGAAGCGGCCGTGGGTCTTGGCATGTACGCGGCCCCTTCAAATGGCTGAGGATCTCGGACACCGGAGTGTGCCTAGGGTCATCTTGGATGAGGCAATTATCCGCCGACAAAGGCTAAAGTTTCAATTACCTGGGACTGTTACGCGTATCCCATGAGGTTCAGCGTGCCGCTATTGATCGGACTGATCGCGGTGGTTATCCTGTTGGTGACCGGCGCATGGATCATAGTCGCCTACAACGGCCTTGTGTCCTCCGAACAGAAGGTCGAGGCGCAGTGGGCTCAGGTCGAGAACCAGTATCAGAGGAAGATCGACCTGATCCCGAACTTGGTGAACGTGACCGGCCAATACACCCAGTTCGAGAAGAGCACTCTGGAGAACATCACGAATCTCAGGACGCAATGGCTATCCGATCTCACTTCTGAGGAGAGGCTCAATACGTCGTTGGCGCTTGACGGGGAGATAAACGCGGTTGTCTTCGCCTACTACTCAGCCGAGAACTACCCGACTCTGAGCTCCATCGCATTGGTCGCTGGTCTCATGGACGAACTAGCTGGGACAGAGAACAGGATCGCCACTGAGCGGACCAGGTTCAACGAGGAAGTGAGGGACTATAACACGAAGGTGAACAAGTTCCCGAGCAACCTTGTGGCGGGCATGTTCGGATTCGACGAGAGGGATTATTACAACCCGCCTCTGTAGGAATCCGGGAGCACCAGGTACAGTAGGTTTTTCGGATGAGAACGGCTCACAAGTGTCTTGTCGCTCTTTTCGGCATTGCCCTTCTCGTCCCCCAGATCGGAGCTGCTCAGCAGGTTCCCACGATCTACCTTTATGTCAACGACTTCGTTGGCGTCTTGACAATTGACGAGATATCCACTCTCGATGAGATTTGCTACGAGCTCGACAGATACAATTCAGACGAGCTGGCTATAGTGATCGTCAACTCCACCCAGCCACTTGGCATCGACTTGTATGCGTCTGAAACGTTCGAGGTGAACGGTGTCGGCAAGGAGAGCTCGGACAACGGCGTAATGATATTGGTGTCGACTGAAGAGACGCTTTGGAGGATCGAAGTGGGATACGGGCTTGAAGGCGTCTTGAACGACGCGAAGGTCGGCGCTATTGGAAGGGCAAACCTCGAACCGTATCTCTCCCAGGAGGACTACTACTCGGGCATCTTCTACACGGTGAGCGCAATCGTCGACGTGCTGGTCTCAGATGCAGACCAGCATTCAGGGAACAAATACCCGCTGTTTGGATACCACATAGACTGGTGGGAGCTCGCGTCGGCAATCGCGGTGTTCGTCGTCGTGGCAGCGTTGACCCGAGGGAGGATACTCTTCTGGATAGGAGGCGTGCTCACCAGGGGTCGGTTTGGCGGGGGCAGTTCGGGAGGCGGTGGAGCTAGGGGACGTTTCTGAACGGTCGAAACGAAATATAGCAAATCGACGCTCGCTCTAGCTGTGAAAGAAATTCGCAGAGTCAGAGAATCCTTCATGAGTAGGCCAACGATCGAGGGCGCAGGCGTCAATCTCAAGCGGGCTCTCGGTCCTGGAGAAGCGAGAGTCGTGGACCCATTCCTGCTTCTGGACGATTTTCACTCGGACGATCCGGAGGATTACATCGCCGGATTCCCGTGGCACCCGCACAGAGGCATCGAGACGGTCACCTACATGATAAGAGGAGTCGTCGAGCACGGGGACAGCATCGGGAACAAGGGATCGATCAACTCAGGAGATGTCCAATGGATGACGGCTGGCAGCGGGATTCTACATCAGGAGATGCCACAGACCTTTGCGGGCATGTTCCAGGGCTTTCAACTCTGGGTCAACCTCCCGGCTTCTCGCAAGATGATGGTCCCGAGGTACAGGGATGTCCGAAAGGATCAGATTCCGTCCTATTCTCCCGAGAAGGGCGTCGTCGTCAAGGTCATCGCGGGCAGATGCGACAATGTCCAGGGGCCTGTCACTGATCTCGTGGTCGAGACAGAGTACCTCGACGTCTCGCTGAGCGCGGGCAAGTCGTTCAACCACGAGATCAAGAGCGGGAACACGAGCTTGGCATACGTGTTCGAGGGTTCAGGACGGTTCTCGCCAGACAACAGGTCGGAGATAGGAGCCGAGAACGTGATCTTGTTTGGAGATGGATTTGATGTCGAAGTTCAGGCTGGGGCTGATCATGTGAGATTCCTTCTCATATCCGGGAAGCCCCTGAGAGAACAGATTGCCTGGGGCGGGCCCATAGTCATGAACACTCAGGCAGAGCTCGACTTGGCCTTCAAGGAACTCCGGACAGGCGAGTTCATCAAGCACGGGCAGCCGCGAGGCCGTAAAGAATAATCATATTTTAATAAATTATGTTCCTATAATAATTTCTGGCACTCGCTGTTTTGGCCCTATGCCAAAGCGAGGGAAACGTTCTAGTAATCGATTCACTTGCCCCTCATTGTCAGGCGAGACAGGACCTGATTGGGAGGTGACTGAGTTGGCCGTAGCGAGGATTAGATTCTTGGACAAGCAGGAAGAGGAATTCGTGCATGCGCAGAGCATCAAGAGCCTCAAGGAACTTGGTGTCCTGATTCGTAGCCACAAGGTCCTGAAGACCCTCGAGTCCGCCGGAGCCTCTGTGGACTACAAGAGCGGCATCGCAAAGATTCCCGAGCGAATGGTCAACGAGGCCATCAAGAAGGCCCCTCGGAAGATACGGATGTGCGCTCGGGATCCTAAGCATGACTTGCCTATTCCAGTTGAATCGTGCCCATACATAGCGACAACTGGTCTGGGTATCTACATGCGTGATATCGACACTGGTGAGAAGAGGCCCTCGACGAGGAAGGACATCGCAGACTTCGTGAAGTTGGGCGATGCTCTAGAACCTGTATCATTCTGCTGGACATCCCTCACAGCGACCGAAGTGCCTCAACCGGCGCATGGTTTGCACGAACTGTGGAC
>Ga0299912_10002562_pt1 | contig 14908 bp, 11 predicted proteins | sample RVTome_2_FD_207667 | JGI IMG/M metagenome (GOLD analysis project Ga0299912, IMG submission 207667) | Soil microbial communities from uranium-contaminated site in the Upper Colorado River Basin, Wyoming, United States - RVT95D214 (version 2) ... | reverse complement strand
AGGCGCGCATGGCTACTGGTGCCGTGCGCGAGGTCGACGGCAAGGGCCGCCACACCACCAGCCACCGTCAGCTCATCCTGCTGCCCGACGGCGGACTGCTCCTCGACACGCCCGGCATGCGCGAGCTCCAGATCGCGGGTGGCGAAGGGCTGGATGCCGCCTTCGCGGACATCGCCGAGCTGGCGGCGCAGTGCCGCTTCCCGGACTGCCGGCACGCGTCCGAACCCGGTTGCGCGGTGACGGCGGCCGTGGCGGCGGGCGCCATCGACCCCGAACGCCTAGCGCACTTCCGCAAGCTCGAGAAGGAGGCCCAATCCTTCGCGCTGCGCCACGACGAGCGCCTGCGTCGGGAAGCTGAACGCACCTGGGGGCGACGCTATGCGCAGGCGATCAAGCAGCTGAAGCCGAAGCGCAGGGAGGCGCGCTAGGGCGCAGACTCAGCCGTCAGCGCGCGGACCCCATCTGCGGCTTGCGGCACTGGACAGAGATCAGCTTCGAAGTCTCCCGCGGCGGATCGGCGGTCAGCCAGTCCGTCGCCCGAATCGCCTCGAAGCCCGCCGCGCGGGCGTACCCCAGCGCTTCCGCCAAGCTGAAAGTGCGTCCCCAGCGCTCGTTCGCCTCGGTCTCCACCAGGTGGCCGTCGACGAACTTCTCGACAATGAACAGCCACCGCCAGACATGCGTGATCGGATCGTGCCGCATCTGCTTGCGCCAAGCGATCACGGCACCGTCGGGTGCGCAGATCCAGTCGCCCGTCCAGCGGTCGTTGTCCGCGTAGGGCGCCGGCACGAGCTGGAAGTCGTAGAGGAAGTGGCCGCCAGGCTCCAGGTGCACCATCACGCGCTGGAAAGTGGCCGCAATGTCCCGATCCTCGGTAAAGAGGCCCAGGCCGCCCGAGTCGAGGATGATCACGCGAAACCGCTGCGGCAGATCGAGCGCCACCATCGACTGCGCGTGGATCACGGGCTTCAGGCCCTTCGCGGCGCAGGCCGCCAGGCAGCGGGCCGTCATGTCTGCGGAGCTGTCGATCCCGGTGACGTCGAGTCCCTGCTCCAGCAGCGGGATCAGGATCTTGCCCGTGCCGCTGCCCAGCTCGAGCGCGGGCTGGCCCAACTCCCGGATCTTCGCCGCCAGGTACACTGCCTCCTGGTCCGGTCCCATGCCGGCGGAAACCAGCTCGTACCACTCCGCGTGAAGCTTGCGATACTCCTTGTGCTCCACTTCGCCCTCCCACACCCCGCCGACTGAGCAAAGCCCGGATCGCGGCCACGATCAGGGCAGCAACTGATCGGCCAGCGCGTTGATGTACTCCTCGATCGCCGTGTAGCCGGAGGGCATGAGCGTGGCGTGGTCGGTTCCGTCCGCGGGGCTGAGTCCGTGCGCCTGCTCCCAGGCGTCGGCCATGCCGTCCTCGTCGCCGTCCGGCGGCGGCGTGCCGGGCGTGAGGCCCGCCATGAGGTCGGCCGGGATGCGAGCGCCCCACTCGCCGCTGCGCTGCTCGGTTTCCTCGACCGCAGCGAGCGTGACGATATCGCGCGGCCAGGCGCCGGCCTGCGCGAGCACCGCCGCGTAGGCGTCCTGCGGGGTCTGCGTGGTGATGGGAATGTAGTCGGGGTAGCTGTCCACGAAGAGGAACTCATTGGCCGAGCGGTACTCTTCGCCCTTGCCCAGGCCGCCGTAGACATCGAGGTAGACCGCGTCCGTCCAGGGGTTGCCGACGATGCCGAGATAGTCGCCCGGGTCGTCGATGTAGTTGTCGGCCAGGTAGTAGGCCAGGCCCTCGCCGGCCTCGTCATCGAAGACGAAGGGTCGCGCGCTGCCGTCGGGTCCCTGCTTGTAGTAGTTGCCGACGATGCTGAACTGCCCCGAGGGCGGGTTGTGGTGGATGAAGCCGCGGTTGAAGTTGTAGACGACGTTGTTGCGCACGTCCACCGGCCCCCGCGCGCAGGCGGGATTCCGGTTGCCGTTGTGCGCGAACAGGTTGTGGTGAATGCTCACGCGCGGCCGGTTGGAAAGCAGCGCGTAGTTGTGCTGGCCCTCGGGGTGCCCCTCGATGGCCGACATGCAGAGCGTCGACCACTGCACGGTGGCATCCCACACGGTGAAGATGCCCATCACCTCGTCCACACCGAAGGCGACGCAGCAGTGGTCGAAGATCACGAGGCCGGTCTCGACGAGCTGGACGCCGTCGTAGGAGCCCCCGCCCTCGCCGGCGAAGGCGGGGCGGATCCGCAGGTGGCGGATGATGAGGTTGTTCGCCGCGTCGTCGCCGTAGAGCCGGCCCTTGATCGTGATGCCGGCACCGGGCGCAGTCTGGCCGGCGATCGTCAAGTTGCCGTGCCGGATGCGGATCGGGTCCGCCTCGATCACACCCGACACCGCAAACACGACGATGCGCGGCTCGTCCTGGTCGAGCGCTTCTTGCAGGCTGCCGGCGCCTGAAGCCGCGAGCGTCGTGACCTTGATGACCCGGCCGCCGCGGCCGCCCGTGGCCTGAGCGCCAAAACCCTCGGCGCCGGGGAAGGCCAGCACGGGCTGCGGCTCGTCGTCATCGTCGTCGGGCAGGCCGACGGGATCGCTGGCGTCCCTGCCGCAGCCGGCGAGCAGGCCGAGCAGCAGCGAGAGCGCGAAGGCCGCCCGGAGCTTGGCGGTGAGCGACGCCGCCGGTCGCTCGGCGGCAGGATGGCGTGGCAGCATGGGACTCCTCGCGCTTGCGCATGGTTTCGCAGGACAGCGCCCCCTGCCGAAGATTGCATCGCCCGTGCCGGGACGGCAAGCCCTGCCGACTGCGCTGCGCCTTCGTCGGCGAATCGCCAAAGGCAAGAGACCCACCCTGGGCTCGCGCTGGTGAAGCGGCCTTGCCCGTCAAAGGCATTGTCGGGCGGCGGACTTTGCCGCAGTATCGGCGCATGGAAAACGGCGCGCAGACTGTACTTCGCGAGCTGTACCGGCGCCGCTTCGGCGTTGCCGCCCTGGGATTGGCGGCGCTGCACGGCGACGCCTCCGGCCGCCGGCTCGTCCGCCTCCGCGGCGCGGCCGGCACGGCCATCGGCGTCTATGGCCCGGATCCCCTCGAGAACCGCGCCTTCCTTTCCTTCTCGCGCACCTTTCGCGAGGCTGGGCTGCCCGTGCCCGAGATCTACGGCGAGGATGCGGCCGCCGGCGTCTATCTCGAGGAGGACCTCGGCGACGCGACGCTCTTCGAGGTCCTGAGCGCCGGGCGCCAGGGCTCCGTGCCGGACGCCGCGACGGTTGCCGTCTACCGGGAGGCGCTGCGCTTGCTGCCGCGCTTCCAGATCGTGGCGGGGGGGCAGATCGACTATGCCGTCTGCCATCCGCGGGCGAGCTTTGATCGCCAGTCGATGCACTGGGATCTCAACTACTTCAAATACTACTTCCTGCGCCTGGCCGGCATCCCCTTCAGCGAGCAAGCCCTCGAGGACGACTTTGCCCGCTTCGCCGAACTGCTGCTCGCCGCTCCCCGCGAGCACTTCCTCTACCGCGACTTCCAATCGCGCAACATCATGGTCCGGGACGGGAAGCCCTGGTTCATCGACTACCAAGGCGGCCGGCGCGGGGCGCTGCAGTACGACGTGGCCTCGATCCTCTTCGATGCCAAGGCCGACCTGCCCTTCGACCTGCGCGATGCGCTGCTCGAAGAGTACCTCCAGTCAGCCGCGGGGCTCGCGCCCCTGGACCGGGACGGCTTCCTCTCGCTCTATCCGCTCTATGCCTACGTGCGCATCTTCCAGGCGCTCGGGGCCTACGGCCTGCGCGGCTACTACGAGCGCAAGACGCGATTCTTGCAAAGCATCCCCTACGCAATCCGCAATCTCGAGCGCCTGTCGATCGCCTCGCCGCTCCCCGCTGAGCTGCCCGCCTTGGGCGAGGTCGTGCGGCGGCTCGTCGGCTCCTCGGCGCTCCGGCAAATTGGGGGCGCCTCGCTGGAGCTGACCGTGCGTGTGGCGAGCTTCGCCTACCGCGACGGCCTGCCCGACGACCTCTCCGGCCACGGTGGCGGCTGGGTCTTCGACTGCCGCTTCCTGCCCAATCCCGGCCGCGAGCGGCGCTTCGCGTCGCTGACCGGCCGCGACGCGGACGTCGCCGCCTTCCTGGAGGCAGAGCCAGCGGTGGCGAGCTTCCTGGAGCGGGTCTGCGCGCTGGTGGACGCGGCGGTGGACAACTACCGCGGCCGCAATTTCACCGATCTCAGTGTGGCCTTCGGCTGCACGGGCGGCCAGCATCGCTCCGTGTACTGCGCGGAGCGCCTGGCCGCGCATCTCAGGCAGCGCGGCGTGGCGGTGGCGCTCCGGCATCGCGAGTTCGGGGAGGCCTCGTGAAGGCGATGGTCTTCGCGGCCGGCCTCGGCACACGCCTCAGGCCGCTGACCGACCGCGCCCCGAAGGCGCTGATCGAGGTCGGTGGGCGGCCCTTGCTCGAGATCGTTCTCGCGCGGCTCGCGCGCGCGGGCGTCGACGCCGCGGTGGTGAACGTGCACCACGAGCCCGCGCAGATCGAAGCCTGGCTCGCGGGTGCGCGCCTCGGCCTGCCGGTCGCGCTCTCGCGCGAGACGGAGCTGCTGGACACCGGCGGTGGGCTCAAGCACGCCGCCCCCCTGCTCGCGGGGGCGGAGCCCTTCTTCATCCACAACGTGGACGTGCTGAGCGGGATCGACCTGGGCGCGCTGATGGCAGCGCACACGGCCAGCGGCGCCCTGGCCACGCTCGCCGTGCAGCCACGGACGCGCGGGCGCGGGCTGCTCTTCGATGGCGAGGGGCGCCTGGTCGGCTGGGAGGAAGCGCCTGGCGGCCGGCGCGAGTGGGCCAGCCGGGCCGTGGCCGACGTCGAGCGCCTCGCCTTCTGCGGCATCCACGCGGCGAGCCCCGCGCTGCTCGGCCGGCTCAGCGAGACGGGCGCCTTCCCGATCGTGAGCGCCTATCTGCGGCTGGCTGGCGAGGGCGCCGAGATTCGCGCCTTCCGCGCCGACGGTGTCTTCTGGGCCGACGTGGGCAATGCCGAGAAGCTCGCCGCCGTGCGCAAGCTCGCCGCGGAGGGTCGTCTACCGGAATAGGGCGCGACTGCCCTGCGCCCCAGCTTAGACGAAGCGAAAGATGAGCGGGAAGACCACCACCACGACAGCGGCCCAGCACGAGAACACGGGCAGGTAGCCGGTCTGCCAGCGCTCGAGGGCGGCGAAGGGCGTCCGCCCGCGCACGAAGCGCGCGTAGAGCCAGGCCGACCCGCCCAGGTTGACGAGCAGGATGAGGTTCTCGCCCAGCGCCGCCGTGCGATTCGGCGTGAAGCCGTACTCCGAGATTCGCGCCGCAATGGCCGCCAGGGCGAACAGGTCCACAACCAGCGCGCTCAGGACGAGGAGGAGCTGCAGATAGTCGAAGGCGCCCGGCGGCGCCAGCCGGTCCCGAGCCGAGACGGAGTAGAGCAGGAGGCCGAGCACCACCGCCAGCAGCAGGTCGAAGCCGATCAGCACCTCCCGCTGGACGTCGATCCCGCGGCCGGTCACGAGCATCGTCCCCAGGAAGGTCAGGAGCACCAGCGTGAAGAGCGGCGTGAAGAGCCGCGTGAGCACGGGCGCCATGTTCTCGATCACACCCTGCTTCGCCTCGACGAGCCAGGAGCCCACGAGCACGGCGCCCATGGCGCCGCAGGGCAGCAGCCACTGCGTGACGAATACCTCCGCCTTCAGGCCGATGGCCTCGAACATCGCCATCGTGAAGCCGGCGAGCACGCCGCCACCCAGCGCGATGAGCACGTAGTAGATGAACAACTCGCCCGAGAAGCGGACAAAGTTCATCCGCTCGTCGTGCTCGCGCCAGCGCAGGCCGACATAAGCCAGGCCCACTGCCAGCCACAGCGCGATGGGCAGATGGATGGCCGCAAGGGCGAAGGTGTGGGCCGTCTCCTGAAACGGATAGAGGTTCACCACGAGCGCGGTCGCCGCAAAGGGGATGAACAGCCGCACGAAGCCCGCGGCGCCCAGGCTCCGCTTCCAGGCGAGATAGCAGGCCAGAAAGGGCAGGACGAAGAAGGCCAGGTTGCGCATGTAGAAGATCGGCGCCTCGCTCGCGATGGCAATGCCGAAGAGCTCCGGCAGCTTGATCGCCGCCGCCGCCGCCAGGGCGAGCGCGAGGACGACGCGCCCTTCGCTGCGCTGCGGCCGCGCGCCGGAGCCCTCGGCCCCGATCACGAGCTGCCGCCAGAGCCGATCGCTGTGCTCGCGCGCGAACTCGGCCGAGAGCGCGCTGACGCTGCCGATCCGCTTCACGGCGACGAGGAAGGCCTCGTCGCTGGCCAGGCCCGCGCCGGTGAGCGCGTCGATCTGGTCGCGCAGATGGCCCTCGAGTTCCGCGACGTCGGCGGCCGCGATCGCCTTGCCGCGCGCGACGAACGCGCGCCACTCCGCGATCCGGCGCTCGAGTGCTTCGCTGTCCATGCTCATTCGATCAGCGTCCTTGGGGCAAGGGGGCGGGAGCCGTCCGCGCGGCCAGGAGGAGGGACCACACGTTGCGCAGCGCGTCGTCGACGGCCTGCCACTGCTTGCGCTCCGCGGCAAGCTGCGTGCGTCCCTGCGGCGTGATCCGGTAGACCTTGCGCTGCCGCCCCGTCTCCGCTAGCTGCCACTTCCCGACGATGTAGCCCAGCCGTTCGAGCCGGTGCAGCACCGGGTAGAGCATGCCCTCGCTCCACGCCAGGCTCCCGCCCGACAGCTCGCTGACGCGCTTCAGGATGGCGTAGCCGTGGCTCTCGCGCTCGGCGAGGATGGCCAGCACGAGCGGCGTGGCGGAGGCGGCGACGAGGTCCTTGTTGATGTCCATGCCGGCGGTAGTATACCTAGCAGCTCTAGGTATGTCAACCAAGCAGGCTCATCGCGACGCGCTGCCTGAAGGCGGGTGCCGCGGAACCGGGATGCCATGGTCCACCCTGCCAAGATGCACGAAGCCCCAGCGGCTCTCGCTGCCGGGGCTTGCCTCGACTCCACGAGCAGGCTCCCCGGGAAGGACTTGAACCTTCAACCCTGCGGTTAACAGCCGCATGCTCTGCCAATTGAGCTACCGAGGAAAATCGCGAGCCAAGAATAGGATCCGCCCCGGCGCCTGTCAAGCCGCCGAGCCGTCGGCGCCCGCCAGGCCCGCCCCGCGGCGGCCCCGCCCTTGCCAGCGGCGCCAATCCGAGTACACTGCGTCCGTTGCGCTCGCCTGGCTTGCCGCGCCTCCGGCGCGCGGCGCCATCACACGAGGGAAAGGAACACCAATGGCCACTGCCCGCACCGCCAAGACCAGCAAGCTCGCCGCCAAGCAACCGCTCTGGAACCTGCGCGAGCTCTACGCCAGCCGCAAGGACCCCAAGCTCGAGCGGGACTTCAAGGCCCTGGAGCGCGGCTGCGCCGCCTTCGCCAAGGCCTATCGCGGCCGGGTGGCGCGCCTGGCGGCGCCTTCGCTGGCCCGCGCCCTCGCCGAGCTGGAGAAGATCGAGAACATCTCCTACCGGCTCTTCATCTACGCCCAGCTCGAGCACTCCACCAAGAGCAACGACCCGAGTTGGGGAGCCTTCCTACAATCGGTCCAGGAGCGCTACACCAAGGCGGCCGCGCAGCTGGAGTTCTTCCGCGTCGAGTGGGTGGGCGTGCCCGAAACCAAGGCGCGCGGGCTCATCCGCGACGAGCGCCTCGCCCGCTGGCGCCACTTCCTCACGCACGCCCGCGCCTACAAGAAGCACACACTGAGCGAGCCCGAAGAGGTGCTGGCCTCCAAGCTCAGCCAGGTGGGCACCGGCGCCTGGGTGCGCTACTACGGCAGCGTGCTCGCCGACATCAAGTACACGCTCAAGGGCAGGACGCTCACCGAGTCCGAGATCAGCGCCAAGTTCCGCGACCCCCACCGCGAGACCCGCCGCCTGGCCAGCGAGGCCCGCGCCAAGGGCCTGCTCGGCGCGCAGAAGCCGCTCACTTACGCCTTCAACATGGTGCTGGCCGGCAGCATGGTGGGCGACGACGTGCGTCACTACGACCATTGGGTGCAGCGGCGCAACCTCGCCAACGAGATCCCGGACAACGTAGTAAATGCCCTCGTGGCGGCCTGCCTCGAGCGCAGCGACATCCTGCGCCGCTACCTGCGCCTGAAGCAGAAGGTCATGCGCCTGCCCGCGCTGATGTCCTACGACGTCTGGGCGCCCCTGCCCGGCGCCAGCCAGCACAAGGTCTCCTATGCCGAGGCCATGGACATGGTCGCCGAGCTCTTCGCCGAGACCCGCCCCAGCTTCGGCCGCATCGCCCGCGACCTATTCGCCAAGCAGCACGTCGACGTGCCGCCCTACCAGGGCAAGCGCGGCGGCGCCTTCTGCATGCCCAACATGGAAGGCCTGCCTTACGTCATGCTCAACTGGACAGGCAAGGCCCGCGACGTCGCCACGCTCGCCCACGAGTTCGGCCACGCCATCCACATGGAGCTCAGCCGCAAGCAGGGGCCCCTGGGCACGGTGGAGAGCCTGGTCATGGCCGAGGTGGCCTCGGTCTTCATGGAGACGCTCCTCTACGGCAAGCTGTTGGCCCGCACCAAGAGCCCCCGCGAGCGCCTCTACATGCTGCAGGAGATCATCGAGGACGGCTTCGCCACCACCTTCCGCCAGATGCAGTTCAACCGCTTCGAGAACGCGGTGCACAACCACCGCCGCGCGAAGGGCGAGCTGGCAGCGGCGGACATCTCCCGCCACTTCGCCGAGGCCGAGCGCGCCTACTTCGGCAAGACGATGACGCCGGCCAAGAACGCCGACAGCTTCTGGATGTACGTGAGCCACTTCGTCAACGTGCCGGGCTACGTCTACGCCTACTGCGCGAGCTACCTGGTGGTGCTCTCGCTCTACCGGCGCTACCAGCAGCAAGGCGCGCGCTTCCTGACCGGCTACGAAGCGATGCTGGCCGCCGGCGGCAGTGCGGCGCCGGCCGAGCTGCTCCGGGCGCTCGGCGTGGACTGGAGCGATCCAGCCTTCTGGCAGGGCGGCCTGGACGTGCTCGGCGACTACGTCGACCAGTTTGCAGCCACCGCGAAGGAGCTGAAGCTGGTGTAACGAAATTGTGTGAAAAGGGAAGGTGGCCACCGCTTCCCCCCGTGCTCCTGATCAGCTAGACTGGAACCAGCGATCGGTCCCGGTCTCCCCAGCCGGGCCCGCGCGGGTGGGGGCGAGATGGCGACGGCGCGGCCCGGGCAGATCATCTCCCACTACGAGATCCAGGCGCTGCTCGGCGGGGGCGCCATGGGCGAGGTGTACCGGGTCCGCGACACGCGGCTCCAGTGCATCCGGGCCCTAAAGCTCCTGCGCCAACCCTGCGCCGGCGACTCGGCGGATCGCGACCGCTTCCTGCGCGAAGCCCGCGCGGCCGCCGCCCTCAACCACCCCGGCATCTGCACCGTGCACGAGATCGACGAGGTCAACGGGCAGGCCTTCATCGTGATGGAGTACGTGCCCGGCCAGGACCTTGCCGCCCGCATCGCAGTTGGGCCGCTCGCCCCCGCCGAAGCGCTGCAGATCGCCCGCGAGATCGGCGAGGCCCTGCGCGCCGCCCATGCCGCCGGCATCGTCCACCGCGACATCAAGCCGCGCAACATCCGCCTCATGCCCGACGGCCACGTCAAGATCGTCGACTTCGGCCTCGCCAAGCTGGCCGGCGCCGAGGAGCTGACGCGCTCGGGCGCAGTGGCGGGCACGCCGGCCTACATGGCACCCGAGCAGGCCCGCGGCTCCCCCGTGGACGGGCGCTGCGATCTCTGGGCGCTGGGCGTGGTCCTCTACGAGATGCTCAGCGGCCACCCACCCTTCCCGGGCCGGCAGGGCCTGGCCGCCCTCTACGCCATCTGCAACGAAGCGCCGCAGCCCCTGCCCGCCCTGGCCGGCGCACCGCCCGGCCTCGCCGCGGTGATCGATCGCTGCCTCGACAAGAACGCTGCGCACCGCTACCCCGACGCGGACGCATTCCTCGCCGACTTGGCGGCCCTCACGGCACCCAAATCCCCGCCGCTCCTGGCCCGCGGGCGCCGCCGCCAGCTCGCCCTCCTGGGGGCGGCCGCGGCCGTGGTGGCCGCCGGGCTCTTGCTGCCGCCCCTGCTGCGCAGCTGGCGCCCGGTCGGCCTGCCCACCCAGGCCCGCCTGGCCCTGCTGCCGATCGAGGTCATCGGCGGCGGCGAACGCGATCGCGCGCTGGCGGCCGGGCTGCTGTGGCATCTGAACACGCGGCTCACCAGGCTGGAGCGGCTGCAGCGGGACTTCTCGGTCATCCCTGCCTGCGACATCGAGGACAGCGAGGTGACGAGCTCGCGCGACGCCCAGCGCATCTTCGGCGCCAATCTCGTGGTTGCCGGCAGTCTGACACCGGTCGGCGAGGCCCTCGCCCTGACGCTGACACTCATCGACCCCCGCGAGCCGCGCCAGCTTGGCGCCGCCGAGTTCTCGGTCCCCCGTGCCGATGCCCTCCGCCTGTGGACCGAGGCCCTGGCCCAGTTGATGGGTCTGCTCGAGCTGAAGCTGGGCGACAGGGAACTGGGCGCGGCGCGGGCGAGCGAGACCCCCACGTCGCAGGCCTTCGCCGACTACCTGGCCGGTCTCGGCTACCTGCGGAACCTCGACAGCGTCGGCGATGCCGAGCGGCAGGCGCGTGTGGACAGCGCGTTGGCGGCCTTCGGCCAGGCCGTGGCCGGCGATCCCCGCTTTGCGGCCGCCCTGGCGGGCCAGGCGGAAGCCAGCTGGCGCCGCTACGAGCTGACCCGCGAGGAACCCTGGAGCGAGGCCGCCCTCGCGGCCTGCACGGCTGCCCTGGCCATCGACCCCGGACTGCCGGCGGGGCTGCTCGTGCGCGGGACCATCCAGGCCGGCCGCGGTGAGTACGAGCGGGCGCTCGTGGACTTCCGGGCCGTGCTCGCGCGCGACTCGCTGGAAGTGCAGGCGCAGCGCGGACTGGCCACCGCCTATGCAGCCCTCGGCGACACGGCCCGGGCCGAGGCCACCTACCTCGCCGCACTGAGCGCGCAACCTGCCGACTACGTGACTCGGAAGGACTTGGGCACCTTCTACTACCAGCAGGGGCGCTTCGCGGACGCCGTCGAGCAGTTCGAAGCGCTCATCGCCGCCGCACCCGAGAACTACTTCCTCGGCTACAACCAGCTCGGCGGCATCTATTTCCAGGAAGGCAAGCTGGACTTGGCGCGCGCGGCCTTCGCGCACTCCCTGGCGATCAAGCCCAACTACCGCGCGTACACGAATCTCGCTGCGGTGGACTATCGCGAGGGCGACTACGCCCAAGCCGTCGCGCGGATCAAGGAAGCCCTGGCCATCCACCCGCACGACTATCGCGTCTGGGGCAATCTGGCCAGTACCCTCATGCGCTTCCCCGACCGGCGGGCCGAGGCCCACGACGCCTACCGCCAGGCCGCGGAGCTGGCCGAGGCGCGCCTGCGCGTGAATCCTCGCGATGTACGGGTGATGAGCATCCTGGCCGGCTACCGCATCGTGCTGGACGAGCCGGCGCGGGCGCTGCAACTGCTCACCGACGCCAGGAAGACTGGCCGTTTGGACGTGGAATCCCTGTATCAGGCCGGGCAGAGCTACGAGCGCCTGGGCCACCGCGACGAGGCGCTGGACTGCCTGGGCGAAGCCCTGCGGCGGGGCCTTTCGCCGCGGCGCATCGAGCAGGCGCCGACCCTGCGCTCACTGCGCGAGGATCCCCGCTGGGAAGCACTGAATGCAGGACTTGAGAAACATCGATAGCGGACGCACGCGTCCCACTTGGAAAGGAGTAGATCGATGGCACAGACCGCAGCCAAGCTAAGGCATATCGTCGCTGAAGAGGGGGCGACGGACTCTGTTGCCCAAACGCTGGACTTCCTGAAGGACATCGTGCCCGGCACGGCAGTCCATATCGTGAACATCCGCCGGTACGAGGAAGCCCCACAGAAGTTCGTTGTGGTCGTCTCACCGGGCACATTCCACGCAATGCGGGGCGACCTCGTCTACTGGAGCGCGTCGTCGGTCAGCGCAGAGCTCAGCTTTCCGACCGGCGTGATCGGTGCCTCCAAGCTGATCGTGCCAGTGAACGGAACGAGCCGAGGCTCCATCCAGCCGAGCGCGGCGGATCCGCCGGGGACGCAGCATCGCTACACGGTGACGGTGGCAGGTGACATCGTCATCACCGATGACGGCACGGAGCCGACCATCATCGTCGACGACTAGGCCAGCGGCTCCACGCGCTCGGCGAAAACGAGGCCGTCGGCAGCAAGCTCGGCCAGGATCGGCGTGTAGACCGACGGGTGCGTCGGGATCTGGCTGCCGCGCAGGTGCAGCTCGCCGCAGAGCACCAGCCGCGCGGCGAGGGCCGCGGGCAGGCCCACGGTCTTGGCCATCGCCGTGAAGCCGCCGGCCTCGCCCTCGGCCACCAGGGTCGAGCTGATGCGCTCGGCCGGCCGCGCCTGGCCGGGGTAGTCCACTTCCAACTCGTGCATCAGGACCACTAGGTCGCGCATGGTCGGCATGAGCGGCAGCTTCGTCTCGAGCAGTTCGGCCAGCATGGCCGCCGCGGTGTCGCCCTTGCAGCCCGTGGGCTCCTCGTCGAAGAGGCCCAGCCAGCGCATGTTCTCGATGATGCGCCCCGTCGGGCTGATGCCGAGGAAGCGCGCGATGCGCGTCTCGATCTTGGGCCCGGAGACGTTCAGGGGCAGGAACATCTCCACCACCTCGCGGGCGCTGCGCGCGGCGAGGTTCGGGATGCGCGCGCTCTCGTTGGGCAGGCCGAGCTTGACGATCTGCGCCCAGGTCTCGCTCCAGCCCGGCCAGCGCAGGGTGCCGCGAATCATCGTGCGCACGTGCTCGAGGCCGAAGGCCTGCAGGTAGGACAGCGAGTCGCGGTTGGGATAGGCCTCCAGCGTGCCCACGCCCGCCACCTCCACGCGCCAGGTGTGGTGGAAGACGTGGTGCCAGGGCACGATCTTGATCTGCCCGTCCTCCATGTACTGCGCGCCACGCTCGCCGGCCATCGCCACGTTGCGCGGGTTCCAGGTGATCACGTAGCGGAAGGGGTTCTCCTCGGCGTTCGTCGGCGAGGGAATGCCGCTGCCGTAGGAGCAGAAGCTCGTGATGCGCCCGCCCTCGCCCTTGATGCGGTGGATCAGCCGCATCGCCGACATGTGATCGATGCCGGGGTCCAGGCCGAGTTCGCAGAGCAGGAGCACGCCGGCGCGCTGGGCATCGGCGTCGAGTTCGCGCAGGGCCTGGTCGCGGTAGGACACCGAGACCATGTGCTTGCCGTGCTGCACGCAGTCCCAGGCGATGAGGTCCAGGAAGCGCGGCGCCAGCATGTTGACCACCAGGTCCGCGCCCTTGATCTGCGCGTCGCGCATCTGGGCGTCGTTGATGTCGAAGCGCACGGCCGCGCCGCGGGAGTGCCCGTTCACGCGCGAGGCCGCCATCTCTTGATCCAGGTCGCCCACGGTGACGAACCAGTCGCACTCGGCCGCCATCTCGAACAGCTTGGCGATGAGATAGGGCGAGCTCTTGCCCGCGCCGAGCACGGTGACCTGCTTCATAGCGGTTTCCTTGGTTACGAGGTGCGCTGCGCGCCCGCCCGGCGGCAGGCCGTCCGCTCAAGGTAGCCAAAGCCGAAGGCGGCGCCAGGGCTCCGGCGCCCGTCAGCGACCTGCTCGGCGGCTTGCCCGGTGGCCTACTCGGCGACTTGCAGGTGGCTCTTGAGCAGGGGCGGCACACCCAGCGTGCCCTGGGGATGGGCGTAAACGTCCAGGGTCCAGCTCTTGTAGAAGCCCTCCTCCCAGACGCGCGACTGGTCCGAGCGGCTCCTGAGGAAGGCCAACTCCTTCAGCGTGGCGCCCAGGAAGTAGTGCATGCCCGCAGCCACCTCGAGCTCCAGTTCCACGGTGGGCCGGCGGCTGTCCGGATCCGCCGACAGCTCCGTGGGCGGCGCATCGGCGGCGGCGATGTTCGGCGGGCCGGCCAGGCTGAGCCGGTGCCGGCCGGGCTTCAGGTAGACGTAGTTCGCAGGGCAGGACTGACCATCCACCGCGAGCAACTCCACCGTGGTGCCCTTGCGATAGCACTCCACGCGGGCCAAATCCTGCAAAGGCAAAGCCGTCCCCGAGTAGACGTGATGGCGGTCCGTGCCGCAGCCCGCCCCGAGGACCAGCACCAGAGCGAGCAGGAGTGGATAAGACTGACGTTTCATGGCTGCACCTCCCGGCACCGCGGGCAGTCTAGCGAATTCGGGGCGGGCGTCAATCGCGCTCCTGGCTGGACGGCCAGGCGCTGCCGCGCTAGAGTGGCGGGGCTGCCCCCCGCGCTCGCCCCCCCGCCAAGGAGTAAGGCATGCGCTCCACTCCGCGCCTGCTCGCGCTGTTCGCTCTCGTCGCCATCGTTGTCCCGGCCGCCGCGCTCGAGCCGCCGGTGCCACTCGCCCCCGCCGAGGTCGCGGCCCTGCTCGCCGCCGAGGCACCGGCCGCGCTGGTCGGCGAGGCCGATCAGCTCGTGCTCTTCGATCGCGAAGCGGTGATCGTCGAGGACAGCGGCCTGGGCCACCGCTACCGGCACCGCTTCGTCAAGGTGCTGGAGCCGGCGGGCGCGCTCGCGCTGGCCGCCCTGCGCTTCGATTATGACCCCGCTAGTAACGTGCTGGAGTTGCGCTGTGTGCGCGTCCACCGCGCCGACTCGAACTGGGTGGACATCGACCCGGCGGCCGCCCGCGACGTGCCCCAGCCCACGGACCTCATCAACTGGGGCGCGCGGATGAAGGTGCTCGGCCTGCCACCCTTGGCCGTGGGCGACGGCGTCGAAACGCTCACCTACAGCAAGGGCTTCCTGATCGCTTACCTCGCCGCCCCCGAGGGAGAGCCCGAGCAGCCCC